>Ga0335084_10005044_pt1 | contig 13029 bp, 9 predicted proteins | sample Lox_Sample_44_FD_206721 | JGI IMG/M metagenome (GOLD analysis project Ga0335084, IMG submission 206721) | Soil microbial communities from Loxahatchee National Wildlife Refuge, Florida, United States - Lox_Sample_4.4 | ecosystem: Environmental > Terrestrial > Soil > Wetlands | place: USA: Florida... | reverse complement strand
GCACGAGGTGCTCGTGACCCGCGCCGGCTACGCGGCGGTGACGCGCACGGTGCGCCTCGAGCCGAGCGCGACCTCGACGCTCGCGCTCGCGCTCGTGCCGGAGCTCGGCGAGATCGAGATCAAGGGCGAGCCCGCCGATGCGGAACTCTACGTCGACGGCCGGCCGGCCGGCGCCGCCAACCAGCGCCTCAAGCTGACCGCGATCGCGCACGCGCTCGAGATCCGCAAGACCGGCCTCGAGCCCTACAAGACGAGCGTGACGCCGCGGCCCGGCATGCCGCAGGCGGTCGGCTTCGTGCTGCGCACGGCGGCGGAGCAGAAGCTGGCGCGCTTCCCGCTGCACGTGCGCAGCGCCGCCGGGCAGGTCCTGAAGCTGCTGCCGCCCGGCACGTTCACGATGGGCAGCGCGCGCCGCGAGCCCGGCCGGCGCTCGAACGAGCCGCAGCGACCGGTCGAGATCCGCCGGCCCGTCTACCTCGCCGAGAAGGCGGTCACCAACGTCGACTTTCGCGCCTTCAAGCCCGACCACCTCACCGGCGCGTTCCAGCAGGAGACGCTCGACCTCGACCAGTACCCGGTCGCCAGCGTCTCCTGGCAGGAGGCCGCCGAGTACTGCAACTGGCTGTCGGGCAAGGAGGGGCTGGCGCCGGCGTACGTCGCGAGCGGCGGGCGCCTCGCGCTCGCAAAGCCGGCGACCACCGGCTACCGGCTGCCGACCGAGGCGGAGTGGGAGTACGCGGCCCGCTGGACCGGCGCCGGCAACGACCGCAAGTACCCGTGGGGCAGCTCGCTGCCGATCCCGCCGCGGGCCGGCAACTTCGCCGACGCCCGCGCGGTCTACCTGCAGGGGCACGTGCTCGCCGACTACGACGACGGCTTTCGCGTCGCGGCCCCGGTCGGCAGCTTCGCGCCGAATCCGCTCGGCTTCTACGACCTCGGCGGCAATGTGCTGGAATGGGCGTCGGACTTCTACACCGTGTACCCGGAAGCGACCGCGACGACGGTCGACCCGATCGGTCCCGCGGACGGGGAGTCGCACGTCATCCGTGGCTCGAGCTGGCTGACGGCGAGCGTCTCGGAGCTGCGGCTCGCGTGGCGCGACTACGGCTCGAGCGGCCGCCCGAACCTGGGCTTTCGGATCGCCCGCTATGCGGAGTGAGGCATCATGAACAAGCGACTCTGGCTGCGGCGCGCGGCGCCCGCCGCGATCCTGGCGGTGCTCGCCGGCTGCGGCGAGGTCCGCGCTGCCGACCCGCCGGCCGCGGCGCCGGCCGCGCCGGCCGCGCCCGCCAAGGACGCCCCGGCGGTTCCGCCCAGGGACGCCGCCACCGCGGCGCCGGGACCGAAGTCCCCCGACGGCAAGCCCTCGCCGCTGCATTTCGAGCCGACCGAGAAGACGCGCGCCGACTTCGAGGTCTCGTTCCCAACCGACATCTGACCGCCCCGGGGGACCGCGGCGCCCGCCGCGCGGACTGACGCATGAAGAAAACCCGATCCGAGTTCATGACCGAGCTGTACGCGCTGTTCGCCGTGATCCTGGTCATCCAGGGCTTCTACACGGTGGTGGTCCGGCCGCGCGCGGTCGCGATCCTCGCCGCGCAGCAGGCGGCGATGGCGAAGGACCCGGAGTACGTGCCGCAGCGGACCCTCTGGGTGATCGCCAAGGACTACGAGCAGGAGGTGTGCGTGATCCTGTCGCTGTGGGCCGGCATCGTCATGGGCTTTCGCGCCCGCACCGCGACCCGCGCCCGCCGCCTGCTCGAGCGCGACCTGCTGCACCTGCCGGACGGGATGCGGGTACTGCCCGAGGACGCGCGCGAGTACCTGCGCCAGATCGAGGGCCTCGACGGCGACACGCGCGACGAGCTGCTGCCGCGCGCGCTGTTCACGGCGCTCGAGCGCTTCGGCGCGACGCGCAGCGTGCAGGACGCGAGCGCGGCCGCGCGCAATACCTGCCAGATGGAGAACGAGCGGCTCGACTCGGAGCTCGGCCTGGTCCGCTTCGTCGCCTGGGCGATCCCGGCGCTCGGCTTCGTCGGCACGGTGCGCGGCATCGGCGAGTCGCTGCAGCAGGCGCACCGCGCCATCGAGGGCGACGTGTCCGGCGTGACCGCCGGCCTCGGCGTGTCGTTCAACGCGACGCTGATCGCGCTGACGCTGTCGATCGTCGTGATGTTCTTCCTCCACCAGCTGCAGATGCTGCAGGAGCGGCTCGTGCTCGACACCGAGAACTACGTCGACGAGCGGCTGCTGCGGCACCTGCACGTGCGCTGAGCGCGATGGCCGCGGCCACCCATTCGCTGGAAATCACGGGCGCCGGGCTCGTGCTGCTCGGGCCCGCCGGCGTGCTCGCGGCCGAGCCCGCCTGGGCCGCCTTCGAGGGCGAGGCCGTGCTGACCGGGGACGCGGCGCGTGGCCGGTCGCGGCTCGCGCCGCTGTTTGCCTCCAACCGCCATCTCGAGGAGCCCTCGACCGAGCCGCTGCCGCGCCAGAAGCCCGCGGTCCGCTCGAACGCCGACCTGGTCTACGCCCAGCTCGCCGCGGTCGCGCCCGCGCTCGGCGCCGAGCCGGCGGTGCTCGCGGTCTCGAGCGCCTACTCGCTGCCGCAGCTGTCGCTGCTCGCGGCGGTCGCATCCGCCGCCGGCATCGCGATCGCCGGCCTCGCCGACGCCGCGGTGGCCGCCTGCGCGGGGCTCGCCTCGACGCCGCGCGCACTGTGCCTCGACCTCGAGATGCACCGCGCGGTGCTGACCGAGCTGCACCGGGCGGACGAGGTCCGCCGCGGCCGGGTCGACGTCGCGCGCGACCTCGGCCTACGCGCGTTCGAGGACCGGACGGCGGCCTTCATCGGCCGCGCCCTGGTCCGCGCGACGCGCTTCGATCCGCTGCACCAGGCGGTGAGCGAGCAGACGCTCTACGACCGGCTCCCCGGCTGGCTGTCGGCGCTCGCCGGCGGCGAGCTCGAGATCGCGATGGAACACGCCGGCCTGCGCCACGCCACCCGCCTGCGCCACGCCGAGCTGGTCGGCGCGCTCGAGCCGCTCGCCGCGGACGTCGTGCGGCTGGTCAACTCGGCGCGCCGCGCCGGCGAGCGCCTGACCCTGTACGCGACCGCGCGCGTCGCGCGCGTGCCGGGGCTGCTGGCGGCGCTGGCGGCGATCGAGAACTGCGTGCTGGTCGAGCTGCCGGCCGCCGCTGCCGCGGCCGGCGCGCGCGCGCACGCCGCCGAGGTCGGCGGCGCGGCGCTCGAGTTCGTGACGGTCCTCGCCGGCGCGGCGCCGGCGGCCGCCGCCACGGTCGCGGCGCCGGCGGCGGGGCGCGCGCCGACCCACGTGATCCACCAGGGGCGCGCCTACGGGCTCGGTGCCGAGCCGCTGGTCGTCGGCCGTGCGCCGCAGGGTGCGCGCACGCTCGTGCCGCGCGGGCCGCTCGCCGGCGTCTCGCGCACGCACTGCCGGCTGACCGCGAGCGGCGCGGAGGTGGTGCTCGAGGACCTGTCGAGCTACGGCACCTTCGTCAACGGCGGGCGGGTCGAGCGCCGCGCGCGGCTCGCGGCCGGCGACCGCGTCCGCATCGGCACGCCGGGCATCGAGCTCGAGCTCGTGCGCCTCGAGGAGTGACGCCGGATGGCGCGGCGCAAGTTCGACGTCTTCAGCATGTCGTTCCTCGACGCGATCTGCTGCGGCTTCGGCTCGGTCGTGCTGATCTTCATGCTGATCACGGCGCAGGGCAACGCGCACGTCAAGAAGGTCACCGAGGACCGCCGCTCCGAGGCGCTGCTCGCGGAGCAGCAGCTGCTCGACGCGCAGAAGAACCTCGCCGAGCTCAGGAACTCGCTCGAGGTCCTCGACAAGGCGAAGGTCACGACGCAGGGCCTCTCGGAGCGCGTGCTGGCCGAGCTCGACACCGCCAAGCAGGAGCTCGCCGAGTCCGAGAACGAGACGCTGGCGCGGCGCGAGCGGCTCGAGAAGCTGAAGGCGGACATCGCCTCGCTCGAGGAAGGCGCGCGGCGCCTCGAGGCGCAGTCGGCCAAGGCCGGCGGCGGCCAGTCGGTGCACGGCTTCAAGGGCACCGGCGACCGGCTGTACCTGACCGGCATGCGCGTCGGCGGGCAGCGCGTGCTGATCCTCGTGGATTGCTCGGCGAGCATGCTCGACGAGACGCTGGTCAACATCCTGCGCATGCGCAACATGTCCGACGACAGGAAGATGCGCTCGGAGAAGTGGCGCCAGGCGGTGTCGATCGCCGACTGGATCTCGACCCAGATCCCGACCACGGCGCAGTTCCAGATCTACACGTTCAACACGCACGCCGAGCCGCTGGTGGAGGGCTCGGCGGGCCAGTGGCTGAAGCTCGACGGCCCGACCCTGGAGAAGGCGCTCAACCGGCTGCGCAAGATCGTGCCGAAGGACGGCACCAGCCTCGAGAACGCCTTCGCGGTCGCCAGGCAGCTGAATCCGCAGCCCGACAACCTGATCCTGATCACGGACGGCCTGCCGACCCAGGGTGCGCAGCCGTCCGCCAAGAAGCTGGCCGACGGCGACGACCGGCTGCGCTTCTTCGAGCGCGCGATCGCGGCGCTGCCGAAGCGCCTGCCGGTCAGCACCATCCTGCTGCCGATGGAAGGCGATCCGGCGGCGCCGAGCGCGTTCTGGAACCTCGCCAAGGCGACCCAGGGCTCCTTCATGGCGCCGTCGCGGGACTGGCCGTGAGCGCGCCGGCCGCGCCGGGGGCGCGATGAGCCGCGCCGCGACCGCATCGGGCGGCGTGCGCGGCAGCCGGCGCCGCGACCGGGATTTCCAGGTCTTCAGCATGTCGTTCCTGGACGCGATCTGCTGCGCGTTCGGCGCGCTGATCCTGATCATGGTGCTCGCGCAGGTCGGGCGGCCGAAGGTGATCCAGGCGATCGACACCGACCTGCACGGGCTGATCGAGCACAACGAGGCCGAGCTCGAGAAGCTGCGTGGCGAGAGCGAGCTGCTGTCGCGCGATCTGCTCGGCCGCAAGGAGCAGGTGTCCGAGCTCAGGGACAAGCTCGCGCGGCTGCAGGGCGAGCTGTCGAAGATCAAGGGCCAGTACCAGGCCTCCAAGCAGGACGCGGCGGTGGCGGCCCAGCTCGAGGGCAAGCTGTCGGCGGCGCAGCAGACGCTGACCTCGGAGATGGAGCGGCTGCTCGGGCAGAACTTCAAGCGCGCCAAGGACGCGCCCATCGGCGGCGTGCCCGTCGACAGCGAGTACGTCATCTTCCTGATCGACACGTCCGGCTCGATGCAGAGCTACAGCTGGGGCCTCGCCAAGCAGAAGCTGCGCGAGGTGCTGGAGATGTATCCGAAGCTGAAGGGCATCCAGGTCATGTCCGACCAGGGCTACTACATGTTCTCGGAATACCGCGGCAAGTGGATCCCGGACACGCCGGCGCGGCGCAAGGCGATCCTCGACGCCTTCAACGGCTGGAACGCGTTCTCGGCCTCGAGCCCGGCGGAGGGCATCATCACCGCGGTCCGCACCTTCTGGACGCCGGAGCACAAGATCAGCATCTACGTGTTCGGCGACGAGTTCACCGGCCCGTCGATCCAGCAGGTCGTCGACACGGTCGACCGCATCAACCGCAACGACCAGACCGGCGAGCGCGCGGTGCGCATCCACTACATCGGCTTCCCGCTCGACCCGCAGTACCCGCAGTTCACGAACATCCGGCTCGCGCAGCTGATGCGCATCATCTGCCAGCGCAATGGCGGTTCCTTCGTCGGTCTCGTACGCTAGCGGCGAGGGGGGCGCGTGCCGCAATACGGCTCGGTCATACGGACGCTGACGGTCATTGCGCTCGCCGCGGCGGCCCTGCTCGCCGGCTGCGGCGGCGTGAAGGTCAAGGCCGAGAATCCGGTGCCGCAGCCGCTCGTCGAGGAGCTGCCGCTCAACGCCGGCGTCTACTACAGCGTCGAGTTCCGCAATTACGCGGCGCACGAGGAACGCTGGTCGACGAAGTGGCAGGTCGAGCTCGGCGCGGCGCACGTGGCCGCGATCGACCGGCTGATGAAGGCGATGTTCGCGACCGTGACGCCACTCGCCGACCTCAGCAAGCTGCCGGTGCCGCCGCCCGACCTGATACTCGAGCCGCGCTTCGAGGAATACTCGTTCCTGACGCCGCGCGACTCGGGCAGCGAGGTGTTCGCGGTCACGATCAAGTACCGCATCAACATCTATGACGGGCAGGCGCGGCTCATCGACTCGCTGGTGCTGACCGGCTTCGGCAACGAGCTCGCCGGCAGCCTCTCGAGCGGCGCGCCGCTCGCGGTCGCGACGCGCAAGGCGATGCGCGACGCCGGCGCCAAGTTCGCCGCCGAGTTCCCGGACCAGCCGGTGGTGCGCAAGCTGCTGCGCCACGAGCCCGTGGAGCCGATCGCGCAGGGCGCCGCGGCGACCGAAGGCTCGATCGGCGAGGTGCAGCCGACGGCGACCAAGCCCGCGCCGGCCCCGCGTCCGCCCGCGGCTGCCGCGTCACCGGCACCGGCCCCGTCGCCCGCGCCCGCAACCCCGCCCACCGCGTCGCCGGCGCCGCAGGAGCCCGTCGCCGCGCCGGCTGCGCCCGAGGCGCCGGCCGCACCGCCGGGTGCGAACGAGCCCGCCGCGCCGCCGGCCGCGCCGCAGGCGCCGCAGGGGCCGCAGGGGCCGCCGCCGCCGGCGGTCGCACCGGCCACGCCCGCGGAACCGGCCGCCGTGCCGCAGCCCGCCGCGGAGCCCGGCGCCGTCGCGGCACCACCGGCGCCGCCGCCGCCGACGTCGCCGCCCCCGCCCCAGCCGGCCGCGCCGCGCCAGCAGCAGCCGACGCTCAGGTGGGATTTTCGAGGCTGAACGAACCGGTCTCGTCGTCGTAGGCGAATATTTCCGCGTAGCGCGCCCAGCTGACGATCGCACGCAGCGTCTGCTCGGCGGACTCCGGCGACATGTGATCCTCGAGCTCGTCGAGGAAGCGGCTCTTCGGCGCCGCGTGGCTGGCGCGCTCGTCGAGCACGCGGCGGATGTGGGCGGCGAGCGGCACGTGGGCGAGCAGGTGGCGCGCGAACAGGCGCTTGCGCTCGTCGAGCGCGGAGTCCGCGAAGGCCAGCCCGTCCGCGGTGAGCCTGAGGTCACCGCCCTCGACTTCCGCGAAGCGCAGCAGCTGCAGCGTCTCGGCGACCGGGAACAGGTCGTCGATCTCGAGCTGCAGCTCGGAGGCGATCTCGGGCAGGTCCGCCTTGCCGGAGAACGGCGGCGCGGCCACGGTCTCGATCAGGCCCGACAGCAGGTTCGACGAGACCCGCGCCAGCGTCAGGTCGATACCGATGCCGGGCGTGCGCTCGACGCGCGGCGGCGCGCCGCGGCCGGGCTTGGCCGTCATCTCGACGTAGATGCGCTCGACGAGCGCCGCGAACGCGGGGTCGAGGCGGTCGCGCGGCCGCGGGATGCCGACCTCGATCGTCGACACGATCCGCCCGGGATTGGTGGCGAACACCAGGATCCGGTCGCACATCTGCACCGCCTCCTCGATGTTGTGGGTCACGAGGATGACGCCCTTGATCGGCATCCGGCCGTCGGCCCACAGGTCGAGGAAGTCGGTGCGCAGCGTCTCGGCGGTCAGCACGTCGAGCGCCGAGAACGGCTCGTCCATCAGCAGGATGTTCGGGTGCACGACCAGCGCGCGGGCGAAGCCGACGCGCTGGCGCATCCCGCCCGAGAGCTCGCGCGGATAGGCCGACTCGAAGCCGTCGAGGCCGATCAGGTCGATCGCCGCCAGCGAGCGCCGCCGGATCTCGTCGCGCGGCATCCGCAGCGCCTCGAGGCCGAGCGCGACGTTCTCGTACACCGTCAGCCACGGGAACAGCGCGAAGCCCTGGAACACCATCGCGATGCCGTCGGCCGGAGCGTCGATCGTCCGGCCGAGATAGCGGACCTCGCCGCCGGTCGGCTGCGCGAGCCCCGCGATCAGCCGCAGCAGCGTCGACTTGCCCGAGCCGGAGCGGCCGAGCAGGCCGACGACCTCGCCGGGCCGCAGCGCGAGGCTGACGTCGTCGAGCACCAGCAGCTCGCCGCCGTCGCCGCGCGGGAACGTCTTGCGGGCGTGCGCGACCTCGAGCAGCGGCGCGGTCTCGGCGATCGGCTTGAGATTGGCGTTCATGGTGTCACGACAGGCGGAACTTGCGCTCCGCATAGTAGTAGAGGGGCCGCCACAGCAGGCGGTTGATCAGCAGCACGAACAGGCTCATCGTCACGACGCCGAGCACGATGCGGTGGAAGTCGCCGGCGCCGGTCGCGTTGGCGATGTACGCGCCGAGGCCGGCGGCCTCGACGCGCTGGTCGCCCCAGCTCGCGACCTCGGCGACGATGCTCGCGTTCCACGAGCCGCCCGAGGCGGTCAGTGCCCCGGTCACGTAGTACGGGAACACCGCCGGCAGCGCAATGCGCCGCCACCAGAGCCAGCCGCTGACGCGCAGGTTGGTGGCCACGTGGCGCATCTCGCCCGGGATCGCGGCGGCCCCGGCGATCACGTTGAAGAGGATGTACCACTGCGTGCCGAGGATCATCAGCGGGCTCAGCCAGACGTCGGCGTCGAGCTTCCAGCTGACGATGCCGAACACGGCCACCGGGAACAGCAGGTTCGCGGGGAATGCCGCCATGAACTGCGCGACCGGCTGCACGATGCGCGCGACCGCGGGGCGCAGCCCGACGAAGACGCCGACCGGCACCCAGACGGCGCTGGCGAGGGCGATCAGCAGGAACACCCGCAGCATCGTGATCGCGCCGAGCCCGACGGTCGTGGCGATGTCGTGCCAGCCGAGCTCCGGCGCGAGGAAGCGGCCCGCCTGCCAGAGCGCGAGCCCGAGCAGCGCGCCGACGATCGCGGTCGCGACCCGGTCGAGCCGGCGCGCGTGCGCGCGCGTCTCGAAGCGGACGGCGCCCGGCGCGGTGCGGACCGCGGCGCCGATGCTGCGCGCGGTGCGCCGCAGCTGGCGCAGGAAGCGGGCCACGAGGATCGAGCGGCCGAGCGCCTCGAGCACCCACGAGCGCGGCGGCGCGCCGCCCGGCTCCTGCTCGAAGCGGAAGCGGTCGGCGTAGGCGACCAGCGGGCGGAACAGCAGCTGGTCGTAGAGCAGGATGACGGCCAGCATCGTCGCGATCGCCCAGCCGACCGCGGTCAGGTCCTTGCGCTCGATCGCGAGCGCGATGTAGGAGCCCACGCCCGGCAGCGCCAGGTTGGTCGAGCCCACGCTGATCGCCTCGGACGCGACCACGAAGAACCAGCCGCCCGACATCGACATCATCATGTTCCAGATGAGCGGCGGCATCGCGAACGGCACCTCGAGCCGCCAGAAGCGCGCCCAGGCCGACAGCCGGAAGCTGCGCGCCGCCTCGGCGAGCTCGGTCGGCACCGTCCGCAGGCTCTGATAGAAGCTGAAGGCCATGTTCCAGGCCTGGCTGGTGAAGATCGCGAACACGGCCGCGAACTCGGCGCCGAGCACCCGGCCGGGGGCCAGCGACAGGAAGAACACGACGGTCACGGAGATGAAGCCGAGGATCGGCACCGACTGCAGGATGTCGAGCAGCGGCACCAGGATCCGCCCCGCGCGCGGGCTCTTCGCGGCCCAGGTGGCGTAGCTGAAGGTGAAGCCGAGCGACAGCGCGAGCGCCACCATCATCCGGATCGTCGTGCGCGCCGCGTACTCCGGCAGGTGCGCCGGCGCCAGCGACACCGGGCTCGCCTCGAGCGTCGCGAGCGGCGCGAGCACGCCGCGGCTGCCCTCGGCGAAGAACGCCAGCAGGCCGACGACCAGCAGCAGCGCGATCAGGTCAAAGCGCGACGGTGCGCCGCGGCTCGCGGTATTCCAGGCAGTGGGGCTCTGCGGCATGGGGGCGAGCGCGAATGCGGGCGGTCCGTGGCGGCAAACAGGCGCCGCAGTCTGACACAAAAGGCCGCGCGCTCAAGCCCCGCGGCCGGCCGCCGGCGCGCGGCGCGGCCGCGCACGCGGGCCGGTCGCGCCCGCCATCAATGGGTCACCGAGCGTCACGACGACCCGGCGGTCGCTGCGGCGGCGCGCGGCCACGCCGTCAGCCGCTAGCTCTTGGGCTGGCGGAAGCTCTCGCGCAGGCGCACCTTCTCGGTGGCCACCGGCTTGCCGTCGACGAAGCGCGGCCGGTAGGTCGCATGGCCGAGCGCGCCGAGGAAGGCCGAGCGCTGCGAGTCGGTCGCGTCGCCCTCGACGATCTTCGCGTCGCGCACGCGCCCGTCGTCGGTGACCGTGAACTCCGCGACGGCGTACTTCTCGACGAAGGCGCCGGACGGCTGGTCGCGCAGCCGCAGGCTGGCGGCCGGCGGCCGGTACAGCAGCGGCGCCGGCCGTGACAGCGGGCCCTCGGACGACTCGGCGCTGGCGGACTCCGCCGGCAGCAGCGGCAGCGCGCGGCGGTAGTACGGCAGCGCCCGGTCGGGACGGCCCGAGATCATCTGCCAGTCGCCGAGGTCGACCAGCACGATGGCGCGCGGCAGCGTCGACGGGTTCTGCAGGTGCTCGGCGAGTTCGAGCGCGTGCGTCAGCGCCTCCTCGCCGGCGGAACTGAGCACGTACTCGCCGCCGAGCATCGACGCCGACCGTCGCGCCGCGTCCGTCTCGAGCGGGTCGCGGCGCATCGACGCCTCGCCGGGCAGCGGCGGCTCGACCAGCTCGGCACCGTACTGGTAGTCGAGCCGGTAGGTCTCGGCGATGCCGCGCAGCGCGACGATCTGGCCCACGGCGTCCGGGTGCGCGGGGTTGGCCATGATCGCGCGCAGCCGCTCCCACACCTGGCGCGCGGCATTGCGCTGGCCGGTGCTCGTGTACCAGCGGCCGAGCTGCTGCAGCGCCGGGAACAGGCGCGGATCGGAGCTGCCGTACTCGTGCTCGCTGACCTGCAGCGCGTACTGCTGCACGCGATCCGCGTCCTTCCAGCGCGCGAGCGCCACGTAGCCGTCGATCAGCGGCGCCAGCAGCTCCCGCTGGCCGGGGTTGAACAGGCCGCTCGAGCGCCGGCTGATCGAGACCGCGCGCTCGAGCAGCGGCACGGCGAGCTCGTTGCGGCCGATGCCCTCGTAGGTCAGCGCCAGGCCGCGCAGCGGTGCCACCAGCCGCGGCGACAGCGCGCCGTGCGCCTCCTCGATCAGTCCCAGCGCGCGGGCGTAGGCCTTCTCCGCGGCGACATAGTCGTGCAACTGGTACTGCGTGGCGCCGAGGTTGTTGAGCGCCCGGGCGAGGTCCGGGTGGTGCTCGTCGAGCTGCTCGGTCAGGCTGACGACGCGCTCGGCGCTCGGCAGCGCCTCGCTGTAGCGGCCGGCGTCGAAGTCGCGGCGAAAGGCCTGGTAGGCCGCATCGCGTTCGGCGGCCGCGGCGGGCGGCGCGGCTGCGCTCGCGGCCGGCGGCGCGGCGGCTGGCGGCTCGGCGGCGCGCGCGGCCGCGGCGCCCGCCGCGAGCGCGGGCAGGAACGCGACGACGAGCGGGTGGAGCGAGCGGCGGGTCATGCTCGCGAGCATCATGCCGTGCAGCGTCGCCGCCGTCACCTGCGCGGCGGCGGCGCGCGCGACCCGCGACCGCTAGCGCTCGTTGACCGCCGGCGCGCCCGCCGCGCGTGCGGGACGGACACGGTCGGCGAACGGCCGGGCGCGCCCGTCGAGCGCCGCCTTGACCGGTCCCGGCGCGCCGCGGATGTAGGCCTCGAGCGCGGCGACGTCGCTGATCAGCGGCGTGGCGCCGGCGCCTTCGGCGAGCACCGAGTAGTAGTCGCCGCCGCCGACGATGAAGTCGTTGGCGACCACGCTGTAGCGCCGTGCCGGATCGAGCGCCGCGCCGCGCGCGTCGTCGGCCGCGACCACGCGCTGGCCGACCGGCTTGCTGAGGTCGTAGACGTAGCGCAGGCCGGAGACGCGCAGGAAGCGCGGCGTCTCGGCGTACGCGCCGGACCACTGCTGCTCGAGGAGCCGCAGCACCTGCTCGCCGGTCAGCGTCAGGCGCACGAGCGTGTTGCCGAACGGATGCACGTCGAAGAGCATCGCGAAGGTGATCGGCCCCGCCTCGAGGTCGTTGCGCAGCCCGGCGGCGTTCATGAACGCGAAGTCGGTGCCGGCCGCCGCGCGCTGCGCGTCGGCGACGAAATCGCCGAGCGGCGATTCCGGGTCGGTCGGCTCGCCGCGGCGGATCGCCGACTCGGCGCTGCCGACCAGCCGGCCGCCGATCGCGGCGGTCGCCTTGGCGGCCTTCTCGACGATCCTGGCGATGCGGCGCACCGGGTCGCGGCCCGGCCCCTCGTCGCCCCAGGTCGTGACGATGCGTGCCGACTTCGCGGCGACCGCGCCGGTCCTGGCGTCGAGCAGCAGGTCGATGGCGCTGTAGGCGGTCCCGTAGGACTGGGCCTGGGTCACGAGCGCGAGCGTGCCGTCCTTGAGCGGCACCAGCACGTTGTTCGGCTTGTGCGTGTGGCCGGCGACGACGACGTCGACGCCGCCGTCGAGCCCGCGCAGCACGGCGGCGAGCCGGCCGCTCAGCTCCTCCGGCGCGAGCGGCGCCGGCTGGGGCGTCAGCGGCGCCTGCAGCCCCTCGTGGATCAGCAGCACGATCGCGCGCACCCCGCCCTTGCGCAGCGCCGCGACGGCGGCGTTGATCGGCGCCACCTCGGGCAGGAACTGCAGCTCGCGGATCCGCTCCGGCACGACGAGCGCCGGCGTCTCGGCGGTCACCGCGCCGACGACGCCGACCCGCACGCCGTTCAGGTCGACGATGACCGACGCCGGCAGGAGCGGCCGCTGGCCGTCGCGCCGCACGACGTTGGCGACGACGTACGGGATGTGCATCCCGGCCCAGTCGTGGCCGAGGACCGGGCCGTCGGGGTGGCGGCCGCCGTACAGCAGCCGCTCGAGCTCGGCGGTGCCGCGGTCGAACTCGTGGTTGCCGAGCGTCGCGACGACGTGGCAGCGGGTGAGCGCGGGGGCGGCGCGCGTCGCCCACTCGCGCGCGAGCAGCGGGCAGT
>Ga0335084_10005042_pt1 | contig 13032 bp, 10 predicted proteins | sample Lox_Sample_44_FD_206721 | JGI IMG/M metagenome (GOLD analysis project Ga0335084, IMG submission 206721) | Soil microbial communities from Loxahatchee National Wildlife Refuge, Florida, United States - Lox_Sample_4.4 | ecosystem: Environmental > Terrestrial > Soil > Wetlands | place: USA... | reverse complement strand
GATGGATTCGCTCGAGGCGGAGGGTTCGCCTTTTGTAGAATCTAGTCAGCTAAAGGGTGAAGGCTTCTCGCGGCTTTCTTTTAGCTCCTTCAAAATCACCAAGAGGTCACGCCCGCTCGAGTAGTGGAAATCTACGAAGTACCACCGCCCCTCCTTCTGGACGACTTGAGCAACCACACATGGCTGAACACTCATTTTCCCTGACGAAACCCGGTGAACATCAACCCAGTAGCTTCCTCCTTTCAGCGTGATCTTACCTAACTTATAGTGCCCTGCGGGGTCTTGGGTATCGAGGAAAGGGTCGAAATCGAGTCCGACGATCTCTCCTTCCGCTCTGGATTGGGCCTCGAGGTCCTCTTTGAGGGCTCGGGCGAGCTGAGGATCGAAGAGAGAGGCCTTGGACTTAATAGCGAGATTCCATGCTGGTCCTGTGCCATCGCTCAACGCCTTAGGGACGTACCAGTCGTAAAAGGCTTGCACAAATCCCCGAACCGATTCCTGCGTCATCCGACTCCCGTGGACCTGTGCGGCGAGGCCAACCGGAAGCAACGTAAGGAAACACCAGAATGAAAACCGAATCAATGTCATTAACGTATCCTTTCCATCTCGCCACTTAATTTTCACGGAATCGATAAATAACTTGTTCGATAGGGGGACATATTTCTCTGTTTGAAATCCGAGACCCACTGCTTCCCGTCGTAGACAGCAATGTGGCCATGGGGATGCGAGTCGCTTCCAGCGAACACTGCAACGTCTCCTTTCGCTGCGGTGTAACCATCTTGAGAAACAGTCACAGCACCGTTTTTGAGGAGTAGAGGGCCGTAGTCTTTGGCATCGATTGGATGTCCGGACGTATCCACCCCACCGGCCTCAAATGCCCTTCGGCAATAGGCTGCGCATTTGCCCGGCGATCCCTTCTGAGCGTGTTCATCTATGTATTCGACGATTTTGTCCTTGTCAATTTTCGACGGATCCTGAGAACCCTGTTGAGTGTCTTTCCCTTGATTGTTGTTTTGCTGCTTTGGCTGTTGCGTTGGAGGCGGCGGATCTTTCTTCTTCCCGGTGTCTTGGGTTGGTGAGCAACCGTGGGGATCCGGGCAAGCCGCCTCCTCGCTAATGTGCCCGTCCGCATCAATTCGGTTAATCGGAGCGTTCTCCACAAATGTGTACAGATTTAGAGTTTGTGGATCTCCGAACGCGGCATAAGGCACGGCTGTCGGCCACTCTGCCCAATCTGGAATCATGAACCTCCCAAGCGACGACGAGTAGTATCGCGCTCCAAAATCGTCCAGCCCAGACTCGCTGTCCCGTTCTTTGCCGGTGAACTTGTAGGGGGAATCACAAGTGTCCGTATATATATGCTCGCCGCCGAAGGGATAGAAATCGGCGTCATAACACGGGGAGGATTGACCAGCCTGTATGATGGTCCGTGCGGTGCCAAGGTGGTCTGCGCTGTAATACCAGACATTGTTCTGGAAGTCCCGCCGCGCCACCCGCCTACCACTAAAGAACGCGAATTCATTGAAGCTAGCGTTGTTGGTTGCACCAGTCCCATCGGTTTCGTCGAGGGCGTCGGAGCCCATGTTTCAGTCGTCGTCTCGGACCTGCTACACTCCCGCCTTTGAAATCACAAAATCGTCAAATGTAGCAAAATTGTAGCTAAACATGGCGCAAAACGGGCTAAAACGAAGCAAATCCAAAAAACAAAAATGCTCGCTATCTCGCAGCTGACAAAGGGATTTAGTCGAATTTTGTACTAGATAGCGAGTCGGCGATTTTATTTTTCAAGACCGCCGGTTTCAACCGCTCACCCACTCCTCCGTTTCTAAGTATAACTTACAGCTGTTTTTAGCGGGTGAATTGGTGACAGTTTTGGTTTCGATTGCTGCGTTTTGGTGCACACTGTAGCAGAATTGTAGCAGCGCGACCGCGCCTCTTCCTCCAACTCCCACTGTTCCCCGGGAGAGCCACGTAAGTCTCGATGTTCGTCCATCACAGATGTTTCTCCGGGTTGTGTGTTTAGAATAAAAGTTTTCGGGGGAGACCTGGAGATGCCACTGGCAGTGGAGAAACACCACAAGGGTACACGCGCTCGCGTATTGCTCAGTTCCGTGTTCGGCCCGTACGCGCAGGATGACCAATTCGGTAGCCGCGCCATCAATCCGATGGAGCTGTACCACAATCAGGTGACGCGGGCACAAGGCGCGTTTTCTCTGCGGATGTTCCACCGCTCGTGGGGCATCATGATGATCCAGGCGAACATCTCGGCGCCGTGCACGGTGCTGGATTTTCCCACCCGCGCGGGGTTTGTCGACGAACTCGCTTCGCACGACTACGATATTGTGGGCATCTCTTCCATCATCGTAAACGTCGGCAAAGTCAGAGAAATGTGCCGGCTCGTGCGCGAGCGATCGCCGCACTCGGTCATTGTTGTTGGGGGACATGTCACCGCGATTCCGGGAATCGAGAAACTGGTAGATGCAGACCACTTTGTGCGCGGCGAAGGGATCTCATGGATGCGGCGCTATCTCGGGGAAGACGAAAACGCGCCAATTCGTCATCCGGAAATTGTCTCCGGGCTCAAGACGCGCGCTCTCGGAATGACCTTGCCGGAACGCCGAGGCTCCACGGCCGCCACCGTGATTCCATCGGTCGGTTGCCCAATGGGATGCAACTTCTGCACTACGTCGTCCTTCTTTGGAGGCAAAGGCAATTTCTACAATTTTTACGAAACGGGAGACGAACTGTTCGAGCTGATGGAAGGCTTTGAGTCCTCGATGAAGGTGCAAACATTCTTCATTATGGACGAGAATTTTCTGCTGCACCGGCAACGGGCCATGCGCCTGCTGGAACGCATGAAAGCTGCGGGGAAGAGCTGGGGCTTGGCCGTGTTTGCGTCGGCCAACGCAATCCGCAAATACTCGATGAAAGAGCTGGTTGAGATGGGGGTGTCGTGGATCTGGATGGGATTGGAGTCGGCACAATCCCACTACAGCAAATTGCAGGGAACCGACACGCTGGAGTTGACGCGCGAACTGCGCAGCCACGGCATTCGCGTCCAGGGTTCGACCATCATTGGATTGGAGCATCACACCCCAGGAAACATTCAGGACGAAATCGAACGCGCCGTCCGCCACAACGCAGATTTTCATCAGTTCATGTTGTATACGCCGGTTCCAGGCACTCCGTTGTATTCCGAAATGAGGGACCAGGGTCGATTGCTCGATGTCGACCTGGCCGATATTCATGGGCAGGATCGATTCAATTTTCAGCACGCGGCGATTTCCCGCGAAGAGTCAAAGCGTCTCTTGGATTGGGCCTTCCTGCGCGATTTCGAGCAAAACGGCCCCAGCCTCTACCGCATGTGCCGGACCTTGCTCGAGGGCTGGAAACGCTATCGAGATTGTTCGGATCCACGCGTGCGTGAAAGGTTTGCGCGAGAAATGAGCAAGCTCCGCAGCGGCTACACTGCTACGTTGTGGGCCATGGAACGGCAGTTGCACGAAGTCAGCGAAACGGTGAGCGCTCGGATTCGAGCGCTGCGCGCTGAAGTGGAGAAAGAGTTCGGACTCACGGCGCGGTTGAGCGCGCGGTCCCTCGGGCCAATTCTACTGTGGACCAGCCGGCGGGAAGAACGCCGCCTCGCAAGAGGAAAAACCTACGAGCCGCCCACGTTCTGCGAGCGCACAAATTGGATAGCCGTCTAGGGTCGTAAGGCGCGCACCGGATAGATCGCCGCCCGTCCCGTGGCATACAGGCCTACGGTTGCGGCTCCGCCACCAGTTTCTCGGCGGTGGGCGCGGCCGCTTCGATCGTCGGTTTTTTCACTTGGCGCGTCAGGTAGAAAACAAGTGGCGTGATCTGAAATGGCTTCTTCTCGTCTTCCGCTAGTGTGCCCACCGAGCCGGCCTTAATCAGCATTAACCGGTCATTCCAGGGATCTACCTTGATTCGTCCGCCGATCGGGAGCGCCGCCGTCACATTCACGGTCGGTTTCAATTCGAAAGTGTGCTCAAGTTTTGCAGAGCTGTTCACCTCGCTGCTGACGATCCGGTCGCCCAGGTGCGGGCTCACCAGGTTCGGCACATCCTTCGCCCGGTCTTTCAGCGCCTGCAGGAACACCTGCGCCGCACCCGATTGTTCGTTGTACGGTGAGTTCTTCAGCAGTTCCATCGCTTTTTGATTCGCTGCTTGTTCTTCCTCCACGCTCCGCGAAAATTCGAAGTGCCGGAACGTCCCTTTCTCGTCGAACTGCACATGCCCGAAGAACGCATACTGAGTGTCCATCGGATGCCGGAGCACCACGTGGCTCAGTTCGTGCGCCAGGATTGTGGCCAGGCTCGCTTCGTCCGGAAGCACGTCGATGAGCCCTCGGCTCAGCACGATCGTGTGCCCCACGGTGAACGATTCCAGCGTCGACGTCATCAGTACCCGGCACTGTACTTCCGGCTGGATGTCCAGATTGTTCGTGACTTCCAGGTTGTTCACCACTGTCTCTAGCGTCTGGTCCACTTCCCCGGACTGCGCTACGAGCCCCTGCCGTTCCAACCGTTCGGTCACGTTCGCCTCTGCCATCCGCTCCCACGAACGATTGGCCTGAATTGGAGAGTAGTCGTTTGCTCCTGAATGATCGATGACCCGGCTCGACGTTTCCACCATCAGCCTTCCCATCTCTTGCTCTTGTCGCGTGCTGCCCAGATCGTAGCCCCACAATCGGGTCTGCGCTCGGAATGCCTTGAATCCCAGGTTCCTCGCCTTGGCATCACGCACGCCCGGCCCTTCGCTGTACACGAACGCCGGCAGCCATTGGTTCTTTCCAACATTCATTCGCCAGCTGTCGAAGTTCAGATAATTGCTCGTCAGCGATGCCCCTCCATAAATCCCGTTGAACCGGACGATGTGATAGTCCTGGTCCTCCACCCAAATGCGCCCGACGAATCGTCCCTTCCCGGATTTCGGCATCGGCTGCACGTCGAACACTAGGCAACGGACTTCCCCCAGAAACTCGCGCCCCACATACGCCAACGTATAGTGCTGCCGGTCAAATCCATTCGTATCCAGGTAAATCATCTGAAGGAAGCCCGCAGGAAGAAATTCCGTCGAGAAAAACTCGCCCCACGTTCGGATGATTTTGTGTTTTACGCCGGGGTCATGGTTCAGCGGCTGCAGCACAACGCCATGCGCCAGCTCGGCCCGTCCCAAAAAGTACTTGTCGCCGTCCGGAACTTCCCCCAGTTGCCGGTCCGGCCGCACGTACTGGATGTACGTTTCTACCAGCGGCGCATATTGCCGGAGCAGCTGCATCTCCTGCTGCTCCTGGGCCAATATCTTGTCCACCACGTCCCTCTGACTTACTGGTTCTTCCGTTGCCGCTCGCGACACCGCACAATACACCAGAGCCAAAGCCAGGCACTTTAGGCTGCGCATAATGCCTCCACCGCTACACTCAGACTGGGGCTGTGGCTGGCAAACTACAGGTTTGGCGTTGAACTCGTCAGCTGTACGAAGGAGCGGTTTACGTTCAGTGGCCGTTCGTCTGGCAAGCCCGCTCGCCCGGGGTACCGGGCACGTTCTATGCCCTCGGTCAACTCGGAAGGGATGTCTGGTTTGCTGCTTGACGGGTCTCGAAATCAATTCCCCAGAAGTGCGGTGCCGGCGTCAAAAACTCCACCCCCACTCGGTTGCCCCGCGCGGTGCTGTCACCTAGATACACGATCCGGCATTCCTGCTCTTCCTGCGTCTCTGGGCTGATCAGCACCAGCATCTCGCCCTCGATCACTTCGTGCCGCAACAGCAGCAGCCCCCCATGGGCGCTTACCACCACCGTCTCGCAGATCTCGCGAAACTTTCGCCCTTCCTGGCTGCGACCTAGTGCCTGCAGCTTCGCCTTGTGAAACACACGCTGGCTTCGGCGGTCGGCGGTTTTTAGAAGTTCTGCCATGCGCTCATCATGGAATCTGCTCCTAAACCGGTCAATTGCCCTAAAGAACAGGTGTTCCGCGACCGCTATCCCACCCAGCTTCCCTGCCTGGCTTGTATCCCCCTTCCTGCTGGCCTTAAAATGCATTCATAGCGGCTACGGCAATTCTTTTTTGCTCCGCAGCCTTTCCGCCGCATCTTCTCGGAAATTTATGGACCTGTTGCGGAAACCGATTTCTTGTGCCTTGAGGGGCTTATGAATCTCACGCAGTTCGTTGATGGCCGCCGTGACCAGAACCTTTCGGAACTCTACGAATTCCTTCGCATCCCTTCCGTCAGCGCGAAATCCGAGCACAAACCCGACATCGAACGCGCCGCACGGTGGGTTGCCGATCACCTTCGCTCCGCCGGCTTCAAATCCGTCGAGGTCATTCCCACCGATCTCCACCCCCTCGTCTACGCCGAATCTCTTGAGGCTCCGGGCAAGCCTACCGTCCTTTTTTACGGCCATTACGACGTCCAGCCCGCCGAACCTCTCGACCTTTGGACTTCTCCTGCCTTCGAACCTGAGACCCGCGACGGCAATATCTATGGCCGCGGCACGGCTGACGACAAAGGTCAGGTACACATCCATATCAAGGCCCTCGAATCCCTTTATAAGCTTTACGGCAAATTTCCTGTCAATATTAAGGTCCTGATCGAGGGCGAAGAGGAAGTCGGCAGCGTCAGCCTCTGGAACTATGTTCAGGCCAACAAGGCCAAACTCAAAGCTGACGCACTCGTGGTCTCCGATACCGGAATGCTCGCCAAGGGTGTTCCCTCGATCACCTACGCTCTCCGCGGGATGAACTACTACCAGATCGAACTCACTGGGCCGCTACGCGATCTTCATTCCGGCGTCTATGGCGGCGCGGTCCCCAATCCGCTGACCATCCTCACCGAGCTTTTCGCCAAACTGCACGACAAGAAGAATCGCATCGCCATTCCCGGTTTTTACGACGATGTCGTCAAAGTCGGCCGCGCGGAACGCGATGCGCTCAGCCAGCTGCCCTGGAAGAAAAAGGATTTCGAGCGCGCAGTTGGCGCTCCCGGCTATTCCGGCGAAGAAGGTTTCACTACCATCGAGCGGCTCTGGATTCGCCCGACCCTGGAACTCAACGGTCTTTGGGGCGGTTATCAGGGCGAGGGCGCGAAGACCGTAATTCCGTCGAAAGCTTATGCGAAATTTTCGACGCGTCTGGTTCCCGACCAGAGTCCGGAAAGAATTGCGAAGCTCGTCGAAAAGCACATTCGCAAGCTTCTACCGAAATCGGTCCACTGCAAGTTTGAAGTCCTAAGCAGCGGCAAGCCCTGGGTCGCTCCCTATCACGACCCCATCTTCCACATCGCGCAGGGCGCTCTGCAGAAGGGCTTCGGCAAGAAAGCCATCTTTATGCGGGAAGGCGGCTCCATCCCTTTTGTGACCCAGATGCACGACGCCTTCAAGGTTCCTTGCGTGCTCATCGGTTTCGGCCTTCCGGACGAGAATGCTCACGCTCCCGACGAGCACCTCTCGCTCGAAAACTATTTCGGCGGCATCAAGGCCATCGCTCACTTCTACGAGGATCTGGCGAATTTGTAGCACCAGGTCTGCACAATCGCCGTTTCACGTCAGCGTGTCTTCACATGCGCCGGCAACGCCTCGCGGTAGGCCTTCACATTATTTTTGTCCACCACCACCGTCCCGGTGTCGACAAACGCCGGCATCGGCGGAGCCAGCGCCGTCCGCCAGTCCTTGAACTGGTGCACGGCTCCGTGGTGCAGATCGTCCAGCAGCTTCAACCCGTAGTAGCTCATCACGTAAGGCTTCTGCGCGATTGTCGCGGCAATCACGCCTTTCTCAATCAAATCCAGGGTCGCCGGATCGCCGTCGAACGCCACGATCGTGACTTTGCCTTCCTGCTTCAGCGCATGCAGCGCCTCCGCAGCTCCCGACCCTCCCGAGGCTTCCAGGCAGATGATTCCGTCAATTTTCTCTTTCTTCTGCAACAGGTCGAACACCTGCTCCGCGGCGACCTTCACGTCGCCTTTGTCATCCAGAATTCCGACGAGCTTGATGGCCGGGAAATTCGCCAAGGCGTCCGCCACGCCCGCGACGCGATCGTCCAGGTTTTTCTGCCCCGGAATGGTGAGAACGGCCACTTTCCCGCCATCGTCCAGCAGCTTGGCCATCTGGCGGAGGCTCTCACGCCCCGCGCGATTATTATCGGTGCCGACAAATGTGAGCCGTTTGGAGGCCGGCGAATCCGCGTCCACGCAGATGACGGGAACGCCGTCGGCAATGGCCTTATCGATCTGCGCCTGGAAAATCTCCGGCCGGGCCGCCGACAAACAGATCCCGGTGGGCCGTTCTTCTACCGTCTGCCGGAACACCACTACTTCCGCGTTCGGCTGGTAACCCTTCGGGCCGACCATCTCCGCGCGCACGCCGAGTTCCTTGGCCGCGTCGAGAAAACCGGCCTCCGCTTCCTGCCAGTAGGGCAGGTCAATGTTTGTCGCTACAAAGACGTAGCGTTCGGTCTGGGCGTGGTAGGGCTTGGCACAAGCAGCGAGCAGAACCACACCGATCGCGACACAGGCTCCTGCTAGGCCATACACGAGGAACGCGTTCCGTTTCATCGGAATCTCCTTTCCGCTCGGGTCGCGGAATGCGCGGCTTGCTCGCTCCCTCGGGAGGATTCACGGGCGGGACAGCAGGCGCCACGAATTGAGGGCGGCGGTGTGGCGTTGCGCCTCAGTAGACTGGGCAATCGGGATCGAGCAGGCGGGCACCTCCAGTCGCACGCATGGTGCTGGGCGTGCGGGCCGGGCGACACCCAAGCGGGTGACTCTCCGACCCCCACATTGGCCCCCTCTTTCCGTCCCGTCAAGTACCGGATGTGATCCCCCAACGTCCTGCGGGCGGCAAGGCAGGAAAGTCTCTGGCGGGTTTGCCGGACACTGACAGGCGGAATCGCTTGCGGTATACAGTCGGGGAGACGGTGCCTGTTTCCGAGAAACGGAGAACCCCATGAAGCTGCTGCAGTGTCTTGCTGTGCTGTTGTTTGTGCCGGGAATGTGCCACGCGCAGTTGCCGGACTCCTATCAAAGCGTGAACCGCGTGACGTGGGTCGCGCAGGACATCGAGGCGATCTTGCCGACGTGGATTGCCTTGGGGATGACGGATGTCCACAAGTATGGGAAGGTCCAGGGAGCGGGAACGGAGCACGCCAAGCCCGCGACAATTCAGACGATGCAGGCTACTGGACGGCTGGGCAACCTGACGATCCATTTCGTGCAGCCCGCCAAAGGCCAGGTGAACGGGTACACGGATTATCTGGCGACGCACAAGGACGGCGTTTTCTCGATTGTCCACGAGGTACCGAGCAAGGAGGCGATGGAGAAGGAGATTCAGCGCATGGCCAGCCTCGGGGTCGGGGTGCTGCAGCAGGTCACGTTTGAAATCGACGGCACGCCGGTGAGCTACACCTATTTCGACACGGAGCCAGGGGGGAAGTATGTGCTGGGCTTGGTGTACTGGCCGGGCGGAGCGCCGCAGCCGCTCCCGGGGAAATCGGTCTCGCACATCGGCTTTGTGGTGCGCGATGCGGGGGCGGTTGCCGCCTACTGGCAGAAGCTGGGCTTCCCTGTATTTGGGCTGGACCATGCCACGCCGCGCGACGATTCCCGCTATCGCGGGCAGCCGCTTTCGCTGGCATTTGAAGTGGGCTTCCAAGGGATGGGCGCGATCAGCTACGAGTGGATCCAGCCGCCTGAGACGCCGGCGAATATCTATGAGGATTTTCTGAAGATCCATGGCGAAGGCGCGCAGCACATCGGCATGGTGGTCGATGATCTTCCGAAAGCGACGGCGGCATACGAACGAGCTGGCTTTCCGGTGTGGCAGGCTGGGGCTTGGGGAGACGTGGGGAAGCCGCATTCCGGGCAGTACCATTACATGGACACGGACAGGATTGGCGGAGTGAGTGTGGAACTGATCCACGCGTATTGACGAGCGGAGCAGTCCAGATTCGGATGGCGAACCGGGCGCCAATCAGGCGGGAGAGTATTTACAGTGTGGTTACTCCCCCTCCCCCCTCATGAAAATTGGAAATGGTGAAAGGAAAGGGGTTAGCCTGGGGGAAATCGAGAATTTTCAGGCGAGGCGGTTGCTGCCGCACAGGGAATTGATGCAGTTATCAAAGAGCGGTGGGCCGATGAAACGTCCAGCGCGCCAGATAATCCTGTCATAATATTATCATATAATAATTATCGGGTCAAGGGAAACGGCCCATTGGGAGAGCGGGCCGGATGAAAGACCCACAATCCCAACTTGGGGGGAGGGGCACTGGCAGTGGGAAACTGGACTTGACGGGCCGATTTGACACTGAGTAGCATACGCACCTCCAGTCAGCTGGACCCTGATTCCCAAAGCCAAACGTTCCCGCTGCGGGATCCGGAAAGAGAAGCGCAAGGATCAGACCGCCCGGTTGCGCCAAATAACCAAACGCTAAGGAGGATCGCATGAGGCGCCTTTGCTACCTCTTGATGATGACGGCCCTGGTTTGCAGTGCGTCGGTGAACGCCCAGGAAGCGAAACCATCTTCGGACCCACAGAAATCACCGCAAGCCGGGGTTCCCACGAACCAGCCGGATCTGGTAAAGCCGGTGGTACCGCCGGGGTTCAACGGGGTGATCAAGCTGGATGTGCGCGATTCGAAAGCGGACTGGAAGCCGTTTGTGCCGAAGAAGGCGCCGGATGGAGCCCCAAACTTCCTGTTCATCCTGTACGACGATACGGGGCTTGCGGCATGGTCAACGTACGGCGGGCGAATCAACATGCCCACGCTCGATCGACTTGCGGCGAGCGGCTTAACGTACACGCAGTGGCATACTGTGGCGCTGTGTTCGCCGACGCGCTCCACAATCCTGACGGGGCGCAACCACCAACTGAACGGAATGGCATCGATCACAGAAGGCGCGACGGGTTTTCCGGGCAACACGGGCCGCATCCCCGATCAGACGGCCACGATTGGACAGATACTGCAGGACGCGGGTTGGAGCACATTCTGGCTGGGGAAGGATCACAATGTTGCGGAGCAGGACGTAGCGTCTGGCGCGACGCGGAAGCAATGGCCACTCCAGAAAGGTTTCGACCGCTATTACGGATTCCTAGGCGGGGAAACCAACCAGTGGTATCCGGATCTGACGGAAGACAACCGGTTTGTGGACCAGCCGTACAGTCCCGAGCAGGGATACCACCTTTCCAAAGACCTTGTTGATCACGCGATCGAGATGCTGCGGGACCAAAAATCATCGAATCCGTCGCGGCCCTGGTTCATGTGGTTCTGCCCAGGGGCAAATCACGCGCCGCATCACGCGCCGCAAGAGTACATCGACAAATACAAGGGAAAGTTCGACGACGGATACGAAGCTTACCGGAGCTGGGTGCTGCAGCGGATGGTCGCCAAAGGAATCCTGCCGAAGGACACGCAGTTAACGCCAATCAACCCGTTGCCGAAAAATGTCGCGAATCCTGCCGATGATGTTCGCCCGTGGAATACGTTGACGCCAGACGAGAAGAAGCTGTTTTCGCGTCTCGCGGAAGTTTACGCCGCGTATTCGGAGTACACGGACGTTGAGATCGGACGTCTGATCGACTACTTGCAGCAGAGCGGGCAACTTGAGAACACCGTGATTTTTTACGCGGCAGACAATGGCGCATCCGGGGAAGGAAGCCCGAATGGCACGGTGAATGAAAACAAGTTCTTCAACGGCGTTCCCGATACGATCGCGGAAAACATAAAGTACATCGACAAGCTCGGGGGACCCGACACGTACGAGCACTATCCCACGGGGTGGGCGGTTGCGTTTTCGACTCCTTTCCAGATGTTCAAGCGCTATGCACAGTTCTCGGGCGGAACCTGCGTGCCGTTGGTGATTTCATGGCCGAAAGGGATCAAGGCCCGCGGCGAAGTTCGCAGCCAGTACCACCATTCGGTGGACATCGTTCCGACGATCCTGGAGATCGCGGGTCTTCAGATGCCGAGCGTTTACCACGGGATCGATCAATATCCGCTGAGCGGGATCTCGATGCGGTACACGTTCGACGCAAGTCCAGACGCGTCCACGCAGAAGCACCGCCAGTATTACGAAATGTTCAGCACACGGGGCCTGTGGGAAGACGGCTGGAAGGTGGCGTCCCTTCACGCGCCGTTTACCGGAAAGGGGCACTTCGACCAGGACCGCTGGGAGCTGTACCACGTCGACGCGGATCGATCCGAGTCCAAGGACCTGGCAGGCGAATACCCTGACAAGCTGAACAGCCTGATCAAAGCGTGGTACGAAGAAGCCAACAAGAATATGGTGTTTCCGCTGGATGACCGGACCGCGCTTGATCTGCTGGGAGTCGAACGGCCCTCCGACGAGCCGCCCCGTGAACGATACATCTACTACCCGGACACGGCGCCAGTCCCTGAAGGAGTGGCGGTCAATGTCCGAGGGCGTTCCTACAAGATCCTAGCGAACGTCGAAGTCAAAGACGCGGACGCATCCGGCGTGATATTCGCGCATGGATCGCGGTTCGGGGGGCACACCCTTTTCCTGAAGGACCAGAAGCTGTACTACGTCTATAACTACCTTGGGATCAGACCGGAGCAACAATTCATCTCAAAGACAAATGTGACGCCCGGCAAGCACACCTTCGGCGTGGAATTCACGCGCGAGAAGGCAGGGTCGCAGGGCGAATCGCTCGGCTCGCTCAAGCTTTATATCGATGACCAGGTGGTTGCGCAGGGGCCGATGAAAACGCAGCCGGGCAAGTTCACCCTGAGTGGCGATGGACTGTGCGTGGGCTACGACAGCGGCGATGCCGTGAGCCAGGAATACAAGGCGCCAGGAAAATTCAAGGGCGGAACGATCTTCGGCGTCGGAGTAACGGTCGAAAAGACGGAGTATCGAGACCTGGAAAAAGAAGCGCAGCGGCTGATGATGGTGCAATAGGGCCGGGCCGGAAGACAGGATAAGTGGTTACCAGTGGTCAGCCGATTGCGGGACTTCCGACCATTAATTTGCCGGCTCGCTCGGTTTATTTTG
>Ga0335084_10005040_pt1 | contig 13033 bp, 10 predicted proteins | sample Lox_Sample_44_FD_206721 | JGI IMG/M metagenome (GOLD analysis project Ga0335084, IMG submission 206721) | Soil microbial communities from Loxahatchee National Wildlife Refuge, Florida, United States - Lox_Sample_4.4 | ecosystem: Environmental > Terrestrial > Soil > Wetlands | place: USA... | reverse complement strand
GGGCCTGTCGAGTCCGGGTTTGGCTGGCACCTGGTGTTCGTGGACACCCTGATTCCCGGTCGCGTACCGGCCTTCGAGGAGGTCGAGTCCGACATCAGGAACGCCTGGCTCGGCGAGCAGAAGGCGCTTGCCTGGGACAAGGCGTACAAGGAGATGCGTGCCAGGTACACGGTGCTGCTGCCGGCGCCGCCGCCCGAGAGTTCCGTAGCCTCCTCGTCTTCGCAGACAACGAAGCGTCCCGCGCCATCGGACCCAGCACCGAAATGATCGGCGTACGCCGCATCGCCGGAGCCGTCGTGGCTGCGCTGCTCGTCCTGCTCGCCGGGCTGCCGGCGGCGCGCGCCCACGAGAGCCGACCTGCCTACCTCGAGCTGAAGGAGACCGCGCCGGGCCGGTTCAGCGTGATCTGGCGCACGCCGGTGCTGGCGGGCATGCGTCTGCCGGTCGCCCTCAAGCTGCCCGACGACGTGCGCAACGTTGAGGAGCCCAGCGTCCAGGAGTTGCCCGATTCGCTGCTGGAACGGCGGTGGATCGATGCCGGACCGAAGGGCCTCGCGGGCAAGCGAATCGAGTTTCCGGGGTTGCAGTTCACGATCACCGATGTCCTGGTTCGCACCGAGCGGCTCGATGGATCGCACTCCACCGAGATCGTGCGTCCGGCGCGACCCTGGATCGAGTACTCGGCGCCTCGCAGCACGGCCGCCACCGCTGGCGTGTTCCTGGTGCAAGGCATCGAGCACATCCTGCTCGGCGTCGATCACCTGCTGTTCGTGCTCGGCCTTCTGCTGCTGGTGCGCACGCCGTGGATGCTGGTGAAGACCGTCACCGCGTTCACCGTGGCGCACAGCATCACTCTGGCGCTGGCCACGCTGGGCTTCGCGAGCATTCCCGGGCCGCCGCTCAATGCGGCGATCGCGCTGTCGATCCTGTTCCTCGGTCCCGAAATCATCCGCGCCTGGCGCGGTGGCACCAGCTTCACGATCCGCCATCCATGGGTCGTCGCTTTCGCCTTCGGGCTTCTGCACGGGTTCGGGTTTGCCAGCGGGCTGACGTCGATCGGTCTGCCGAAGGGAGACATCCCGCTTGCACTGCTGATGTTCAATATCGGCGTCGAGATTGGCCAGCTGGCGTTCGTCGCGCTGATCCTGCTGCTGCTGAAAGCGTTCAGCCTGCTCGAACTGCGCTGGCCGCGCCGGGCCGAGCTGCTGCCGGCCTACCTGATTGGTACGCTGGGGGCCTTTTGGACCATCCAGCGCGTTGCGATGATGGCGGCGGGAGTATGAGGATGAATCTGCTGCGGGCGGCGACGATCGTCGTACTGGTGCTGCTGGCCTCGACGGCCGGCGCGCATAGCGAGTCGGGTCAGGCCGCCGGCTTCTTCACAGGGCTGATGCATCCGATCTCGGGACTCGATCACGTTCTCGCAATGGTTGCGGTCGGGCTGTGGGGCGCGCAGCTCGGAGCGCCCGCGATCTGGTTGCTGCCGGTCACGTTCCCGCTCGTGATGGCGTTCGGCGGGCTGCTCGGCCTGCTCGGCGTTCCATTGCCGGGCGTCGAAGTCGGCATCGCCGCCTCGGCGATTCTGCTCGGCGCGGCGGTAATGACCGAGAAGAAATTTCCGCTGGTTGCGGCGGCCGCGCTGGTGGGTGCTTTTGCGATCTTTCACGGGCACGCCCACGGCACCGAATTGCCACCTGGCGAGAGCGGGCTGCTTTATAGCCTCGGCTTCGTCGTCGCCACCGGCGGCCTGCACGCCACCGGGATCGCGATCGGTGCGATTCATCGCTGGCCTGCAGGCCGAATCGCCCTGCGGATCGCCGGCGGCGGCGTCGGCCTGGCGGGTCTGTTCTTCCTCTGGCGCGCGGTGACGTGATGTCGTCGCGTCGAGTGGCGATCGGCGGTCTCGGCAGCATGATGCTCGCCGGCGTCGCGGCGCCGTGCCATGCCCACATGGTCGAGTCGGGCCTCGGCCCGGTCTACGACGGACTGCTGCACTTCGTGCTGACGCCGCAGGACCTGCTGCCGGTGCTTGCGCTTGCCGTGCTCGCCGGCCTCGGTGGCAAGACGCACGCAAGGCTTGCGGTCCTGCTACTGCCGCTGGCATGGCTGGTCGCGGGCGCCGTGGGCGCAAGAGTTGCTCAGCCGCTGCCGGAGTCGATCGCCTGGCTGCCGTTGCTGCTGCTCGGTGGACTGCTTGCGGTCGACCGGCGCGGGTCTCCGGCCGTGCTCGCGATCCTCGCGGTTGCGCTCGGCGCATGGCTCGGCTACGGCAACGGCGCAGCGATGGGCGTAGCCGGCGCGGACATCCGTGCCGTGCTCGGCAGCGCCGGCGCAGTATTCGTTGCCACGGCATTGCTGGCTGCCTGCGCCGTCGCGTGGCAGGCCGGCTGGATGCGAATTGCGTGGCGCGTCGCGGGGAGCTGGGTCGCCGCGGCCGGCCTGTTGCTGCTCGGCTGGACGATGCGCTGATGCCCGCAGCGATCGCGTCGCCGCCGCCACCGCGCCGGCGCTGACGCGCGTCAACGGCGTCCGCGCTGACGCTGCCAGCGTCCGCTGGCGCCGGCCGGATCGTTCGCACGGGCTGGCCAATTCTCCGCCAACCCCCTGCGGGGGGTCCCCCCACGGGCCCGTGCCGGCACGATGCGAAGCATCGAGCGTTTCTCACGGCAAGCACCATGAAATCAGTGATCTGTCACCGCGGCGAGCTTTCAGTCGCCGACCGACCCGCACCGGTTCCGGCCCCAGGCCAGGCCGTGCTCAAGGTCCTGCGCTGTGGCATCTGCGGCTCGGACCTGCATGCACGGCACCACTGCGATTCCTGGCACGACCTCATGAAGAAGACCGGCTACGACGGCTTCATGCGCTCGGACGAGGAGGTTGTGTTCGGTCATGAGTTCTGCGGCGAGGTTCTCGACCACGGCCCAGGCAGCGCGAAGAAGATCAAGGCCGGCACGCGCGTGTGCGCACTGCCGCTGATCCGCAAGGACGACGCGGTCGACGCAATCGGACTGTCGCAGCGCAGCCCCGGTGCGTACGCCGAGCAGGTACTCGTCGATGAAGCCATGATGATCCCGGTGCCCAACGGCCTGTCGCCCGATCTGGCGGCGTTGGCCGAGCCGATTGCGGTCGCGTGGCATGCCGTGCGGCGCGGCGAGGTGAAGAAGAAAGACGTTGCGATCGTCGTCGGCTGCGGGCCGGTCGGACTCGCCGTGATCTGTGTGCTGAAGGCGATGGGCGTGCAGACGATCGTCGCCAGCGATTTCTCGCCCGGTCGCCGTGAACTCGCGAAGAAGTGCGGCGCCGACGAGGTGGTCGACCCCGCGAAGGACTCGCCCTACGCGAACTGGAAGCAGTTCGGCTTCCTCGGCGGGCTTTCCGACGGCCTGTCGCTCGTCATGGACACGCGCGACAAGCTCGGGAGGCTGCCGGTGCCCTGGTGGCATACGTGGCGGCTTGCCGAAGCGCTCGGCCTCGCGCCGAAGCGTCCGGTCATCTTCGAGTGTGTCGGTGCTCCCGGCGTCCTGCAGTCGATCATCGACGGCGCACCGCTGACGTCACGCGTCGTCGTGGCCGGCATCTGTATGAAGACGGACCAGATCCAGCCGGCGGTTGCCATCAACAAGGAAATCGACCTGCGCTTCGTGCTGGCTTACACGCCGCTCGAGTATCGCGACGCATTGCACGCGATCGCCAGCGGCAAGCTCAACTGCGCGCCGATGATCACCGGCACGGTTGGCCTCGGCGGAGTCGATGCGGCGTTCGCGGCGCTCGGCGACCCCGAGCGTCACGCCAAGATCCTTATCGACCCGACGAGCGCGACGACGACGCCGCACTGAATTTCATTCCTCATTCGAACTACTTCAAGGAGACAGTAATGGGAGCGCCTGAAATCATCACCGAGCAGCATGAGTTGCTGACCGTCAACACCAACGACAGCAAGTGGCTCGAAGGCCTGCTGCATCCGGGCATCAGCGTCCATCCGCTGTTCCTCGACACGCACAACGGAGTCTGGGTCCTGATCGCGAAGTTCGCCCCCGGCGTCACGCTGCCGGTGCACTTCCACACTGGCACCGTGCATGGCTACACGCTCTCCGGCCGCTGGCACTACACCGAGTACCCGAACCAGCCGCAGACCGCGGGCTGCTACCTGTACGAGCCCGGCGGCTCGGTGCACCAGTTCAACACGCCGGCCGACAACACCGAGGAGACGGTTCTGTTCATGGTCGTGACCGGCGCCAACATCAACTTCGCCGGACCGGAGCAGAACGGCGCCTACATGGGCGTGATGGACGCCGGCTGGATCAAATCGCTGGTCGACAGGATGATCACCGATCAGCGCGCAGACCGGATGAACTACATCTCGGCAGGCATGCCGACCTACGCGCGCTGATGGTCGCGCAGCAGGGCGAAGCGCACGTGGGATTCAATCGCCAGACGCTGGACGTCAACGGCGTGCGCTTGAACGTCATCGTCGAGGGCCAGGGCCCCGACGTGCTGCTGGTGCACGGCTTTCCCGACGACCACACGGTGTGGCGCCACCAGATTCCGGCGCTGGTCGCGGCGGGCTATCGCGTGATCGCCCCCGATACGCGGGGCAACGGCGAAAGCTCGGTTCCGCCGAGGGTGGCGGACTATGACATCGAGCGGCTCGTGGCCGACCTCGTCGGAGTGCTCGATGCGCTCGGCGTGCAGAAGGCGCGTGTGGTCGCGCACGACTGGGGCTCGATCCAGGGCTGGTACCTCGCTTTCAGACATCCGGAGCGGGTCGAACGCTACATCCCGCTGTCGGTCGGTCATCCGCAGGCCTACAGGACGGGTGGTCTGAAGCAGATGCTGAAGGGCTACTACGTCGGTCTGATCCAGCTGCGAGGCGTCATCGAGTTCTTCGTGCGGCTGTTCAACTGGCTGCCGTTTCGGGTGCTGCTGGGCTACGCATCGGAGTTCCCCCACATCAAGGCGCGGCTGGTACGTCCGGGCCGGCTGACGGCCGGATTCAACTACTACCGTGCCAACCTCAGGCAGATCTTCTCCAGCGAGTCGGCGCGGGTGCAGGCTCCGGTGGTGGGGATCTGGAGCGACGGCGACCGCTTTCTGACCGAGGCGCAGATGGTGAACTCGGAACGGTTCTGCGACGGGGGCTGGAAATACGTCCGTGTCGAAGGCGCGAATCACTGGCTGCAGCTCGATGCGCCGGCGCGCGTGAATTCCCTCCTGCTGGAGCACCTTGGCTGATGGCTGCAATGAAAAAGCACCGCTTTGAAGTGATCCTCGCACTCGTCTTTGTCGGCGCCTTCCTGGCGCTCTGGATGTGGCTGACGCCGGGTACGCGCGGCGCGTTGACCCGCGCCGAGGTCGACGTCTACATCCGCCGCATCGAGGCCGCCGCGCCGATGCCCGCGGCCGAGAAGGCCGAGGCCATGGCGCGACTCCGCGCGTGGGGCGAAGCCGACGACGGCGCACCGGTCCACATGCTCAATCTGATGCGCTACTACCCGAAGCTGCAGCCGTTGCCGGGCGCCACTGCCAGGCTGACCTCAGTCGAAGGAACGATGTCGCCGATCGAGGCGAATGCGTACTACGAGGAGCAGGTCCTGCCCATCCTGGAGCGCCTTGGAGGCTACCCAGTGGTCGGCGGCAATGCCGTGGGCGTCCGTGGCTCGGATGGTCAGCGACACAGCAACCTGATGGTTTACGACCGGGATGCGGACGACTGGGATCGCGTGCTGGTCGTCCGCTATCCGAGTCGGCGGGCGTTTTTCGAGCTGTTGGCTAACCCGGAGTACGCAGAGCTGATGCCGTACAAGCTGGCGGCGCTCAAGGTGGCGCTGGTGCCGGTCCGAGCGCAGGCTGAGGTGCCGGATCCGCGCTGGATTGCCGGACTGGGGCTTTTGGCGTTGTTTTTTGGAGTGGGGTGGCTGCGGGCGTTGCGCAGGCGCTGAGCCGACCGTAAAAAGACGGTCCCGGGCCTTTCGGCGTGGCGGAGCCCTTTGAGGGGAGGGTCCCCACGCGCCTTGGGGGGGGTTCGGGGGTTTGTTCTTCTTCATATTTCGGCCTCACCACAACCGGTCAGGCGACCACATAAAAGGGGGCAGTAATGAACTTTGACCAGACCGCGGGCCAGCGCCGCGGCCTTCGACTGACAGCGGTCTGCGCCGCGATGGCGGCGGCGTTCGCGCTGCCGACGGCGGCCCGGGCATTCGAGTTCGACACCGGCAACGACGACCTCGCGATCCGCTGGGACAACACCCTGCGGCTGAACATCGTGCAGCGCGTCGAAGGCCAGGACCCGGCGATGTTGAAGAACCCGAACTACGACGACGGCGACCGCAACATCGACCGTGGCCGCGTGTTTTCGCGCTTCGACGTGCTGAGCGAGTTCGACATCGTCTACCTGCGCAAGTACGGCTTCCGCGTCAGCGCCGCCGGCTGGTGGGATCCTGCCTACGGCACCCTCGACAACACCTCCACCCTGACCTCCAACCACCTCGTCTACGGTCGCCCGGCGCTGGGTCTGCCTGACTACACCAAGCGTTACGCCGAAGGCCCGTCGGGCGAGTTCCTCGACGTGTTTGGCTTCGGCACGTTCAACATCGGCGACGTGCCGGTCAACGTCAAGCTGGGCCAGACCACGGTGTTCTGGGGCGAGAGCCTGCTGTTCAACGGTGCGATCCACAGCATTGCCTATTCGCAGAACCCGATCGACGTATGGAAGGGCCTGGCGACGCCGGGCGCGGAATCCAAGGAACTGTTCCGTCCGCGCGTCGGCCTGAACGTCCAGGCGCAGGTCGCGCAGGACGTTTCAGTCATGGCGCAGTATTTCTTCAACTGGCAGAACTTCTCAAACCAGGCGTGGCGCTATCCGGAGTCGGGTTCGTACCTGTCGATCGGCGACGCGTTCCTGTGGGGCGGGGAATCCAACATCGCCAACGCCAGCGGCACGCAGCGCGTGTGGCGCGGCACCGACATCACCCCGGACGAGAACACCGGCAACTGGGGTATCGGCACCAAGTGGAGTCCGAACTGGCTCGACGGCACGCTGGGCGCCTACTACCGCCGTACCTATGACATGCAGCCGCAGGCGATGCTGACCCCGGCGGTCGCGACGCTGCCTGCAGCGCTGTGTTCGTCGCGCGGCGGTGTGCCGGTGGGCCCGACCACCTGCTACATCAATCCGAAGGCGGCCTCGCTGGTGGAGCTGACCACCCTCGGCAAGGTCGGCCTTTACAACGCCGCGTTCGGCTCGGACATCGACATCTTCGCGCTGAGCTTCAGCAAGAACATTGCCGGTGTCAGCGTCGGCGCGGAACTGAGCTACCGCCACAACCAGCCGCTGCTGTCGGAGCCTGTCTCCGTGCTGCCGGCTGCTTTCGTGCCGCTGGTGGCGGGCTCCATCGCCACCAACGCGCTGCCTGATGGCGACACGCCGGGCGCGAAGGGCAACACGATGCACGGGCTGGTCAACGCGCTCGGCATCATCAACAAGACGCCGCTGTTCGACACTGCCAGCTGGAACGCCGAGCTGACCTGGATGACCTGGCTCGACGTGACGCAGAACGAGGCGGTCTTCAAGGGCCGGCCGAACAACGTCAACAACGGTTACAACCAGATCGACCGTGTGTCGAAGAACTACTTCGGCCTGGCGCTGAACTTCACACCGACCTGGTTCCAGGTGCTGCCTGGCGTCGACTTTCTGATGCCGCTGTCCTGGTCGCAGGGCATCTCGGGCAACTCGGCGATCACCGCCGGCGGCCAGAGCGGCGCGGGTTCGTACGGCGTCGGCGTCGCGGTCGACATCTACCAGAAGTACCGCATTGACCTGAAGTATGTTGGCTTCTACGGCAACTATTCGACGTGCCCGGGCACGCCAAATCCGGCCACGTGCTCGCCGGGGGCGGCCAACGTGTTCAACGGCACCAACGCGATCATTTCGGACCGCGACTTCGTCGCCCTGACCTTCAAGACCACATTCTGAGAACGAGGAGACATCGATGTTTCGCAAGACTCTGATCGCGGCCGCTCTCGCCGCGCTCGCCGGCGGGGCGGCCCAGGCGGCCGTCACAGCGGACGAGGCCAAGCAGCTCGGCACGACGCTCACGCCGATCGGCGCCGAGAAGGCCGGCAACAAGGAAGGCACGATTCCCGAGTGGACCGGCGGTCTGACGACGCCGCCCGCGGGCTTCGTCAAGGGCAGCGGCAAGCGTCCCGACCCGTTTGCGTCCGACAAGCCGCGGATGACGATCACCGGCAAGAACATGGCCGAGAACGCGTCGAAACTGACGGTCGGTACGCAGGAGATCCTGAAGCGCAACCCGGACTACCGGATCGACGTGTATCCGACGCATCGCCCGGCGACACAGCCGAAGCGCCTGCTCGACAACGCGGCCAAGAACGCCGTCGGCGCCAAGACCAACAACAACGGCTTGGGTATCGAGAACGCGCTGCCTGGCGTTCCGTTCCCGATTCCGAAGACCGGTTTCGAGGTGATGTGGAATCACCTGACGCGCTACGTCGGCAACACGTTCTGCAAGTACGACTCGTGGAACGTCGACTCCGCCGGCGTGCCGACGCTTGCCACCACCGGTGAGTCGTGGCAGGAGTACCCGATCTATTTCGGTAACAAGAACGATCCGGTCAAGGGCACGGACATCTATTACCGGATCAAGCTGAACTACCTGGCGCCGGCCCGCCGTGCGGGTGAATCGCTGATCGTGATGGACGCGGTGAACCCGCTCGAGCAGCCGCGCCGCGCGTGGCAGTACCTGCCGGGTCAGCGCCGTGTCAAGGCCGCGCCCGACATCGCCTACGACACACCGAACCCCGGTTCGGCCGGCGCGACGACGTATGACGACGCGTTCGTCTTCAACGGTGCGATGGACCGCTACGACTTCAAGCTGGTCGGCAAGCGCGAGATGATCATCCCGTACAACGCCTACAAGCTGCAGTACGAGCCGGGCAGTGTGCAGAACGCGCTGAAGGCCAAGTTCGTCAATCCGGACCTGGAGCGCTGGGAGCTGCACCGCGTGTGGGTGGTCGAGGCGACCCTGAAGGAGGGCAAGCGCCACATCTACGCCAAGCGCACGTTCTACATCGACGAGGACACCTGGATCGCTGTGGCCGCCGACAACTACGATGCGCGCGGGCAGATCTTCGTCGCGTTCTTCATGCCGTCGTCGTTCAGCTACGACGTACTGGCGCCGACGACCTCGCTGCAGGTGTCGTACAACTTCGTCGCGGGCAACTACAGTTCGCAGGGCATGTGCGGCCTGTACAAGGGCATCACGTACAACGACGGCACGCCCGAGAAGGAATGGGCGCCCGAAGCCCTGGCGGGCGCAGGCGTACGCTAGCGTTTTCCAACGTTGATTACGATCGGGCCGAAAGCTTCGCCAAGAAGAGCTGACGCCCGGTTGATTTGACCTTCGCGCTGCCGCACCCGAGCGGCAACCGCCTTCATCAGGCGCTGCGACGGCGCCGAGCTTGATCCGTCGCAGTCCTGCCTCCGGGCCCGCGGCCCGCTGCAGGATTCGACTGGACATTGCAATGCCCCGCCAGATGGCGGGGGACAGCACGCTGCGTTCGCGCAAAGATCCGTTTGCAGGCCGACTTCGCCTGGGCGGGATGAGACGAAAAGGTGACACGATGAATATTCGCGCCTTGCTGCTGACGGCGGCACTGGCTGGCATGCTGCTTCCCGCTCACGCGGCCGACACGGCCGCGAAGAGCGCGCCGGCGGCCGCTCCGGTGGATGTGCTCGAGCGTCCGGCCCAGACATCCGGGCTCGCGTCGCGCCGGCTGCTGCAGTCGGTGGCGCGCGCCGGCGAGCGGCTGGTTGCGGTCGGGCCGCGCGGCCACATCCTGGTGTCGGCCGATGGCGGCCAGACCTGGAAGCAGGCGCAGGTGCCGTTGAGTTCGGACCTCACGGCCGTCTACTTCGTTGACGACAAGGCCGGGTGGGCTGTCGGCCACGACGGCGTCGTGCTCGCCAGCACCGACGGTGGCGACACCTGGGTCAAGCAGCTCGACGGCCGTGCCGCTAATGCGCTGCTGCTGCAGAGCCTGAAGGCGCGCGTCGCAGCAGAGCCGCATTCGAAGGAACTTGCCGGCCTGCTCAGTGAGGCCGAGCGCTATGCCGAGCAGGGTCCCGACAAGCCCTTCCTCGACGTCTGGTTCAAGGACGCGCAGAACGGGTTCGTCGTCGGTGGCTACAACCTGATCTTCGCCACGCACGACGGCGGCAAGAGCTGGGAGTCGTGGTTCGATCGAACGGACAACCCGAAGCTGCTCAACCTGTATGCGATCCGACCCGCCGCCGGTGGCGTGTACATCGCGGGCGAAGGCGGCCTGGTCATGAAGCTCGACGGCGAGCGCTTCCGTGGCGTGTCGGTCGATTACAAGGGCAGCCTCTTCGGCGTCGCCGATGCAGGTGACGCGGTCGTCGTCTTCGGCCTGCGCGGCAATGCGTTCCGCAGCGAAGACGGTGGCAAGCACTGGAGCAAAGTCGACAGCCAGCTCGCCGCCACGATTGTCAGCGGCACGCGCACGGCGCAAGGCGTCGTGCTGCTTGTCGACCAGGGCGGCCGCATCGCCGCCAGCCGCGACGGCGGCAAGACCTTCAACCGGCTCGCCCTCGAGAAGACGATGCCGGTCACTTCGATCATTGCAGCGGGCGACAAGCTGGCGCTGACCGGGCCGATGGGCGTGGTCGTCGTTGAAACGCCTGCGGCGCGCTAAAGCAGACGCAAAGGACATCAAGGGGACAGCCATGGCAGGACACACCACTAGCATCGAAGCCATGCCGGTCGTGCGTGACCTGGCGGACTTCGACCAGAAATCCGGCAATGCGCTCGAGCGCGTTATCTTCAACAACCGCCAGTGGGTAATCGGCGTGTGCGCTGTCGTCACCGCAATTCTCGCGTTCTTCGCGGTGCGTACCACGCTCAATGCGAGCTACGAGAAGATGCTGCCGCAGGGGCATCCGTATGTGGCCAACTACCTTGCCAACAAGAACCAGCTGCGCGGCCTCGGCAACACGCTGCGGGTCGTGGTCGAGAACACCGGCGGCGACATCTTCGACCCGGCCTACCTCGATACGCTGAAGAAGATCAACGACGAGCTGTTCCTGACGCCGGGGGTGGACCGCGCGTGGGTCAAATCGCTGTGGATGCCGGCGGTGCGCTGGACCGAGGTCACCGAGGAAGGTTTCCAGGGCGGCCCCGTCATGCCCGACACGTACGACGGCAGCGCCAAGAGCGTCGAGCAGCTGCGCGCCAACGTCGCGCGCGCAGGCCTGGTCGGCAGCCTGGTGGCCAACGACTTCAAGTCGAGCACGATCGTGCTGCCGCTGATGGATATCGACCCGGCGTCCGGCAAGGCGATCGACTACGGGGCATTGTCCAAGGCGGTCGAGCAGAACGTGCGCGCCAAGTTCGAGACACCCGACGGCAAGATCAAGGTGCGCGTGATCGGCTTTGCCAAGATCATCGGCGAACTGCTCGATGGCGTGGCACAGGTCATGATGTACTTCGGCATCGCGTTCCTGATTGCCGCCGCGCTGCTTTATTACTACACGCGCTGCTGGCGCTCGACTGCGCTGGTGCTCGGTTGCTCGATGGTGGCCGTGGCCTGGCAGACCGGCATCCTGACACTGATCGGCATCGGCCCCGATCCGTTCTCGGTGCTGGTGCCGTTCCTTGTCTTCGCGATCGGCGTGTCGCACGGCGCGCAGAAGATGAACGGCATCATGCAGGACATAGGCCGCGGCACGCAGAAACTGGTCGCTGCGCGCTACACCTTCCGGCGCCTGTTCGTCGCCGGCGTCACCGCACTGCTCAACGGTGCGGCCGGCTTCCTGGTGCTGCTGGTGATCCCGATCCCCGCGATCCGCGAGCTCGCGATCTCGGCGACGATCGGCGTATTCGTGCTGCTGTTCACCAACCTGGTGTTGCTGCCCGTGTTGCTGTCGTTCACCGGCGTTGGTGCCAAGGCCGCGGCGCGCAGCGTCAGGGAAGAGGAAGAAGACGTCGGCGCCAAAGGCATCTGGGGCTTGCTCGATCACTTTGCCGAACGCCGCAGTTGGGCGCTCGCTGCCATCGGCGTGGCGCTGGCACTGGGCATCGGCGGATTCGTCGTGTCCAAACAGCTGCAGATCGGCGACCTCGACCCGGGTGCACCGGAGCTGCGACCGAACTCCCGCTACAACGTCGACAACGCCTTCATCACCAGGAACTTTTCGCTGTCCTCCGACGTGTTCGCGGTGATCGTCAAAACGCCGAAGGAGGGCTGCCTGCGCTACGACACGCTGCAACTCGCCGACCGGCTCGCGTGGCAGCTGCAGCAGCTGCCCGAGGTGCAGACCACGGTATCGCTCGCCGACGTGGTCAAGCAGATCACCGCCGGCTCGTTCGAGGGCAGTCCGAAGTGGCTGACGCTGTCGCGCAACCAGGAAATCCTGAACTACGGCGCGCAGCAGGCGACAGTCAACAACCCGGACCTTTTCAACACCGAGTGCTCGGTGATGCCGGTGATCGCCTACCTGAAGGATCACAAGGCGGCGACGCTCGACAAGGTCGCTGGCACGGTGCAGCAGTTCATCGCCGACAACCCGGTGGCCGATGTGCAACTGCTGCCTGCGGCGGGGTCGGCCGGCATCGAGGCCGCAGTCAATCAGGTGGTGCGCAAGGCCTGGATCGAGATGCTCTTCTACATCTACGGCGTGGTTGCAGTGCTGTGCCTGATCGCGTTCCGCTCTTGGCGTGCCGTGGTCGTGGCGCTGCTGCCGCTGGCACTGACTTCGATCCTGTGCGAGGCGCTGATGGTGGTGCTGGGCATCGGCGTGAAGGTGGCGACACTGCCGGTAATCGCGCTCGGCGTCGGCATCGGCGTGGACTATGCCTTGTACCTGCTGTCGGTGCAGCTGCATGGCCAGCGTATGGGCCTGAGTCTGACCGAGGCCTATCGCTCGGCGCTCGCCTTTACGGGCCGCATCGTCGCGCTGGTGGGCTTCACGCTCGCCGCCGGTGTCGTGACGTGGGCT
>Ga0335084_10005037_pt1 | contig 13037 bp, 11 predicted proteins | sample Lox_Sample_44_FD_206721 | JGI IMG/M metagenome (GOLD analysis project Ga0335084, IMG submission 206721) | Soil microbial communities from Loxahatchee National Wildlife Refuge, Florida, United States - Lox_Sample_4.4 | ecosystem: Environmental > Terrestrial > Soil > Wetlands | place: USA... | reverse complement strand
CCGGCGCTGGCCTGGAGCCCCGGGGCGCTGGCGGGTTGTCGCAGTGGGACTCGGGCTGGAGCTGTTTCCCCAACGTCCGATGCGAAGCTTTCTGGAACGGTCCGGGCCGAGGGGGGTGGGCGCGGGTCCGATTTTTCGTTCCAAAATGCTTCCCATCTTGCGTTTGGGAAGCTCACCCGCGCAGCTCAGAGCTTCCCATCCTGCGTTTGGGGAACTTCTTGGAACGTTTTTTCGGGGCCGCGCACCCCCCCCTCGGCCCGGACCGCTCCAAAAAGTTCCCCAGAAGGCCTCTGGGAAACCCGTCGAGCGCCCGAAGGTCGCGCAGGCCGCACGGTCGGGCCCGAGACGCGGCGACCCGTCTCACCCGGCGTCCTCGGGGCCAGGCCGCCGCGGTCGGCTCGACGGCGCGACCTCGTGCCCGCGGCGACCCGTCTCACCCGGCGTCCTCGGGGCGAGGCCGCTGCGGTCGGCTCAACCGCTCGACCTCGTGCCACCGCCTCGTGCCGCCGCGCGAGGCACATCTCGACGGCCAGGTGGTCCGCCCCGGCGTCGATCGGATCAGCCCGAAGGGTGTGCGCCCGGGTCGCATGCCAGAAACGCGCCGCATTCCAGGCGGATGAGCGAGCGGACGGATCCAGGCAGCCCGACGGACCCTGCGGTGCGCTCCTGCACGACACGCGCCAGCCGCATCAGACGCCCCGGGAGAAGTCAAGTCGGCCTCGACAGAATCCCCCAAGATTCCTGGGAAATCCGGTCGCCAGGCCGCCATCCGACCCCTGGCCTCTGGACGTCCCTTCGTCGCCGTTGGTAGCTTGGCACGGTCTTTGATGTAGGACCGGGGCCGCCTCCTATGGCAATGGAACTGAAGCAGAACCTTCGGCTGACGCAGCAGCTGGTGATGACCCCCCAGCTGCAGCAGGCGATCAAGCTGCTTCAGCTGTCCCGGATGGAGCTCCTCGAGACGGTCCGCGAGGAGATGGAGACCAACCCCCTCCTCGAGCAGCCCGACGAGACCGCCGACGGCAACCTCGACGAGAAGGCCCCCGGGGAGGCCAGCCTCGAGGCCGCCAACGCCGAGCCGGCCACGACGGAGGCCCTGGAGGCCGCCCCGGCGCCCGAGCAGGCCGTGGAGGTCAAGGGCGACTCCGCCCCCGAGATCGACTGGGACGCGTACTTCAACAGCTACCAGTTCAACGAGCCCACCACCCCCTCCAACAAGAACAACGTCGCCACCGAGGACCTCCCCAGCTTCGAGGCCAACCTGGTGGAGCGCGAGGACCTGGCCCGTCACCTCGAGGCGCAGCTGGGCTTCCTCAAGCTCAATGACGCCGAGCAACGCATCGCCTCGCAGATCCTCTACAACCTCGACGACGACGGCTACCTCAAGCTGGCGGACGTCGAGGGTGACCCGCTCATCCGGCTGGCCAACGAGGCCGACGTGCCCATCGGGGTGGCCGAGCGGACCCTGCGGAAGATCCACCAGCTCGAGCCCAAGGGCTGCGGCGCCCGCGACCTCCAGGAGTGCCTGCTGATCCAGGCCGCGGCGCTCAAGGACGCCCGGGCGCAGCTGCTGTCGATCATCCTCAAGCGCTACCTCAAGCTGCTGGAGTCGAAGAACCTGCCGGCCATCGCCCGCGAGCTGAAGGTCAACCTCCAGGACGTGGTGGAGGCCAGCAAGCTGCTCGCCAAGCTGGACCCCAAGCCAGGCCGCAACTGGTCGGGCGAGGACGCGCAGTACATCACCCCCGACGTGTTCGTGTACAAGCTCGGTGAGGAGTACACCGTCGTGCTCAACGACGACGGGCTGAGCAAGCTCCGCATCTCGGCGATGTACCGGGCGGCGCTCCGTGACGGCGCGGGCAAGAACCCCAAGGCCAAGGAGTTCATCCAGGACAAGATGCGCTCGGCGCAGTGGCTGATCCGCAGCATCCACCAGCGCCAGCGGACCATCTACAAGGTCACCGAGAGCATCGTGAAGTTCCAGCGGGACTTCCTGGACAAGGGCATCGCCCACCTCAGGCCGCTCATCCTCCGCGACGTCGCCGAGGACATCGGGATGCACGAGTCGACGGTGAGCCGGGTCACCACCGCCAAGTACGTCCACACCCCCCAGGGCATCTTCGAGCTCAAGTACTTCTTCAACAGCTCCATCGCCCGCGTCGCCGGGGACGACATCGCCAGCGAGGCGGTGAAGAACCACATCAAGCTGATCGTCGGCGCCGAGGACGCCAAGAGCCCCTACTCGGACCAGAAGATCGTCGAGCTGCTCCGCGCCCAGGGCATCGACATCGCCCGGCGCACCGTGGCCAAGTACCGCGAGGTGCTGGGCGTGCTGCCCAGCAGCAAGCGGAAGCGCTATTACTGATTCGCCCCGGCGCCCTGGGATGTGGTAGCCCCCCGGGCCCGATGCGCCTCCCAGCTCTCGTCCCGGCCCTCGTCGTTGCAGTGTCCCTGGCCCCGCTGGCTCCGGCCGCGGCCGCTCCCCAGACGGTGCTCGTCCTGGTCACCGGAGACGAGAACGGTCACCTCCTGCCCAGCACCGAGAGCGACCCGCCGAAGGGCGGCGCCGCCGAGGCGCTCGGGTACTGGACCGCGAAGGAGGGCCACTGTCCGGGCAAGGTGGGCAAGGACGGCGCACCGGCATGCAAGGACGGCAAGACGCTGCTGCTGAGCACCGGTGACCACTTCACCGGAGCGTCCATCTCCTCGGTGTCCCAGGGCGTGCCGGTCGCCGAGGCCATGGCGCGGATGGGCTACGTCGCCAGCGGCATGGGCAACCACGAGCTCGACTTCGGCCGCGAGCAGTTCGACAAGCTCCGCGAGACCGGTGGCTTCCCCTACCTCTCGGCGAACATCCGGGCACCCAGCAAGAAGAGCGACAAGGACTACGATCTCGGTCTCAAGCCGTTCGCCATCTTCCAGCGTGGCGGGGTGAAGATCGGCGTGGTCGCGCTGTCCGCCTCCAACGTGGCCAAGACGGTCATGTCCGGTCGCTTCTACGGGAACGAGGTCATCCCCTACGAGCCGGCGCTCCAGAGCGCCATCCCCGCGGTCCGCAAGGCAGGAGCAGACGTGGTCATCGTCGTCGCCGACGAGTGCCCGACGGTGCTCGAGCCCATCGTGGCGAAGCACCCGGACTGGAAGCTGGCGTTCCTCGCCGGCGGTCACTGCCACACGCCGGTGGAGCGGAAGGTCGGCACGACGCCGCTGGTCAGCCCCGGCCGCTGGTGGCAGCGGTACCTGCGGGCCGAGCTGAGCGTGGACGGGTCACGGCCCGCGGGGCAGCGCCTGGTCGGCCTGGAGACGAAGGTGATGGACGTGGTGGGCGGGCAGGGCGCTCCAGCTCCAGATCCCGAGCTCACCGAGCGTCTGCAGACCTGGCAGAAGAAGCAGGAAGAGGCCCTGGGCGAGAAGATCGGCTACACCCGGAGCGGCATCGACGCCGGCTCGCAGACGCTCTTCACCTGGTACGGGCGTGCCGTTCGCGAGCGGACCGGCACCGACGTCGCGGTGCTGAACCGCAAGGGGTTCCGGGGTGGGGTCCCGCCCGGGCCGATCACCGCCTCGTCGGTCTACGGGGTGATGCCCTTCGACAACTCGCTCCTCACGGTGAAGCTGAAGGGGAAGGACCTGATCGGCGTCCTGGAAAACCCGGCAGCGGTCTACGACGGCGCGGCGAAGAAGGGCAACGGCTGGACGGTGAAGGGCAAGGCGCTGGAGCCGGAGGCGACCTACTCGGTGGCGACGTTCGAGTACCTCTACTTCGGCGGCGACAACTTCCCCTTCGAGCGGCTGGACCCCAACCCTGGTGAGACGGGCGTCGTGGCCCAGACCCCGGTCATCGAGTGGACCCGGAAGCTGGGGACCACCCAGGACAAGCCGCTGGAGTCGGTCCTGCACTGAGCGCCGGCCGCGGCGCCGGCCGGACTCAGGTCCAGTCATACCCGCCCGTCTCGAAACAACCCAGGGTCGCCGGCCGCTCTTCCCTCTGGGGGAGCGCCGGCCCGGGCCCTGCAAGCGTCTACCCGCCGACATGCGCCACCTGCTCCTCGCCCTCGCCCTGGTGCCCGCCGCCGTCCGGGCCGCGCCGGTTCTCGTCCCTCTCTCGCGCGGCATCGAGCTGCGCACCCAGGCCCTGGCCGACCCATCGTCGGCGGACCTGGTGGTCCAGTCCCGGCTGCTGGCGGCGAAGTACGGCATCCGCTGCGTCTCGGGCGATGCCTTCGGGCCGAAGTCCCCGGTGGTCGCCGGGGCAGCCTGTGAGGTGCGCGACGGCAGCGGCGCGCTCTACGAGGTGAAGGTGACCGGGGTGAGCACCGTCTCGGTGGCCCTCGAGGTGCGCCAGACCGGCACCCTGGCGCAGGCCAGCCCCCGGGCGCCCTTCGAGGGCCTCCCGGCCGATCCCGAGGCGGGCGTGCTCGCCCGCTACCAGATGACCGACTACGCCATCGATGGCTCGCCGGTGGCCAGCACCTTCGCCTCGCTGGTGCTCCGCGGGGACGGCAGCTACACCTTCGGCGACCGCCGCGGCCGGTGGTCGGTGGTGCAGGGCCTGCTCCTGCTCGATGGCGAGTACACCGCCTGGGGCGCCGGCGCGCTCTCCGAGGACGGCCGCCGCCTCACCTTCCACGCCAAGGGGCCGCGCTTCACCGTCTCCGCCGCCCTGGCCTGGGTGGACCCCCGGTCCATGGTCCTGAGCCAGGCCAGCCGCTGACCTGAACGGGGTTCCAGGCGGGGGTTGCGTGCGGGGCCGGAGCGATCTGTCATCATGGCGGTCATGTGACGTTCCACCCACAGCCCCCACTGGAGGCCCTGCGCCATGCACCTCGCCATCACGTTCCGCAACTTCGAGGCGTCCGAGTCCCTGAAGGACCACGCGCGCGAGAGGCTGGAGCGGCTGGTGAGGAATCTGGATCGGGCCTGCACGGCGCACGTGGTGCTGTGTCTCGAGCGGCACATCCACCACGCCGACGTGACCTTCACCACCGGGCCGCTGGTGCTCCGCGCCAAGGTGGCCACCCCGGACATGTACGCCTCGATCGACCTCGCGGTGGACTGCCTCGAGGAGCAGCTGAGGCGGGACAAGGACCGCAGCAAGCACCACCACCGCCGCGCCTGGGTCCACCACCAGCAGGACGCGCTGGACACGCTCCCGCCCGAGGAGCAGGCGCTGGACGGCGCGGCCTGAGCGCCCATGCCCCCAGCCTTGCGCCGGTCGCAGGCACGGGCTATCTCGCGCGGACGCTGCAGGGGAGACTGTCCGGGGCCCCGGCCCAAGCGTTTGCGCACATGAAGATCACCGAGTTCCTCAGCCCCCAGGCGGTGATCCCCGACCTCGCCGGACGGGCGAAGCAGGACATCCTCCGCGAGCTCGCGGACGCGCTGGCCGGGGCCTATCCGCCGCTGAACGCCGGGCGGGTGCTCGAGGTGCTGGCCGAGCGCGAGAAGCTGAACACCACCGGGATCGGCGAGGGGGTGGCCATCCCCCACGGGAAGCTGGCCGGGCTGCCCCGGCTCTACGCCTCGTTCGGGGTGGCCAGGGAGGGCGTGGACTTCCAGTCCATCGACGGCAGGCCCACCCAGCTGTTCTTCGCCCTGGTGGCGCCCGAGAACTCCGCCGGCATCCACCTCAAGGCGCTGGCGCGCATCTCGCGGCTGTTCCGCAATCCGGAGTTTCGCGAGGCCATCCTCCAGGCTCCGGACGCCGGGCGCATCTACGCGCTGATTGCGGAGGAAGACGCGCGGGCGTGAACCTGGTCATCCGACCGGTCCACGACGTGTTCCTCGAGGAGGTGGCGTTCCCGGCCCTCGCCGTGGGCGTGGTGGATGCCGCGAGCGGGCTGGGCAAGCTGCTGGAGTGGATCGCCGACGAGCGCGTGGCCTGGCTGCTGGGACGGGTGCTGGACCGCACCATGGGCGGGAGCTTCTTCGGGCTGGTCGACGACGAGTGGCTGGAGCTGGTGCACGTCCTGCTCTTCTCCGAGTGGGAGCGGCGGGCGGATGGGTGGCACGTCGCCCGCGAGCACCCCGGCTACGCGAGCAGCTACGAGCTCGGGCTGCACGTGGCGCTGATGGTCCAGGACCCGAGCTACCCCTACGCCGATGCGCGGGCCGCCGGGCGCTTCCGCGAGGAGTGGCTGGGGCGGGTCATCCGCAGCGGCCCGGTGGCGCTCATCGCCGGCATCTGGGACCCCTTCCCGACCTTCCCCCCGGACCAGGTGCTGGTGACGGTGGGCCGGAGCACCTACGCCCCTGCCGAGAACCTGGCCATCGCCGACTGGAGCTACCGACCCTCGCACGCGGTGCAGTCGTGGGCGCGGCGGCTGGACGAGCAGCTGCAGAACCTCCTCGAGCGCGAGCGCAGCCGGCTCGGTCCGGTGAGCCTCCGGGAGTCGGCCGAGCTGCTCGGGTACTGGACCGGTCAGCTGCCCGAGGTCCCGGCGCTGAGCGTGGCCTTCAGCGGCCTCGGCCCCACCGCCGCCGCCTGGGTGCGGGAGGTGGGCGAGCTGAGCCGCCTCATCCGCGGCGCGGCGGCAGCAGGTCACGGGCTCACCTCGCTGGTCACCCGCGAGGGCGGACAGGTCAGCGAGGCGGAGTCCCCGGAGCCTGGTCCAGCAGGATGGTGACCGGCCCGTCGTTGACCAGGGCCACCTGCATCCGGGCGGCGAAGAGGCCCTCGTCCACCCGCACTCCCAGCGCGCGGAGCGCCTCGCAGGTCCGGGCGTAGAGGCGGCGTGCCTCCTCGGGGGGCGCGGCGTCGACGAAGCTCGGGCGGCGGCCCTTCCGGGTGTCGGCGTAGAGGGTGAACTGGCTCACCACCAGCGCCGCCCGGTGGGTGTCGAGGAGCGAGAGGTTCATCTTCCCGGCCGGGTCCTCGAAGATGCGCAGGCCGGCGATGCGGTCCGCCATGGCCAGCGCCTCGGCCTCGCCGTCGCCCTTTCCCACCCCGAGGAAGACCAGCAGGCCCTCCCCGATGGCGCCCACCGTGCGGCCCTCGACCGTGACCGAGGCCTGCCGAACGCGCTGGAGGAGGGCTCTCACCGGGGCCAGGCACCCTACAGCAACCGTGGGGCAGGAACAGCGTCCGGGAACGAACACCCGTGGGGCCCCACCAATCCGGTGCAGGCGCATCGAATGTCGGGATTGAGATACGCCAGGCCGGCGTTCACCCGCCTGCTCGCCCCCCGGAGGTCTCGCATGCGCTCTCCCGTCCGTCTGCTGTGGTTGACCCCGCTCGCTCTGGCCGCCTGCGCGCACCAGGCTGCCGAAGCGCCCCCCGCGCCGCCGGTGGTGGCCGAGGCCGCTCCGCCGGTGGCCGCGGCTGCCGAGCAGGACAAGGTGGACGACACCGCGGAGATCCAGCGCATCCTCTCCGGCCCCATCGCCCACTTCGAGTTCGACCGGGCGCAGCTCACCGAGCAGGACCGGCAGAAGCTGCAGGTCCTGGCCAAGGCGATGAAGGCGCACCCGGCGGCCCGCATCCGCATCGCGGGGAACTGCGACGAGCTGGGGACCGTGGAGTACAACCTCGCGCTCGGGCAGCGCCGGGCCGAGGTGGCCAGGAAGTACCTGGCGGATCTCGGCGTCTCCACCTCCAGGGTGGACACCATCAGCTACGGCGAGGAGAAGCCGGTGGCCGCCGGTCACGACGCCGAGTCGCACGCCGCGAACCGGCGGGACGACGCCGAGCTGCTCAGCACGCGCTGAGCAGGGCCCCGGGCGGGGAGCGCCCCGGCACCTCGCCCTCCAGTATGGTGCCGGGCAATGGCCGAGCCCGCGCACCGCCGACCGCCGCCGCTCTTCCAGTCGATGGTGCTCGATCCGGTCCGGGAGTTCACCCGGATGGAGGCCTCGGGCGGCATCGTGCTCTTCGGCGCGGCGCTGCTGGCCTTTGTGCTGGCCAACTCGCCCCTGCACGAGGCGTTCGAGCGGCTGTGGACCACGCCGGTCCAGGTGACCTTCGGAGAGCTGGGGTTCCACGCCAGCCTGCGCCAGGTCATCGACGACGGGCTGATGACCATCTTCTTCTTCGTGGTGGGGATGGAGATCAAGCGCGAGCTGGTGGAGGGAGAGCTCCGCTCCGTCCGCCAGGCGCTGCTTCCGGCCATCGCCGCCGCCGGCGGGGTGCTCCTCCCGGCGACCATCTACCTCGCCCTCAACCGGGGGACGCCGGGGGAGCGGGGCTGGGCCATCCCGATGGCCACCGACATCGCCTTCGCCATCGGCTGCATCGTGCTGCTCGGGAGGCGGGTGCCCCGGCCGCTGCTGATCTTCCTCACCGCGCTGGCGATCTTCGACGACATCGCCGGCATCCTGGTGATTGCCCTCTTCTACGGTGACGGGCTGAGCGTCGCCGGGCTCCTGTGGGTGCTCCTCCTGGTGCTGGCGGTCCTCGCCGCGGCCCGGCTGGGGGTGGAGTCGTGGCAGGTCTATGGGCTCTGCGGGGTGGCGATGTGGATCGCCCTGGACCACGCCGGGGTGCACGGGACGATGGCCGGGGTGCTGCTGGGGCTCCTGGTGCCGGCGGTGACCCGGAGGCCGGTGCGCGATGCGGTGCCGCCGCTCCAGCGGTTCGAGCATGCGCTCCACCCCTGGGTGGCCTTCCTGATCATGCCGCTGTTCGGGCTGGCGAACTCGGGCGTGTCGGTGGCCGGGATGACTCCCGCGGACCTGACCGCCCCGGTGTTCCTCGGGGTGGCGGGAGGGCTGTTCTTGGGGAAGCAGCTGGGCATCTTCGCCTTCACCTGGGGCGCGGTGAGGCTCGGCATGGCGGAGGTGCCAGGCGGGGCCCGGTGGAGCCGCGTGTACGGGGTGGCGATGGTGGCGGGCATCGGGTTCACGGTGGCCCTGTTCATCGCGAATCTCGCGTTCGGGGCGGACGCCGAGCTGCTCAAGCAGGCCCGGCTGGGGGTGCTGGTCGGCTCGCTCGTCTCGGGCATGTCGGGGATGCTGGTCCTGAGGGCCTTGCCGGCCCCCGCCGCCGCGGTGCCGGCCGGGGCCACCCCCACGGCCTGACCGGCCCTCGACTCGCCTCGGCGGGGCCCGAGGCCCGTCCGCTGGCACGGGCGCCCGCGTGAGCGCTCGGCCCACCTTGCGGTCCCGGAGGGGGGCGGGGAAGATCTCCCCGTCGGCCGTTCGTCCCGGAGTTCAGCCCGTTTGTCTTCCCGTCGTCCCTCTGTCGTCCCGGCCGTCCTCTGCGCCTCCGTGCTCGCCGGCACGGCGCTGGCCGCGCCCAGCAAGGCCGCGGATCGCGAGGCCCTGAAGAAGACCCTCCTCGAGCTGGCCCAGGGCGCTCCGTTCCGCGAGGCCCGGCTGGGGGTCCAGCTGGTCAGCCTCGACGACGGAAGCGACGTCTTCTCCAAGGACGCCGACGCGCTGATGAACCCCGCGTCGAACGTGAAGCTGGTGACCGCCGCCGCAGCGCTGGCCCGGCTCGGCCCCGAGTACCGCTTCGACACCGAGTTCCTCGTCGAGCCCGGGTCCGCCGACCGCTCCCGCACGCTGTGGGTCCGCGGCAAGGGTGACCCGAGCATCACCACCGAACGGCTGCACGCGATGGCCTCCGAGCTCGCGCACCTCGGCCTCCGGGAGGTGGGCGACCTGGTCCTCGACGACACTTGGTTCGACCCCGAGCGCCTGGCCCCCGGCTTCGAGCAGGAGGTCTCGGACCGCGCCTACACCGCTCCCACCGGGGCGCTCAGCCTCAACGCCAACGCGGTCGGGGTGTACCTCCGGGCGGGGGCCTCCGGCGGACGGGCGGTGGTGGAGCTGGAGCCGCCGTCCGACTACTTCGAGGTGGTCAACGCCGCCGTCGGCGCCTCGAGCCGGGCGCGGCGGGCCTCGGTCTCCTCGCAGTGGACCGGGAACCAGCAGCGCATCACCGTGCGCGGCACCGTCCCCGTCTCCGGCGAGTGGGCGGTGTGGAAGCGCATCGACAACCCGCCGATGTACTTCGGCCACACCTTCCGGCGCATTCTGGAAATGCACGGCATCCGGGTGCGGGGCAAGCCGAAGCTGGGGGTGGTCCCCGAGCGCGCCCACCTGCTCTACGTGGCCCAGAGCGAGACCTTCGACCTGGTCCTCAAGCGGATGAACAAGTACTCCAGCAACTTCGTCGCCGAGCAGCTGCTGAAGACGCTCGGGGCGGAGGTGAAGGGGCCGCCCGGCACCACCGCCAACGGTGTCTCGGTCGCCGAGGAGTTCCTCGAGCGGGAGGTGGGAATCCCCCGCGGCTCGTACATCCTCCGCAACGGCTCGGGGCTCAACGACACCAACCGCTTCACCCCGCGCCAGCTCACCCAGCTGCTCAAGGTGATGTGGGACCGGTTCCCGCTCGCCCCCGAGTACCTCTCCTCGGTCGGCATCGCCGGCAAGGACGGCACCCTGCGCTACCGGTTCGAGGGCAGCGAGGCCGTGGGCCGGCTCCGCGCCAAGACCGGCACCCTGGAGAACGTCTCCGCCCTCAGCGGCTACGTCCAGTCCGTGGGCGGGGAGCGCTTCGCCTTCAGCGTCATCGTCAACGACCACACCGGGCGCACCGGGCCGGTGGTCCAGGGCATCGACGCCATCGGCGCCGCGGTGGCGGCGGTGGGCGCCCCGGGGGGCCCGGACCGCGCGGTGGCCACGCTGATGAAGCCGGGCCTCGGCCCCGCCTCGAACGAGGAAGCCAAGGCGCGCATCCGGACGTACCTCGCCGTCGCCCAGAAGGCCGACCAGCGAAATCTCCCGTTCCTGAGGACCGCGTGGCGGACCGAGCACGACCCCGCCGTCCGCGCCGTCCTCGCCGACTCCATCTACCAGAGCGATGCCCGCGACTACCTCGGCACCCGGGCCCTGCTGGACAGCTTCACGCCCGGTGACGAGGTGTACGGCCGCCTCCGCCAGCTGGCGCGGGAGCTCAAGGTCGAGCTTCCCTGCCTGGGGAGCCTCACCGCGCTGGCCGCGGAGGGGAACGGCGAGGCGCTGTCGAGGCTGGTGGAGCTGGCCCGGCCCTCCCGGGGGGACGCCGGCGCCCAGCGCACCGTGGCCACCGCCCTGGCCGACGTGGCCCGGACCGCGCCCGACGAGCTGCTCGTCTCACTCCGGGTCGCGACGTCCGCGGATCGCGACGCCGCCCTGGGCCTCCTCACCCAGGGGGTGGCGCAGCAGCAGGATCCCGACCACCCGCTCTGGCCCGCGGTACGAAAGATGATGGCCTCGACCGACGCCACCGTCGCCGCCTTCGCTCGCGAGCTGGACGCCACGCTCGCGCAGCGGATGGCCGCGGAGAAGGCCCCGCGGGTGGTCCAGGCAGGCGGGAGCACGGTCGCCCCGGTCGCTGCCCAGCCAGCGGCGGCGGCGGCCCCCACGGACCGTCCAGGCGGCTGACCGCCCCCTCCCGAGTGACCAGTGGTAACTCCGCGCAACCCCTGAGGGTGGGGGGGGACCGGGTCGTTCACGGAACTTCATGGAACTGTCCTGCACTTTCCCGAGCCTTCGGGGCGCGATCCGGGTAATTCACCGCGCCCTTCATCGTCCAGCCCGGCGAGGACCCGATCTTCATGCTCCAGCCTGCTCAGATCACCCGCGAAGACACCTCATTCGACACCGGTGCGGTGCAGGTCACCAGGCGGCGGGGCCGCCTCCGGTGGCTGGTGGCCGGTGGTGTCCTGCTGCTGATCGTCCTGTTCCTCGCCGGCACCAAGTTCATCCAGATCTTCACCATGATCCAGGCGGGGAAGCACATGGCGCCCCCGCCGGTCGCGGTCACCACGACCAAGGTCCAGACGGTCGAGTGGCAGCCGCTGCGTCCCGCGGTGGGAACGCTCATCGCCCTGCGCGGGACGACGCTCAGCGCCGAGCTGACCGGCACCGTGCGGGAGATCGGCTTCGAGAACGGCTCACTGGTCAAGAAGGGCCAGGTGATGGTCCGGCTCGACACCTCCGCCGAGTCGGCCCAGCTGCAGAGCGCGCTGGCGGACGAGGAGCTGGCCAAGCAGACCCTCGACCGTGCCGAGAGCCTCCGCAAGCAGGAGGTGAACACCCAGGCCGAGCTGGAGAGCGCGCAGGCGCGTGACAAGCAGGCCAAGGCCACGGTCGTCAACCTCCAGGCGATCATCAACAAGAAGGTGATCCGCGCGCCGTTCGACGGCCGGGCGGGCATCCGGGCGGTGGAGCTCGGTCAGGTGGTCTCTCCCGGCACGCCCATCGTCTCGCTGCAGACGGTGAGCCCGATCTACGCCGAGTTCCAGCTGCCGCAGCAGGCGCTCGCCGACGTGAAGCTGGGGCAGAAGGCCGTGCTCAAGGTCGACGTCTTCCCCGATGCCACCTGGGAAGGAACCATCACCACCATCAACCCCGAGGTCGACCCGGCCACCCGCAACGTCCGGATCCGGGCCACGGTGGAGAACCCGGACGGACGGCTCAACCCCGGCATGTTCGCCAGCGTCGAGGTCGAGGCCGGCAAGCCGGGCCAGGCGCTCGTGGTCCCGGCCACCAGCGTCATCTACGCCCCGTTCGGCGACTCGGTGTACCTGGTGGCGGAGCAGAAGGACCCGCCCCCTGCACCGGCCAAGGCCCCGGGCGACAAGCCGACGCTCATCGCCCAGCAGCAGTTCGTCCGCCTCGGCGAGCGGCGGGGTGACTTCGTGCAGATTCTCAACGGGCTCAAGGGCGGCGAGACGGTGGTGAGCAACGGCGCGTTCAAGCTCCGGAACGGGCAGACCATCATGATCAACAACGCGCTTGCCCCGCCGGTGCAGTTCGTTCCGGCGCCGGTCGATCGCTGAGCACCCGGCAGGAACATCCCATGAGCACCGAGTCTGCCGTTCAGTCGAGCTCGAGCTTCACCGACCTGTTCATCCGGCGGCCGGTGATCGCCATCGTCGTCAACCTGATCATCATCATCGCCGGGGTTCAGTCGATCCGGACGCTGAACGTCCGCCAGTACCCGCGCAGCGAGAACGCGACCATCACCGTGACCACGGTCTACGTCGGAGCCAGCGCCGACCTGGTCCGGGGCTTCATCACCACCCCCCTGGAGCGGGTGATCGCTTCGG
>Ga0335084_10005036_pt1 | contig 13037 bp, 11 predicted proteins | sample Lox_Sample_44_FD_206721 | JGI IMG/M metagenome (GOLD analysis project Ga0335084, IMG submission 206721) | Soil microbial communities from Loxahatchee National Wildlife Refuge, Florida, United States - Lox_Sample_4.4 | ecosystem: Environmental > Terrestrial > Soil > Wetlands | place: USA... | reverse complement strand
GAACGCCGGGATGACACCCGACATCGAAAGCGTCCGCATCGACACGCCCGAGATGAACGCGTAGACGAGGAACGGGATCGAGAGCGGCATCAGCAGCGCGAGCGTGCCCGCGACCGAGAGCAGCGCCGCTGCGAACGCGCGCGAGTAGCCGCGCTGGATCATCGTCGGGATGACGAGCGAGCCGATCGCCGCGGTGTCGGCGATCGCCGACCCCGACACGCCGCCGAACATCAGGCACGAGGCGACGGTGACCACCCCGAGTCCGCCCGGCAGGAAGCCGAAGAGCACCCGCGCGAGCTCGACGATCCGCTTGCCGACGCCGCCCTCGGACAGGAGCTCGCCTGCGCAGACGAAGAGCGGCACCGCGATCAGGATGAACGGCTCGACCCCGCCGATGTAGCTGAGGAAGATCGTCTCGAGCGGGTGCGAGAGGCCCTTCGCCCAGATCATTGCGATCGTGGTCGCCAGCAGCGCGTACACGAGCGGCACGCCGGCGAGCGCGATCGCGAAGAAGACGAGGAAGACGTTGACCGCAAACACGCCGTCACGCCCGGTAGCGCTCGGCGGCGGATTTCCCGCGCAGGATCTCGACGAGGTCCCACGCGACGAACACGAGGGTCACCGCCGAGCCTACCGGCAGCGACAGGTACTGCGCCGCCATCGGCCAGTCGAGCACGGTGAGGATGTTGCCGCGGCTCGCGCCGACGATGCCCGACCCGAACCAGACGAGGAGCGCGAGCACCGCGAGCGCGATCGCCTGGACGGCCGCGTCGGCCCAGCGGCGCTGCGGGCCCGGCAGCTTGTCGAGGAACTCGGTGATTCGCATGTGCGCGCCGCGGCGGGTCGCGGCGGCCCCGCCGAGGAACGTCACCCAGACCATCATGAGCTCGGCGAGCTCGGTGGTCCAGGCGACGTCGCCGCCGAGGACGTGGGACACGACGTTGGCGAAGACGAGCACGACCATCCCTGCGCCAAGCGCGACCACCGCCCAGTCGACCGCGACGCCGAGGACGCGGATCGGCAGCGGCGCGGCCGGTCCGGGCGGCAGCAGGGGCCGGCGCGCCGCTCCTGCCGCGAGCGGCGTCGCCGCGGCTGCAGCCCCGGGGTCCGGCGTCACTTCGCCGGCAGCGCCTTGCGGACCGAAGCCGCCTCGGCGAGGACCGTGTCGACGTCGGCGCCGTACTTCTCCTTCGCCTTCGCGTACGCGGGCTGCACCGACTTGCGGAACGGCTCGAGCGGCGGCCGCGCGACCTTCGCGCCTTTCGCGGTCATGTCGGCGAGCTGGCGCTCGTCGTTCGCGCGGATCTCCCTGCGGATCCAGTCGGCGGTCTCGCGGGCGGCCCTGGTGACCGCGTCGCGGTCTTCGATCGAGAGCCTCTGCCAGGTCTTCTCGGAGATCGCGAGCGGAATCGGGCTGTAGACGTGCTGCGTAAGCGTCACGTTCGGCGCGACCTCGTAGAGCTTGTTGGCGTAGATCGTGTCGATCGGGTTCTCCTGCCCCCACACCACGTTCTGCTGGATGGCGAGGTACACCTCGGTCATCGGCAGGACCTGGATCGAAAAGCCCATCGCCTCGAGCAGCCAGCGCTGCATCTCGTTCGGGTAGGTGCGCAGCTTCTTGCCCTTGGCGTCCTCGGGCGAATTGAGCGGGCCCTTGGTGGTCATCGAGCGGAATCCCGCTTCCCAGATGGCGAGGATGCGGAAACCCTTCGCCGGGCCCTGGTCGAACTGCTTCTTCAGCCACGCCGAGCTGTCGTAGAGGCGCCAGCCCTGGTCGTAGGTGTCGACGAGGTACGGCATCAGCATGAGATTCAGCGTCGGGATATGCGTGGCGTAGGTGCCGGTGCCGGTGACGGTGAGGTCGATGCCGCCGAGCTGCAGCTGCTCGACCGCCTTCGGGTCGGTGGCGAGCTGCCCGGCGGGAAACACCTGCACCTTCACGCGGCCCTGGCTGTAGTTCTCGACGCTCTTGGCGAAGATGATTGCAGCGGCCTGACGCGCGCCGCCCGGCTGATCGGTGTGGCTGAACTTGAGCACGGTCTGCGCGCTCGCGGAGGCGCCGGCAAGCGCGAGCGCGGCGGCGCACGCGAGCTGCGTGACGAAGGGTATGCGTTTCATTTCCGTTTCTCCTCCTTGGTTGGTTGTAACGGATCGAAAGCATCGAGGGCGATGCGCCTGCCCTCGGCGTGCGAGCGATAGACCGCTTCCTGCACGCGTAGGTTGACGAGATAGTCGCGCCCGGCGTTCTCGAGCGGCGCGCCCTCGCGCAGATGGCGAACGACGTGCCGCTGCAGATGCTCGCAGGCGCCGCCGCTGAAGCCCTCCGTGCCGCCCGGGTCGTAGCGATGCTCGACTTCGGCGCCGTGGTGGGGCTTCCACCACAGCCGCGCCTCGCCGTCGAGGCGCAGCACGCCGGCAGCGCCCTCGAGCCACATCTCGCCCATCGTGCGGCGCGGATTCGCGGCGACGTGGTCGTTGAGGCGGTTGCCGTCGAAGAGCCCGGTCGCGCCGCGAGCGAACTCGAACACGATGTAGCCGGCGTCCTCGCCGGCGATCACCGGGTTCATCCGGCGCAGCCGCGCGTATACCGCGGCGACTTCGCCCATCAGGAAGCGGAAGGTGTCGATCCAGTGGATCGCGGTCTCGTAGACGAGGAGCCGCGGCATCTGCTGGAAGTACGGCTGCCGGTCGAGATAGGCGCGCGGCCCCTGGCCGTCGCCCGGGCGCAGCCGGAAAGCGATCGTGTGCGGGGTGCCGAGGTGACCGGCGTCGATCAGCCGCCTCGCCTCGCGGTGCCACGGCGCCCAGCGGATGTTCTCGTGCACGACGAGCGGGCTCGCCGCGCGCTCGGCGCGCTCCACGATCGCGACCGCCTCGGCGTAGGTCGGCGCGAGCGCCTTCTGGCAGATCGCCGGAAGCTTGCGCGCCGCGGCCACCGCGACGAGCTCGGCGTGGGTCGGCGCCGGCGTCACGATATCGAGGAGCTCCGGCTCGACCGCGTCGAGCATCCGCGCGGCGTCGGTGAACACGCGCGGAATGCCGAAGCGCTCGGCGTACGCGCGCGCCTTTGCCTCGTCGCGGTCGCAAAGCGCCACGTACTCCACCTCCGGGATCGCCTTCCAGCCCATGAGGTGGAACTGGCTGAAGTACCCGGCGCCGACGCCGGCGACCCGCAGTCTCTTCATCACGCGATCGCGGCGATCACCGCCTTCGTCACCGCGGCGGTGCCGTCCTTCCCGCCGAACTCCGGCGTGAGGACCTTGCGCTCCGCGAAGACGCGGTCGACCGACGCCTCGAGCAGGCGCGCGGCGTCGAGGCACTTCGCGACGCCGTGCCGCTCGCCGAGCCAGTCGAGCATCATCGCCGCCGACAGCAGCATCGCGGTCGGATTGGCGAGGCCTTGGCCCGCGATGTCGGGAGCGGTCCCGTGCGAGGGCTGGAAGAGCCCGTGGTCGTCGCCGATGTCGCCCGACGGCGCCATCCCCATTCCCCCGATCAGCCCGGCGGCGAGGTCGGAGAGGATGTCGCCGAACTGGTTCTCGGTGGGCACGACGTCGTATTCCCACGGCTTGCGGATGAGGTTGAGCGCCATCGCGTCGACGTAGCAATGATCGGCCGCGACCCGCGGATGACGTTTCGCGGTCTCCCAGAACACCTTGTTGAAGAGCGCCATGCCACGGTGCACGTTCGACTTGTCGACGCAGGTCACGCGGCCCTTCTTCGGGTTACGCGCGTGGCGCTGCGCGGCGAGCCGGAACGAGAACCCGAACACGCGCTCGGACGCCTTGCGCGTCACGCGGCCGATGTCGAACGCCTCGTCGTCGGTCGCCTCGGGCGCGGCGGAGGCGTTGTAGCGGCCGTAGAACCAGCCCTCGGTCTGCTCGCGCACCAGGACGAAGTCGATCTCCCGCGCACGCGGGTCGGAGAGCGGCAGCGGCGTGCCGGGGATCGCGCGGATCGGCCGCACGCCGGCGTAGAGCACGAGGTGATCCCGCAGGTCGAGCTGCGGCGCGATCTCGGTGCCGTCGGGATAGCGCACCTCGGGCAGCCCCATCGCGCCGAAGAGGATCGCGTCGGCGCGCTCGCACGCCTTCATCGCGGTGTCCGAGAACGCGACGCCGGTATCGCGGTACGCGCCGGCGCCGCCGGGGTGAGGTTCGTAGCCGAGCGCGAAGCCGCCCACCTTGCGCTGGAGCGGCGCGAGCACGGCGAGGCACGCGTCCATGACTTCCACGCCGATGCCGTCACCGGGAAGGACAACGATCCTGAAATCGCTCTTGCTGCCCATCGGCTCGCTCCTATTGGTCCAGCCGGACGTTGGCGGCTCTCGCCACCTGCGCCCACTTCTCGATCTCGCTGCGGAGGAACGCCGCATAGTCTTGCGGTGTGCGCGGATCGGGGATGCCGCCGCGATCGAGCATGCGCTCGCGGAGCTGCGGGTCGCTGAGCAGCCTCCGGATGTCCGCGCTCACGCGCTCGACGATCTCGCGCGGGGTCGCCGCCGGCAGCACGATCCCCGACCAGCCCACGCCCTCGAATCCCGGATAGCCGGACTCCGCGACCGTCGGAACGTCGGGGAGCTGCGCGATGCGCTGTGCCGTGGTGACCGCGATCGCCTTCGCGCGCCCGGACTTGATGTGAGGCAGCGCCGAGGTGACGCTGTCGAACATGATCGGCACCTGGCCGCCGACGAGGTCGGTGATGCCGGGTCCGCTGCCCTTGTAGGGAATGTGGACGAGATCGACGCCCGCGCGGAGCTTGAACAGCTCGCCGGTCATGTGCTGCGCCGTCCCCGGGCCGGCCGATGCAAAGTTGATCCGGCCAGGCGCCTTCTTCGCCGCCTCGACCAGCTCGGCCACCGTGTTCGGCGCGAAGCCCGGGTGCGCCACGATGATCAGCGGCACGATGAAGATGTTCGAGGCGGGCGCGAAATCCTTCAGCGGGTCGTACGGGATCTTCGCGTACACCGACGGGTTCACGCCGAGCGTGCCGCTCGTGCCGACGAGCCAGGTGTAGCCGTCGGGCGCCGCGTCCTTGACCGCCATCACGCCGGGCACCCCGCCGCCGCCGCCGCGATTCTCGACCAGCACCTGCTGGCCCCAGAGCGCGGTAAGCCGCTCCGCGAGCATGCGCGAGAACGTGTCGGCCGCCTGACCGGGCGGGAACGGCACGATGATGCGGACCGGCTTGGTTGGATAGCCCGACTGGCTCCACGCCGGTCCGGCGAGGAGAACGAACGAGCAGGCAAGGGCCGCGATCGCGCCGCGGCGATGGATCGGCATCGGTTCCTCCCTCAGGGATGCTGCAGCTCAGTAGCGCCAGTGCGCCGGCGGGTGCCCGGCGACCGGCGAGTCGAACACCGCGATCGAGTCACCGAGCAGGCAGCCGAGGTAGGCGGTCCGCAGCCCCTTGCCGCCGAAGGCGAGGCTCGAGACGTTCCGCAGCATCCGCCCGGTGAGCCTGTCGAGGTGCGGCCGGCCGAGCGTCCCGGATGCGTACGCCGCCTCGCACTCCTCGACGTGCGCCGCGTCGGCATCCTCGAGCATGAGCTGCTGCGCGCCGCTCGGGGCCACCCGGATCACGCGGTTCGACACGATGCTCGTGATCCACACGTGGCCCTCGGCGTCGAACGTGAGCCCGTCGGGGTAGGTGCCCGCGCCGAAGCTCGTCACCACTTCCTTCGCCCCGAGGGATCCGTCCGGCCTGATCGCGAAGCGCGAGAGCCGCCGTCCGAAGGTCTCGTTCACGTACAGCCAGAGGCCGTCCGGGCTCACGACCGCCTCGTTCGAGTAGCCGACGCCGTCGGCGACGATCCGCGCGCCCCGCGCGTCGACGAGCACGACGAAGCCGCTCGCGCAGTCAGGGCGGTAGTCGAGCGAGCGCGGGCGCTTGCGCGTGCTCACCGTGACCCAGACCCGCCCCGCGGCGTCCTCGGCGACGAAGTTCGTCGGCGGCAGCTCGACGCCGTCCGCCTCGGCGAGGAACGGCTCGACCCGCCCGTCGCGGAAGAGCTCGAACACCCCGCCCTGCGTCTCGCCGAGGTCGGCGAGCAGGAACGAGCCGCTCCGGCGGAGCGCGATGCCGTTCGGCCGCAGCGGCCGGCCGCCGGGGAGGACGCCGGCGTAGAGCTCGTGCGCGCCGTCCGGCGCGATGCGCGCGACGCCGCCGCGCCAGTCGGCGGCGTAAAGATCGCCGCGCGCAGTCGCGAGGACGCACTCGGGACGGTTCAGGCCGCTGCCGATGAAGCGCAGCGACTTGAGCGGGATCGCGGGCAGCAGCGGCACGCGGGGTGATTCTCCGCGGATGCAGCAACGCCTAGGTCACTTCAGCCGGCCCGTCTGCTGATAGAAGGCGCGCTCGCGCTCGGCGTACTGGTTGAGGTCGTCGGCGAGACGCGTGGAGCTCATGAGCGCCGGGTCGAAGAAGACGCCGGCCTTGCGGTACTCGGCCACGAGCTCCGGGTCGCTCATCGCCGCCTTCACGCTCGCGGCGAGGTAGGCCTTGCGGTCGGCGGGGGTCCCCTTCGGCACGACGACGAACCGGATCACCGCCCAGATGTAGTCCTTCCCGCCGAGCGCTTCGTTGAAGGTCGGCATGTCCCTGAGATAGGGCATGCGCTCGCCGGAGGCGACCGCGAGCGGCGCGACCTTGCCCGCGTCGAGAAGGCCGCGGAACTCGGCGAAGAATCCCTGCGCGATGTCGACGTTGCCGCCCGCGAGCGCGTTGATGCCGGCGCCGCCGCCCTGGAACGGCACGCGCAGGAACTTCGCGCCGGTGGCGGCGTCGACCTGCTCGACGAGGTACTCCCACATGCTGCCGGGCACCGTCGCGATGCGGATCGTGCCGGGCTTGTCCTTCGCGATCTGCACGATCTCCTTCAGGGTCTTGCCCTTGAGCGGGCCCTCGGTCGGGCCGACCCAGGTGAGCGCGTCGGTGTTGAGGTAGCCGATCGGTTCGAGATCGGTGTACGCCCACTTGCCCTGGGCGCGGAGCATCGCATCGCCCCACACGAGGTTCGCGAGCACGCCCACCGTGTAGCCGTCGGGCTTCGCCTGGGTGGCGAGGTAGGTGTGGCCGACCATGCCGGCGCCGCCGGTGCGGTTGTTGACGAGGATCTTGTCGCCGGTCGCCTTCTCGACGTACTTCGCGAGCAGGCGCGCGGTGACGTCCATGCCGCCGCCGGCCGGATAGACGACGACGTACTCGATCGGTTGAGTCGGGAAGTCCTTCGGCTTGACCGCCTTGGGGTCCTGCGCGGAAACCGGCGCCGCAACCGCGGCGCCGAGAGCGAATGCGACGGCGAACCTCTTCACGTTCTTCCTCCTTCGGATCGTTGTTTGCGGCGGAGCATCAGGCCGACCAGGACCGCGCTCGCGGCGAGCAGCCCCGCGGTGACCGGCCGCTCGACGAGGATCATAGCGCCATCGGGCGACATGACGAGCGACTGGCGCAGCGACTGCTCGAGGAGCGGCGCGAGCACGAATGCGATCACGAACGGCGCGAGGTCGTACTCGAGCTTGCGGAGCGCGTAGCCCGCGACGCCGAAGCCGAGCATCACCCACAGGTCGAACACGTTCTTGTTCGCCGAGTACGTCCCCACGATGGCGAGGAGGAGCACGATCGGGAAGAGCACGCGGTAGGGCACGCGCAGGAGCTGCACCCACAGCCCGACGAGCGGGAGGTTGAGGAGCAGCAGGAAGACGTTGCCCACGTACATGCTCGCGACGACGCCCCAGAAGAGATCCGGCCGCTGGGTCATGAAGAGCGGCCCCGGCTGGATGCCCTGGATCACCAGCGCACCGAGCAGGAGCGCGGTCACCGCGTTGCTCGGGATGCCGAGCGAAAGCAACGGGATCATGCTGCCGCCGACCGCGGCGTTGTTCGCCGACTCCGGGCCGGCGACCCCTTCGATCGCGCCCTTGCCGAAGCGCGTCGGATCGCGCGCGATACGCCGCTCGACCGCGTACGACATGAACGCCGCGGTCACCGGGCCGCCTCCGGGCACCAGCCCGAGCAGGAAGCCGAGCCCGCTGCCGCGCAGGATCGGCTTCCACGACGCGCGCCAGTCGGCCGCGGTGGGCCACAGCCCGCGGATGCGCTCCGCGACGAGCGTGTTGCGCGCGATCGTCTCGACGTTGGCGAGGATCTCGGCGACGCCGAAGAGCCCGATGACGACCGCCAGGAGCTCGATGCCCGCGGTCAGGTTGACCGACCCGAACGTGAACCGGTCGCGGCCGTTCACCACGTCGATGCCGATCGCCGCGGCGAGGAACCCGAGCGCGATCGTGAGCACGCCCTTCACCGCCGAGCCGGTAATCATGTAAAGGGTGCACACCAGGCCGAGCACCATCAGCCCGAAATTCTCCGGCGGGCCGAAGCGGATCGCGATCGCCGCGAGCGCCGGCGCGAAGAAGGTGAGGAGCACGATGCTCGCCGTGCCCGCGATGAACGACCCGAGCGCGGCGATGCCGAGCGCCGCGCCGGCGCGTCCCTGCCGTGCAAGCTGGTGGCCGTCGAGCGTCGTCACCACCGAGGCGGCCTCGCCGGGGATGTTCACCAGCACCGAGGTGGTCGAGCCGCCGTACATCGCGCCGTAGAAGATCGCCGCGAGCATCGCCAGCCCGGCGACCGGCGTGAGCGTGAAGGTCACCGGCAGCAGCAGCGCGAGCGCCGCCAGCGGCCCGATGCCGGGCAGCACGCCGACCAGCGTGCCGATGAAGCTGCCGACGAAGCAGTAGTAGAGGTTCGTCGGCGTCAGGATGACGGCAAAGCCGGTGGCGAGTCCGTCGAGCGCGCCCATCGGCTCACCAGCCCCAGGGTCCGCGCGGCAGCGGCATGCCGAGCGCGTGCCCGAAGAGCCACACCACGCCGATGACCGCGCCGATCGTGAGCGCGATCGAGCCGATCCAGCTCGAGCGCTCGACCGTCCGGAGCAGCACGATCATCGTGATCGCGGATGCGGCGGCGAAGCCGAGATACGGAATTGCGAAGGCCATCAGCGCGAGCCCGGCGATCACGCCGAGCACGCGGCCGCGCGCAGCCCCGTGCGGCCACGCCGCTGCGGTTGCGCGGTGCGACGGCAGGAGGAGCAGGGCGACGCCGGCGCCCGCGACGATCAGCCCGGCAAGGAGCGGGAAGAGGCCGCTCTCCGGGCCCGACGGGCCGGTGAGGCCGATCGTCCAGGCGTGCGCGGCGGCGCCCGCGCCGAGCAGGATCCAGAAGACGTTGAGCGCGCGCTCGGCCATCGCGCGTGCCTAGAGCTCGCTGCCGATGCGATGGCCCTCGTGCACCGCCGCGAGCATCGCCCGCGGGGCGAACGCGTCGCCCGCGAGCCGCACCTCGAGCCCCTGCGCACGCAGCGGCGCGGCGAGCCGGTCCTCGGCGAGGCGTGGGGTCGCGTACGCAAAGAGCGCCACGCCCTCGATCGCGCGCTCCTCGCCGGTGAACGCGTTCGCGTGCACGACCCGCTGCGCGGCGAAGCGCCTCGGTACCGCCGCGACGACGATCTCGACCCCGGCGTGATACAGGCGCCGGTACACGCCGAGCAGCCCGACGTAGGCGACGTTGCGGCCGAGCTGCGTGCGCGGGGTGATGATCACGAGCCGGTCGTAGACCGACGCGAGCAGATCCGCGAGCGCGTAGACGCCGGCGCCATGGTCGTGGTCGAAGAGCACCGCAGTGCCGGCGCGCCGGGCGGGCGCGGCGCCGAGATCGGCCGCGAGCGTCCACGCGTCGACGCCGGTGTCGCTGTCCGCGGCGAGCGTCGCCGGAGGGCGCATGCTCGAGCCGGTCGCGAGCACCACGGCCTCGGGGCGTGCCGCTGCGATCCGCTCGACGGTGGCGGGTAACCCCGGTTCGAGCGCAACGCCGGCCGCACGGGCGCGCGCGAGCTGGAAGTCGAACACTTTCGCGACCTCGGCGCGGCCCGGGAGGAGCGATTCGAGCCGCGCCTTGCCGCCCACCTGGCGCGAGCCGAGCAGCGTCACGTCGTGACCGCGGCTCGCGGCGACCCACGCGGCCTCGAGGCCGGCGACCCCGCTGCCGACGACGACCACGCGGCGCTTCCGGGCGGCCGGCGCGGGTTGCCAGGCCGCTTCGCCCGGCGTCCCGAGGTGCGGATTGTGAATGCACGCGATCGGCTTGCCGACGTGGATCTCCGCCCAGCAGACGTTGCAGAAGATGCACGGCCGGGTGGTCGCTCGCCTGCCGGCGAGCGCCTTCGCGGGCAGCGCGGCGTCGGCGACGAGCGCGCGCCCCATGCCGATGAGATCGCCGACGCCTTCGCCGAGGAGGCGCTCCGCGTGCGCGGCGTCGAGGACGCGCCCGAGGGCGAGCACCGGGATCGGCCGCGCGCGCTCGCGGAGCCGGCGCTGCAGTGCCATGAACGGCCCCGGCGGGTAGTGCATGTCCGGGGTATGGTCCTCGAGGCTCGGGCTGAAGTTGCCCTGGGCGAACGCGAGGTAGTCGAGTCCGCCGGCCCGGGCGAGGTGCGCGGCGATGCGACCCGCCTCCTCGCCGTCGATGCCGCCGGGCACGCGCTCGTCGCCCGGCATCTTCAGCCCGACGATGAAGCCCGCCCCGCACTCGGCGCGGATGCCGGCGATGACCTCGCGCACGAAGCGCGTGCGGCCGTCGACCTCGCCGCCGTAGCCGTCGGCCCGGGCGTTCGACCACGGCGAGAGGAACTGCGTGATCAGGTAGCCGTGCCCGCCGTGCAGCTCGACACCGGAGAAGCCGGCACGCTGGAGCGTCCGCGCGGCCTCGACGAACGCGCGTGCGACGACGCCGATCTCCTCCGGTGTCATCACGTGCGGCACCGACCAGCTGTAGGCGTCCGGCAACGCGGAGACCCCGACCGGCGCGTCGACCGGGCTCCAGAGCTGCTGACGGCCGACGTGCCAGAGCTGGCCGAGGAGGCGACAGTCGCGCTCTTCCACTGCCGCGGCGAGCCGCTGGAAGCCCTCGAAGTTCGCGGCGTCGAACACCGTCGCGACGTTCGGCTGCGGCACGCTCGAGGCGTGTATCGACAGACCCTCCGTGATCAGCATTGCGGCGCCGCCCGCGGCGCGCTCGGCGTAGTAGTCGACGAGGCGCGGCGTGACCCGGTTCTCGCGCGCGAAGTTGGACAGCACCGCGGGAAAGACGATGCGGTTCCGGAGCCGCCTGCCGGCGAGCTCGAAGGGGGTGAAGAGTTGCATGCGCAAGGCTCCCGGGAGGCGCGCTCGCGCGCGTGGCTCAACGGCGTTTGAGGGGCGAGTCAGGAACGCGCGGCGAGCTCGAGCCGGATCGATTCCGCGCCGAGCACCAGCGCGCGGAGCTTGGCGCGCGTCGCCGCACGGTCGCGCGCGGTGCAGCCGCAGTCCGGCGCGGCGATCAGCCGCTCCGGGGGGAGCACCTCGAGCGCGGCACGCAATCGCGCCGCAACCGTCTCGGGCCGCTCCACCTCGTCGGTGCCGACGTCGATCACGCCGAGCTGGATGATCTTTCCCGGGAGACCCTCGAGGAGCTTCGGCGCGAGCTTCGGCTCGGCGAACTCGAGCGAGTACTGGTCGACCTCCTTCGCCTGCGCGAGCGCCGGGAAGATCTCCTCGTAGCCGTGCTTCCACTCCTTGTTGCCGAGCCGCGCCCGGTACCCGTAGCAGACGTGCACGCAGCGCGCCACCTTCGTGCCGGCGAAGGCGCGGTCCATCGCCTCGACGCCCCAGGCATCGAGCTTCTCGGGCAGCCGCGTGAACGCCGGCTCGTCGAGCTGCACCATGTCGCAGCCCGCGGCTTCGAGCGCGCGGATCTCCTGGTTGAGCACGTCGGCGCAGGCGTGCGCGAGCGCCCGCTCGTCGCCGTAGTAGTCATCGGCCATGCCGTCGACCATCGTCGACGGCCCCGGCAGCGTCATCTTGATCGCGCGGTTCGTGAAGCGGCGCAGGAACCGGTAGTCGTCCACCGCCTGGTGGCTGGCGAGCGTGAGCGGACCGGTCACGCGCGGCACTTCCTGCGTGAACTTGCCGCCACGCATCGACTTCGCCTTCAGCTTCTCGCAGTCGACGCCGCCGAGCTGGTGGATGAAATGCGTGTAGTGCGTCGAGCGGCGCTGCTCGCCGTCGCAGACGATGTCGATGCCCGCGGCCTCCTGGTCGGCGAGCGCGAGCCGCGTCGCGTCGTCCATTGCCTCCTTCAGCGCCGCCCCGGCGAGGTTCCAGCGCTCGACCACGCTGTACCACGTGCCGGTGAGCCATTGCGGCTTCGGCAGGCTGCCGATCGTCGTGGTCGGGATGAGGGGCAGGGGCATGACGCGAGTTTCCCGGGTTGATGCGCGGTCGGCGCGGGGGAGCGGACCTACTGGATCCGCGCGCCGGTGGCCGGGTCGAACAGGAAGGTGAGCTCCGGCGCGAGCCGGATCTTCTCGCCCGGCCGGAAGTGGTGGCGCTCGCGCACGACCGCGGTCACCTCGGTGCCGGCGAGGTTGCAGAAGATCTGCGTGTCGGCGCCGGTCGGCTCGACCACGATCACCTCGGCCGGGACGCCGGAATCGCGCACCGCGAGGTGCTCCGGCCGCACCCCGAGCGTCACCGGCCGGCCCTCGACGTCGGGGCGGAGGCTCCGCGGCGCGGGGACGCGCACGCCGTCGCCGAGCACGACGTCGAGCCCGCTGCCGTTCCTGGCGAGCTTGCCGCCGAGGAAGTTCATCGACGGGGAACCGATGAAACCGGCGACGAAGAGGTTCGCCGGGTTGTCGTAGAGATCGAGCGGGGCGCCGATCTGCTCGACGTTGCCGGCGTGCATGACGACGATCTTGTCGGCCATCGTCATCGCCTCGATCTGGTCGTGGGTGACGTAGACGGCGGTCGTCTTCAGCCGCTGGTGCAGCTCCTTGATCTCGGTGCGCATCTGCACCCGGAGCTTCGCATCGAGGTTCGACAGCGGCTCGTCGAACAGGAACACCTGCGGCTGGCGCACGATCGCGCGGCCCATCGCCACCCGCTGGCGCTGCCCGCCGGAGAGCTGGCGGGGATAGCGCTCGAGGTAGTCGGTGAGGCCCA
>Ga0335084_10005035_pt1 | contig 13038 bp, 8 predicted proteins | sample Lox_Sample_44_FD_206721 | JGI IMG/M metagenome (GOLD analysis project Ga0335084, IMG submission 206721) | Soil microbial communities from Loxahatchee National Wildlife Refuge, Florida, United States - Lox_Sample_4.4 | ecosystem: Environmental > Terrestrial > Soil > Wetlands | place: USA: Florida... | reverse complement strand
CGCGGTCACCGGCAACCTGGACCGGCCGGGCGGGGCGATGATCGCCACGCCGGCGGCGGACCTCGTGGCGCTCGCCCGCCGCGTCGGCGCGCAGGGCAGCTTCGACCGGTACCGGAGCCGGGTGCGAGGCCTGCCGGAGTTCGGAGGGGAGCTGCCCGCCGCCGCGCTCGCCGAGGAGATCGACACGCCCGGGCCCGGCCAGGTGCGCGCCCTCGTCACCTTCGCCGGCAACCCGGTGCTCTCCTCGCCGAACGGGGCGCGCCTGGAGCGCGCCCTCGCCGGGCTCGAGTTCATGGTCTCGATCGACATCTACCGGAACGAGACCACCCGCCACGCGAACCTCATCCTGCCCACCAGCTTCGGCCCGGAGCGCGACCACCACGACCTCGCGTTCTACGCGCTCGCGGTGCGGAACGCCGCGCGCTACGTCGAGGCGGCCGTCCCGCCGCCGCCCGGCGTGCGCCACGACTGGCAGGTGCTGGCCGACCTCGGCCTTCGGGTTCACCACGCCCGGGGAGGCCGGCGGCGCAAGGCCGGCCCGGCGCTGCTCATGCGGATCTTCCGGGCGCTCGGCCCGCGGCGCGCGCTCGACCTCCTCCTGCGCCTCGGCCCCCATCGCCTGTCCGTGAAGAAGCTGCTCGCCCGGCCGCACGGCATCGACCTCGGGCCGCTCCGGCCCGGCCTCCTCGACCGGCTGGACACGCCCGACGGCAAGGTCCGGCTGGCGCCCGCGCGCCATCTCGCCGACCTCGCGCGGGTGGAGGCCGACCTCGACGCGGCGCCCGCGGTGCTCTCGCTCGTCGGCCGGCGCGGGCTCCGCTCCAACAACTCCTGGCTGCACAACAGCGCCCGCCTGGTGAAGGGTCCGGCCGGGTGCACGCTCCTCATGCACCCCGACGACGCCGCGGCGCGAGGCCTGGGCGACGGCGCCACCGTGCGCGTCCGCTCGCGCACCGGCGAGGTGGTGGTGCCGCTCCGGGTGACCGCCGAGATGAGGCCCGGGGTGGTGTCGCTGCCGCACGGCTGGGGGCACGGCCGGCCCGGCACGGCGCTCGCGGTGGCCGCGGAGCACGCAGGGGCGAGCGTGAACGACCTCACCGACGAGCAGCGCGTCGATCCGCTCAGCGGGACGGCGGCGTTCAGCGGCGTGCCGGTCGAGGTGACCGCAGCGGGGTGATCCGTGCAGCTCACGCGCCTCTGGCAGCGCATCCACGCCGCCGTGCGGCGGATCCCCCGCGGCAAGGTCGCCACCTACGGCGACGTGGCCTGGTCGCTGGGCATGCCCCGGGGCGGGCGGCTCGTCGGGAACGCCCTGGCGGCGCTGCGCGGCACCCGCCACCGGGTCCCCTGGCAGCGCGTCCTCGGGGCCCGCGGCCTCCGGCACGCCGCCATCTCCATCCTCGACCCGGTGGGCGCGGCCGTGCAGCGCGACCTCCTGGAGCGGGAGGGCGTCCGGTTCGACGACCGCGGGAGGGTGAGGCTCGAGGAGTACGGCTGGCGGCGCAGGCCCTCGGCGGGGCGGGGCCCTACTCCTCGGCCGGGACGGGCTTCGCCTTCCAGATCTCCTCGGCGTACTGGCGGATGGTCCGGTCGGACGAGAAGCGGCCGGAGCGGGCCACGTTGAGGATCGCCATCCGGTTCCAGCGCTCGGGCTCGCGGTAGGCGCGCTCGACCTCGTCCTGGACGTCGCAGTAGGCGCCGAAGTCGGCGAGCACGAGGTAGGGATCGTGCTCGAGGAGCGAGTCCACGATGGGCTTGAACAGCCCGGGCTCGCCCGGCGAGAACACCCCGGAGGCGATGGCGTCGATGGTCGCCTTGAGCCGCGCGTCGGCGTAGTAGCGATCGCGGGGCTGGTAGCCCTTCGCCTTCAGCGCCTCGACCTCGTCGACCGTCATCCCGAACAGGAAGAAGTTCTCCGCGCCCACCTCCTCGCGGATCTCCACGTTGGCGCCGTCGAGCGTGCCCACCGTGAGGGCGCCGTTCATGGCGAACTTCATGTTCCCGGTGCCCGAGGCCTCCGTGCCGGCGGTGGAGATCTGCTCGGAGACCTCGGCGGCCGGGATGATCCGCTCGGCCAGCGAGACCCGGTAGTTGCGGAGGAACACCACCTTCAGCCGGTCGCGGGTGGCCGGGTCCTGGTTGGCGACGTCGCCGATGGAGTTGATGAGCTTGATGATCCACTTCGCCATCGCGTAGCCGGGAGCGGCCTTCGCGCCGAAGAGGTGGACGCGGGGATGCGGCTGGTAGCCCGGGTCCTCCTTCATGCGCAGGTACTCGTGGACGATCCGCAGCGCAGCGAGGAGCTGCCGCTTGTACTCGTGGAGGCGCTTCACCTGCACGTCGAAGATGGCCTCGACGTCGAGGTCGAGCCCGTTCTCGGCCTTGACGATGGCGGCCAGGCGGGCCTTGTTGCCCTTCTTCACCCTCCGGAAGAGCCGGCGGAAGCCGGCGTCCTGGGCCAGCGGGGCGAGCCGCTGCAGGAGCGACGCGTCGGTCACCCACTCCGGCCCGATGGCCTCGGTGATGGCGCTCGCCAGCTCCGGGTTGGAGAGGAGCATCCACCGCCGCGGGGTGACGCCGTTCGTCTTCGAGTTGAACCTCTCCGGCCAGAGCGCCTGGAAGTCCTTGAAGAGCACCTTCTTCAGGAGGTCGGTGTGCAGCTCGGCGACGCCGTTCACGGAGTGCGAGCCCACCACCGCCAGGTTGGCCATGCGCACCTGCTTCGGCGAGCCCTCCTCGATGAGGCTCATGCGCTCGACGGCCGCCTCGTCCACCTTGCCGGAGGTGCGCATGGTCTCGAGGAAGCGCCGGTTGATCTCGAACACGATCTCGAGGTGGCGGGGCAGCACGCGGCCGAAGAGGTCGACCGTCCAGCGCTCCAGCGCCTCGGGCATGAGGGTGTGATTGGTGTAGCCGAAGGTCCGCTGGCAGATGCCCCAGGCCTTCTCCCACTCCATCTCGTGCTCGTCCACGAGGACGCGCATGAGCTCGGCGATGGCGATGGCCGGATGCGTGTCGTTGAGCTGGATCGCCACCTTGTCCGGGAAGTCGTCGAAGCCCGGGTGGGTCTTCAGGTGCCGCTTGACGATGTCGTGGATGGAGCAGGCGACGAAGAAGTACTGCTGCTGCAGCCGGAGCTCCTTCCCCATCACGGTGAGGTCGTTCGGGTAGAGGACCTTGGAGATGTTCTCGGAGAGGTCGCGGTCCTCCACGGCGGCGAGGTAGTCGCCGGCGTTGAAGTCGGCGAGGTCGAGCTCCTGCGCGGCGCGCGCGCGCCAGAGCCGGAGCGTGTTCACCGTGCCGTTCTGATAGCCGGCGATGGGCACGTCGTAGGGCATGCCCAGCACGTGGCGGACGTCGAGCCACCTCACCCGCGTCTTCCCGTTCTCCGTCTCGTGCTCGGTGCGCCCGTAGAAGGACACCGGCACCACGTTCTCGGGGCGCGGCACCTCCCAGGGGTTGCCGAAGCGGAGCCAGTCGTCGGGCCGCTCCACCTGGTAGCCGGCCCTGATCTCCTGGTCGAAGATGCCGAACTCGTAGCGGATGCCGTAGCCGTAGCCCGGGTAGGAGAGCGTCGCGAGCGAGTCGAGGAAGCAGGCGGCGAGGCGGCCCAGGCCGCCGTTCCCGAGGCCGGCGTCGGGCTCCTGGGAGAGGAGGTCCGCGAGGTCGAGGCCCAGGTCGGCGAGCGCCTGGCGCATGGCGTCGTGGATGCCGAGGTTGACGAGGTTGTTCTCGAGCGCCTTCCCCATGAGGAACTCGAGCGAGAGGTAGTAGACGCGCTTCGCGTCCTTCCGGTAGTAGAGCTGCTGCGTCTCGATCCACCGGCGCATGAGCCGGTCGCGCACGAGCAGCGCCACCGCGAAGAACCGGTCGAGGGCGGTCGCGGAGTGCTCGTCGGCGCCCTCCGAGTACTGCAGGTGATCGGCGAAGGCGCGCTTCAGCGAGATCGGGTCCGAGGCGGTGCGCGTGTTGGGGAGCTCCCTCGCCCGCTCCAGCGCCGCGGCCTCCTCTGGGGCGCTTCCTTTCTTCGGCGGCGCCATCGGCGCCTACGCCTTCCTCGGAAGGGCGCCGGCGAGCTCGCCGTAGAGGTGGATGGCGCTCCTCGACGCCTTGTGGAAGTCGCCGACGAGGAGGCTCTCGTTCTCGGAGTGCGGGTTCGAGAGCGGGTCCTCGACGCCGATGAGGAGGGCCGGCACCCCGCCGAGCGCCTTCGCGAACGGCTCCACGAAGCCGATGGAGCCGCCGCACCCCACCGCCAGGGCCGGCTTCCCGTAGCCCTTCTCCAGCGAGCTGAAGGCCGCCTTGAAGGCCGGATGGCCGACGTCGGTGATCCAGGGCGCCCCGCTCGTGAGGTGCTTCACCGAGACCTCGACCCCCCACGGCGCGGCGCGGCGGAGGAAGTCCTCCAGCATCTTCGCCACCTCGACGTCGTTCTGATCCGGCACGAGCCGGATGCCCACGCGCGCCCAGGCGACGTCGTTGATGATGTTCCGGGCGTCCTTCTTAGAGGAGGCCTGGATGGCGTTCACGCCTACGGCGGGCTGCCACCAGTTGGTCTCGAACGGATGGCGGCCGCCGAGGAGCTGGACACCCGGGCGAATCCGCACCTGCTTGCGGAAGCCCTCGACCGAGACCGGCAGGTTCTCGATGCCCTTCCTCTGCTCCGGCGAGAGCTTCCGGACCTTGTCGTAGATGCCGGGGATGGCGATGCGGCCGTCCTCGGCGACGAGCGCGGCCAGCATCTTCGAGAGCGCGAGGGCCGGATCGGGCACCGGGCCGCCCCACATGCCGGAGTGCACGCTCTGCTCGAGGGCGCGCACCTCGACCTCCACGGTGACGAGGCCACGGAGCGCGATGGTGATGCTCGGAATGCCCGCCTCGATGTTGCCCGTGTCGGTGAGCACCATCGCATCGGCGTCGAGCCGGGAGCGGTACTGCTTCAGGAACTGCGGAAGGTGGTCGGAGCCGATCTCCTCCTCGCCCTCCACCACGATCTTCACGTTGACCGGCATCTTGCCGGAGGCCTTCACCCACGAGTCCACCGCCGCGGCGTGGATGAGGATGCCCGCCTTGTCGTCGGCCGTGCCGCGGCCCCAGAGGCGCCCGTCCTTCTCGGTCGGCTCGAACGGCCTCGTCTTCCAGAGCTCCTCGTCGCCGGCGGGCTGGACGTCGTGGTGCGCGTAGAGGAGGAGCGTCGGCAGCTTCGGGTCCTCGATGCGCTCGCCGAAGACGTAGGGGTGGGTGCCCTCGACGCGGAGCACCTCGACCTTCTGGAAGCCCCGGCGGCGGAGCACCTCCGCGGCGGCCTCGGCGCTCTTCACGACCTCGGCCTCGGGGAAGCCGGGGAACGAGACCGAGGGGATGCGCACGAGCGACTTCAGCTCGTCCAGGTAGGTGGAGGCGTTCTTCTCGTAGTGCGCGAGAGCCTTCTGGAGGGCGTCGTTTGACATGCGGGGTGTATAAACCGGATCCATGCCGCCCGTCTCGGGTCCGCTGGGGGACGCGGCGCCGCTCGCCGCGGCGCTGGGCGTCACGCGCATCGCCCGCATCACCGGGCTGGACCGGACCGGGGTCGAGGTCGCGTGCGCGATCCGGCCGGCGGGGCACGTGCTCCAGGTGACGAACGGGAAGGGGCCCTCGCGCGCGGCCGCCGCCCTCGGCGCCCTGCTCGAGGCCGCCGAGCTGGTCGGGTCCGAGCGCGCCCGGGTGGATCGCTGGGGCGACGCGGACGGGCTCGCCGCGCGCGGGACGGCCGTGGTGGCGCCCGACGAGGTCGACCCATCCGCCGGACCCGGGTCGCGCCGCGTCCGGATCGCCTGGCGACTCGCCGAGGACCTCATCGCCGGAGGGCCGGCGCTCGTGCCCGCCTGCGCCGTCCACTGCCCGCCGCCCTCCGGGCCGTCGCTCGGCCCCGCGCTCGTGACCTGGACCTCGAACGGCTCCGGGGCGCACACCTCCACGCCCGCCGCGGTGCTCCACGCGCTGCTCGAGCTCGTGGAGCGGGACGGGCTCGCCCGCGCCCTGCCCGAGGGATTCACCGCGCGCGAGGTCGCCGCCCGGCTCATCGACCCGACCACTCTGCGCGGCGCCGCCCCGGAGGCGGCCGGCCTCGCGCTCGAGCTCGAGGCGCGCGGCATCGGCGTGCACCTCCTCGACGTGACCGGGTCGCTCGGCATCCCGTGCGCGGCGGCGCTCCTCGTCGAGCCGGCCGGCCCGGTGCCCCTCGCCGCCGGCTACGCGTGCCGCACCCGGCGCGATCGCGCCCTCGTCGCCGCGTTGCACGAGGCGGCCCAGTCGCGCGCCACCGAGATCCACGGTGCGCGGGAGGACGTCGGGGAGTCCGCGTCGCGGGCCGCCGCGGAGGCCCTCCCCCTGCCGCGACGGGGCGGGCGGCGCGACGCGCGACGCATGCCCGACCTCCCGGCGCGGACGCCGGAGGGCGCGCTCCGGGAGGTGCTCCGGCGCCTCGCGCGGGCCGGCCACCGGCGCGCCGCGGTGGTGCCGCTCGACGCGCCGGCGGGGTACGCGGTCTACCGGGCGATCGTGCCGGGGATGAGGGTCTCGGGGCTGCTGTGAAGCGCTCCCGTGCCTCCCTCCGGCCCCGGGCGGACGACCTCGTCGTCTTCCTCGGCCCGTCCCTTCCGGCGGCCCTCGCCGGGCGCATCGCGCCCTGCCGCGTGCTCCCGCCGGCCCGATCGGGCGATCTCCTCGCCGTCCTCTCGGCCCGGCCGCTCGCCATCGCCCTCGTGGACGGCGTCTTCGAGACGGTGCCCTCGGTCTGGCATCGCGAGATCCTGGAGGCGCTCCAGGCCGGCGTGGCGGTCTTCGGCGGCGGAAGCCTGGGCGCGCTCCGCGCCGCCGAGCTGGAGCGTCACGGCATGGTGGGCGTCGGGCGCATCTTCCGCTGGGTGAAGTCGGGCGTCCTGGAGGACGACGCCGAGGTTGCGCTCCTGCACGCTCCCGCGGAGTGGGGTCACGCCCCGGTGACCCTCCCGCTCGTGAACGTGCGCGCCGCCGCCGAGGACGCCCGCGCGAGGAACGTGCTGCGCCCCGCCGAGGCGCGCGCCCTCGTCGAGGCGGCCGAGGGCATCCACTTCACCGAGCGCACCTGGGCCGCCGTGCTCGCCGCGGCGCCGCTCCGCCCCGCCACCCGCGAGGCGCTCCGCTCGCTCCTCCCCGCCCTCCCCGACCCCAAGGCGTCGGATGCCCGCGCCACGATCGAGGCGGCGGCCGGGTACGTCCGCGCCCGCCGCTCGGGCGCCCCGCCACCGCCGCGTCCCGCACCGGCGCTCCGGCCGTCGTCGCACCTTCGCCGCGCGAAGCTCTCGCGCTCGACCTCGCACCTTCCCTCGGGCGCAGCGGTGCCGGCGGCCGAGGTGCTCGATGCGCTGCGTCGCCGGCCCGACGCGGGCCGACTCGCGGCCGACGGGCTGCGACGCCTGCTCCTCGCCGGCCTCGCCCGCACCGCGGGGATCGCACCGGCCCCAGCCGATGCCGAGTCGGCGCTCGAGGCATGGCTCGCCCGGCTCGGCGCTCGCGGCGCGGGACGGGAGGCGTTCCTCGCCGCCTCGGGGCTCGACGGAGCGGACGAGACACGCCTCGCCGAGGACCTCGCGCTCGAGGCGGACGTGCTCTCGGCAGCCGCGTCGTGGATACCCGACGGCCCGTCGTGGGAGGAGGGCCTCGCCCTGGGCGCGCGGCTCTCCGGCGCCTGGATCGAGGAGGCGGCTCGCGCCGCCTCGCCACGGCGCGGGAAGCGCCGCGGACGTTGAGCTACCTGCGCCGCCGCTTCGCCGCCTTCGGGGCCGGCTTCCCGCGCGGCCGGCTGGCGGGCCTCGCCTTGGCGCGCGCCCCGCCGCTCGACTTGGCGCGGACCTTCCCGCCCGCCTTGCCGGCGGGCCGGTGGGCCGCCGGCCTCGGCTTCGACCGCGAGGAGGGACCGGCCGGAGCGGACCGGACCGCGGCCGCAGGAGACGACGCCACGTTCCGGGGCACGGCCGGCTGTGCGGGGGGCGGAGGTCTCGGAGCGGAGATGCTGCCCGGCTTCGCGATGCCGCGGCGCGACGCGGTCGCGAAGAGCAGGGCCTCCACGTCGGCGAGGTCCTGCGCCCCGTGCGGCGCGAGGCGCTCGAAGAGCCGCGCCGCCAGCGCGCGCAGGGAGACGTAGGTGGGGTAGCTCGGGGCCGCCGCGTAGCGGAGGTCGAAGCCCAGCCGCTCGGCCGCGGCCGTGGTGGCCCGAGGCCACAGCACGATGTGGCGCGCCGGAGAGGCGATGAACGGGAACAGCGTGGCGAGGGGCCAGGCCACCGCGGGCTCGCGCCCGAACGCGGCCGTCGCCGCGAAGAGCGCGTCGAACCGCGGGCGGGCCGGCGACGGCACGGAGAGGAGCGCGAAGAGGGTCTCCGCCCAGGGCAGGAGGGAGGCCGTGTCCTTCAGGGCGTCGGCGAACGCCGCGGGCTCGAGCGCGCCCGGGATGCCCTCGGTCGCCTTCGCAACCCGGTTGAGACGGCGGGCCAGCTCCCTCGCGTTCCGCGCCGCGGCCAGCCGCTCGCCCTCTCCGGGAGGGAACGCCGCCTGGAACTCGGCGGAGGCCGCCCTCCAGGCCTCCACCCGGTCCATGCGGCCGGAGGGCGTGGCCGCCACCGGGCGGCGGGCCAGGTAGTCGTCGACGGCCTGCTCGTGGGTGACGAAGTTGGTGGCGAGGGTGTAGCGGCCGGTCTCCGGGTCGAGCTCGAAGGAGGAGAGCGACTCGAGCCAGGCGTCGCGCTCCACGCCCTCGGTGGTGAGCAGCGGCTTCGCCGCCGGCCAGCGCAGCTTGGCCGCCTGGCGGGAGTCGGTGCCCGGGAAGAAGACGTGGACGGCCGTGGGCTCGACGAGGACCACCCGGCCCAGGCCGAGCGTGGCGTGGCGGACCAGCATGCCCGTCGCGAGATCGCCCAAGAAGCCTCCCCCGGCCCGGCTTCGCCCGAGGTGACGGGCGGTGCGGGTACCCCTTCTTCGTACACCCTGCGGAAGCCCCGGGGAAGGCCCCAACCACCGTCCGGCGACGGCCTCCGCGCCTCCAGGGTCCACGGCCGCTCGGCCCGTCCAACCGACGGTGAAGATGCCCGGGCGCCACGCCGGAGGGCGCCCGGCGGCTACCCTCCCGCGAGCTCGGCCGACGAGAGCCAGCGCGCGGCCGCGAAGCCGCCCACCCGGTGCGCCTCCACCACCTCGCGCGGGCGGCGGCGGGCCGCTGGCGCGCCCGCGCCGGAGGGGTTATCGAGAGGTGGCCGCCCTACCGAGCCCCCTCATCGCGAGGTCCCCGTGCGCATCGGCTACCTCTCCTCCAAGACCGCGTCCCTGTTCGGCCTCCTTCCCGTCGGCGTCTGGGTGCTGAACCACCTGTGGAACAACCTGCACGCGCTGCGCGGCGCCGAGGCCTGGGAGCGGTCGGTCACGCAGCACCGGAGCCCGGCCGTGCAGCTCGTCACCTACGCGGTGGTGCTCCTGCCCCTCGCCACCCACGCGATCTGGGGGGCGGTGCGCCTGCCGTCCACGCGTCTCCAGGCGACCACCTCCGCCTTCGCCAACGTGCGGCACGTGGTGCACCGGCTGGCGGGGCTCGGCATCCTCGCATTCCTCGGGGCGCACCTCTGGCTGGCGTTCCTGCGCCCGCGCCTGTTCCATGGCGGGCCCGAGCCGTTCGACGACCTCGCCCGCGAGATGCGCTTCCACCGGCCGACCCTGGTGGTCTACGTGCTCGGCGTCCTCGGCACCGCCTACCACCTCGCGAACGGGGTGCAGGCGGTGATGGTGGGCTGGGCGCCGCGGCCCTGGGGCGGCACGATGAACCGGCTCTCGATCGTGGCCGCGCTGGTGTTCCTGGGCGCGCTCGCCCTGGGCCTGGGCGCGATCTTCGCGCTCTGGCGGGCGGGGCAGATGCTCACCTACTGAGGCTCCCACGTGCCCCAACCCCGCTGGAAGGTCGCGCTCTTCACTCCGCTGCAGGTGGTGCTCACCCTGCTCCTCTTCGCCGAGGTGATCCTCGTGTGCGGCGTCGCCGCCTCGCCCGCCGCCTGGCTGCTCGAGCGGACGGGCGGCGCGTTCCCGGCCCCGGGCGTCTCGCGCGCGCTGGCCCTCGGCGTGGCGGGGGCCGCCGGCTACTTCGCCTTCGGCCTGACCCTCCTCGTGATCCTCCCCGTCGTGCGCTGGGTGACCTTCTCGCTCGGCACGCCGGTGGGGCGATTCCCGTTCCTCTCGATGGGGGCCTGGCGGTGGGCGAGCTACAACGCGCTCACCCTCGTCTTCCGCTTCACCTTCGTGAACTGGATCCGGGTGACGCCGTTCCTCCCGCTCTACCACCGGCTCATGGGCGCCCGCATCGGCCGGCGGGTCCAGATCAACACCGCCATCATGGCCGACCAGAACCTCATCGAGATCGGCGACGACTCCGTCATCGGCGGAGACGTGACCCTGGTCTGCCACGCCGCCGAGCGCGGGCAGCTCGTCACCGCGCCGGTGCGCATCGGCCGGAACGTGACCGTGGGGCTCATGGCCGTCATCTTCCCGGGCTGCGAGATCGGGGACGGAGCGGTCATCGCAGCGGGGTCGGTGCTCTCCAAGCACACCCGGGTCGGACCGGGCGAGACCTGGGCCGGTGTTCCGGCGCGGCGGGTGGGATCGCGCCGCGCGCGCCCGCGCGGCGAGCGCCCGGGCCCGACCTAGACCTCGGGCTCGGTGGCCGCCCGCGTGACTGCCTCGCCGGCGGCGCTGCGCGGGAGCAGGAGGTTGAGCAGGACGCCCACGTAGGTCGCGAGCGACATCTCGCCGATCTCGGCGCCGAGGACGTGGATCTTCGCCCCGCCCACGCCGATGACCAGGATCACCGAGGCGATGATGAGGTTGCGCCGCTGGGAGAAGTCGGTCCGGTCCTCGACCATCATGCGCACGCCTGCGGAGGCGATGATCCCGAAGAGCAGGATGCAGATCCCCCCCATGACGTGGACCGGGATCGACGCGATGGCGGCGCCGACCACCGGCAGGAACGACATCGCGATCGCGATCACGGCCGCGCCGCCGATGACCCACACGCTGAAGACGCGCGTCACGGCCATCACGCCGATGTTCTCGCCGTAGGTCGTGTTGGGAGGGCCGCCGAGCAGGCCCGAGACCGCCGTCGCGACGCCGTCGCCGGCCAGCGACCTGTGCAGGCCGGGGTCCTCGACGAGGTCCCTGCCCACGATGTTGCCGGTCACGATCAGGTGGCCGATGTGCTCGGTGATGACCACCAGCGAGATCGGCGCGAGGAGCGCGATCGCGCCGAGGTCGAACCGTGGCAGGACGAAGTGCGGCACCGCGAACACGCCCGCGCTGGCGATGCCCGAGAAGTCGACCTGCCCGGCCAGGGCGGCCACCCCGTAGCCGCCGATCACCCCGATGAGCACCGGGATGACCGAGAGGAAGCCGCGCAGGAACACCGAGGCGAGCACGGCGATGAGGAGCGCGGCCATCGCCACGGCGAACTTCGGCCCGCTGAAGAGCCGGGGATCGAACACGTTGGCGGCCACGCCGCTGCCGGTGGTGGCCATCGCCACGGCCACCTGGGCGAGGCCGAGGCCGATCACCATGACCACCGGGCCGATCACCACGGGAGGCAGGAGCTTGCTGATCCAGGCGGTCCCGAACCTTCCGATGGCGAGCGCCACCCCCACGTAGATGACCCCGACCGCCACGCACCCACCCATGGCGGTGGCGATGAGCCCGTCGCTCGCCGGAACGCCGAAGGAGGCCCGGGTGATGGAGAGGATCGCCGTGATGAAGGCGAACGACGAGCCGAGGTAGGCGGGGACCTTTCCCTTGGTGATGAGGATGTAGAGCAGCGTGCCGACGCCGCTCGTGAACAGCGTGACCGAGGGGTGGAGCCCGACGAGGAGCGGGACCAGGACGGTCGCGCCGAACATCGCGAAGAGGTGCTGGAGCGAGAGCGGGATGGACTGGAGGAGCGGCGGACGTTCCTGGATGTCGATGGTCCTGGGCGTGGTCACGCGGGGCTCCGGTCAGACGATGACGAAGTAGACGAGGAAGGCGGCCGCCGCGGCGTACATGAGCGGCTTCACGTCGCGGACGCGCCCGGAGAGGACCTTCAGGACCACGTACGAGACGAAGCCCGCGCCGATCCCGTTCGTGATGCTGTAGGTGAACGGCATGACGGTGAGGACGAGGAACGCCGGGATGGCCTCGGAGGCGTCGTCCCAGGGCAGGCTGCCCACGTCCCGCATCATGAAGAACCCGACCAGGACCAGCACGGCGCCGGTGGCCTGGGCCGGCACCACCGCGGCGAGCGGCGAGATGAACAGGCACAGCGCGAAGAGGAGCGCGGTCACCACCGAGGTGAGGCCGGTCCGGCCGCCCGCCGCAGCGCCCGAGGCGCTCTCGATGTACGTCGTGGCCGAGGACGCGCCGGCCGCGCCGCCCGCCACCGCGGCGAGCGAGTCGATCATGAGGACGGTGCCGGGACGCGGGTAGTTGCCCTCGGCGTCGAGGTACCGGGCCTCCTGCCCGACCGCCACCACCGTGCCGACCGTGTCGAAGAAGTCGGACAGCATGAGCGAGAACACGGTGAGCGCGGCCGCCCCGAAGCCCAGGGCGCCCACGAACGAGAAGCTGAACTTCCCGAGCTGGGAGAAGTCCGGCCTCGCGAACGGCGAGGTGGGCAGCACGACCTCCCAGGGCTTGAAGCCGGCGGCGTCGCCGAACGCGAGCTTCGCCACCACGGCCACCGCGGTGGAGGCGAGGATCCCGACGAGCAGCGCCCCCTTCACGCCCCGGAGCACGAGGAAGCCGGTGAAGAGGAAGGTGAGCACGAAGAGGAGGACGGGGAAACCGGCGAGGTGGCCGCCGTGCCCCAGGGCCACCGGAACCGGGTCGGCGCCGTTCCGCGAGACGAACCCGGCGTCCACGAAGCCGATGATGGCGAGGAAGAGGCCGATGCCCACGCCGATGGCCTTCTTCATCGAGAGCGGCACGGCCTGGACCACCGCCTGGCGAAGGCCGGTG
>Ga0335084_10005034_pt1 | contig 13039 bp, 12 predicted proteins | sample Lox_Sample_44_FD_206721 | JGI IMG/M metagenome (GOLD analysis project Ga0335084, IMG submission 206721) | Soil microbial communities from Loxahatchee National Wildlife Refuge, Florida, United States - Lox_Sample_4.4 | ecosystem: Environmental > Terrestrial > Soil > Wetlands | place: USA... | reverse complement strand
TGGGTAAGCTGCATTTCTGGTTTACGTTTGTCGGCGCCTACTGCATCTTCATGCCGTTCCACTACCTGGGAATTATTGGAAACGTGCGCAGGTACCAGTCGTTTGTGGACGACTTCATGGCGCCGTATCTAGGGTGGCACAAATTTGTGACGATCGCAGCGCTGATTACGGGAGCGGGCCAGTTTCTGTTCCTATTCAATCTGGTGTACAGCAGGTTCAGAGGAAAGGAAGCGCCGGAAAATCCGTGGAATGCCACGTCACTGGAGTGGTCAATTCCGTCGCCGCCGCCATGGAACAACTTCGGGGGCAAACATCCAGTGGTGTACCACGACCCGTACCAATACGGAGTGAAAGGTGCGAAGGGCGATTTCGTGATGCAGGACTCGCCGGAGCAAGCAGTTCCAGCAAGTGGTGACTAACAGAGCGGGGAAGCGGCGCGAGAGCTGACGCCCGCGCCGCCTCGCCGGAGATTGAGGGACGATGTCGAGTTCGACGACGTTACACACCGCGACGCACCGCGCTTCTTCAAGCGGGATTTGGGTCGGAGTCTTCGCGATTACCATGAGTTTCGCGGCGTTCACGAGCGCTCTGTTTGTGCGCGAAGGGACCGCCGACTGGGGCCACCTGACGCTGCCGCCGATCCTAGTTATGAACACGTTGTTCATCCTGGCGAGCAGCGGAGCTCTGGAGATTGCGCGCCGGGAGTTGGTAAAGAGGAAGGAGCTGCGGAAGGCGGCGGCATGGGTCGCGGTGACGTGGTTGCTAGGACTGTGCTTCTGTTGCGGTCAATACCGGGCGTGGCTGGAGCTGCGTGAGCAGGGAATTGTTCTGGCAACCAATCCGAACAGCTCATTCTTCTACGTGCTGACATTCATGCACGCGTTGCACGTGCTGGCGGGGCTGGCAACGTTGTCGTATGTGCTGTACCGGCTGCGGAGCCGGTTGGGACGCTTTCGGAACAGTCTTTTCGAGAACGCCGCCGTGTACTGGCACTTTATGACTGCGCTGTGGGTTTATTTGTTCATACTGTGTCGAGCGAAACTTTGATGGACAAGGGGAAGACCGTGAGCCAAGCACAAATGGCCATTCATGAGCACGGCGGCGCGATGGAGGAGTCACCGTACGCAATCCCTTCGCGGAAGTTTACGATGTGGCTGTTCATCGTTTCGGACGCCGTGACGTTCGGCGCATTTCTGTTCGCGTACGGTTATCTGCGATTGGGGAGCCCCGACTGGGTAAGGCCGTTCGAATCGAACAGTGTAGTGAACGTGATCGCGATGACCATCGTGCTGATCACGAGCAGCCTGACGATGTTGGGGGCGGCTGACGCAGCGAAGGCGGGCGACAGGAAAAAAGCAATGCGTTTCCTGTATTCGACGATGGCGCTCGGGGCGGTGTTCTCACTGTTGCACATTCGAGAGTGGGTAGAATTGATTCACCGCGGAATCACCGTCAGTTCCGGATTATTCGGGCAGACCTTTTTCACGATTACCGGGCTGCACCTGTTACACGTGATCAGCGGGGTGATCGCATTACTGGTGATTGGCAGCAAGTATTCGCGAGGGCGACTCACGCCGAGCCACGTGGAAACGACGGGGCTGTACTGGCACTTTGTGGACTTAGTGTGGATGTTCGTGGTGCCGCTGGTCTATCTGACGAATTTCTCGCGGTGAGAAGGGAGAGACCATGGGCAGCGCGTCAGGAAATGTAATCCGAAAATATCTTCCGGTGTATTTTGTTTTGATTGCGATCTTTCTAGTGGAAGTTTTCCTGGCGTTCCGGGATGTTTCGACCGGTGTGCTGGTGGCGATCCTGTTGCTGCTGACGATCTGCAGCGCGTCACTGGGATTGATGTATTTCATGCATCTGGCCGAGGAGCGGCGAAGCCTGTTCCTGACGTTGATACCCGCGACGATCTTCGTGTTGTTGATGATGAACATGATCTGGACGGACAGCGTGCGATTGCTTCACATGAGGCCGTTTCCGCAGTAGAGTATCGGCGATGCGAACATCGAAGAGCAGAGTAGCGGTGCTGCGGGTAGCGACACTGCTCGTGAGCTTGGGAACGCCAGCGCTGGCGTTCGCCCAGAACTGTGCTTTGTGTTACACGCAAGCGGCTGGCGCGGGATCTCGGATGATCTCGGCCCTGCGGAGTGGAATCCTGACGCTGGTCATTCCGCCGATGATTATTTGCGTGGGAATTACGTGGATGGCATACAAGAAACGGAACCAGTTCAATGAGGGGCCGTTTGCTGCAGAGGACGGCGGAGTTCACAAAGGCGACAAGGAAGTCCGCCGGAACGTTGACTTGGGCAGCGGCGCCTCATAGCATACGGGCGAAATGCCTGGATCCAATCGAAAACACAAGATGCCGCACCCGGAGCCGATGGATGCGCTGGTGCACGCGCGTTCGGGCGGGATTGCCACGTTCATGCGATTGCCGCATATCGCAGATGCACGAGAACTGGACATCGCGCTGGTGGGAGTGCCGTTCGACGGTGGGACAACGTACCGGCCTGGGACGCGATTTGGGCCACGCCATATCCGCGAGCAGTCGGTTTTGATCCGACCGTGGAACCCGGTTTTGAAGGTGAATCCGTTCGAGAAGTGGCGTGTGGCGGACTACGGCGACTTGTCGGTGAACCCGCTGTCGATTGAGGATACGTTCCAACGGATAGAGCGGCAAATGCGGCCGCTGCACGACGTGGGAGTGCGGTGCGTTTCGGCGGGCGGGGATCACTCGATCAGCTTGCCACTGCTCCGCGCCGTGGCGAAGAAGCACGGACCAGTAGCGCTGATCCAATTCGATGCGCACAATGATTTGTGGGACGAATATTTTGGATACCGCTACTCGCACGGAACGCCCTTTCGAAGAGCGGTCGAAGAAGGGCTGATTCGGCCGGGCTTGTTTCTGCAGGTGGGATTACGCGGCCAGGTCTACGGCAAGAACGACTTTGAATTCGCACGAAAGCATAAAGTGCGGATGGTAACAGCCGAAGAGTTTCATGCCGATGGAATGGCAGAAGTGAAGAAGCATTTGCGAACTTTCCGGAGGAAGCCAGTGTACGTGACGCTCGATATCGATTGCGTCGATCCGGCGTTTGCTCCGGGAACAGGCACGCCACAAGTGGCAGGTTTGACGAGTTATCAAATCGTAGAACTGGTGCGGGCGCTCGAGGGACTAGAAATTGTGGGATGCGACCTGGTGGAAGTGTCGCCACCGTACGACAACGGGGAAATCACATCGCTCCTTGCCGCAAATCTGCTGTATGAGATGCTTTGTCTCTTCTAGATGACCACCCTGGCGCGAAAACTGAGCCTGTGGAACTACTTTGCACTCGGCTTTGGCACGATGATCGGCACGGGCTGGGTTGTGCTCATGGACGACTGGCTAGGGCGGGGCGGACCGTTTGGAGCGATGCTGGGGTTCGCAATTGGTGGAATTGTGCTCCTTCCGGTCGGTTACGTATACGGCCAGTGGGTAAAGCGGCTGCCAGATGCGGCGGGAGAAGCGGCGTACACGGCGCAAGTATTTCCGCAAGCCGTAAGCAACGTTACAGGGTGGATCATGTTCCTGGCGTATTTCATCGTGTGCCCGTGGGAGGCGGTGGCCGTCGGAAAGATCGCAGCGTATCTTTTTCCACGACTGGACACGTTGGAACTGTACCGGATCGGAGGGGAGCCGGTGTTCCTGCCGAGGCTGATTGTGGGGCTGGGAGTGACGGCATTCTTGTGCTGGCTGAACTACCGGGGTGTGCGGGGCAGCGCGACTTTTCAGAATTGGGCAACCTCAGCGGTCATCGGAGTTTTTCTGGTGCTGGTGGCGATCAGCGCGAGTTCGGGGTCACCCGCGAATCTCAGGCCACATTTCAGTCACACGCCACTCCTGTCGATCCTGTTGACGCTGCAGATTGTGCCGTATTTTGTGACAGGGTTTGAATCGATACCAAAGGTAGCAGAAGAGGCATATCCGGGATTTCCACCGAGAAAGTTTTTCACGGCAATCGCGCTGGCGTTGCTGGTGGGCGCGGGTTTTCTGGCCCTGGCGGTGGGCGCGGTGAGCTATGTGTCACCGTGGCAGAACCTCGAGGGAAAACGATTCGCGACGGCGATTGCGTTTGAAGAAGGGACACACACGGTGTGGATACCTCGACTCATCCTGGCGATTTCACTGGTCGCGCTACTGCAGGTGTTCAACGGGAATTTTGTGGCGTCGACGCGACTGCTGTTTGCACTGGGGCGCCGTGGCACAATTCCGACGTTGTTCGGCAAGGTCCACGAGAAGTACCAGACGCCGACGGTGGCTACTGCTGGTGTAGCGCTCGCGACGCTGGCGGGGCTATTGATCGGAGATGCGCTACTGGTGCCCGTGAGCGAAGTGGGTTCGATGGCTTCCGCCTTTGGCTGGTTTGCGGCGTGCGCGTCGTTCCTGATGGTGGAACGAAGGAAAAGGATGCGCGCCGTAGCTGGAGCCGGGGCGTGTGTTGCACTGGGTCTAGTTCTGATGAAATTGCTGCCAGACGTGCCGGGACATTTCAACTTGTCGGAATGGGGAGTGCTGGCGATCTGGCTGGCGATCGGATTTGTATTGCACCGGAAACGGCCGGCGGGCGCTGCTTGAGGCTCGTGTATACTGCAGAATGGTTCGTCACCACAAAGAATGATTCCTTACCTTCACCTGGGACCGATTTCGTTGCCCACATTCGGATTAATGGTTGCGCTGGCGCTGATCAGTGCGGCGTACATCCTGCAAGCGGATTTCACACGCCGCGGATGGAAGGCGGATGCGTTCTTGATGATCACAGCGGCGGGGCTGGCGGGGATCGTCGGGGCGAAGCTCTACCATCTTTTGGAAGAGCCTTCGGTGTTCTTTGCGAATCCCTGGCCACTTCTGTTCAGCCGATACGGCTTCGCATGGTTTGGAGGATTTCTGGGCGGTTTCGGGACCATGCTGGTTATGGGGGCGCAGGCCAAGTTGCCGCTGCTGGAGTTCCTGGACGCGTGTTCGCCTGCGGCATCGTTCGGATATGCCATCGGGAGAATCGGATGCCTGCTGTCGGGCGACGGGGATTATGGCAAGCCGACATCGTTGCCGTGGGCAATGAGCTTTCCGAACGGAGTTGTACCAACGACCGATCGAGTCCACCCCGCTCCACTGTATGAATCTATTGTCTGGTGCGCGATCGGAGCGTTGCTGTGGTACTTGGGCGGCAAGGCATTGCGAGAGCACAGAGCCACGGGCCGAATCTTCGGTTTCTACCTGATCTTGACAGGGGTCGCACGATTTCTGGTGGAAATCATCCGAATCAATCCGCCGTGGATACTTGGCATGTCGAACGCGCAAGTGGCCAGTGTCATTTCCGCAGCGTGTGGAATCGTATTGCTAGCCACGCTGAAGGCCAAAAGCCCGCGGACGCGCTAGAACTCGTCGACGGTCTTTCCTGAGAGCGAATTATTCCAGCATCTGGCGAAGCACGTATTGCAAGATGCCGCCGTGCTTGTAGTAGCTGACTTCCTCGGGGGTGTCGACGCGAATCAGTGCGTTGAAGGTTTTCATGTTTCCATCTTTTGCTATTGCACGGATCGTCGCTTCCTTGCGGGGAGCGAGCGTAGAGACCCCTTCAATGTCGAACGTCTCGTGACCGGTCAGGCCGAGAGACTCACGAGTGTCTCCTGGCTTGAATTCCAGCGGGAGGACGCCCATGCCGACGAGATTGCTGCGATGAATGCGTTCAAAGCTTTCCGCCAAGACGGCGCGAACACCCAGAAGACGAGTGCCTTTGGCGGCCCAATCGCGGGACGAGCCCGAGCCATATTCTTTGCCGGCGATCACGAGGAGGGGCACGCCGTCTTCCCGGTACTTAACGGAAGCTTCGTAGATGAACATCTTCTCGCCGACCGGCAGATGCAAGGTCCAACTGCCTTCAGTTCCTGGAGCAAGTTGGTTACGAAGGCGAATGTTGGCGAACGTGCCACGCATCATTACTTCGTGATTTCCGCGACGCGCGCCATAGGAATTGAATTCGTGCGGCTTGACGCCGTGCGCGACTAAGTATTTTCCAGCGGGAGATTCGAGGGCAATGGAGCCGGCAGGCGAGATGTGGTCGGTGGTGACGCTGTCACCCAGAACCGCCAGGACGCGGGCGCCATGGATGTCGGCGAGATCCGGCGGAGTCTTGGGCATGTTCTCAAAGTAAGGAGGCAGCTTGATGTAGGTGGATTTGTCGTCCCACTGATACAGGTCTCCTTCCGAGATCTTCATGGCCTTCCAGCGGGCGTCGCCTTCAAAGACCTCGCTGTATTCCTTGCGATATTGTTCAGTGGAAACGGCATCGCGGACGGTCTGCTCGACTTCCTGTGGAGTCGGCCAGATTTCGCGCAGGTACACGGGCTTGCCGTTGGAACCGATGCCCAGCGGTTCCGAAGTCAGATCGAGATCCATGCGGCCTGCCAAAGCGTAGGCGACAACAAGCGGCGGAGAGGCGAGGTAATTGGCACGGACCAGCGGATGGACGCGACCCTCGAAGTTGCGATTGCCGCTGAGTACGGCGACCGCAACCATATTGTTTTCCTTGATGGCGGCACCGATCGGTTCCGGAAGCGGGCCACTGTTGCCGATGCAGGTGGTGCAGCCGTAGCCGACGAGATGAAACTTGAGTTGTTCAAGATAGCCGATCAGGCCCGACGCCTGAAGATAGTCAGTAACGACCTTGGAACCGGGCGCAAGGCTCGTCTTCACCCAGGGTTTCACTTTGAGGCCCCGTTCGACAGCCTTCTTTGCGAGGAGGCCGGCGCCAAGCATCAAGGATGGATTCGAAGTGTTGGTGCAACTGGTGATGGCGGCGATAACGACGGCGCCGCTGGAGAGCTGGAAATTATCGCCATTGTTCTTGACGGGAACTTCCTTTCCCGGCGTACCTTCGACGACCTTTGTGAAGGAAGACTTCGCGTTCTTGAGAGGAACACGGTCCTGCGGGCGCTTCGGCCCTGCCACGGTGGGCTCCACGGAAGCCAGATCGAGTTCCAGCTTGTCGCTGAACTGCGGGTCCGGTGTGTTGTCAGCGCGGAAGAGGGACTGCTCCTTGCAATAGGCCTCGACGAGCGCGATCTGTTCGTGAGAACGAGCGGTGAAGTGAAGGTAGGCGAGGGTTTCGTTGTCGACGGGGAAGAAACCCATGGTGGCACCGTATTCGGGAGCCATGTTCGCGATAGTGGCGCGATCGGGCACGCTCAGGCTGGAGAGTCCTGAGCCGTAGAACTCCACGAATTTTCCGACGACGCCCTTTTTTCGCAACATCTCGGTTACGGTGAGGACGAGGTCAGTCGCGGTAGCGCCCTCGCTCAAGCGGCCGTGCAGTTTGAAGCCAACCACTTCGGGCACGAGCATGGAGAGCGGCTGACCAAGCATGGCGGCCTCCGCCTCAATACCGCCGACACCCCAACCGAACACACCGAGTGCATTGACCATGGTGGTATGCGAATCGGTGCCGACGAGAGAGTCAGGATAGGCTTCGATGTGGTTGCCATTGGGCATGGCGCAGACGACGCGGGCGAGATACTCGATGTTCACCTGATGGCAGATACCGGTGTCCGGGGGAACGACTTTGAAATTACGGAAGGCGTTCTGGCCCCATCGCAAAAACTCGTAACGCTCAATATTGCGCTGAAATTCGAGCTCGGCATTGAGGCCGAAGGCCTGGTTGTTCCCAAAACTGTCAACCTGCACGGAATGGTCGATAACAAGTTCCGCTGGGAAAAGAGGGTTGATGCGCTTTGGATTGCCGCCCAGTTTCTTCATGGCTTCGCGCATGGTAGCGAGATCGACGACGGCGGGCACACCTGTAAAGTCCTGAAGGAGGACGCGAGCGGGCATGAATGCAGTTTCTTTCTGAGAGCCGTTCGGAGTCCACCTCGCTAGTGCCTTTATATCGTCGGCCCGAACAAACCGGCCGTCTTCAAATCGGAGGAGGTTTTCGAGGAGGATGCGCAGGGAGAACGGGAGGTGGGAGAGAGAGCCCAATCCTTGCTTATCGAGTTTCTCGAGCCGATGGATTTCGAACGCCTGGGCACCAACACTGAGCGTGTCTCGCGTGCTGAAGGAATTCACTGCGGAGATAGGCATCCGGATGGTCCTTTCGGGCAAATTGAATTTCTATGATAACCGAAAAATACGGTTTCGCGGGGAGGGCTATAATGGGCGCGTGAAGATCGTGCTGATTTCGACGTACGAACTGGGGCGGCAACCGTTCGGGCTGGCGTCGCCGGCGGCGTGGTTGCGACGGATGGGCCACGCAGTGAGATGCCTGGATCTTTCACGCGAAGTTTTGGACGAAAAAAATGTCTGCCAGGCGGGATTGATTGCGTTCTACGTGCCGATGCACACGGCGGCACGGCTGACGTTGGAATTGATCGATGTAATCCGCCGGCTGAATCCGCAAGCGCATCTTTGCGCGTACGGTCTGTATGCGCCGCTTGCGGCGGAGACTTTCGCAAGCCGTGGCGTCAACAGCCTGTTGGGTGGGGAGTTCGAGCAGCGGCTGGTTGATCTGGCCGAACACCTCGACGGACTGTCGGCACAACCATCGATCCATCCGCTCGACTCGAGTATTTCGCTGGGGCGGTTGCGGTTTCAGGTTCCGGATCGCAAGGGTCTGCCGCCGCTGAAATCCTACGCACACCTGGTGCTGCCTTCCGGCGAGCATCGCACGGCGGGTTATACGGAGGCGAGTCGCGGCTGTAAACATCACTGCCGGCACTGTCCGATTGTGCCTGTGTATGAAGGCGTGTTCCGTGTGGTGGAGCGAGAAGTCGTGCTGGCGGATATTCGCCAGCAAGTGACCGCCGGAGCCCAGCACATCACATTCGGCGACCCGGACTTTTTTAATGGAACCGGGCATGCGATTCCGCTGGTGGAAGCGCTGCATCGAGAATTCCCCGAATTAACTTACGACGTGACGATCAAGGTCGAACACCTGCTCGAACACAAGGATCTGCTGAAGACCTTGCGGGCGACGGGTTGCCTGTTTGTAGTGTCGGCGGTCGAATCGTTGAATGACGATGTGCTGGCGAAGCTGGCGAAAAATCACACTCGTGCAGATTTTTTCCGAATGTTAGAGCTGTGCCGAGCGGCTGGCATCACGCTGCAACCGACGTTTGTGCCGTTCACGCCATGGACGACGAAGGCTCAAATTGAAGATTTGTTCGAGCAACTGGCCGCTGTGGACCTGGTGGAGGCCGTGGCGCCAATCCAGCTGGCAATACGGCTGCTGATTCCTTCAGGTTCAAAATTGCTTGATCTGGAGGACGTGCGCGAAGTTGCCGGATCGTTTGATGCGATCGCGCTTGTGTATCCGTGGAGGCACGAAGATCCGGCGATCGACCGGCTCTGCGAGGAGCTGCAGGACATTGTAGCGTCGAGCGAGAAGCAAAAACGGAAGCGGGCAGAGACTTTCGGCAAGATGTGGAAGTTGGTGAGCGCGGCGAAATCATTGGATGTGGCGCCGCCACGCGCGACAGTGCCGTACCTGAACGAGCCCTGGTACTGTTGAGCGGAACCGACGAGGGACCAGTTGGTCCCCATCGCCAAATTGAAGGAAAGTGTGCGGCAAGCGGAGGCATTCCTGTAACGAAGGAAGCGTGCAGAATCGTGACGACGCGACGAAAACGGGTGTTGTTGTTCGCGACGAAGCTTGGCTATCAAACGCGATCGTTTCAGACGGCTGCGGATAAGCTCAGCGTAGAACTGGCTTATGTGACAGACAGATGCAGCCGGCTGGATGACCCATGGAACGATCGCGCTCAGGCCGTGCATTTTGAACTTCCTGAAGGGGCAGCGGGGGCCGTGTTGGAAGCTCAGCGCGATTTGCCGGTGGATGGAATCCTGGCGGTCGGTGACCGGCCGACGGCAGCGGCGGCATATGTGGCGCGCGGGCTGGGCCTGATGCACAACCATCCGGCGAGCGTGGAAGCATGCCGCAACAAAGCGAGAATGCGGGAAGTGATGCGAGATGCAGGTGTAGCAGTGCCATGGTTCCAGGTTGTGCCACTGCATCCCGTGCCAGAACCAGCACTCTTAGGGATCCGATTCCCGTGCGTGCTCAAGCCGATTTCGCTATCGGCGAGCCAGGGCGTGGTGCGCGCAAATAATCGAGACGAGTTTATCGAAGGAGCTACGAGACTGAAACGATTACTGGACTCGCCGGAAGTATTGGCAACACGCGAACGAAACCGAGATCGCATGATCGTGGAGGGATATCTCGACGGCAGGGAAGTGGCGGTGGAAGCGCTGCTGAGCGAAGGTGAATTGCGGGTGCTGGCTATTTTCGACAAGCCGGAGCCGTTAGAAGGGCCGTACTTTGAAGAGACTATCTATGTGACGCCATCAAGGTTGCCGGCGGAGCAGCAGTTTGGGATTGAAGTGTCATTGCGACAGTGCGTGCGCGCCTTGGGGCTGACTCACGGACCTCTGCACGCGGAGTTTCGTATAAACGAACGCGGCGTGTGGCCGATTGAGGTTGCGACGCGGCCTATCGGGGGGCTATGCGCACGGGCACTGCGATTTGAGTTGCCGGGAGAGGCAGAAACGATCGGGCTTGAAGAGTTGCTGCTGCGGCACGCGCTGGGATACCCGAGCGCCACAGCGACTCGAGAGGAAGCAGCTTCAGGAGTAATGATGATTCCTGTGCCGAGGAGCGGAATACTCGAAAAGGTGCACGGTGAAGAAGAGGCTCGGGCGACAGCGTGCATTACCGGCTTGGAGATCACGGCCCGAGTCCACGATCACATTGCGGCATGGCCAGAAGGATCGAGTTACCTGGGATTTCTGTTTGCACGAGCCGAGGAGGCGGCGGAGGTCGAGGGTGCGCTACGCGCGGCACAAGCGAAATTGCGATTCAGGATCACACCGCGACTACCGGTGGAGCACCCAGTGACACACACCTTCTCTCGAAAGGACAACGCGTAGAACTACCGTTATCGTAAGGATGGCGCAAGGACTTGTCAGCCCTTTGCTTTGGGAGGGACGTACCCTTCGGGCAGCTTTGCGCCTTCGCCGAAGAAGAATTGCTCCATCTGTTCTTCCATAATTTTCTGCGAATTGGGGTCAATTGGATTCAGGCGATATTCGTTCATGACCATCTTGGAATACTCGAGCCACATCTTCCATGCGTCCTTGGAGACATTCTCGTAGACACGCTTGCCGAGGTCACCCTTCCACGGCACGCGATCCAGGCCGGGCAGTTCCTTCCCGAATTTCACGCAGTAGACCATGCGCGCGCCGGGCTTGATCGGTTCAGCCGGCTTCGGAGTCGGATCACAAGAATCATTCGCCATTCGATTTACCCCCAAGTGCTATTGTGATTCAGCTGCGAATGGCGCGCAACTACAGCGCGGCGGAACCGGTTGATTTCCGAGGGTTCCTGGGGTTGAATCGGAGGCTCGGCTTTCGAAAGCGAGGTGACCTGCGTGGCGATCGACACATTGTTCTGGGACATCGGCGGGGTTCTGGCGACCAACGGCTGGGACCATAACTCGAGGATGGAAGCGGCGCAGACCTTCGGGCTGGACTGGGAGGAGTTTCGCGAACGCCACGACTTGTCATTTCCCGCATTCGATGCCGGGCAGATCTCGTTGGACCAGTACCTGACGCGGACGTTGTTCTACCGGGCCAGGAACTTCACGAAAGAAGAGTTCACGGCGTTCATGTTTGCGCAGTCGAAGGAATTCCCGGAGTCGAGAGGCGTTCTAGCGGATGCGGCCCAAGCGGGGCGCTATTACATAGCCTCCATTAACAATGAGCCACGCGAATTGAATCAATATCGCATCGAAGCATTCAGTCTTCGCCGAGACTTCCAGGCGTTCTTCAGTTCGTGCTACCTGAATGCGCGGAAGCCGGAGGAGACGATTTACCGGATTGCGCTGGAAGTATCACAGCGAACGCCGGAGCGGTCCGTCTTCATCGATGACCGGCCGTTGAATCTGGAAAACCCGCGGCGGTTGGGGATGAACGTGATTCACTACGAGAATGCAAAGAAACTTCGCGTTGACCTGCAAGCGTTGGGGATTGAGGTATAGTTTTTGGGCGGTTTAGGGTATTCAAGTCTGGTTGTTTTATTCCCGGGAGGGAGTCCATGGCTGAAGAGACAGAGCGCTCCAGTTCGATCTACGGGGGCAACTCGGAGCCTTGTTCGATCATTCTGTTTGGAGCGTCGGGAGACCTGGCGAAGCGCAAGGTGATACCTGCGATGTTCGACCTAGCTCAACACGGTTCGCTTGGGGAACGATACGCAATCACCGGATTTGCGCGGACGCCGATGACCGATGAGTCCTTTCGAAATACGCTGGGAGAAGCGGCGAAAACGATTTCGGAAGTGGGGCCGATCGATCCAGCAAAATGGGACCAATTTGCATCGAACCTGCACTACTGCGCCGGAGAGTACGGGGACCTGGATGCCTACAAACGGCTCGCGAAGCAGCTTGATGACATTGACCAGGCGCGAAATTTGTGCGGGAACCGGCTGTTTTACCTGTCGACGCCGCCGGAGGTGTACCAGCATATTATCGAGAATCTGGGTGAATCCGGACTGGCGCAGCCATCGTGTCCGGGATCGTGGGTGCGCATCATCGTGGAGAAGCCTTTTGGCCGAGACCTGGCATCGGCCAAAGAGCTGAACAAGATGGTGCTGAGCGTATTCGACGAGAACCAGGTCTACCGGATTGACCACTACCTCGGCAAGGACACAGTCCAGAACCTGCTGGTGCTGCGATTCGGAAATGGAATTTTCGAACCCCTGTGGAACCGAAACTATGTAGACCACGTGCAGATTACGGCGTCGGAGACGCTGGGGGTGGAGAGGCGCGGTGGGTTCTACGAGACAGCGGGTGCACTGCGCGACATGATTCAGAGCCACGTGCTACAACTGACGTCGCTGGTGGCGGTAGAACCACCTGCCTCATTCGATGCGACCGCAGTGCGCAACGAGAAGCTGAAGGTGCTGCAATCGATCCGGCCGTTCAATCTGGAAATGGTCGCGCAATCAGT
>Ga0335084_10005032_pt1 | contig 13039 bp, 13 predicted proteins | sample Lox_Sample_44_FD_206721 | JGI IMG/M metagenome (GOLD analysis project Ga0335084, IMG submission 206721) | Soil microbial communities from Loxahatchee National Wildlife Refuge, Florida, United States - Lox_Sample_4.4 | ecosystem: Environmental > Terrestrial > Soil > Wetlands | place: USA... | reverse complement strand
AAGAAGTTCGAGGAGAAGACGAAAGTCAAAGTCGAGCTCTCCCAGTATCCGGTGCAGGACATGATTCCGAAGACCGTCTCCGCGCTGGACGCCGGCACGCCTCCCGATGTCGCGTACGCGGACGTGTACGACTTCCAGGTCACGGGAAAATGGGCGTACGACGGCAAGCTTGAGGACCTGACCGACATCCTCACGCCGCTCAAGTCGCAGTTCCTGCCGAACACGCTCGAGACCGTCTACCTGTACAACGACAAGACCAAGAAGCGTGCGTACTACGCCTTTCCGCTGAAGCAGCAGACGATGCACATCCAATACTGGATCGACATGCTGGGGACTGCCGGCTTCAAGGAATCGGACATCCCCACAGGATGGAAGGAGTACTGGTCGTTCTGGTGTGACAAGGTGCAGCCGGCATATCGGCAGAAGAGCGGCACCAGGAACTATGCGACGGGCTTCCCCATGGGGGTGGATTCGAGTGACTCGTTCTACTCTTTCCTCACCTTCATGGACGCCTACAACGTGAAGCTCGTCGACGACAACGGCAAGCTGCTTGTCGACGACCCCAAAGTTCGGGAGGGGCTGATCAACGCGCTCACCGATTACACCTCGGTCTACACGAAGGGCTGCACGCCGCCGTCGTCCACCAGCTGGAAGGATCCGGACAACAACGTCGCCTTCCACAACAAGACGATCATCATGACGCACAACGCGACGATCTCGATCGCCGCGAAGTGGCTTGACGACATGAACAACGAGACGCTGTCCCCCGAGCAGCGTGCGCAGGCGAAGAAGAACTACACCGAGCTCATTGCCACGGCGGGATTTCCCAACAAGCCGGACGGATTGAAGATGGTGTATCGCGCCGCGGTCAAGACCGGCGTTGTCTTCGAGGCGGCGAAGAACAAGAAGCGGGCGAAGGAGTTCGTTTCCTTCCTGCTGCAGGACGAGAATCTGACGCCGTACGTCGAGGGTGCGCTCGGCCGCTGGTATCCAGTGATGAAAACGGCAGCCGAGCGTCCGTTCTGGAAGGCCGATCGTCACCGCGAAGCGGTCTATAACCAGTTTCACGCGGGAACGGTGACCTTCGAATTCACCAAGAACTACAAGTTCACGATCATCAACAACGAGAACGTGTGGGCCAAGGCGATGAACCGGGTCGTCAATGAGAAGGTCCCGGTCGACAAGGCAGTCGACGAAATGATCGTGCGCATCAAGGCGGTCGCTGGCTGAGGCCCGGGAAGGGCGCGACATGTCCACGCTGGCGCTACCGGGCGCCGAGCCGGCGCGCCCCGCCGGCCCGGCGCGAAAGCGCCTTTCCCCCTGGCACGCGTGGGGGCTGATACTGCTCGCGCCCTACGTTCTGGTTCTGCTCACCTTCGTGCTCTACCCGGTGGGTTACGGGCTCTGGCTCGCGCGGCATCCGGCGAGCTACGTCAAGCTGATCGACGACCCGATCTTCGCCCGGTCGGTTGTCAACACGCTGATCTTCCTCATCGTCGGCATCAATCTGAAGATGCTGATTGCCCTCGTGCTGTCCGGGTTCTTCGTGCAGACGCGCACCTGGATCAAATGGCTGTCGCTGATTTTCATCCTGCCCTGGGCGGTGCCCTCGATTCCGACGATCCTGTCGATCCGGTTCATGCTGAATCCGGAATGGGGCATGGTGAACTCGGTGATCTTCCGGCTGACCGGTGCGGATGGGCCGAACTGGCTGAACGAGCCCTACATCGCGCTCAGCATGGCGATGCTGGTTCACATCTGGAAGTCGTTGCCGTTCTGGACGCTTATCCTCATCGCCGGGCGGCTCGCCATCCCGAGCGAGCTCTACGAGGCTGCATCGGTTGACGGCGCCTCGCCGTGGCAAAAGTTCAAGTTCATCACCTGGCCTTCGTTGCAGACCCTCTACCTTACGTCCTCGATCCTCTCGATGATCTGGACACTGGGCGATTTCAACAGTGTCTATCTTCTGACCGGCGGCGGCCCTGCCGATCTCACGCACGTACTCGCCACGCTCGGCATCCGCTATCTGCGTCTGGATCAAGTCGACCTGTCGATGGCGGCTATCGTGTGCGCCTTGCCGCTGGTGCTGCCGCTCGTGTACTTCATGATGAAGCGACTTTCCAAATGAAGAGGCTGTCACTCCGCAAGGTAACGACGGAGGCCAAGCTGCTCCTGATCGGCATTCCCGTCTTTATTTGGACGATGCTGCCGATCTACCATCTCTTCCTTTTCTCGATCTCGCCCAAGGAGGCAGCGTTTGCGGGCCATCTCTGGCCCGACCACCCGACGCTGCGCAACTTCGTGATCGTGTTCGGCGAGAAGCACTATTACCTGAGCCACTTCTGGCTGCAGATGTGGAACTCGTTCATCATCGCCGTGACGGTCGGGATCCTCACCCTGTTCGTCGCCACCAGCGCGGCCTTCGCAATCAGCCGCCTCAAGGTGAAGGGCGGTCGCGCGGTCATGAACATGGCGCTGTTCACCTACTTCATCCCGGCCGCGTTTCTCGCCGTGCCCATGTACAAGACGATGGGCGTGTACGGACTGCTCAACAGTCAGTGGGCTTTGATACTGGCGATGCTCACGATCGCGGCGCCGTACTCGATCTGGGTGCTCAAGCAGGCTTCCGACAAGCTCCCCTATGAGCTTGACGAAGCGGCGAGAATGGACGGCGCGTCGCCGCTGCAGCTCTTCCGGCTTGTGTATCTCCCCTTGATGATGCCGTCCCTGGTGGCGATCGGAACCTACGCGCTGCTGCTCGCGTGGAACGAATACCTCTATGCATTCCTGCTGCTGTCCAAGGAAACGCAGATCACGCTAGGCGTAGCGCTCGGCAATTTCCTCGCGGCGGACGACTCGCCGTGGGAGCTGCTCATGACGACGGGCCTTCTCTACGCACTCCCGCCGGCCGCGATCTACTATGCGTTCAAGCGGTACATGGTTGGCGGTTTGACGGCGGGCGCGGTAAAGAGCTGATGAGGTAGCCATGGCATCCGTATCGTTTCAGAACATCGAGAAGACTTTCGGCAGCACGAAGGTCATTCATGGCATCGGCTTCGACATTCACGACGGCGAGTTCATGGTCCTCGTCGGACCGTCTGGCTGCGGCAAATCGACCCTGCTGCGGATGCTGGCCGGGCTCGAGGAGATCAGCGGCGGAACCATCGCGATCGACGGCAAGGTCGTCAACGAAATGGAATCGAAGGACCGCGACATAGCGATGGTGTTCCAGAGCTATGCCTTGTACCCGCATATGACCGTCGCCGAGAACATGGCCTTCAGCCTGAAGCTGCGCAAGGCGAACCCGAAGACGATCGAGGAGCGCGTCGCGAAGGCGGCGAAGATTCTGAATCTGGATCCTTATTTGAAGCGCTATCCACGGGAGCTTTCCGGTGGCCAGCGCCAGCGTGTGGCGATGGGGCGGGCGATCGTGCGCGACCCGAAGGTATTCCTTTTCGACGAGCCGCTGTCGAACCTCGATGCGAAGCTTCGCGTGGCGATGCGAGGCGAGATCAAGGCGCTGCACCAGCGGCTCAAGACCACGACCGTATACGTGACCCACGACCAGGTCGAGGCGATGACGATGGCCGACCGCATCGTCGTGATGCACGACGGTCGCGTGGAGCAGATCGGCACTCCGCTCGAGCTCTACGACCGGCCCGGCAACCTCTTCGTAGCGCAATTCATAGGGTCGCCGGCGATGAACGTGATCGAGGGTACCGTGCGACGGGCCAATGGGGCGGCACACGTGGATGCTGCCAAGGGTGTGAAGTGGCCGCTGCCGGGGGCCGCTGGCGCCGACGGCCAGCAGGTTGCGTACGGCATTCGGCCCGAGCACCTGTCGCTGGCGGCTGCGGGTGCGTCAGGCTCGGTTCCGGGCGAGGTCGTCGTCGTCGAGCCGACTGGGGCGGAAACGGAGCTGGTCGTTCAGGTCGGCGACGAGCAGATCGTTCTGGTGACGCACGGTCGTCCCGTCGTGAATCCCGGCGACAGGATTGGCCTGACGGTCGAACCTGCGATGGTGCACGTCTTCGACAGGTCGACAGGCCAGCGCATCGGCGGGTGAGTCTCGACTGCGGGCGGCTTCATCCTTGAGAAGCGAGAGACCACGATGAGGCAAACCGCGGTGAAGCTTGCCTGCGCAGCGCTCGCCGCAATGCTGGCTTCTCCGTTGCCGGCACCTGCCCAGGGCGCCAAGCAGGCTCCCCGGGTCGCCTACGTCTGGCTCTATCGCATCGGTCCGTCCGCGCCTTTCGTCGAGGCATTCGCCGCGCGACTGAAGGAGCTGGGCTGGGTGGACGGAAAAACGATCCAGGTCTCGTATCGCGATGCGAACGGCGACCCCGAGAAGCTCGCGGCGATCATGCGCGAGCTGGTCGATGCCAAGGTGGATCTCATCGTCGCCGCGTGTACGCCGGAGGCCAAGGCGGCGAAGAACGCAACCGCGACGATCCCGGTGGTCGTCGCTGCGACCGGCGATCCCGTGAAGTCCGGCCTGGTCGCCAGCTGGGCGCGCCCGGGCGGGAACATCACGGGAATCTCCGCTTCGTGGCTCGACCTCAGCGCCAAGCGTATCGAAGTGCTGAAGGAGGCCGCGCCGACCGTCAGCCGCGCCACGGTTCTGTGGAACCCGATACGAGGGGACAACGCGGTCGAGGTCGAGGTAATGCAGGGAGCGGCGCAGAAGCTCGGCATGCAGCTGCAGTCGCAGCAGGTACGGGACAAGGACGAGATCGAGGTGGCGCTCCACGCGATGAGCCAGGACGGGACGCAGGCGCTTACCGAGACCGGGGATCCGGTCATGTTCACCTATGCGCACCATCTGCTCGATTTCGCCGACAAGGTGCGTGTGCCGGCGATCTACGACAATCGGTTCTTCGTGGATGCCGGGGGACTGATGTCCTACGGGCCGAACCTGCCGACGCTGCACCGCCGAGCGGCGGATTACGTGGACAAGATTCTCAAGGGTGCCAAGCCCGCCAACCTGCCGTTCGAGCAACCATCGAAGTTCGAGCTGATCATCAACATGAAGGCGGCAAAGGCCATCGGTCTGAAGATGCCGCAGTCGCTGCTGGTTCGCGCCGACGAGGTCATTCGCTGAAAACGATGAGCAAAGCCAAACGCAAGCTGCGTTCGACCGAGTGGTTCGGCCGCCACGATCGCGACGCGCTCGTCCACCGCTCGTGGATGAAGAACCAGGGCATTCCGCACGACCAGTTCGACGGCCGCCCGGTGATCGGCATCTGCAACACCTGGTCGCAGGCAACGCCCTGCAACGCCCACTTCCGCGAGCTTGCGCAGCACGTTCGCGATGGCGTGCTCGACGCCGGCGGCTTTCCGATCGAGTTTCCGGTGATGAGCCTCGGCGAGACGCTGATGCGACCGACCACGATGCTCTTCCGCAACCAGGCGGCGATGGACGTCGAGGAGTCGATCCGCGCGAACCCGTTCGACGGCGTCGTGCTGCTGATGGGCTGCGACAAGACCACACCGTCGCTGCTGATGGGCGCCGCGTCTTGCGATCTGCCCACGATCGGGGTCTCCGGCGGGCCGATGCTCAACGGCAAGTTCCGGGGCGAGGACATCGGCTCGGGCACGCACGTCTGGAAGTTCACCGAGATGCTCAAGACGGGGGAGATGAAGGAAGCCGACATGATCGAGGCGGAGTCCTGCATGTCGCGCTCGGCGGGGCATTGCATGACCATGGGCACGGCCTCGACGATGGCCTCGATGGTCGAGGCGCTGGGCATGGGCCTGCCGACCAATGCGGCAATCCCGGCGGTCGATTCGCGTCGGCGCGTGCTCGCGCGCATGGCGGGCCGGCGCATCGTGGAGATGGTGCGCGAGAACCTCACCATGTCGAAGATCCTCACCAAGGAGGCGTTCGAGAACGCGATCATGGTCAACGGCGCGATCGGCGGCTCGACCAATGCGGTGGTGCATCTGCTCGCCATCGCCGGGCGCATCGGCGTGTCGCTCTCGCTCGACGACTGGGACCGGCTCGGGCGGGATATGCCGTGCCTGGTCAATCTCATGCCCTCCGGCAAGTATTTGATGGAGGATTTCTACTACGCCGGAGGGCTGCCGGTCGTGATCAAGGAGATCGGCAGGTACATTCACAAGGAAGCGCTCACAGCCAACGGCCACACCATGTGGGACAACGTCAAGGATGCGGTGAATTACAACGAGGCCGTGATAACGCCGCTCGCCAAGCCGTTCAAGGCGCACGGAGGCATCGCCGTGCTGCGCGGCAACCTCGCGCCGCGGGGCGCGGTGCTCAAGCCGTCGGCGGCCACGCCGAAGCTGATGAAGCACAAGGGCCGCGCTGTCGTGTTCGAGGACATCGAGGACCTGCACCGGCGCATCGACGACCCGAAGCTCGACGTCGACGCGAGCTGCGTGCTCGTCCTCAAGAATTGCGGGCCGAAGGGATATCCCGGTTTCCCGGAAGTCGGCAACTTCGCGCTGCCAGCCAAACTACTGCGCCAGGGCGTCACGGATATGGTGCGCATCTCCGACGCGCGCATGTCGGGGACCGCCTACGGCACTGTCGTGCTCCATACCGCGCCGGAAGCCGCGGCGGGCGGACCGCTGGCGCTGGTCGAGAACGGCGACTCGATCGAGCTCGACGTAGCCAGGCGCAAGCTCGAGCTCCACGTCTCGGAAACCGAGCTAGCGCGCCGGCGCAAGCGGTGGCGTGCGCCCAAGCCGCACAGCGATCGCGGGTGGGTCAAGTTATACTGCAAGACCGTGCTGCAGGCCGATCAGGGCGTGGATCTCGACTTTCTCGTCGGCAAGTCCGGCGCCAAGGTCGGACGCGAGAGCCACTGATTTCACCGAACTGATGAATGTCACTTCGCGACGGGTGTCGCGAGCGGGGCCGTGGGCCGCGCTTGCTGGCGCGCTCCTCTGCTGTAGCGGCGGCCGGGCGGCGGCGGAGGTACCGGCGCTGCGCCAGGGCATGTGGGAATACGAAAGCACCGTAGGCGAGAAGAAGTTCGCCGCCAAGGAGTGCATCGATCCGACCAAGGAGCTGCGCCAGCGCGATTCGACGCTCGAGAAGATCGGCTGCAAGCTCTCGAGCTCGACCCAGGCGCCCACCTACACGACGATTGCTCAATGCACGGTGAAGCTTCCTTCGGGCTTCGCGTCGTGGAGCACGACCTCGATCCTTACGGCAGACAGCGACACCGCCTACCGCCAGGAGACCCACACGGTGCGCGACGGCCGCACCCGCGACGAAGTCGTCACCGCGCACCGCGTCGCCGATTGCCGGCCTTGAGGCGGCTCGCGCTGCGGCCACGCGCATGCCTGTCTTCGATTACCTGAATCCCGAGTTGCCCGCGGCGCTTGCTCGGGTGCGCATGCCGGTCGTCGACGCGACAACGGAAGCGTTGGACGGATACGGCCGTCTGGTCGATGATGCGCAGAGCTGCGACGTGGAGATCGTGCGCTGGCCGGCGCAGGGCTGGCGGGAGATCGACGCGGACACGGGGGACGAGGCCGGCACGACCGAGGGCGTGTTCGTGAGCGAGTGGCGGGGCGATGTCCTTCTCGGCCGCAACGAGGCGGTCGGCGGCGAATACGTTCTCGCTTATGCCACCGAGCCGACGCTCGCCGATCCCGCGCATGCGCGGGATCCGCAGCGCATCCTGCTCTGGCATGCCAACTACCACCCCGACGGCGGGCAGCTGTTCTTTCCGCTCGAGCGAGAGCCGTTCGTCGTTCCTCTGGCGCTCCCCGGCGACGACGTCAAGCCGCAGGACTTCGTATGCTTTCGCTTCGACGGCCGGCAGGGGCTTTACATTCATCCGAACGTATGGCACGAGGGCGTGTTCGCGCTGCGCGGGACGCGCCGCTTCTTCGACAAGCAGGGAGCGGTGCACGCCCGCGTGTCGGTCGACTTCGCCCGCGAGTTCGGCTGCCTGCTCGAGGCGGAGATCTAGGTGGTCCAGCCGACCTGTGTGCAGCAGGTCAGAATTTTCCGTACCGGTCGTACGCCTCGACCGGGTCCATCCCGCCGACGAGCGCGCGGCGCATCTCGCTCTCGGTCGCCACCACCTCCTCCGTGGCGGTCACGACCTCCGCCGCAAGAGCGCGCGGGATGGCCACTACGCCGTCGCGATCCCCTAGAACATAATCGCCGCTGGCGATGGTCACGTCGCCTATCGTGACCGGCTCGCCGAAGCGGTCGGGTATCCAGCGGGCGACGATGTCCGCCGGGGTCAGGAAGCTGCAGAAAACGGGAAAACCCTGCGCGACCACGAGATCGGTGTCGCGCGAGCCGCCGTCGATCACGATCCCCAGGACCCCGCGCGCCTGCAGCGTTTGCGCAGAAAGCTCGCCCATGAGAGCGATCTCGTGGGTGTGGGGCTGGCACACGATCACATGATCTTTCGGCGCGCAGGCGAGCAGCGTGCACCAGGCGCGCAGCGTCTCGTCGCGCGTGCGCGTCCGGTCGACGTGCCCCGCGACGGTCCATGCCGGTCCGGCAAGACGCATCTGCGGCACGAGAGGCTTGATCGCCGGCGGAAGAACGATGTTCTCCCTTCCCTGCGCGCGCAGTGCGTCGTGCACCGCCCCGGTGTAGCAGCGCGCAAGCCGCGCCGTGAGCGACTCAGCCACCGAAGAGCTCGAGCTGTCCGGCGCTTTCGCGACGCGGCGGCCGGAAACGCGTGGTGTCGAGAGGCGTGCGGTCGGCATTGAGCCCGAGCCGCTTGCAGGCGACCGCGAAGCGCTGCGCGATGAGCTCGGAGAACTGTCCCTCACCGCGCATGCGTGAGCCGAAAGCGGGGTCGTTGTCACGGCCTCCGCGGACTTGCTGCACGATGCTCATGACGTGCGCAGCGCGCAGCGGGTAGTGCTGCGCCAGCCAGTCACGGAACAGCTCCGAGACCTCGCGCGGCAGCCGCAGCATGATCCACGTGGCCCAGCGCGCGCCGCTTGCCGCGGCGGCTTCGAGGATCGATTCGAGATCACGATCGGTAAGCTGCGGGATGACCGGCGCCACGCTCACGCCAACCGGAATACCCGCGTCGGCGAGCGCCTTGATCATCTGCAACCGCCGCTTGGGAGCAGGCGCGCGCGGGTCGAGCTTGCGCGCGAGCTCCGGGTCGAGCATGGCGATCGAGATGTAGGCGCGCACGAGCCTCTTGGCGGCCATCGGGGCAAGGAGGTCGATGTCGCGCTCGACGAGCACTCCCTTGGTGGTGATCGTCAGCGGGTGCTCGCACTGCGCCAGGATCCCGATGATCCCGCGCGTGATCTTCCATTCGCGCTCGATCGGCTGATACGGATCGGTGTTCGTTCCCAGCGCGATCGGCTCGCAACGGTAACCCGGCCTGGAGAGTTCCGCGCGCAGCAGCTGTGCCGCATTCGGCTTGGCAAAGAGCTTCGTCTCGAAGTCGAGACCCGGCGAAAGGTCGAGATAGGCGTGCGAGGGCCGCGCGTAGCAGTAGATGCAGCCGTGCTCGCAGCCCTGGTAGGGATTGATCGACTGGTTGAACGGAATGTCGGGCGAGTCGTTGCGGGAGATGATCGTGCGCGCCTGCTGGATCGAGACCGTCGTCCTGATAGGAGGCAGCTCTTCGTCCTCTGCGGGCGCCGCGGCCCAGCCGTCGTCGAAGGCTTCGCGCGCGTCGCGGCGAAAGCGGTTGGCCGGGTTGTACCCGGCGCCGCGGCCTTTCCTTACGCGCGGTGGATCCTCGGGCATTGCGGCATGGCCGGCTAGGCCACCAGCTTGGCGTCCATCGTTATGGTCGCGTTGAGCACCCGCGAGACCGGGCAGTTGGCCTTCGCGTTGGCTGCGACCTCGGCGAACTTCGCGGCATCGATGTTGCCGACCCGGGCGCGCGTCGTCAGGTGGATCGATGTGATGGTCCATGCGCCGCTCACCTGCTCCAGCGTCAGAGCGGCCTCGGTGTCGATCGCATCGGCCGTGAAGCCCGCGTTATTGAGCATGAACGACAGCGCCATGGTGAAGCAGCCGGCGTGCGCCGCGGCGATCAGCTCTTCCGGGTTGGTGCCTTTGCCGTCGCCGAAGCGCGCGACGAACGAATAGGGCGTGTCCTTCAGAGTGGCGCTCTGCGTGCTTATCGTTCCTGCGCCTTCCTTCGCGGTACCCTGCCAGCGTGCGGAGGCCTTGCGTTGCATCTCGCTCTCCTGGGAATGTGAAGTAGACCTTCAGGGTGTGAGAGTGTAGGCCCGCGTCGGGCACACGCCAAGGGGGAGCAGGCGGGTCGGGGCGGCTCGCAATGCGCTACCATAGCGCGCCTGCGCAGCGAGAGCCCAACGCCATGGCCAAGCCGAAGACGACCCATTTCGATACTCTGACGCTGCATGCAGGCGCGCGGCCCGACCCTGCGACCGGCGCGCGCGCCACACCGATCTATCAATCCGCTTCGTTCGTCTTCCGGGACACCGATCATGCGGCGGCGCTCTTCAACATGGAGCGCGCGGGGTATGTCTATTCACGGATCTCCAATCCGACCTGCGCCGTGCTGGAAGAGCGGATCAGCGCGCTCGAGGGCGGCGTCGGTGCAATCGCCGTGGCGAGCGGTCAGGCGGCCTTGCATCTCGCGATCGCGACGCTCATGGGCGCAGGCTCGCACATCGTCGCCTCGCGCTCGCTCTACGGCGGCTCGCACAACCTGCTCGACTTCACCTTGCCGCGCTTCGGCATCGAGACCAGCTTCGTGGATGCCCGGGATCTCGATGCCTGGCGCAACGCCATCCGCCCCAACACGCGGCTGCTCTTCGGCGAGACGCTCGGCAACCCCGGGCTCGAAATTCTCGACGTGCCTCGCGTCGCCGCGCTGGCGCACGAGCACGGAGTGCCGCTGCTCGTCGACTCGACCTTCACCACGCCGTATCTCATGCGCCCCTTCGATCACGGCGCGGATCTCGTGTATCACTCGGCGACCAAGTTCCTCTCCGGTCACGGCGTGGTGATCGGAGGGCTGCTCGTCGATTCGGGGCGTTTCGATTGGGACGAGCCGGGCAGGAGCGCCGGCAAGTTTCCAACGCTGAGCGAGCCCTACGCGGGGTTCCACGGCATGGTGTTCGCGGAGGAATCGACGACCGCGGCGTTCTTGCTACGCGCGCGGCGCGAAGGCATCCGAGACTTCGGTGCGTGCATGGCGCCGATGACGGCGTTCCAGATCCTGCAGGGAATCGAGACGCTGCCGCTGCGCATGCAGCGACATGTCGAGAACACACGCAAGATCGTGGCGTTCCTGGCGACGCATCCGTTCGTGGAGGCGGTCGGCTATCCGGAGCTGCCGACGCATCCGGATCACGCGCTGGCGGCACGGCTGCTGCCCGCCGGCTGCGGCGCGGTGTTCAGCTTCGCGATCCGCGGCACCCGCGATCAGGGGCGGCGATTCATCGAGTCGCTGCGCATCTTCTCGCACCTCGCCAACGTCGGCGACGCGAAGTCGCTGGTGATCCATCCCGCCTCGACCACGCATTTTCGTGTTTCAGCGGAGGATCTCAGGGCCGCGGGCATCGGCGAAGGGACGATACGCCTTTCGGTCGGCCTCGAGCACGCCGAGGACCTGATCGAAGACCTTGGCCGCGCGCTGCACGCGGCCGAGCGAGCCTGAGCGGCGCCGTGCGCGTCAGCGTCGCGGGTCATTCGGTCTACGCCTACACCGGGGCGCGGGCGTTCGACGCGGCGCTCCCGACGATCGCGTTCGTTCACGGTGCCGCCAACGATCACAGCGTCTGGGCGCTGCAATCGCGCTACTTCGCCCATCACGGGAGGAACGTGCTGGCGCTCGACCTTCCGGGACATGGGCGCAGCGAAGGTCCAGCGCTGCCCACGGTCGCGGCGATCGCGGATTGGCTCGTCGCTGTGCTCGACGCCTGTGCGATAAAAACGGCTGCGCTGGCGGGACATAGCCTCGGCTCCCTCGCCGTGCTCGATGCGGCCGGCCGACACCCGACTCGCGTGGAGCGAATCGCGTTGCTCGGCCCGTCGGTGCCCATGCCGGTGAGCGAGGCGTTGCTCGATGCCGCGAAGCGCGACGATCACGCGGCGTTCGAAATGATCAACGTCTGGTCGTTTTCCCCGCCCGACCAGCTGGGAGGCAATCGCCTGCCTGGCGTATGGATGACCGGCAACTCGCTGCGGCTGATGGAGCGCTGTGGCCCCGGCGTGCTCTACACCGACCTCGCGGCCTGCAACAGCTACGCCGAGGGGTTAAGGGCCGCGAGCAAGATTCGCTGCCCGGCGCTGCTCATCGTCGGCGAGCGCGACCAGATGACCCTGCCGAAGAACGCTCGCGCACTCGCCGAGACGCTCGCCGACAAACGCGTCGTGCGCATTCCCGACTGCGGCCACAGCCTCATGGTCGAGGCGCCGGACGCAGTGCTCGATGCGCTGCGGGAGTTCTTCCCGGCCCGCTAGAAGGCCGGCGCCGGCGCGCTGCGTTGCGCGGCTACGCGTCCTTCCACTTGATCGAGCAGCCGACGCTCGCGGTCTGTTGCGCCGGGCCCTTGCCTGTGCGCGCGACCTGAACCATGGCCTCGAACAATTCCCGAGGCGCGCCGGGCTTCGGCGAACGTCCCGAGTCGTCCAGTCGCCCGCGATACTGCAGCTTCAGCGCGGAGTTATAGCCGAAGAAATCGGGCGTACACACCGCACCGTAGGCGCGCGCGACCTGCTGCGACTCGTCCCACAGATACGGGAACGGGAGGCGCATTCGCTCGGCGAGCGACTTCATGTTGTCGAACGAGTCCTCGGGATAGTCTGCTGGATCATTGCTGCATATCGCCACGGAGCCCACGCCCTGCGTCTTGAGCTCGGCCGCGTCGCGCACGATCCTGTCGATCACGGCCTTGACGAACGGACAGTGGTTGCAGATGAACATGACCAGCAACCCGTTGGGACCGCGAACCGCGTCGCGCCGATAACGGCGCCCATCGGTGCCTGGAAGGTCGAAGTCCGGGGCGGGGGTGTCGAATGCGCAGACAGGTGTCGTCTCGGCCATGTGAATCTCCTCGCGGGCGTGTGGCAAAATGCTAGCACGCCTCGCGA
>Ga0335084_10005031_pt1 | contig 13042 bp, 10 predicted proteins | sample Lox_Sample_44_FD_206721 | JGI IMG/M metagenome (GOLD analysis project Ga0335084, IMG submission 206721) | Soil microbial communities from Loxahatchee National Wildlife Refuge, Florida, United States - Lox_Sample_4.4 | ecosystem: Environmental > Terrestrial > Soil > Wetlands | place: USA... | reverse complement strand
CTGGTACGTGGTCAGAAGCTGCTGCGAGAGAGCAGGCTTGGAGCACATCGCACCGCACGACCTGCGGCGGACCTGCGCGAAGCTTGGCCACGATCGCGGCGGTGAGCTTGAGCAGAGCCAGTTCTTGCTCGGGCATGCATCAGTGCAGACCACGGAATGCTATCTCGGCTGCAAACAGAATCTCGGGCATCCAGTGAGCGACCTTTTCGACCTCAGAACGGATGGGCAGCAGCGGGCGAAACAGGTGGAATCTGTCTCGGCGGACGGGGCCAGCGAAGCTGTGGAAAAGGCATTCGGGCAAGGCATAGAATGCGGCCACGGAGGATCGGAACATGAGCGGCCCATCTGCGACCCCAAACACGTATCCCTACCAAAACGAACCGACGTGGTCGAAATCGGAAAAAGCCATCGCCCGCACAGCTTTCGACGCTGCTCTGAAGCGGGAACTTCAGGACGTCATGCGGAAAACAAAGGAGATGGCGAACCAGATCAGGGAACCCGCGGACGTCTGGGAGTTGGAACATTACCTGACCCAGCGTCGTAAAGAGATCGACCGCAAGTACGACTATCGCTATTCGCAACTGACGCAGGTGTTTGGGAGACTCTTGTACGAAAAACGACTCTGGGAGGAAGAGTTGGGCGGGTTGCGGGAGGACAAGCTGAAGTCGATCCGTTCTTTCGCCAAGTTCTTGGCGGAGGACACGGCCGCTTGAGACAGTCCGAAACCCGCGTGCAAGTGTATGCCATCAAAGTGACCCTCCTCGGCACAAGCCCGCCGGTCTGGAGGCGCATTTTAGTTCCTCGTGATATTACGCTCCGCAATCTGCACCGGACTTTGCAGACGGTGATGGGGTGGACCAACTCCCACCTTCATCAATTTATTTGCCAGAGACCAAGGTTATCTGACCCGGGATCTAGAGTTGGGAGCAAGATCGCAGATGAGAACCGAACTAAGCTCGGGGAATTGATCGGGACTGTGGGAGCGAGATTATTGTACGAGTACGATTTCGGGGACGGCTGGCACCACGAGCTTCTTCTTGAAGAAGTCTTGCTTGGAGACGAAACGTTTCAGCAGACATGCGTGGCGGGTAAGCGATGTTGTCCGCCCGAAGACTGTGGAGGGCCGCAAGGATTTGCAGAGCTTCTCCAAGCACTCCAGGACGCCAATCACCCGAGTCACGATGAGGCCTGTGAGTGGCTTGGCGATTTTGTCCCTGAATCCTTCTCTGCAGATGAAGTTAACCGACGACTATGCCGCAGGAAACACTAACGCACACAAAAGCCCGGTCGATGAGCGCTATCGCCTGGTTTGACAACAAGCTGGCGCTGAGTTACACGGAACCGTCCTCGGACTCAACTTAAGCCGTTGTCAGGGCGGAGGTGCAATGCGGACAGCGGGTTGCTTTGATCGCAATAGCAGAGAGGCAGAATGGGCAGTCTCTCGTCGCTGCGACAGGTGGCTTTTGCTCCTTCTTCAGGCGATTCACCTGGCGGATCAGCATGAATACCACAAAGGCAACAATCAAGAAGTCGGACAGCGCGTTGAAGAAGACGCCGTAATTGATCGTGGCGGCACCTGCAGCTTTGGCCTCGGCGAGGGTGGCATAGGCATGTCCCGAGAGGTTGATAAATTTGTTCGAGAAATCCGAGTGGCCTACGAACAAGCCGATTGGGGGCATCAAGACATCGGAGACAAAGGAGCTCACAACTCTCCCGAAGGCTGCACCGACGATGATGCCCACCGCCATGTCGAGCATGCTGCCGCGCATCGCAAAATCTCTAAACTCCCCGAGCATCCGGCCACCTTTCTTCCCCAGGAGCGCTTTCGGGCTGCCCAAGTGAGCCATACCAAGACCATCGAGAATCGGATCGTTTCCTATTGCCATCACAATCACCTCCTGACACATGCAGCATGTTGGTGGGCACTTAAGACAATGTCAAGTGAAGATGGGGAGCAAGTTTGGGCAACGTATTCAGACGGTTCCCGGCGGCGGTTACCTCTATGCCGAGACAATTCGGAAAGACGCCCTAAGCAAAGTGACTTAGCATCGAACCGCCCTCTGGATCGTTGGTGTAAGTCGCAATAGCGCTCATTGACGTGCTTCTGAGCGGGATCGCCGGTTCACGCGTCGGCCAAATCTCGGTGATCGTGGTCACCGCTTCGGGCGAGCGCTTGTGAAACAGTCTGGGCCTAGGGTGTTACTCGAAGGCGAGGAGATCACGCGATGGCTCCGACCTACCACGACCCTGCCGAACTAGGCCACCTGCGTCTGTTCTACCGGGATTGGCACCCGACCCGCCTGGGGAAACTCGTGACCAAGACCTTGGCCTGGGTGTCGGGCCTTGGCCTCACGCCGCCAGTCCTCCTGACGCTGCAGGTGAGAGGACGAAACAGCGGGCTGCTCCGCAACATTGTTCTCGTAGCGGCCAGGCACGACGGGCAGCGCTACCTAGTGTCGATGCTGGGGGACGGTTCGGAGTGGGTGCGCAACGTCCGCGCTGCGGGCGGAAAGGCCTTTGTCAAGCGTGGCCAGTCACGCCCGGTGCAGCTCACCGAAATCCCCGCTGGGGAGCGAGGCTCAATCCTGAAGGCGTATTGCCAAGTCGCCACGAGCGGCCGCGAACACTTCCCGGTGTCGCACGATGCGCCTCTCTCAGAGTTCGATGCCGTCGCCGAACGCTACCCCGTGTTCCGCATCGACCCAGCGTAGGCCGAGCGCCGCTGAAGCGATTAATCCTCACTAATCGGCGGAACTGGTCAGCTCTAGCCGATTTGAACTTCTGACGCAACTGTTGCTAAATCGCGTTACACTCGTTTGCGCGTTCGGAGCACCTGCGCCGATCAGTCCCCTACTCTGACCGGATCGAATCACGACTCACGGTGCGCCCATGCGGACAGAACCTCTTTTTCTTTCGTGGTCGATAGAAAATCCGGCCTATCCATGCCCGCTGCAGAGTAAAAATCGTTCAAGCAATCGAAAGCAGTTTCCTCAAACGCGCGCGTCCGCCACCCCGCTTTGAACGCCTTTTCGCTGCTGACACGGTATAACCCTTGGTTGCTTGGATCCGGCCGCCATAATGGAAAATTACCAGCGAAAATATGCAGAACAACATCGGGCTCCAATCCGTGCTCGTGCAGGAACTGTTGCGGGATCCATGCGAATGTCGCATCTGAGTGGGTGGCGCTCTTGCATGCGTCCAGAAACTCGCGGAATGACATCGATTTACCTGTCAGGTTGAATGTTCCGTATAGCGACCGTTCAATTGCCATGGCCAGGAATCGCGCCACATCTTTGACATCGACTAACTCGACTGGGTCGTCGCCATTGCCCGGCGCGATGTGTTCACCGCCCTCTTGCGCACGTAGCAGCCAAGTCAGCAGGTCGGGCGTGCTGTCGCGACGACCCTTAATCGGCCCTGGCCGCACAATCGTGAGCCTCTCGCCGACGATCTGGTGCAGCCGCCGCTCGCTTTCGGCCTTGTTCCGGTTGTAGGGTCGCCCTGACCCGCTCCAAGGCTCCATAGGTGCATCCTCGCCAATGTCCGATTTCGCGAATTCCTTTGCATCGTAGGCGGCCACGGACGAAACAAACAGATAATGCTGCGCTCGTTGCTTGAGGAACTCCGCCGCCGATTGCACCACCTCGGGGTCGTTTGGCCATACATCTACAATGACATCGAAGCGCCGGTGTGCCAGTGCCGACAGGTCCTGATCATTCACGTCAGCGCTGCGGAATCCCCTCAGCTTTTCCAGATGCGGGAACAACTCTGGGTTGGTTACGCCTCGATTGAACAGGGTTACAGTGTGACCATCGGCGACTAACGCATCGACGAGTGCCGGCCCCAAAAACAAGGTGCCACCCAAGAGCAGGATCCGCTTCGGTGCGAAGGTCGCCCATGCCGTGGACGGAAGCAAGGGCGAGCACGCAGAAGCAGCGGTAACCAGTGCGAAATGCTTGAGAAACTCTCTGCGGTCCACGGTTTGTCCTCCCTGACTGGAATAGACGCTTCCAAGGAACACTGGTTACCGCAGTTCTCCGGATTTCAAGCATGACGATGAAACGACATACGGGAATATAGTCGCGGCATGTGGCGCTCAGGCCTGCTCATCGCCTTGCAATTGGTTATGCCAATGGCGATGGCAACGGCGTGCGATTTTCACTACGACCCCGTGTCCGTGCCGACGTACTATCGTGCAAGCGGATGGGCGCTTCCCGGTACAACGGCCTTCAATTCCGCGGCTACTCCTCAAACCTATGGAAGCCCAACGGTGATGAAGATACCGGGAGCAGACGTTCAACTCTTACCTCACGACAAGTACCCCTACATCGTCCAGTTCCCCGAGCAGGAGTTTGTCCTAGGCCACGACCACAAGAAAATGCGTTCGATGCAGGCGAAAGCAATCATCGTTCGATACAGTATTGGCGGCAAGGTCGCTGCGTTCTCTTATAGCCTGATTCCTGTCACGGCGCGCAGGGCGGAGGGGCGCTGGGTGGTTGAGAGCGAGACGCTAATAGCGTCAACGATCAACATGAAGCTTTGTCTTGGGTGATTTAGCATCTGCTTTCTGGAGTCTCACGCGGCAATGTGACCTGTGATACAGACGCGCCCGCAGCCGGGCAGTAAAAAGAACTTGCAGCTCGGACCCCCATGCAAATTCTTTCTCCTTGGGGCGGTTGATTCCGATCTGCAAGCGTACAGCACTCCTCCTAAGTGAGTTTGTTCCTGCCCTCGGGAGAGTCGAGGAGGACATCCATGACAATACGGAAAATCTTTGAGCAGTTGAGCTGCGCCTGCAAGTCGACGTGCGGCGTGCTTGTCGTGTGTGCCACGATTGCGATCACAACGCAGGCTCAGGTCTTCATAGACCTGCTGAATTTCAATGGAAACAGCGGTTCCAACCCAGAGTATGAATCGCTGGTTCAAGGGCCTGACGGAAACTTTTACGGGACAACTTCCGCAGGCGGAGCCTACAACGGCGGCACCGTCTTCAGGATTACCCCTGCGGGCAAACTGAAGCTTTACAGTTTCTGCGCGCAACCGAGCTGCGCAGATGGCGGTTATCCGGTCGCTGGTCTGGCACTCGCCATCGACGGAAATTTCTACGGAACGACTTCGGGAGGCGGTGCGAATGGCAACTATGGTACGGTTTTCAAGATCACGCCGAGAGGGACACTGACGACGCTCTACAGCTTCTGTGCTCAACCTAATTGTACGGACGGCTCGGGTTCGACTGCCGCGTTGGTGCAAGGCACCGACAACAACTTCTATGGGACGACAAACACGGGTGGGACGAACAATCGTGGCACCGTCTTCAAAATTACTGCTGGAGGAACGCTGACGACCCTGTATAGCTTCTGTGCCCAACCCAGCTGCACAGACGGCTCGGATCCATGGGCAGGGCTGATTCAAGCCACCGACGGGAACTTCTACGGGACCACGGTGAATGGCGGGACCTACGACGAGGGCACTGTTTTCAGAATCACACCCTCGGGTAAGCTGAGGACGCTGTACAGTTTCGACTGGGATGGCGACTTCCACTACGAAGACGGGGCTGGGCCGTTTGCAGGCCTGATTCAAGCCAGTGACGGAAACCTCTACGGAACAACAGTGTTCGGCGGAGTGTTCAACTGTGCCTCGGGCTGTGGCACCATTTTCAAAATGACTCAGGCCGGCGAGGTGACAACGCTGTACCGTTTCACCGACAGCAGTCCCGACGTCGCCCCTCATGGTGGGCTGATACAAGGCACCGACGGTAACCTCTATGGGACAATTCGTGGCGCCGATTACTGGGGTGCGCTCTTCAAGATCACCCTGCAGGGAACACTGACAGGGCTGCATAGCTTCTCGTTGAGTGACGGGGCCCACCCCCAAGGCCAGCTATTGCAGGCAACCAACGGAATCTTCTACGGAACAACGTCCGAGGGCGGAGACTATAGGAAATGCAACCCTTACTATGGGTGCGGAACGGTTTACAGCCTGTCGATGGGCTTGGGTCCGTTTGTGAGTTTTGTGCGCAACTCTGCGAGAGTAGGTTATAGGTTTGGCATTTTGGGACAGGGCTTCACGGGAACTACCGATGTCTCCCTCAACGGAACTCCAGCAAACTTTACGGTTAAATCAGATACCTTACTAACGGCCACAGTTCCTGATGGAGCAACTACAGGCTACGTCACAGTAACCATACCGAGCGGCATACTGACCAGCAATGTGCCGTTCCACGTGATTCCGTAATCGACGAAGCAACGCCGATTGGGGCCCAGTTGCTGAAAATTGCCATTACACGCAATATAAAAAGGTTGCTGCATTCGGCAACGCACATAGCAGCGGCGATACGGTGGTGTACTTCCCCAACTTGAAAGTGGTCGCTGTGGGAGACTTGTTTGCTCCTGTGCCCAATCCCGATTTCTCAGCCGGTGGGAGCTTGGTGGAGTGGGGACCGGTGCTGGACCAGGTTCTGAAGCTGGACTTCGATGTCGTAGTGCCGGGCAAGGGGCCGGCGGTTACCAGGGCCGATCTGGAAGCCTTCAAGATCAAAATCGATACTCTGGTTTCCCGCGCAACCGTGCTGGTAGGGAAGGGAGTCCCCAAAGATCAGTTGATGGCCCAACTCAAGACGGACGATCTCGGCTGGCAGCTTAACTTCACGGGTGACCAACTTGACGGTTTCTTCGCAGAATTCTCTCGAATGAAATAGCCAACGGATGAAACCCCCTTTTACGTTGGGGAGAGCGGAACACGCAATCGAGAGAAATTGCTTGCTCCAGGCGAAAGCGCTGGGGAGATCTTGACAGAGTCATGAACAGAAGCTCAAAGCGGCTCGAGACTCCCAGCTTGTCAAACACCCGAAACAGGTAGTTCTTGATGGTGTGCTGGCTCAACCCTAAGCGTTCCGTGATTTCGCGGTTTGTGAGTCCCTCAGCCAGGCTGCGAACCACCTCCGATGCACGGAGAAGTTTTGTGGCCGCTGCTTTAGCGAACCCCTGGGATACGTCACGCCGAAAAAGGAGGAAGAGACTGTCGTTTCACACGATCAGCCAAGCTGTGAAAAACACGGTCGCCCGATGTTTATTTCCAGCCTCGACCGGCAGCGGAATAGTGTGATGCATGTCCCGAGGCAGAGTGCCAAGAAAGTGTCGTCAAGAGATAGCTGCGACGAGTAGTCGGTCAGTTTGAATCGTCGCCGAAAAGTCGTACGATCCAGAAGTTCATTTCTTGGGTTCCTGCAGCCAGTTCACCACCAGCGTCAGGCTGGGCGAATTCTGCACCGGCGCTTGCATCATAAGCAAGTGATTGCCGTCGGGGCTGGCGTTGAACAGGCCGGGCTGTGCAGAAAACAGAATTTGCGGCCTGCCCAGTTCCACGCTGTCGCCGTGCGCAGTGACTTCCACGGATGCAATGCGCGAGTGGTCATCCTGATAGAGGATTTCTTTGCCGTTGCGGCTCCATACTGCCCCCACACCGTCTCCCACAAGGAACCTGCCCCCGGGTTTGGGAAAGGCCACGACGTAGACTTGGCCATGCCCGGCCTCGAACGAGGTATAAACCATCCATTTTGCATCTGGCGAAAACTCGGGATAGCGGGTGTTGTACTTTTCCTGTAGGAATGGAACGGGTTTGCGGTCGCCGAACATGGGCATCACCCATATATCGAAATGGCTGTTGGTTATGGTTTCATAGACGATGTATTTTCCGTCAGAGGACCAACTGGAGGGGTATTTGTCTAAATCATCGTGATACAGCAATTCCTCTTGGCGAGCGCCATTGGCCGGCCTCGTGTAAAGGTCAATCTTCCCGTTGCGCGCGGAGTCGAAAACAATGGTGTTCCCGTCCGGAGACCAGACGGGGTCGTCATCTCTGGACTGCGAGAAACTAAATTGTGACTTGGTGCCGCGAACCAGGTCGTAAATGTAAATCTCCAGGTGTCCTCCGGCGTCAGCCCGCGCCGCCGACACCTTCTTTCCGTCAGGCGAGATGTGGGTGTCCTGGAATGTTCCGCTGTCAATGATGTCGCCCTTCTTCCCGCTGCGGTCGTACCATGCCAGGTCAAGAGTAGTCGCCTGCCCGCCGGCGAAGATCAGCTTGCCCTCGCTCGACAGTGAGAACGCAGCCGCTCCCCGATTTTCACCGCGAACCTGCTCAGCGATGGGCACAGGATCCCCAGCCAACTTGAGTTTCTTCTCGTCGAAACTCTGGCTCATCAGATTCCCACCGCGGACGAACACCAGCCGTCCGCTGGCGTACTGGCCTCGGTAATCCGACTCCACCAAAGTTGTGTCCTGCTGCGAATCGAGCGCTCCCAAATGAATACTTCCCTGGGCCCCTGCCTGGGTGTCGGGTGCGAATCTAAAGAAGATAAAGTGCCGTCCGTCGGGCAGAAATGCTGGCCAGCGCGGGGAACCAACGGTAGAAGCTGCCTTCTCTTCGCCTATCACGCGTGACGGCGTTCCGCCCGCTGCCGGAATGCGGAACATGGCTGATGTGGTGTTGGGGGTGTACAGAATGGTGCCACTTGCTCCCCAAGCACCGCCGCGAGGCTGAGGGGCGTCGGCCAAGGTTTGAACGGCTCCCCCGCTGGCATCAGTGATCCTCAGTTTCCCTTGGGCAAAGAATCCCAGGTTGCGGCTGTCCGGCGACCAGAAGGGGAAAGCGGCATCGTCCGTCCCGGCCAACGGCTGGGCCGCGGTCGAATCCAGGGGGCGCACCCACAATTGGGGTGCCCCTCCGGAGGCAGTTGCCACAAACGCCAGCTTGGTGCCATCGGGCGAAAGGGCAACGCTCAGCGGATCAAAAGAGTGCTGCTCCGGCGGCAGAATGCTTACTCGCAACGGGTGGGCGGGCACGGGCGCGCGTGACACAAAGCCAATCGCAAATACGATGGCAGCTGCAGCGGTCACGACCGCTACCGCCCACGCCAGTCTCTGCGAGATCCGCCGCCTTGCCACTACGGGGGCGGGGACGCCCGCCTGGGATCCGGCCTCGGCCATCCACTCCAGTTGCAACCTGACGTCGTGCGCGCTCTGGATGCGGTCTTCGCGCTCCTTGGCCATGCAGGAGCGCACCAGCCGCTCCAGCCCCGGCGGGGTCATGGGCGCCAGCCGGGAGAGCGGCGTCGGCTCGGAAGCCAGAATGGAGGCGATTACGCTGGCTTGGGTCTTACCCGCAAACGCCCGCTTGCCGGTGGCCATCTCGTATAGCACACATCCCAACGCGAAGATGTCGGAGCGCGCGTCCGCTTCTGCGCCTTCAATCTGCTCCGGAGCCATGTACTGATAGGTGCCGACGATGGTGCCTTCCACGGTCAGCGGCTTGCCCTCGGTCATGGCGGTCAGGGCGCTGCCGCTGCCGGTTTTTGTCTGTGCCTGCTTGGCCAGCCCGAAATCCAGTACCTTGGCCCCCGACTTAGTCAACATGATGTTGCCCGGTTTCAGGTCGCGATGGATCACCCCCTGCTGGTGGGCTTTATCCAGCGCGTCGGCCACCTGGGCCCCGTAGCGCAACACTTCTTCCAACGCCAGCGGCCCCCGCAACAGACGTTCGCCAAGGGTCTCGCCTTCCAAACACTCCATCACTAGGTAGTCGGTGCCATCTTGGGAGCCGACGTCGTAGAGGTGGCAAATGTTGGGATGAGAGAGCTGGGAGATGGTGCGCGCTTCACGCTCGAAGCGCTCCTTTAGATTCGGACTGGAGACAAAGTGCCCGGAGAGCACCTTGATAGCCACATCGCGGTCCAGGCGGGTATCGCGAGCACGGTACACTTCACCCATGCCGCCCGTGCCCAGCGGTGATTGAATTTCATACGGCCCTAGTTTCGTACCAGAGGTTATAGCCATCGTGCGCGCAATTATATTCCACGGAGACCGGAGTTTGTGATTTTGTAAACTTCAAAGTGGTGGTCGCCTTTGGCTGCTCTCTCGAACTGTAGACGCCTGCAAACCGTGGAGTGAATTTGTCGTTGCGAGCTAGGAGTCCGGTTGCGGGAGGTCTGCCATCGCTGGCTGAGGAGGTTCTTCTCGAGTCACGGGCGATCCGGGCATCATCCGGATTGTGGAAGAGTCGCCGACAAACCATCCAGAATCACCGCATCGGCTGCAAAATGCCGCGCAAGCTATAATTACGCGCACCCATGGCCATAACCTCTGGCGCGAAACTCGGGCCGTATGAAATTCAATCGCCGCTGGGCGCGGGCGGCATGGGTGAGGTGTATCGCGCCCGCGACACGCGGTTGGGGCGCGATGTTGCCATCAAGGTTCTTCCAGAATCATTCTCGTCTGATCTCGACCGCCTGCAACGGTTCCAGCAGGAAGCCAGGGTCTTGAGCGCGCTGAATCATCCCAATCTTCTTGCTATCTATGATGTCGGAGTGCAAGACGGCGTGAACTACCTGGTGTCTGAATTGCTAGAAGGTCAGACGCTCCGCGAGCGGATGAATGGCACTGCGTTGCCCCCGCGCAAGGTGACCGAGTATGCCCTGCAATTCGCGAGTGGGTTGGCGGCGGCGCACGACAAGGGAATTGTTCATCGTGATTTGAAGCCGGACAACGTATTCGTGACCCGCGATGAGCGGGTCAAGATTCTCGACTTCGGGTTGGCAAAGCAGACACGCGTGGCAGCGCCAGCCGCGGATGGCGTAACCCTAACGAGCCCTACGCCAACGCTTGCAGGAGTGGTTTTGGGCACGATCGGCTACATGTCGCCAGAACAGGTGCGCGGAGAAACGGCCGACCATCGCTCTGACATTTTCAGTTTCGGCGCAATTCTGTACGAAATGCTCTCCGGAAAGCGCGCTTTCAAAGGCGAATCGAGCGTTGAGACCATGAACGCCATCCTGAAGGAAGAGCCAGCTGAGTTGACCGACAGCGGACTGAATGTGGGTGCAGGCTTGGAGCGAATCATCCGGAGATGCGTGGAGAAGGCACCGGAGCGGCGCTTTCAGTCGGCGAGCGATCTTGCATTTGCTATTGAGGCCCTCTCGGGGACTTCCAGCAGCAAAATTGCGCAATCGGCGATCCCATCACTTTCCATCTTTCGACGTCGAGCTGCTTGGATCGTGGTAGCGTCAGTCCTTGCCGTGGCAGTTATTGCCTTCATCGCCGGCGGCGAATTTGCGACTAAGCCTCCGCCGGTTTTCAAACAGCTCGCCTTCGGCCCCGGATACGTAAGCTCAGCGCGTTTCACTCCCGACGGAGCCAACGTTGTGTACGGGGCAGCATGGAACGGCAAACCCATCCAGATTTTTTCTACAAGCCTTGATGGCGTCGAATCGCGCAGCCTCGGCTTGCCTCCCGCTGATGTGCTGGCTACTTCCGCGAGCGGCGACATGGCAATTCTGTTGGGCCGTCACCACTTTTTTCAATGGATGACCATCGGGACTCTGGGCCGTGCTCGCCTGTCTGGTGGAGCTCCCCGGCCGCTGCTGGAAGATGTGTGCGATGCGGATATCACTGCCGATGGCAAGGACCTCGCAGTGGTGCGGTGCGGCAATGGCCAGCAAGCATTGGAGTTCCCGATCGGCAAGGTGCTGTACCACACCAGTGGGTGGATCGATCACCCCGCGATTTCTCCCGGCGGAGATGCGGTGGCATTCATTAATCATCCGATTACAGGAGACGATCGCGGATACATTGTGCTGGTCGATCTCGCCGGCATGAGCGAACGGCTCACCCAAGAGTGGTCCGGGGTAAAAGGACTGGTGTGGTCCCGGAAGACTGACGAGTTGTGGTTCAGTGCCAGCGCAGGCGGAGAACCCCAAGCTTTGTACGTGGTTACACGTTCTCGGCGCCAAAGGGTTGTCCTGACTGCGCCGATGGACCTGTGGATTCGGGACATCAATGCCCAGGGGCAGGCGCTGTTGTTGGCTACTCGTTCCACCAGCGAGATTGCGATTCGCCGTCCGGGATTGACTTCCGATCGAGTGTTGGATTTCGGTAGCGGCACGGGAAGTATTGCAGGCCTGTCTGACGACGGCACTTTGATGGCGGTGGGCTACACCGGCGTGGGTTCGGGTACGGATTATTTGACCTACATTGTCCGAACCGATGCTCGGGAACTGGTTCGCCTCGGGGAAGGCAATCCTAGCGGAATTTCGCCGGACGGCAAGTGGGTCGTCTCGTTCCGCCCCTCGTCGCCCGGGAAGATCATCCTGTATCCGACCGGCACTGGCGAACCACGTTATTTTGACGTTGGCCCAATCGTAGACGCAGGCAATTCTGGCTCGTGGACTCGAGACAGTTCACGATTCGCCTTCACTGGCTCGGGGGCTGGAAGGCCGCCACGCGCATATCTGGTCGATTTGGCTTCGGGCAAGGCCCGCGCAGTTACGCCCGAAGGCACGTTAGATACCATGATCACGCCTGATGGTCATTTTGTGCTGGCGAGGAATGCTCAGGGGTTCGCGCTGTATCCCATCGAGGGAGGAGCCCCACAACCGGTCCGCGGAATCTCGGCTCACGAATATCCCGTGCAGTGGGACTCATCCAGCACCAAGCTTTACGTATGGGACCGCAGCTTCCCAGCTCACGTCAGCCTGCTCGACATCCGCAGTGGTCAGCGCAAGCAATGGCTGGAAACCACCCCCCCAGATCCTGCCGGCCTCCTTTACGCGATGCTATTCATTACACCGGATGGCAAGTCGTATGCCTACCGATATCGACGGGTACTCAGTACGTTGTACGTGAGTGATGGGCTCCGCTGATGCATTCAGACTCGATAGTGAGTCGATAAGCGCCCGCGGGTACGGTTACCGTCACGTGCGTGTCAGAGTTCCGGGTTTCTTTTCTGGGCGTTGTTCCTAATTTCCATCGCTCTCGGCAGACGTCACCCATGGCTCGAGACGGTTTGGTACGGAGCCTGGATGCTGCAGCCCCGGGGAGCGCCCCGTATCGTACGAGCGCATATTGAGGAGAGGAGTGTCTCAGGGAATCACGACCTGGACTTCATTGGAGAAGCCGCTTTCATCGCCAGCAGAATTGGCGGCTGTTGTGACGTAGTAGTAGGTCTGACCACCGGCTATGGCGCTGTCAGCGTATGTGGTGATTTTCCT
>Ga0335084_10005030_pt1 | contig 13044 bp, 8 predicted proteins | sample Lox_Sample_44_FD_206721 | JGI IMG/M metagenome (GOLD analysis project Ga0335084, IMG submission 206721) | Soil microbial communities from Loxahatchee National Wildlife Refuge, Florida, United States - Lox_Sample_4.4 | ecosystem: Environmental > Terrestrial > Soil > Wetlands | place: USA: Florida... | reverse complement strand
CATGCGGGCACTGCCGAACATGACTGTCATCGAGTGCGGGGACGCAACCGAAGTTGAATCCGTCCTCGATGTGATCGAAAAGATCAACGGGCCGGTGTATGTGAGGATGCTACGGGGCGAGATCCCACGGCTATTCGATAAAGAGGACCCCATGCAGTTCGGGAAGGCGCGGGTGCTCTCCGTAGGCAGCGACGTGGCGATTTTGACATCGGGCATCATGACCGAAGAGGCCATGCGGGGAGTACAGGTCCTCCGGAAGCGGGGACTCTCGATCCAGCATATGCACATCTCGACATTGAAGCCCTTTGACGATCAGTCCGTGCTCGATGCGATAGCTACATCACGCCATGGTGTGATTACCATGGAAAACCATACCATCATCGGCGGCCTGGGGTCCATCATTGCCGAGAAGATGGCGGAGGCAGGCATGGCTAAGAAGCTCGTGCGCATTGGACTGCGGGATATCTATGCTCACGGGGCGAGCAAACAATACCTCCTGAAGAAATACGGAATGGACGCTCTTGCCCTGATCAAAGAGGTGGAAGCCATGGTCGGGGAAACATTTAATATATCCGAGAATGAGCTTACTAAAACGCACGTTGCCGCTGTCCACAGCAAGGCAAAGTCAGAGGCGCTGTGAGCGACCGGGATCAGGGACATTCGTAAACGGCAAATGCGTTGCCTGCTGGCAAGGGCGGAGAGGACAGACAGGAAGAGCCTATCTTCATTTATATCTTCGCGTTCTTAGCGTGCTTGCAGCAGACAAACTATACTCCTGGATTCCCGATTCCGCGGGAATTACAAACTCGATCGCTTATCAATAAACCTCTTAATACCTGAGTCACAGTACACGGTAAAGGTGCTTTCATGACCATTAGTAAAACCTGTACCCCTGAATCCTTGTTTTCCTCCGACCGCTTTCTTGTTACCTACCGGTTGTTCGGCAGCGAGCAGGAGGCCCGCGCCAAGGCAGAGGACATCTGCATTGAGCAGACCGTGGAATTCCCCGGCGATCTGGTTCCGGAAGGAATCATCAGGGACCATGTGTTCGGAAGGATTGAAGAACTCCAGCCATGGGACACTGAAAGCTTCAGGGCAGTCATCAGCTATGCTGTGGAGATCGCTGCAGGCGAGCTGACCCAGTTTCTGAACGTCGTCTTCGGCAACAGCAGCATCAAACCCGGCATCAGGGTGGAGCATCTCGATCTTCCCGGGTCATTTCTCAGCTGCTTTAAAGGACCTCGCTTTGGCCGGGAGGGGATACGACGCCTTGTAAGCGTCCCGAAGCGGCCGCTTCTTTCAACAGCGCTCAAGCCCATGGGTCTTTCGTCAATGGAGCTTGCGGATCTGGCCTACCAGTTTACTCTGGGAGGTATGGACATCGTCAAGGACGACCACGGTCTAAGCAATCAATGCTGTGCGCCTTTCAAGGAACGGGTCAGCCTTTGTGCCGAGGCCGTGCAGAGGGGGAACAAAGAAACGGGCCAGCGGACTATCTATGTGGCAAATATCTCCGCTCCACATGCCGAAATGATGAAGAGGGCCAGGATTGCGAAAGACGTCGGCGCAGGAGGGCTGATGGTTGCTCCGGGAATAATCGGTTTTGACGCGATGAGAGAGTTGGCGGATGACGACAGCATCTCTCTGCCGATCCTGACACATCCGGCCTTACAAGGAAGTTTTGTAACAAGCCGGAACGGAATATCCCATGGCGTCATCTTCGGACAGCTCGCACGCCTGGCAGGAGCGGACGCAACCATCTTCCCGAATTTCGGAGGCCGATTCTCGTTCAGCCGAGAGGAATGTGAAGAGATCGTCAAGGGGACCTCTGTCCCTATGGGACAACTCAAAACCATCTTCCCCGCACCAGGAGGCGGCATGAGCATTGAGATGGTACCCGACATGCTTGAGACCTACGGGCAGGACCTGATATTCCTGATCGGTGGGGGGCTGTTCCGGCACAGTCCCGACCTCATTGAGAACTGTCGCTACTTCAGGAGAATGGTAGAGCAGATTAAGTAGCGCAGCCCAGAGAAAGAGGCGGCCATTCGAGTATCGGGATGTCCATGTTTAAAGCAAAGGCATATATTCACTAGAGATGGTCCAGGAAAGAAATTTGCCACGTGTTGTCTGGGACGAGAAGCGTTCACCCCGGACGTAGGGGTGTCGTTGTGAGGTGATGCATAATGCGTACTGAGATCTGCATCCGGTTACCCGATTGGCTTAAGAACTTTGTGGCTTCGTCCCCAGAGGCATTCCCAAATGTTGAGGACCGCATGCGCTTTGTCATTTCTCTTGCCCGGCAGAATGTGCAGCGCACGACGGGTGGCCCCTTCGCCTCTGCGGTTTTCGACCACAGCGGTCGCCTGATCGCCCCGGGTATCAACATGGTGGTCACGTCGAATTGCTCCGTTCTCCATGCGGAAATCGTGGCGCTTGTTCTTGCTCAAGAGACACTCGGCAGGTACGACCTGAGCGACGAGGGGAGGCTGCATTACGATCTCATAGCATCCGCAGAACCCTGCGCTATGTGCTTTGGTGCCGTTCCGTGGTCCGGTGTGCGACGACTGGTGTGCGGGGCGCGGGATGAGGACGCGAGGGCCATCGGGTTCGATGAGGGGCCCAAGCTGGATGACTGGGTTGCAGAGCTCAACAATCGCGGTATAGCGGTGTTGCGCGACGTGCTCCGAGAGGAAGCGGCGGCGGTGCTTCGAGAATACGGTGCGGCAGGAGGGACGATATACAACTCCGGTCGTCCGGACCGGAGGATTAACCGAGTGTAACGGCTCGCACAGCTGGTAGCAGTCACGACAATGCAAGGGAAGAGGCCCCTTTACAAAGGCGCCTCCTCTTGGCAAGGTCACGACCAACGGGCAGTCAAAGATGCATTGAAGACCTCATACGATCTTGCGCGGTTTTTGAGTATGGCATGGATCATTTGCGGGACTTGGTGGAGACTAAAAAGGGGCTCCGGTAAATTGCCGGAGCCCCTCCTATTTTGATTCTGTTCGCTGATCGATTACTTTGCCTTTACTTCGATGTCCGTGGCCTTCATTTCGTACTGAATGGTGACCTTGGCGCCGACCTTGAGGTCACCTTTGACTTTGGTGTTTGCGTCCTTGGCGATCTCCCACTTGTCCTTGCCTTTCTGGACGACAATCATGGTATCCTTGATCTCCAGGACGGGACCGGTTACTTGATAGGTCTTGACGGAACCGGCGAATGCCAATGCTGCAGTGAGCAACAACACGACTACTACTACGACTGCTGCACGCTTCATAGAAAACCTCCTTAGGTGTGAGATGATAACGCTCGAGATTATAGCGGATCTAGGTGCCACTGTCAAGGCACACGGCCGGATCCTCCGGTCGCTTGATGCCAGGAGCTACCGTTTGTTCCCGCCGAGGATCGAACCGAGCACCCCGCGAATGATTTGCCGGCCGATCTGGCTGCCCATGGCGTGAGCAGCGCTTTTGGCCATAGCTCCGAGGATCTTTACGGTTTCGGACTCGGGTTCGACTGAATGTCTCGGGCGCACAGGTGCTGCCGTATCCTCGTGCTGCTTTTCTGCCGTCCGATGCTTCAACTTTTCATAGGCAGACTCACGGTCTACTTCTTTCTCGTAATGGCCGAAGATCACCGACGCCTTGATAGTCTCCGCACGTTCGTCCTGCGAGAGCGGCGTGAGGCGGCTCCGAGGCGGCAGGACGGTTACACGTTCAACCACGGTAGGGGATCCGTTTGTATCGAGCATAGACACGAGGGCCTCGCCTACGGCGAGTTCGGTGATGACCTTCGAGACATCGAGGCTTGGATTGGTACGGAATGTCTCGGCAGCGACCTTCACCGCTCTTTGGTCCTTGGGCGTGAATGCTCGCAGTGCGTGCTGGACCCGATTACCGAGCTGTCCGAGGACCGTTTCGGGCACGTCGAGCGGATTCTGGGTAACGAAATAGACCCCGACACCCTTGGAGCGGATCAGCCTTACGACCTGCTCGATCTTGTCTTCAAGAACCTTCGGCATGTCGTCGAACAGGAGGTGGGCTTCGTCAAAGAAGAAGACGAGCTTCGGTTTTTCCGGATCACCTACTTCGGGCAGTGTCTCGAAAAGCTCGGCCAGCATCCAAAGCAGGAAGGTGGCATAGAGCTTCGGTGCCTGCATGAGCTTGTCAGCGGCGAAGATATTGATAACGCCTCTGCCCTCGGCGTCAGTCCGCATCAGGTATTGCAATTCCAAGGCCGGCTCGCCGAAGAACGTGGCGCCGCCCTGCTCCTCAATGGTGAGCAGTCCGCGCTGGATAGCGCCAATGCTCGCCGTTGAGATGTTACCATATGCGGTCTTGAACGTATCCGCGTTGTCACCGACGAACTGTGTCATGGCCCTGAGGTCCTTAAGGTCGAGGAGCAGCAGACCGTTATCGTCTGCGATCCTGAAGATAAGTGTGAGAACGCCGCCCTGGACCTCGTTCAAGTTCAGCACGCGTGAGAGGAGGAGTGGCCCCATCCCGGATATAGTGGTGCGGACCGGATGTCCCTGCTGACCAAAGACATCCCAGAACTCGGTTGGGAAACCTTCAAAAATAAAGTCAGCGAGGCCCAGCTGCTTTGCACGCTCAGTAAAGTCAGGTTTGTCTCCACCGGGCCTAGCGATGCCCGAGAGATCGCCCTTTACGTCGGCCATGAAGACGGGGACACCGATCCTGCTGAACTGCTCGGCCATTACCCGGAGCGTGACGGTCTTGCCCGTCCCGGTGGCGCCGGCAATCAAACCGTGCCGGTTTGCCATTTGCGACAGGATCAAGACTTCCTCTTTACCTTTCGCGACGAGTATCGAATCTGATTTCTGCACTATGGTACCTCCGCGATTGGGCATAACAGCGCCCCTTAACGAGAACGAATTTAATTATTCCACAACGAATTTTCGTTTGCAAGCGTTTTTGGCGCAAGGCCATGTAACAAGGAGAGATGAAGATACCAACCAATTGAGCACCCTTTGCAGATCATTGCAAGAGGCTCCTCTGTCTCGCCCCGAGCAGGACAAAGGATCGCTGTGCTTGACTCAGGGCGGGTATGTGAAAAGTCTTGGTTATTTGGTACGGTGAGTTCTTTCGCAACGCTGAAAACGACATGTCTCGATTTTAAGGGCCGATTCAATTTCCTGTTTAAGATCATCACGGTGAAACTGGCAAATAACTTTTCGTTTGATTTTATCGCTGGGTGATGTTATTATTTTCGATACTGCTCAAAAAGAACGAACTGTTTGAGGTTCTGATACTTATGATTAAAAAATCGTTCGGAAAAATCCTTGAACTAACCAAGACGCTGACGTTACGGGTCTGGGAAAAGTTTAAGCTCTTCTGGTTCACTATTGCGCTCCCGTGGCTCAAGAACCTCACCCCCAAGAAAGTGATCATGATCCTCGGAATCGCTTTTGTTGCCGGAATTCTCTTTATCACACTCATGTTCTTCATTCTCTCCTTCGGCCTGCCCACGGTCGAATCGCTCAAGGACTACAAGCCGAGCCCGGGCACGCTCATCCTCGCCGAGGACGGCAGGGCGCTGGGCCAGGTGAAGATCGAGAAGGGCATCTACGTACCACTTCAGCGGATCCCGAAGTTCATGGTAAGCGCGCTTCTCGCGACGGAGGACCCGCGCTTCTTCCAGCACAAGGGTATCGACTACCGCGGTATCATGCGTGCGGCGCTCAAGGACATTATTTCCGTACGGCTGAAGCAGGGCGGTAGCACCATCACGCAGCAGCTCACGAAGGTAGTGTTCCTCTCGCCGGAACGGAAGTTCACTCGCAAGATAAAGGAAATTATCCTTGCGCGTCGTCTTGAGAAGGAGCTGACCAAGGAGGAAATCCTCGAACTCTATCTCAATAAGATATACTTCGGCCATGGTGCCTATGGTGTGCAGATGGCTGCCAAGACCTATTTTGGCAAGAACGCCTGGGAGATCAATGAGGCCGAGGCCGCGCTCCTTGCCGGTCTACCGAAGTCGCCCATGGTCTATTCCCCTTACAGCGACATCGACCTAACCAAGCTGCGGCAGTGGCAGGTGCTCAAGAGGATGGTGGAGGAGGGGTACCTTACTGAGGAGCAGAGCCTGAAGATCTACAACCAACCGCTCAGCCTCGAGAACTTGCGGCCTCAGGAAGAGCTTGCACCTCACCTCGTGGACTATATTCGCAAATATATCGAGAAGAAATACGGGCCCGAGAAGCTCTACCAGGGCGGGCTTAAGGTCTACACCACAATCGACATCGATCTGCAGCGGGCTGCGGTCTCGGCGCTCAGGGAAGGTCTCCGCTCGCTCGACAAGCGACAGGGATTCCGCGGTCGCGTGGGATTCAAGAAAGTCAAGTCAACGCCGATCCAATGGGGTTCGCTTCATGTGATGGTGAAGCCTGGAGAAGGGTTCAACGCGCATGTGCTTGCGGTCGGGGACAACTATATCACGGTCAAGGGCCGGGGACTCGTGGGCTACATCATGCAGGAGGACATGGCTTGGGCGCTTATCAAGCCAAAGAAAAAACGGGATGATCCAGAAGAGTTCAAAAAGCCTCAGGAGATCGTTCAACCTGGCGATATTATCAAGGTGCGATTGAGGGACTATGATAAAAAGAAGCAGCTCGCTTCGTTTATCCTGGACCAAACTCCGCTCGTCGAGGGTGCCGTGGTGTCGATCGAACCATTCACCGGATACGTACGGGCTTTGGTCGGCGGGTATGATTTTGTCGAGGGTGGGTTCAACCACGCCACCGATGCAAAACGCCAACCTGGATCATCGTTTAAGCCGTTCGTGTACGGCGCGGCTCTCGAGAACGGTTTCACGCCGGCCTCGATTGTCATGGACCTGCCGGTGATCTACGAGAAGAGCGAGTTCGAGAAGAAGGGCTGGAAGCCCGAGAACTATGATGAACGGTTCCTCGGTCCCATGCGTCTCAGGACGGCGCTCGCGCTGTCACGGAACGCGGTCACCGTGGGCTTGCTCGAGAAGATCGGGCTGGATAAGGCCATCGATTTCGCACGCAAGGCAGGCATCACGAGTCAAATTAGCTATGATTACACCACGGCCCTCGGTTCGTCGGTGGTCACGCCTCTGGAACTGACCTCGGCCTATGCCACGTTCGCTTCGCAGGGCGTGCGCACCGAGCCCATCATCATCAAGAGTATCATCGACGGTAAGGGTACCGTGCTGGAGAGCTACCAGCCCCAGCCCACGGAGGCGATCGACCGGACCACGGCCTTCCTGGTCACGAGCCTGCTCAAGAGTGTGGTAAATGATGGTACGGGAAGGGGAGCCAAGGTGCTCAATCGTCCTCTTGCGGGAAAGACCGGAACGACGAACAACTACGTGGACGCATGGTTCGTTGGCTACAGCCCGAGCATCGTTACGGGCGTTTGGGTAGGATATGATAACGCTACGGCGTCACTCGGTGATCGGGAGACGGGTGCACGCGCAGCGCTTCCCATCTGGATACCAGTCATGGCAAAGGCGCTCGCCGATAAGCCTGTCGAGGACTTTACGCCGACGGACGACGTCGTCTTTGTTAAGATTGACCCCGAATCCGGCCTACTCGCGCGGGAAGGAGCGGCCGATGCGATTGATGATGTGTTCCGCAAAGGCACGGAGCCCACGCAGTATGCCGATACCAAGAAAGGGCAGAAGGCCTCGCAGTTCTACATGCTCGACCAAGGGAGTCCTGTCGAAACGATTAAGAAAAAAACTGAAGCGGACGAGGCTGCTGACTAAATGGATTACAAGACAACGCTCAACCTGCCGAAAACGGAGTTTCCGATGAAGGCCAACCTCAAGGACCTTGAGCCCAGGATCATTGAGAAATGGCGGCGGGAGAATATTTACGGTCGTATGCAGGAACAGGCGAAGGGCAGGGAGCGCTACATCCTGCACGACGGGCCTCCCTATGCGAACGGCCATATCCATATCGGTCATGCGCTGAACAAGATCCTGAAGGACATCATCGTGAAGTACAAGTCCCTGCTGGGTTTCTCATCTCCTTACGTCCCCGGCTGGGACTGCCACGGCCTTCCGATTGAGCACCAGGTGCTCAAGAACCTGGGAACGAAGAAGGAGACCATGAGCCAGGCCGAGATTCGAAAGCTCTGCCGTGAGTATGCCGAGAAGTTCATTAACATACAGCGCGACGAGTTCAAGCGGCTCGGCGTGTTTGGCGACTGGGACAATCCCTACCTCACCATGAACTATACCTACGAAGCGGCGATCGTGCGGGAGCTCGGCAAGTTCGTGGGGACCGGCGGCGTGTATAAGGGAAAGAAGCCAGTATACTGGTGCGGCTCCGATGAAACGGCGCTCGCCGAGGCAGAGGTGGAGTATGCTGACCATGAATCTCCCTCCATCTACGTCCGTTTTCCTCTGCCTGATGCGGCCAAGGCATTGCCATCGCTTGCGGGAAGGAACGTCTTCATCGTGGTCTGGACCACCACACCCTGGACGCTCGTGTCGAACCTTGCTATTGCGCTCCATCCCGACTTCGACTACGCGGCCGTTGATACCGGTTCCAATTCCGTCCTGATCATTGCTGAGGCGCTTCTCGCGCAATCCCTGCAGAAGTTCGAGATTAAAGAGTATAAGGTTCTTGAGAAGTTCAAGGGCAGAAAGCTTGAAGGCCTGAAAGCCCGCCATCCCTTCATTGATCGCGATTCTCTCGTGATTCTCGGCGAGCATGTCACCCTCGAAGCAGGCACCGGAGCTGTACACACGGCCCCGGGCCATGGCCAGGAAGACTATGAAGCCGGGCTCCGCTATGGACTCGACATCTTTGCTCCCGTGGACCGCAAAGCGCGGTTCACGAAAGAAGCGGGCCCGTTTGCGGGCGAGAATGTGCACAAGGCGAACAAGGGGATCATCAGCCTTCTGCGCGAGAAACACGCCCTCCTTGCGGAAGAAAAGATCTTACATTCATACCCGCATTGCTGGCGGTGCAAGAACCCGGTGATCTTCCGCGCGACGGAGCAGTGGTTCATCTCCATGAAGACCGAAAATCTTCTCAAGAAAACCATTGAGGAGGCCAACAAGGTCACCTGGGTGCCAGGATGGGGCAAGGATCGCTTCCTGAGCATGATCGAGAACCGGCCTGACTGGTGCATCTCGCGCCAGCGGGCGTGGGGGGTATCCATTGTCGCATTCACCTGCAAGGATTGCGGTGAACTGCTTCTGGACAAAGCGGTCATCGACCATGTTGCTGCAATCGTCGAACAAGAAGGGGCTGACGTCTGGTTCACGAGGTCTGTGCCGGAATTGCTGCCCGCGGGCACCACATGCAAGAAGTGCGGGAAAAAGGATTTCACCAAGGAGATGGACATCCTCGATGTGTGGTTCGATTCGGGCGTAAGCCACGCAGCTGTGCTTGAACAGCGTCAGGAACTGTCGCGACCGGCAGACATGTACCTCGAAGGAAGCGATCAACACCGGGGATGGTTCCAGTCATCACTCCTCTCGTCCGTAGGAACCTGGGGCGATGCGCCGTATCGCACCGTGCTGACGCATGGGTTCACCGTGGATGGAGCGGGCAAGAAGATGAGCAAGTCGGCAGGCAACGTGGTCGCACCGCAGGAAGTAATCGACAAGTACGGGGCCGAAGTATTGAGGCTCTGGGTCTCTGCAGCAGACTACCGCGACGACATCAGGATCTCGCAGGAAATACTCACCCACTTGGCCGAGGCATATCGGCGAATTCGAAATACCTGCCGTTATCTTCTGGGAAACCTTTTTGACTTCGATCCGGACAAGGATGCAGTTCCCTATGACAAACTCCTTGAGATCGACCGCTGGGCGCTTCTCAAACTTCAGCATCTTATCAATCGTGTGAACGGCGGATACCAAGAATTCGAATTCCATATCGTATTCCATTCGATCCACAACTTCTGCGCCGTGGATATGAGCGCTTTCTACCTCGATGTGCTTAAGGATAGACTGTATACCACGAAGGCAGCGTCCCAGGAGCGTCGCTCCGGCCAGACCGCCATGTATGAGATTCTCTCGACTCTGGTTCGGCTGATGGCCCCGATACTCTCATTCACAGCTGAAGAAGTCTGGGGATATATGAAAAAAAGCGAAAAGATGCCGAGCGTGTTCCTCGCAGAGTTTCCCAAGGAAGCACCCCCAGAGGGAACGCCAGACAGAAAATACACTGTTAGCCTCGGAGAACGGTGGGACAGAATCCTCGCCATCCGCGGCGAAGTCGCCAAAGTGCTCGAAGGGCTCAGGCGGGACAAGAAAATCGGCCATTCGCTCGACGCCGGCGTCACGCTCTATGTCGGGACGGAGCTCTACGAGTTGTTGCTTGGGTACAAGACCGACCTGTCGTTCATATTCATAGTATCGTCCGTCGAGCTTACAAAAGAATCTGAAGCTCCGGCAAATGCATATACGAGCGAAATTGTCAAAGGGCTCAAGATTGTGGCCGGCCCGGCAAAGGGCGTGAAGTGCGGCCGCTGCTGGATGTATCAGGAAAGTGTTGGTACGGTGAAGGAACATCCGCAGATCTGCGGCAGGTGTGCAGGAAATCTCGTTTAAACGAAACTCAGCCGGGGAGTAAAAATTCCAACTTCGCTTTATACGGCATAATAGCTTTGATTTCTCCCTTTCCATCTTGGCAAAAAAATTTTGCCGGTAAGATAATAAATAATGTCAAAATTCAAATTGTTGAATTTTTGTGCCGCAGAGCCTCCGTGGTAGGTTTCGGGTTTTAGGAGAAGAATGAAGAACAAATACCGCTGGGTGTTATCGATCATGGGCATTGTCCTGCTCCTGGACCAGTGCACAAAGCATTTTGTTGATACGCATATCCAGAGACATGAGATCATCGCGATCATCCCAGGTTTCTTCAATCTCACGAACGTGAGGAATCCGGGGGCCGCGTTCGGCATTCTATCGGGGATGCACGGAGTGTGGCGAAGCGTGTTTTTTATCTCGGTAACGCTCACGGCACTGCTCGTGATTGCCGTCCTTATATGGAAGACGCATGAGCGTCTGCTCGTATTCGCGTTCTCACTCATTGCCGGGGGGGCGATTGGGAACGTGATCGACCGCGTGCGATACGGAGAAGTGGTCGATTTCATCCAGTGGTACGTGAAATCGTACTACTGGCCGTCATTCAACGTGGCGGATTCTGCCATTTCCATCGGCGTGGGACTTTTGGCTATTGATATGATTTTTTGGAAGAAACCAGAACCCGGAGAAAGTACAAAATCCTAAGATCGAAAACCCGGGTTCATTCGAAGTCCGAATGTACAAATAATTTAAATTTTGAAGTTCATATTTCTATATTTTGGAACTTCGGATCCATTTTTTTCTCGGAAGGAAGATCATGCATCCCATATTGTTCGAAATACCAAAAATTGAGATCGGCAACTGGATCATCGGTCCCATCCCGATCAGGATGTACGGTCTCATGATCGGCATCGGGTTCCTCCTTGGCATCTATCTCGCCTCGCGCCGGGCGAAGAAGGAGGGACTTGATCAGGACCTGATTCTCGACATGGGCGTGTACCTGCTCCTTGCGGCCATCATCGGCTCGCGCGTGCTCTACGTGCTAACCACTCTGCAGGAGTTCACAAGGAACCCGCTTGATGCATTTGCTATCTGGAAGGGCGGGCTCGTGTTCTACGGAGGCCTTCTGGCAGCCGTGCCCGTCGGAATCTGGTATGTGAAGAAGCATAGCCTGCCGGTTTGGAAGACGTCTGACATCATGGCACCGTACGTCGCGCTTGGGCACGCATTCGGCAGACTCGGCTGTTTTTTCGCCGGTTGCTGTTACGGGGCGCCCTGTAGCGGCCCGTTCTGCATCACGTTCAACGACTCCCATTCTCTCGCCCCCCTCGGCGTTCCTCTTTTCCCCACCCAGCTTATGGAGTCGGGCGGAGAGTTCTTTGTCTTCGGGGCTCTTCTCATACTCCGACGATATAAGAGGTTCGATGGCCAGCTGTTCTGGCTCTACTCGATTTTCTACGCTGTACTCCGGTTTTCCGTCGAGTTCTTCCGTGGCGATGCAGTGCGGGGCCTTTACTTCGGCGGCCTGATCTCGACCTCGCAGATCATAGCGGTGCTTATGTTCGGATTTTCTCTGTTCATGTTCTGGAAACTCGGGAAGGCAGAGAAGGAGACAACGTGATGAAGCAAGTGTCGGCCATAGATTAAACAGAGGTCCTGAAAAAAATCTGTGAAATCTGTAAAATCTATGGATACGTTTGAGGTATTAGCTCGCCATTCCATGCCATCAACAACCCTCACGGTCACCCAGAAACACGTCGGAAAGCGCCTTGACATCTTCATCGCGCACTACGAGCCACACATCTCCCGCAACCGCATCCAGACGATGATCAAGGATGGACTTGCTCTTGTGAATGGCAGGGCCGAAAAGCCAGGGTATAAGGTCAAGCTCGGTGAGACCCTTACGCTCGACCTGCCGGAGAAGAAGGAATTCGAGGTCCTGCCTGAGCCCATTCCGCTCTCCGTTATCTATGAAGATCCCCATATCATCGTGTTGAATAAGCCGCCAGGCATCGTGGTGCATCCGGCGCCCGGGAATTACACCGGCACGCTCGTGAATGCGCTCCTATACCATTACGGAAGCTTACCCTCTTCCGGGCCGGGCACGCGCGGAAGCGAGCGGGAACGCGCTGGCATAATACACCGCCTGGATAAAGACACTTCCGGCGTGATGGTGGTGGCGAGGACACAGGAGGCCCTCCGTTCCCTGTCGGCCCAGTTCAAGAATCGCACGGTGAAAAAACGCTATCTTGCCCTTGTCGTCGGGGTGATCAAGAAAGGCTCGGGCACCATCGAGGCCGGACTCGGCAGGCACGTGAAGGATCGCAAGAAGATCAGTGTATACACTCACAAAGCACGGGAGGCCGTCACGCTCTATACGGTCAAGGAGCGGTTCAGGAGAGCGACTCTTATCGCGGTCGAAATCAAGACTGGTCGCACTCACCAGATCCGTGTGCATATGGCGCACATCGGCCATCCCATTCTTGGTGATAGCGTATATGGTGG
>Ga0335084_10005029_pt1 | contig 13046 bp, 13 predicted proteins | sample Lox_Sample_44_FD_206721 | JGI IMG/M metagenome (GOLD analysis project Ga0335084, IMG submission 206721) | Soil microbial communities from Loxahatchee National Wildlife Refuge, Florida, United States - Lox_Sample_4.4 | ecosystem: Environmental > Terrestrial > Soil > Wetlands | place: USA... | reverse complement strand
GGCCTCGACCGTCTCGCCGATCTCGACGAAGCCGCCCGGCAGCGCCCAGCCGGGCGGCGGGAAGCGCCGCTCGATGAGCACGATCGGCCGGCCGGGCCGGTCGATGAGCTCGATGATCACGTCGGCAGCGACCGGCGGAGTCTGTGGCCTCGCCATCGTTTCAGTATCCCACGCCCCGGCCGGCCCTTGATACTCGCGCGGCGCGCCCGCACCCTGTCGGTCTGCCGGGTGTCGGAGGTGACCGTGGCGGAGACGTCAACGCTGGTGCGCGCGGTCGGCACGCCGGATTTCGAGGCGCTCGTGCTCGAGCGCTCGCAGCAGCTGCCGGTGGTGGTCGATTTCTGGGCCGCGTGGTGCGGGCCGTGCCGCATGGTGGCGCCGGTGCTCGAGCGGCTCGCGGCGGAGTATGCCGGCCGCGCCGACCTCGTCAAGATCGACACCGACGCCGAGCCGCAGATCGCGGCGCGCTACGGGGTGCGCAGCCTGCCGACGCTCGCGCTGTTCGCGCGCGGCGAGCTCGCCGACGCGCTCGTCGGCGCGCAGCCCGAGGCGGTGGTGCGCACGCTGCTCGAGCGGCACGTCGAGCGGCCGAGCGACCGCGAGCGCCAGGGCGCGCTCGCCGCCGCGGCCGCGGGCGACGTCGACGCCGCGGTCGCGACCCTCGCGCGACTCGCGACCGCGGAGCCCGACCGGCCCGAGCCGTTCCTCGCGCTCGTCGGCGTGCTGATCGACGCCGGCCGGCTCGATGAGGCGGGCGCGCGCATCGACGAGGCGCCGCTGCGGGTGGCCGCGGCCAGGGACTTCGAGGCGCTGCGCGCGCGCCTCGAGCTCGCGCGCGCCGCGGGCGCTGGCGGCGCGCCCGGCACGAACGCCGCGCGCTACGCGGCCGCGGCGCGGGAATTCCTCGCCGGACAGCACGCCCGCGCGGTCGAGGCCTGGCTCGAGCTGCTGCGCGCCGAGCCGCGCTTCGGCGGCGGCGCGCTGCCGCGCGCGCTCAAGGCGGCGTTCGCGCTGCTCGGCGACGAGCACGAGCTGGTCGCGCAGAGCCGGCGGCGGATGGCGTCGCTGATCCACTGAGGGGCGCTCAGCGCCGCCCCTGGCGGCGCGCGAACGCGAGCAGGTCGCGCCGCTCCTTCTTGTCGGGCCGGCCCTCGGGGTGCGGCGACACGAGCGCGGCGAGCCGCTGCGCCGCGCCGAGGCGCTCGCCGCGCGCGATGCTCTCGGCGCTCTCCTCGTAGCAGGCGCGCGCCTCCGGCGCGGGCCCGCGCCGCACCGGGATCGCGCGCACCGCGAGCTCGAGCTCGCGGCCGCCGAGCGCCACCGTCAGCCGGTCGCCGACCTTGACCGCGCGGGCGGGCTTGGCGCGCGCGCCGTTGCAGCGGACGTGGCCGCCGGCGACCGCCGCGCTCGCGAGCGAGCGGCTCTTGTAGAGGCGCACGCACCAGAGCCAGCGGTCGAGCCGCAGCGCCGCGCCGGCGTCGCCCGGGCCGGCGCCGTCCGGCGCGCCGCCGGGTGCGGCGCCGTGCCGCCGCTCGTGTCGCGCTGTTGTCATATTGCGCCTCCGCCCGCCGGCCCCTGCCCGCGGGATTTTGCCTATACTTGCCGCCACTTTTACTCCCGGGCGATCCGTATGGACACGGCCTTCTACGAGCGGCTCGGCTCCGAGCTCGCGGCGCTGCGCGAGCAGGGACTGTACAAGACCGAGCGGCTCCTGGGCTCGCCGCAGGCGGCCGTGATCCGCGCCGCCGACGGCCGCGAGGTCGTCAACCTCTGCGCCAACAACTACCTCGGCCTCGCCTCGCACCCGGCGGTGCGCGAGGCGGCGCACCGCGCGATCGACCGTTACGGCTACGGCATGGCCTCGGTGCGCTTCATCTGCGGCACGCACGCCGTGCACCGCGAGCTCGAGCAGCGCCTCGCCGGCTTTCTCGGCACCGAGGAGGCGATCCTGTACTCCTCGTGCTTTGACGCCAACGGCGGCCTGTTCGAGACCCTGCTCGGCGAGGCCGACGCGGTGATCTCCGACGCCCTCAACCACGCCTCGATCATCGACGGCATCCGGCTCTGCAAGGCCCGCAAGTACCGCTACGCCAACCGCGACATGGGCGAGCTCGAGGCGCGCCTGGCGGAAGCCGCCGACGCGCGCACGCGGCTGATCGTCACCGACGGCGTGTTCTCGATGGACGGCACGCTCGCCCCGCTCGCCGAGATCTGCGCGCTCGCCGACCGCTACGGCGCGCTGGTCGTCGTCGACGACTCGCACGCCACGGGCTTCATCGGCGCGCACGGTCGCGGCAGCCACGAACTCGCCGGCGTCATGGGCCGGGTCGATTTCCTGACCGGTACGCTCGGCAAGGCGCTCGGCGGCGCGGCCGGCGGCTACGTCGCCGGCCGCGCGCGCGCCATCGACTGGCTGCGGCAGCGTTCGCGGCCCTACCTGTTCTCGAACTCGCTGCCGCCGGTGATCGCGGCGACCACGCTGCGGGTGCTCGACCTCGTCGCCGAGGGCGACCCGCTGCGCGAGCGGCTGCGCGACAACGCCCGCTTCTTCCGCGCCGGCCTCGGCGCGGCGGGCTTCGCGCTCGTGCCGGGCGAGCACCCGATCATCCCGGTGATGCTCGGCGAGGCGGCCCTGGCCGGGCGCATGGCCGAGCGGCTGCTCGAGCTCGGGGTGTACGTGATCGGCTTCTCGTTCCCGGTCGTGCCGAAGGGCCAGGCGCGGATCCGCACGCAGATGAACGCCGCCCACTCGCGTGCCGACCTCGAGCGCGCGATCGCGGCCTTCACGGCCGCCGGGCGCGAGCTCGGCATCCTCGGCTGAAGGGACCCCCATGAAAGCACTCGTCAAGGCGAAGGCCGAGCCCGGCATCTGGATGATGGACGTGCCGGAGCCGAAGATCGGGCCCAACGACGTCCTGATCCGGATGCGCAAGACCGCGATCTGCGGCACCGACATGCACATCTGGCACTGGGACGATTGGGCGCAGCGCACGATCAAGGTGCCGATGGCGGTCGGCCACGAGTACTGCGGCGAGATCGTCGAGATCGGCAGCGAGGTCCGCGGCCTCGCCGTCGGCGACCGGGTCTCAGGCGAGGGCCACATCACCTGCGGCTACTGCCGCAACTGCCGCGCCGGACGCCGGCACCTGTGTCGCAACACGGTCGGCGTTGGCGTCAACCGGCCGGGCTGCTTCGCCGAGTTCATGTCGCTGCCAGCCTCGAACGTATTCAAGCTGCCCGCGGCGATCACCGACGAGATCGCCTCGATCCTCGACCCGTTCGGCAACGCCACCCACACGGCGCTGTCCTTCAGCCTGGTCGGCGAGGACGTGCTGATCACGGGCGCCGGGCCGATCGGCATCATGGCGGTCGCGATCGCGCGCCACGTCGGCGCGCGCCACATCGTGATCACCGACGTCAACCCCTACCGCCTCGAGCTCGCACGCCGCATGGGCGCGTCGCGCGCGCTCGACGTGCGCAGCGCCACGCTCGACGCCGCCATGAAGGACCTCGGCATGGAGGAAGGCTTCGACGTCGGCATGGAGATGTCCGGCGTGCCATCGGCGTTTCGCGAGCTGTTGCGCACCATGCACCACGGCGGCAGCGTGGCGCTGCTCGGCATCATGCCCGCGGATACCGGCATCCACTGGGACGAGGTGATCTTCAAGGGCCTGATGCTGAAGGGCGTCTACGGCCGCGAGATGTTCGAGACCTGGTACAAGATGGCGAGCATGCTGCAGAGCGGGCTCGACATCTCGCCGGTGATCACGCACCGTCTCGGCATCGAGGACTACCGCGCGGGCTTCGAGACGATGGCCTCGGGCGCGAGCGGCAAGGTGATCCTCGACTGGGGCCGCTGAGCCGCGCCGCAATCGCCACCGGCGCTCAGTCGAGCGTGCAGGCGCAGTAGCTGTAGAGGTGCCGCGGGTCGTTGAAGGCGGCGATCGCGCCGAGCTGCCGCTCGAAGGCGCCGAGCACGCGCCCGACCGCCGCCGGCGGCGGCGGCAGGAGGCCGAGCCCCCGGCCGGCTGCGCGCCCCTCGGCGCGCAGCTCGCGCACCAGCCGCTCGCGCCAGGTCAGCTCCTTCTCGCGGAACGTCACCTCGTACTTGCCGGGCGCGAGCTTGGCGAGCTTGGCCGCCGCCTGCACCGCGCCGTCGAGGTCGCCGAGATGGTCGACGAGGCCGAAGCGCGCGGCGTCGGCGGCGATCCAGACGCGGCCCTCGGCGACCTGCTCGATCTCGGCGGGCGTCTTGTGGCGCGCCGTCGCGACGTGCGCCACGAAGTCGCGGTAGGCATGCTCGACGCCGAGCTGCAGCAGCTCCCGCTCCTCGGCCGGCAGGCTGCGCTCGAGGTGCATCGCGGCGGCGATCTTCGAGGTCGCGACGCCGTCGCTCGCGACGCCGACCTTCGCGAGCGTCTTCTCGAAGGTCGGCACGAGGCCGAACACGCCGATCGAGCCGGTGATCGTCGTCGGCGTCGCCCAGATCTCGTCGGCGTCCATCGCGATGTAGTAGCCGCCGGACGCGGCGACGCTCGAGAAGGACGCCACGACCGGCTTGCCGGCCGCCTTGAGCGCGGCGATCTCTTGGCGGATGACCTCCGAGGCCATCATGCTGCCGCCGCCGCTGTCGATGCGGATCACGACCGCCTTGACGTCGTCGTCGTAGCGCGCGCCGCGGACGATCTCGGCGAAGCTGTCGCCGCCGATCTCGCCGGCCGGCCGGTCGCCGTCGACGATGTTGCCGGCGGCGACCAGCACCGCGACTTCGCCGGCGGGATGGCGCGTCAGCGCCGACTCGGGGCGGATCGCGGCGAGGTAGTCGCCGTGGCCGATCGAGTTGTAGGAGTGCGTCGTGCGGTCCTCGCCGACCAGGCCGACCACGAGCCGCTCGAACTCGAGCCCGGTCTTGCGGCCGCTGACGAGGTGGCGCTCCTCGGCGAGGCGCGCGGCGTCACCGTCCGCGGCCTTGAGCGCCGGCACCGCCTCGCCGACGTAGGCATCGACGGTCCCGGCCGGCAGCTGCCGGGCGCTCTCGACGCCGCCGGCGTACGACTGCCACAGCGGCGTCAGCCAGCCGAGCGTCTGCTCGCGGTCCTCCGGCGACATGCTCTGGCGCGTGAAGGGCTCGGTGAAGGACTTGTGGGTGCCGACGCGAAAGACGTTGATCTCGACGCCGAGCTTCTCGAGCGCGTCGTGGAAGTAGAGCCCGTAGGCGGCGAAGCCGATCACGCCGATCGCGCCGCTCGGCTCGACGTAGGCCTCGTCGGCCTGCGCCAGCAGGTAGTACTGCTCCTGGGTCGCGTAGCGGCTGTAGGCCAGCACCTTCTTGCCGCTCTTGCGAAACTCCTGCACGGCGTCGGCGACCGCACGCAGCTTGGTGAGCCCGGCGCCGGTCATGTCCGAGGGATCGAGCACGAGCGCCCGGATGCGATCGTCCTTGGCCGCGGCGCGGATCGCCTCGGTGAGGTCGCGCACCAGGGTCTCCGGCTCGTGATCGGCCGTCAGCATGCCGATCGAGCGGTCGAGCGGGCTGCCGGAGAGCTGCTCGACGAGCCGGCCCTCGGGGCGCACGACGAGCGCGGCCTTGGCGGGCACGAGCGGCAGCGGGTGGCGCGCCGCGGCCCAGAAGATCGCGAGGATCGCGAGCAGCAGCAGCAGGTGCAGCAGCTTGCGCAGGCCGTCGAGGAAGCGCCATGCGCCGTGAAACAGCCGACCCAGCACACCCATGGTGACTCCAGAGCGCGCGCCCGGAGCTCAGCGGGGCGCCGGCGCAGAGTGTATCGGGCCCGGCGCCGCCGCGCCCGCGGCACCGCCCCGGCCGGCACCGGACCCGGGCGGACCGCCGGTCGCGCCGCCGCCGCGGCGCGCGCGGCCGGTCAGACCTTCTCTTCGATGCGCGCCGACTTGCCGGAGCGGTCGCGCAGGTAGTAGAGCTTGGCGCGACGCACGTTGCCGCGACGCTTGACGGTGATGCCGCCGAGCGCCTTGCTGTAGGTCTGGAAGACGCGCTCAACGCCCTCGCCGTGCGAAATCTTGCGCACGGTGAACGACGAGTTGAGACCGCGGTTGCTGCGCGCGATCACCACGCCCTCGTAGGCCTGGACGCGCTCGCGGTCGCCTTCCTTGACCTTGACCTCGACGACGACGGTATCGCCCGGCGCGAAGTCCGGAATCTTGCGCGCCGTCTGCCGCTTCTCTATTTCCTGGATGATCTTGTTCTGCATGACTCGTGTTCCTCTCGATACTCGTCGAGGAGCCCGCGCTCCTCGCTCGTCAGTTCCGGCCCGGAGCAGAGGTCCGGGCGCCGCTCGCAGGTCCGGCCGAGCGCCTGCTTGAGGCGCCAGCGCCGGATCGCGGCGTGGTCGCCGCCCCGCAGCACCTCCGGCACCCGCCGCCCGCGCCACTCCTCGGGCCGCGTGTAGTGCGGCCAGTCGAGCAGCGCCCGACCGGCGCCGAAGGACTCCTGCTCGGCCGACTCGGCATCGCCGAGCACGCCGGGCAGCAGCCGCACCGTCGCATCGATGACCACGAGCGCCGCGAGCTCGCCGCCCGACAGCACGTAGTCGCCGATCGACAGCTCCTCGTCGATCGTCTCCTCCAGCAACCGCTCGTCCACGCCCTCGTAGCGTCCGGCGAGCAGCAAGAACCCCGGCAGCGCCGCGAGCCGCCGTGCCGCGCGCTGGTCGAAGCGCCGGCCCTGCGCGGACAGGTAGATCCGCGGGCTCCCGGCCGGCAGCCGCGCCGCGGCGGCCTCGAGCGCGGTCGCGAGCGGCTCGACCTTCAACACCATCCCCGGTCCGCCGCCGTAGGGACGGTCGTCGACCGTGCGGTGCACGTCCGGCGCGTGGTCGCGCGGGTCCTCGATGCCGACCCGCACGATGCCGCGCCCGATCGCGCGCCCGAGCACGCCGACCGCGAGCTGCGCGCGGACCGCGTCCGCGAACAGCGTCACCACCTCGATCGCGAGCGCGGGACCGGCCGCGTTCATCGCCTCAGAACTCCGGATCCCAGTCCACGGTCACGCACCGCGTCCCGAGATCGACCTTCTTCAGGTGACGTGGCGCGAGCGGCACCCAGCGCTCCTTCGTCCCGTCCCGCACGACCAGCACCGGTCCCGCCGGATAGTCGAGGAAGTGGCTGACCACCCCGAGCCCGACCCCCTCGAGCGTCGCAACGCGACATCCGAGCAGGTCCTCCCAGTAATACTCGCCGGCCCCGGGCTCCGGCAGTTCCGACCGCGGCACCGCGACGTCGCGCCCGACGAAGCGGCGCGCGTCCGCGGGGCTTGCGACCCCCTCGAGCGCGGCGACCAGGAGCCGCCCGGCGCCCTGTGGCCGCCCCGTGGCGACCCGGACCGGCTCCCAGCCGCCATCCGCCCTGGCCACCTGCCAGACGGGGTAATTCAGGATGGCGGCCGGCGGATCGGTGTAGGAATCGACCTTGATCCAGCCCTTGACGCCCCACGGCGCACCGAAGTGGCCGAGGATCACCATCCGGTCCGCGGCCGCCGGCACGCGCCGCGGGCCCCGCTCAGGCCGCGGCGGCCGTGCCCGCCTGCTTGCGGTAGTCCTCCAGCAGGGCGGTGACGCGTGCGGAGGCCTGCGCGCCCTTCTTCAGCCACGCGTCGATGCTGGCGACATCGAGGCGCAGCTTCGTTTCCTTGCCGCGCGCGACCGGGTTGAAGAACCCCACGAGTTCCAGGGTCGTGCCGCCCTGGCGCTTGCGGCTGTCGGTGACGACGACGTGATAGAAGGGCTCCTTCTTTCCGCCGCGCCGCGTCAGGCGAATCGTGACCATCGGCTTGAAATTCCTAAAGGATGTCTGTGGTTACGCGCGGCGCGCCCGTCGGCCCGCCGCTAAAGAGCCGCGCATTCTACTGAAAACGGCCCGCTACCGCTAGGGGCCGAAGCCCGGCGGCAGCCGGCCGCCGAGGTTGCGCAGCAGGCCGCGCACCCCGCCCTTCGAGAACTGCTTCATGACCTTCTGCATCTGCAGGAACTGCTTGAGCAGCCGGTTGACGTCCTGCACCTGCACGCCGGCGCCATTGGCGATCCGGCGCTTGCGCGAGCCGTCGATGAGCTCGGGCCGGCGCCGCTCCTTCGGCGTCATCGAGTTGATCATCGCGATCTGGCGCCGGACCTGCCCGGCCTCGAACTGCCCCGGCGCCTTGGCCGCGGCCTGCGAGAGCTTGCCGGGCAGCTTGTCCATCAGCGCGCCGATGCCGCCCATCTTCTCGAGCTGCTGCATCTGCTCCCTCAGGTCCTCGAAGTCGAAGCCCTTGCCCTTGGCGAGCTTCCTGGCGAGCTTCTCGGCCTGCTCGCGGTCGACGTCGCGCTGCACCTGCTCGACGAGCGACAGCACGTCGCCCATGCCGAGGATGCGCGAGGCGACCCGCTCGGGATGGAACGGCTCGAGCGCCTCGATCTTCTCGCCGACGCCGAGATACAGGATCGGCTTGCCGGTGACCTGCCGCACCGACAGCGCCGCGCCGCCGCGCGCGTCGCCGTCGGCCTTGGTGAGCACGATGCCCGTGAGGTCGAGCGCCGCGTTGAAGGCGCGCGCCTGGTTGACCGCGTCCTGGCCGGCCATGCTGTCGACGATGAACAGCCGCTGGTGGGCCTTGAGCTCGCGATCGAGCGCCTGCACCTCCTCCATCATCTGCGCGTCGACGTGCAGCCGGCCCGCGGTGTCGACGATCAGCACGTCGTAGAGGCCGCGCCGCGCCTGCTCCAGCGCGGCCCGGCCGATCGCGAGCGGCCGCTCGCCGGCGGCGACCGGGTGGAAGGCGGTGCCGATCTGCGCCGCCAGCCGCTCGAGCTGGGTGATCGCGGCCGGCCGGTAGACATCGACGCTGGCGAGCAGCACGCGCTTCTTCAGCTGCGCCTGCAGCAGCCGCGCGAGCTTGGCGGCGGTGGTGGTCTTGCCGGCGCCCTGCAGGCCCGCGAGCAGCACGACGACCGGCGGCTCGGCGCGCAGGTTGAGGCCCTGGCCGGGCTCGCCCATGACGCGCACCAGCTCGTCGTGCAGGATCTTGATGAACACCTGCCCCGGGGTCAGGCTCTGCTGCACCTCGGCGCCGAGCGCGCGCGCCTTGACCGCATCGACGAAGCTCTTGACCACCGGCACGGCGACGTCGGCCTCGATCAGGGCCAGCCGCACCTGCCGTAGCGCATCGGCGATGTTGTCCTCGGTCAGGCGGCCGCGCCCGGTGAGCGCCGCCACCGCCCCCGACAGGCGTTCGGTCAGTCGGTCGAACATCGCGTCTCCTCGTGGCCGGTCATTATAGGGACCCCGCGCGCGGGGCGCGCTTCCCGCGCGGGAGCCGCTGTGCAATCATCTTGCGGCCTTGGCGACCTCCCACATCGTGCTGCACCTCGCCCCTCTGGCGCTCTACCTGATCGCCGCGCTGCTCGTCGCGCGCGCGGCGCGAACCGCGCCAGCGGGCCGGCCCTGGCCCGCCGCGGTCGTGGTCGCGGCCGGCCTGGTCGTGCACGCGTTCGTGCTCTTCGGCGCGATCCGCAAGCCCGACGGCGGCCTGTCGCTCGCGATCACCGACAGCGCCTCGCTGGTCGGCTGGGTCGTGGCCGGCACGACGCTCGCGGCGATGCTCGCGATGCCGCTCGCCGCCCTGCCGGCGGCGCTGCTGCTGCTCGCGGGGCTGCTCGCCGCGGGCACGGGCCTGTTCAGCGGCTTCGCGGAGATCCACTCGCCGCAGTGGGAGGTCACCGCGCACATCTCGCTGGCCGCGCTCGCGGCGGGCTGGCTGTCGATCGCGGCCATCGTCGTGCTGCTGCTCGCCTGGCAGGACACGCGGCTGCGCGCGCGCGCGCCGCTCGGCGTGCTGGCCGGGCTGCCGCCGATGGAGACCCTGGAGCGGCTGCTGTTCCGCGCGCTCGGCGGCGGCTTCGTGGTGCTCACCTTCGTGCTGGTGACCGGGCTGTTCTTCGTGCAGAACGTGTTCGCCCAGCACCTGGTCCACAAGATGACGCTCGCGATCGTCGCCTGGATCGTGTTCGGCGTGCTGTTGTTCGGCCGCGTCCGCTACGGCTGGCGCGGCCGGCGCGCGCTCAGGTTCACCATCGCCGGGTTCGTGATCCTGGCGCTCGCCTACTTCGGGTCGAAGTTCGTGCTCGAGAACCTGCTCGGGCGCCACTGGGGCTGAATGAGCGACGTGCCGCTCGGCGCCTCGATCGCCGGGCTCGTGATCTGCATCGCGCTGTCGGCGTTCTTCGCGAGCACCGAGACGGCGCTGATGAGCATCAACCGCTACCGGCTGCGCCATCTCGCGAGCCGGGGGCACGTGGCTGCGCGCCTGGCCGAGCAGCTGCTGGCACGTCCCGACCGGCTGATCGGCGTGATATTGCTCGGCAACACGCTCGCCAACGTCGCCGCCGCGAGCATCGTGACGGTGCTGACGCTCGAGTACTCGGATCAGCACTGGCTCGCGCTCGCGAACGGGCTGCTGACGCTCGTGCTGCTGCTGTTCAGCGAGGTCGGACCGAAGACCTACGGCGCGCTGCACGCCGAGCGTCTCGCGCTGCCGGCGGCCTTCGTCTACCGGCCGCTGCTGTGGCTCACCTTCCCGCTGGTGTGGCTGATCAACTCGATCACCAACGCGCTGCTGCGCCTCGCCGGGGTCTCGGCCGAGCGCGTCGCCTCGCACTCGCTGTCGTCGGACGAGCTGCGCACCGTGGTCGGCGAGGCGGGCTCGCTGATCCCGCTCAAGCACCAGCAGATGCTGGTCAGCATTCTCGACCTCGAGCGCATCCGCGTCGACGACATCATGATCCCGCGCAGCGAGGTCGCCGGCCTCGACCTCAACGACGACTGGGAACGCATCGTCGGCGCGCTGCGCGAGGCGCAGCACACGCGCATGCCGGTCTACGAGGGCGACCTCGACCACATCGTCGGCATCCTGCACATGAAGAAGGTCGCGCGCGAGCTGGCGCGCGGCGAGCTCACCCGCGAGCACCTCATCGCCATCGCCCGCCAGCGCGAGCCCTACTACGTGCCCGAGGGCACGACGCTGCAGCAGCAGCTGGTCGCGTTCCAGCAGGCCCGCCGCCGCCACGCCTACGTCGTCGACGAGTACGGCGACGTGCAGGGGCTCGTGACGATCGAGGACATCCTCGAGGAGATCGTCGGCGAGTTCACCTCGCTGCCGTACGCGCTGCGCCGCGACGTGCGCAGCGAGGACGACGGCAGCTACGTCGTCGCCGGCGGCACGACGGTGCGGGCGCTCAACCGCGCGCTCGGCTGGTCGCTGCCGACCGGCGGGCCGAAGACGCTGAACGGCCTGATCCTCGAGTACCTCGAGACCATCCCGGAGCCCGGCACCTCGCTCAAGCTCGCCGGCCACCCGGTCGAGGTGCTGCAGATCGCCGACAACGCCGTCAAGACCGTGCGCATCTGGCCGGCCGCCGCCGACTGAGCGCTCAGCGCGCGGCGGCGAGCGCGGCGTCCAGACGCGCGACCGCGACCACCTCGAGCCCGTCGACCGGCTTGCGCGGCGCGTTCGCGAGCGGCACGATCGCGCGCCGAAAGCCGTGCTTGGCGGCCTCGCGCAGCCGTTCCTCGCCGTAAGGCACCGGGCGGATCTCGCCGGCGAGGCCGAGCTCGCCGAAGGCGATGAGCTCCTGCGCCAGCGGCCGGCCCTCGAGGCTCGAGACGGCCGCGAGCAGGGCCGGCAGGTCCGCAGCCGTCTCGCCGAGCCGCACGCCGCCGACGACGTTGACGAACACGTCGTGCGCGCCGAGCGCGATGCCGGCGTGCCGGTGCAGCACCGCGAGCAGCAGCGCGAGCCGGTTGGCGTCGAGGCCGACGGCGACGCGCCGCGGCAGCTGCAGGCGCGACTCGTCGACGAGCGCCTGCACCTCGATCAGCAGCGGCCGCGTGCCCTCGCGCGCCACCGTGACGATGCTGCCGGCGACCGGCGCCGGGTGGCGCGAGAGGAAGATCGCCGAGGGGTTCTTGACCTCCTTGAGGCCGCCCTCCTCCATGGCGAACACGCCGATCTCCTGCGCCGCGCCGAAGCGGTTCTTGACCGCGCGCACGATCCGAAAGCGGCTGCCGGCGTCGCTCTCGAAGTAGAGCACCGTGTCGACCAGGTGCTCGAGCACGCGCGGGCCCGCGATCACGCCCTCCTTCGTGACGTGCCCGATCAGCACCACCGCGGTGCCGCTGGCCTTGGCGAACTGCACGAAGCGCGCCGCGGACTCGCGCAGCTGCGACACCGAGCCCGGGCTCGCCTCGATCTCGGCGGTCGCCATGGTCTGGATCGAGTCCACGACGAGCACGCGCGCCGCCGCCGCGGCGGCCGCGGCGAGGATCGCCTCGACGCCGGTCTCGGCGAGCACCGCGAGCGGCCCGGCCGCGAGGCCGAGGCGCCGCGCCCGCAGCCCCACCTGCCGCAGGCTCTCCTCGCCGGTCGCGTACACGACCGGTACCGCCGCCGCGAGCGCGGCCGCCGCCTGCAGCAGCAGCGTCGACTTGCCGATGCCGGGGTCGCCGCCGAGCAGCGTCACCGAGCCCGCGACCAGGCCACCGCCGAGCACGCGGTCGAACTCGGCCGAGCCGGTGGCGAGGCGCGGCGCCTCGACGAGGGCGGCCGAGTCGAGCGTCTCGGCGCGTCCGGTGGCGGGCGGGGCCGGGCGCGATCCGTCCCGGCCGCGCGGCGCGGCGCGCGGCGCCGCGTGCGCGGCGAGCGTGTTCCATGCGCCGCAGGCCGGGCACTGGCCCTGCCACTTCGGCGAGCTGTCGCCGCAGGCGCTGCAGACGTAGACGGTGCGGGGCCGGGCGGTCACCGCCGCGATGCTAGCAGAGCCGCCGCGCCGGGCAGCGGGGCCGGCCGGTGTCCCCGGGGCGGCGCGCGGCCGCGACGCGCCGGGGCCGCTCCGCTAGACTCGCCCGCGGCCCGCCACTACGGATCGCGATGGACCTGCAACCCTTCATTCGGCCGCTCGCCGCGGCCGGCACCGCGGTCGTGCTCGCCGCCGCCGTCGGCTACGGCTTCGCGCCCGCGGGCGGCGCCGCCGTCGAGGGCG
>Ga0335084_10005028_pt1 | contig 13048 bp, 12 predicted proteins | sample Lox_Sample_44_FD_206721 | JGI IMG/M metagenome (GOLD analysis project Ga0335084, IMG submission 206721) | Soil microbial communities from Loxahatchee National Wildlife Refuge, Florida, United States - Lox_Sample_4.4 | ecosystem: Environmental > Terrestrial > Soil > Wetlands | place: USA... | reverse complement strand
GGGTTGATCGGCATCGCTGATCGTCTGCGCGCGAGCTCAGCGCACGCGGTTGCCAGACTGAAGCGGCTCGGCATCGAGCCGGTCATGCTGACCGGCGATAACGAAGCCACCGCGCGCACCATCGCGCAGGAGGCGGGTATCGAACGCTTCAAAGCCGAAGTGGCGCCGCAGGACAAGGCGGCTGAGGTGCAGCGCCTCAAGACCGAGCGCGGACTGATTGGCATGGCGGGGGACGGGATCAACGATGCTCCTGCGCTGGCCGCCGCCGATGTGAGCTTCGCGTTCGCGAGCGGCTCGGACATCGCCATCGAAACCGCGGACGTGACACTCATGCGCAACGACTTGATGAGCGCCGCGGACGCCGTTCACCTGTCGCGGGCGACGCTCGCTAAGATCCGCCAGAATCTGTTCTTCGCTTTCGTCTACAACGCCCTCGGTATCCCAATGGCGGCCCTCGGGTTGCTCAATCCCGTGATCGCCGGTGCAGCGATGGCATTGTCATCGGTATCGGTAGTGAGCAATTCGCTGCTGCTCAAGCGCTGGCGCGCGGGCGCGTAGCTGCGCATATCAGTGGCCTAGCATGGAGATCACCTTGAACGTGGGTGGCATGACCTGCCAGGGCTGCGTGTGCAGCGTAAAGAAAGTATTGGAATCGATTCTCGGCGTCGAACAGGCTCGAGTTTCACTCGAGCGGAGCCAAGCCATAGTGTCGTTCGATCCGGAGCAAACCGGCGTCGACGCGTTCAAGGCCGCGATCACCGCGGCCGGGTACGAGCCTCGCTAACCCGCGTGCCTACCAGAGCTGCCACCACGCTTTTTTGGGCTGCACCTGGGTCAGGGCGAACTTGGTGTTGGGAAAGTTGAGCTTCAGCAGGCGGGCGGAGTCGTCGCGAAGCTCCTTCAAGCCCATGGCGTCGTAAGCTTTCACCAGCACGACCAGCGCCTCCTCCACCATCGGCGACTGCTGATAATTTGCGATCACGAATTGCGCGCGGTTTGCCGCGGCGACGTAAGCCTGCCTGCGCAAGTAATATTCGGCCACGCGCACCTCGTTGCGCGCCATGGCATTGACCAGATAGCGCATGCGCGCCATGGAATCGGGCGTGTAGCGGCTGTCTGGAAAGCGCGTCACCAGTTCCTTGAACGCCTCGAAGGATTCGCGCGCCGCTTTGGGATCGCGCTCGCTCAGGTCCTGCCCTGAGAGACCGCCCAACAGCCCCATGTCCTCATTGAAGTTGACCAGGCCCTTCAAATAGTACGCATAATCGACATTGGGATGATTGGGGTGCAGCTTGATGAAGCGGTCGGCAGCCGCCAAGGCCTGTACCGGGTCCTTGTCCTTGAAATAAGCGTAGCCGATCTCGAGCTGCGCCTGCTGCGCGAGCTTCCCGTAGGGGTAGCGCGCCTCGAGCTTTTCGTAATAACCGATCGCCTTCTTGTAGTCGCCGCTGATCAGCTCCTCTTTGGCGCGCGAGTACAGCTTTTCCGCCGACCAGTCGCGCGTTTCGTCGTATTTGTTGTCGTCGGTGCTGCAACCAACCATCAGCGCGGCGGCGAGCCACAACAGCCCCACAGCGAATCCCGCTAAACTACGTCGCATGGTGGTCCTCGAAAAAAACGCACAGGATTATAGCGGAAACGCGATCCACGGAGCACCAGCCTTGCTCGACCTCAGCGTGCCTGCCGAGCTCGCAGGCCTGCGGCTGGATCAGGCGCTTGCACGACTCCTGCCGCAGTATTCGCGCAGCCGCTTGCAGGAGTGGGTGCGTCGCGTGCGCGTAACCGTCGACGGCGCGCCTGCACAACCGAAAGATAAGGTATGGGGCGGCGAGCGCCTTGTGGTGCATCCCGGGCTCGATCCCGATGCGCTGGCCAACGCACCGCAGGAAATAGCGTTGCACGTCGTCTTCGAAGACCCGCATATTCTCGTCATCGACAAGCCGGCCGGCCTGGTAGTTCACCCCGGAAGCGGCAATCCCCAAGGTACGCTGCTCAATGCTTTGCTGCATCATGCACCCGCGCTGGCCACGCTGCCGCGCGCCGGCATCGTCCATCGGCTAGATAAGGACACCAGCGGCCTGCTGGTCGTGGGCAAGACCCTGGAATCGCAGACTGCGCTGGTGCGCCAGCTGCAGGCACGCAGCGTATCGCGCATCTATATCGCCTTTGTGATCGGCATTCCACCTGCAACCGGGAAAGTAGAGGCTGCGATCGGCCGACATCCCGTGGCTCGTACACGCATGGCTCTGGTATCCCGCGGCAAGAGCGCCGTCACGCATTACCGAGTTCTGCGCTCCGGATACGGCTGGTCGCAGATCGAGTGCCGGCTCGAGACCGGACGCACGCACCAGATTCGCGTGCACATGCAATCGATGGGGCATTCGCTGATCGGCGATCCGGTGTACGGCAGCGCGCGCACAGCGCGCGCACTGCCCCCGTTCGCGCGCGATTTTCCCCGGCAGGCGCTGCACGCCACCCGGCTCGAGTTGCAGCATCCGCACACCGGAGACACGCTGCGTTTCACCTCTGCCCTACCCGCCGATTTGCGGCAGCTCCACGCCGAACTTGAGCAGCATGCGGCTGCCGGCTGATTGGATCGCGCCTGAATGGCCCGCGCCCCCAGGGGTGAAAGCCTTCGTGACCTCACGCAGCGGCGGGGTCAGCACCGGGCCCTACGCGAGCCTGAATCTGGGAACCCGCGTCGGCGATGACGCGCATGCGGTGGCGGAGAACCGATCTCGCGTACGGGCGTTTCTGCCCGCAGATCCCAGATGGCTGCATCAAGTGCATGGAACGCGAGTCGTGCAGGCCGATCGGGTGGCCCAGGAGACTAGTGCGGACGCCGCCTTCACACGCGCCCGCGGCGTGGTGTGTGCGGTCCAGGTCGCCGATTGCCTGCCAGTACTGTTCTGCGATCGCGACGGCACCTGCGTTGCGGCGGCACACGCCGGCTGGCGCGGCTTGAGCGCCGGGGTGCTCGAGCAAACCATCGCTGCACTCGGCCTGCCGGCATCCAGATTGATCGCCTGGCTCGGGCCTGCCATCGGTCCGCGCGCATTCGAAGTGGGCGCCGATGTGCTGAGCGCTTTCGCGCAAAGCGATCCGAGCCACAGCGCATTCGCTGCCGCTGCCGATCCCGGAAAGTGGCTGGCGGATCTCTTCGCCCTGGCGCGCGAGCGACTTGCATCAGCTGGGCTCAACGCGATTTCCGGTGGCGGCCTGTGCAGCTTCTCAGACCCTGCCCGCTTTTTCTCGCATCGTCGCGATCGGATCACCGGGCGCCAGGCGGCCTGCATCTGGCTCGAGTGATCGGCGTGCGATCCTCCGGTTACGCTCCCTGTCCATCGACGCCGCCGCTCACCGAAAGCGCGGCCGGCTCCGCGTTGCATGCGCAATGGCTGGGCGAATTCCTTGCGCGACTGCCCGATGCGTCGCAGGCGGACTTGGCAGGTCTCGTGCAAGGCCTGACCCAGCACGCAGAACGAGCCCGCGAGATACAGGACCGTTACTACCGGCTGCATCTCGAGATCTGGTCGGATTTGCTGGTGGCTGACCCTGCCCCCACAAGGACAATCGATCCCGAACCAGGCGATCATCGCTTCGACGCCCCGGACTGGCAGGCGCTGCCCTGGTTCCGCTATCTCAAGCACACCTATCTGATCAACACGCGCTGGATGCTCGAGTTGGTGGAGCTCGCTGCGCTGCCGCCAGCTCGTAAACGGCGCGTGCGCTTCGTGTTGAAGCAGTATCTGGATGCCCTGGCGCCTGGCAACTTCGCAGCCACTAATCCCGAGGCTCTGCGGCTCGCCTCGCAGACCGGAGGCGCAAGTCTGCTGCAAGGGATCGAGCATCTGCGTCGGGATGTGGCGCGCGGGCGCATCGAGATGAGCGACGAGCGGGCCTTCGAGGTGGGTCGCACGCTGGCCATTACACCGGGGGCCGTCGTCTATCAGAACCCGGTTGTGCAACTCATCCAGTACCACCCGCGCAGCGCGCAAGTGTACGAGCGGCCGCTCATCATCGTCCCCCCGTTCATCAACAAATATTACGTGCTGGACCTGCAGCCCGAGAACTCGTTCGTGCGCTATGCGCTCGAGCAGGGCTTCCAGGTATTCATCGTCTCGTGGCGCAATGTCGGCGGCGAGCTCGGCACGCTCACCTGGGACGACTACATCGAAAACGGCGTGCTCGCGCCGCTTCGGGTGGCGAGACAGATCGCCGCTGCCGACCGTGTCAATACGCTGGGCTTTTGCGTCGGCGGCACGCTGCTCGCCTCGGCGCTCGCCGTTGCCCAGGAGCGCGCGCATGTCAGCAGCTTGACGCTGCTCGCGACTATGCTCGACTTCAGCGATGTCGGGGAGATCGGCGTCTACATCGACGAGGATTTCGTGCGAGAGTGCGAAGAGAATTACCGCGAAGGCGGCGTAGTGCCGGGCGGCGCACTGGCCTCGGCATTCGCCAGTTTGCGAGCCAACGAGCTGGTGTGGTTTTTCGTGATCAACAATTACTTGAAGGGAAGAACGCCGCGCGCGTTCGATTTGCTGCATTGGAACGGCGACAGCGCCAACCTCCCGGGGAAGCTGTATGCGTGGTATTTGCGCCACGCGTACCTCGAGAACAACCTGCGTCAACCTGGCAAGGTGGTGCTGCGTGGTCAACCGCTCGACTTGCGCCGCCTCGATTTGCCCGCTCTGGTGCTGGCGACACGTGAAGACCACATCGTCCCCTGGCGCAGCGCGTATGCGAGCACAGCGTTGCTTACGGGTAGAATCGAATTCCTGCTGGCGGCGAGCGGACATATCGCGGGCATCGTCAATCCGCCGAGCGCGAACCGGCGCGAGTATTGGGTGAACGAGTCGAGCGCGCAGAGTGCCGACGATTGGCTGGCCCAGGCCTACAAAGTCCCGGGCAGCTGGTGGCCGCACTGGGCGCGGTGGCTGAAAGCGTGGTCCGGCGCGCTGGTGGAAGCATCTCATACGCCGGGCAATGCGCAGTATCCGCCCCTGGAGCCTGCGCCAGGAAGCTATGTCCGGGAGCCGGCGCAGTCAAACTGGCCGGATCAGACAACAACGAGCCGATAAGCGGCTGCAATCGAGGAGGCAAACATGGCAAAGCGTAATGTTCTGGTCACCGGGGGCATGGGCGGCCTCGGCGAGACGATTTGCACCAAGATGGCCGACGCCGGCTATCAGGTGATCGCGACGTATTCTCCGGGAAACAAGAAGGCGCCGGACTGGCTGGCGACCATGGGCGCGCGCGGATACAAGTTTCGCGCTTACGAGTGCGACGTTGCGGACTTCGAATCATGTGCCCGCGCGGTGAAGACCATCGAGGCGGAAAACGGTCCGATCGACGTCCTGGTGAACAACGCCGGAATTACGCGCGACATGACTTTCCGCAAGATGGGTAAGGCGGACTGGGATATGGTCCTGCGCACGAACCTCGACAGCGTGTTCAACATGACCAAGCAGGTGATGGACGGCATGACCGAGCGGGGCTGGGGACGCGTCATCAACGTCTCGTCGGTGAATGGTCAGAAAGGGGCATTTGGACAGACCAACTATTCAGCGGCCAAGGCCGGCATGCACGGCTTCACCAAAGCCCTCGCCCTGGAAGTCGCGAAGAAGGGGGTGACGGTGAACACGATCTCGCCCGGCTATATCGGCACGAAGATGGTGACCGCAATCCGCGAGGACATTCTCAACGAAAAGATCATTCCGCAGATTCCTGTGAGTCGCCTGGGCAAGCCCGAGGAAGTCGCGGGGCTCATCATCTATCTCGCTTCCGACGAAGCGGCTTTCGTCACCGGCGCCAACATCTCGATCAACGGCGGGCAGCATATGTACTGAAGCAGGAGACTTGAAAGCGAGGCGCAGGACCGGCAGAAAAAAAAGCCCCGATGGAGAACCATCGGGGCTAACCTTTGATATAAGGACGGAGCCTTATATAAAGGGGGAGGAGCCGTTTACCCGCGTGCCGCGATCGCTTGAATCGCCTTGGCAGCCGAGTCGGTTGTGGTCTTGACCACTGAGTCGGCCAGCTCGATGGACTGCTTCGCAGTCCGGGTGAATCCGTCGACTACCGCTTCCACCGTCGTGCGTGTGGAGTCGAGCGCCGCTTTGGTGCCACCGGTCTTTCCACCTGGCGCAGCATCCGTGACCTCGTCGAGCGCCTCGAACCAGCCATTGCGCAGCTCAGCCGACTTATCCTGTGCCAGCGCAAACAACTGAACGCCCGTTGCGTGCGCAGTGTCATAAAGGCTTCTCGTGTAACCCAGTGCCTTTTCGGCAGTGGCGACCGCGTTGCTGTTGGCGCGTGCGGGCAGCTCGGTGAGATCCTTGACCTCGCTGAAATTACGTCCGCGTTCGGCGCTTTCGCGCAGTACAGATTTGAGCGCCGCGAACTGTATGCGCGCAAATTTTTCTGTGCCGTCGGCCATCACCTGCGCCGCTTCCAGCCAACCATCCAGACCGGTTTTGTTCAACGCAGAAACTCGATTCAGTTGAGATTGCATGTCTAGTACCCTAATATCCCTGGTGTCTATGCAGTTCGTTTATCCGCTCGATGAGAGCAATCGCAGCCAATTGCTGCGATGCATCAGGGAGGATCCTAGTACCAATTCCGGTGTTTGTCAATGGATGTGCTTCCGGCGACGCAGCAAAAAGCGATTGCGTCTATAATTCAAGCCGTTAAACTTGACATTTTGGTAGGTTCGGTCGAATCAGCAGAAGTCAATTTAGTCAAAGCATTGCGCCACAAAAGGGAGCGCGCCCGATGTCAGAAAATACGAGACTGATCAAAAAATATCCGAACCGCCGACTGTACGACACGGCCACCAGCAGCTACATCACGCTGGCGGACGTGAAAAAGCTGGTGCTCGAGCAGATTCCATTCAGGGTAGTGGACGCCAAGAGCACCGAGGATTTGACGCGCAGCATTCTGCTGCAGATCATCCTCGAGGAGGAAGGCGCCGGAGCCCCGATGTTCTCCTCCGATATGCTGTCCCAGATCATTCGCTTCTACGGCAACGCGATGCAGGGAATGATGGGCACTTATCTGGAGAAGAACATCCAGACCTTCATGGAGATACAGCGGCGGCTGCAGGAGCAGTCGCTCGGGAAGATGGGCGAGAACCCCATGCTCAACACCGACGCCTGGAGCCAGTTCGTGAAGATGCAGGGACCGGCGATCCAGGGGCTCATGACCAGCTATCTCGAGCAAAGCGCCCAGACGTTCCTGGAGATGCAGCAGCAGTTGCAAAAGCAGGCGCGCAACATATTCGGTGCATTTCAGTTTCCGAACTTTGCCAACGCGTACCCCGGCTTCACGCCCTCCGGCGATAAGCCAGCCACCGAAGACCCTGAGACCGAGCGCAAGTCGTGACGCCGATGCACGAGCCCGCCTGATGGCGAAGCACACGCCGAAGGTGGGTTTCGTGTCGCTCGGCTGCCCCAAGGCGCTGGTCGACTCAGAGCGCATCCTCACCCAGCTGAGAGCAGAGGGCTACCTCGTCGCTCCCAGCTATGAGGATGCCGACCTGGTGGTAGTCAACACCTGCGGCTTCATCGATGCCGCGGTGGAAGAATCGCTGGACGCGATCGGCGAAGCGCTCGCGCAGAACGGCAAGGTGATCGTCACCGGTTGCCTGGGCGCGAAGGGCTCCCTAGTACAGGACACCCATCCGCAGGTGCTTGCGGTCACGGGTCCGCACGCCGTGGGCGAAGTGATGACGGCAGTGCACGCGCATCTGCCCAAGCCGCACGATCCGTATACCGATCTCATCCCGCCGCAGGGAATCAAGCTCACGCCCCGGCACTACGCCTACCTCAAGATCTCAGAGGGCTGCAATCACCGCTGCACGTTCTGCATCATCCCGTCCATGCGCGGCGATCTGGTGAGTCGCCCGGTGGGTGAGGTGATGCGGGAGGCGGAGAATCTGGTGAACGCCGGGGTGAAGGAATTGCTCGTCATAGCGCAGGACACCAGCGCATACGGCGTCGACCTCAAGTACCGCACTGGATTCTGGGGCGGTCGTCCGCTGAAGACGCGCATGACGGATCTCACGCGGGCGCTGGGCGATTTGGGAGTCTGGGTACGCCTGCACTACGTATACCCTTATCCGCACGTCGATGAGGTCGTACCGCTGATGGCGCAGGGGAAGCTGCTGCCTTATCTCGATGTACCGTTTCAGCACGCCAGCCCGCGCCTGCTCAAGCTGATGAAGCGTCCGGCCAATGCCGAGAACAATCTCGAGCGCATCCGCCGCTGGCGCGAGATCTGTCCCGATCTCACTCTCCGCAGTACATTCATCGTCGGCTTTCCCGGCGAAACCGAAGCTGAGTTCGAGCAGTTGCTGGAATTTCTCGAGCAGGCGCAACTCGATCGCGTGGGTTGCTTCGCCTATTCTGCGGTGGACGGAGCCGCGGCCAACGGGCTCCCGGATCCGGTGCCCGAAGAAAGCAAAGAAATGCGCCGCGCGCGCTTCATGGCGGTGCAGGAGAAGATCAGCGCGGCACGCCTCAAAGCCAAGATCGGACGTACCATCACCGTCCTGATCGACGCGCTCGACGGTGATACCGCCATCGCGCGCAGCGCAGCCGATGCCCCGGACATCGACGGGCTCGTGTACCTGCGCAAAGCAAAGCGTTTCAAGCCAGGCGAGTTCGTACGGGTACACATCACCGGCTCCGATCAACACGACCTCACGGCGGTACCCGAGCAAGCCGCGGCCAATGCCTGAAGCGACCCGCCGCGCCTTCGCGTAGCCTCATGCCTTAAAGTTTACCTCGATGTCCGGCTGCGCATGGCGGCACCACGCATGCACCATCGCCGCGGTGTCATGGGCTATGCCGATGTCGCCTCCCCGGGTGAGCGCGATAAAGCCGGCGCCCGCTCCTACGCTGCCGTGCATCTCGCTCAACGTCTGCGCGATCGCATCCTGCGCACCGCGCCCGGCGTCGATCAGATCGTAGATGCGCTTCGCGGCGAGCACACGCAGGATGAGCTCGCCTTTGCCGGTTGACGAGATCGCAGCACACGCTCCCGCATAAGTTCCGGCGCCGGGCAGCGGAGAATCGCCCACGCGCCCCGGCAGCTTGAGCATCGTCCCGCCCGTGGAAGTCGCGGCGGCAAGACCGCCATGACCGTCGAGCGCCACTGCCCCCACTGTGCCAGGCGAGGCCGGCTGCGCGCGGTCGACAAAATCGCTGCGCGCAGGCTCTGCAACGGGATCGTAGTCCGCAAATCCATGCTCGCGCGCAAAACGCAGTGCGCCAGCGCCCGCGAGCAGCGCGTGCGGACTGCTCTCCATTACGCACCGCGCCACCCGCACGGGATTGCGCACGCGCGCGATCGCCGCCACTCCACCGAAGCGCAGATCCGCACCGTTCATTACGCTGGCATCCATCTCCACGTCGCCGTCCCGGTGGAGCACCGAACCGGTGCCGGCGTTGAAGACGGGGTCGTCTTCGAGCATGGCCACCACTTCGCAGACCGTATCGAGCGCGCTCCGGCCATCGTCGAGAAGCGCACGTCCGCGCTCCGCCGCCGCCCGCAGCCCGCTCAGCGCGGCTGGCAGTCGGGCTGCGCGCCACTCACCCGCACCGCCGTGTAGAACCAGGGCCCAGGTCATGGGCACCCGACCGCGCGCGCCTGCTGCGTCAGCCTATAATTCGACGAACCAAACCGATCCTCGTCCATGCTTCCCCGCCAATTCCGTCGCGCCACACGGCGCGATCTACTGGTCGCCGTCTTGCCGGCGTTACTGTTGATCATCGCCGCTTTTGCCGTGGCCTACTACTTCGTCAAGCCCGCGCCGCCGAAGAAAATCGTCATGGCGACCGGCAAGCGTGAAGGCGGCTACGCTTACTTCGGCAAACGCTATCGCGAGATATTGGCCCGCGATGGCATCGTCCTGGAACTGCGTGAGACCGACGGCTCGGTGGAAAATGTGGAGCTGCTCACCGCCGAGCACTCGGACGTGGACGTAGCGTTCGTACAGGGCGGGACCGCTTTTGCCGCAAACGCCCCGGATCTGGTCTCGCTGGGCAGCCTCTATTATGAGCCCTTGTGGGTCTACTACCGCGGACGCGCCATCGACGACGTGGGCGCATTGCACGGCAAGAAGATCGCCATCGGACCTTTCGAGAGCGGGACCCGCGCGCTGGCAGTGCAGCTCCTTGCGGTGAACGCTACCGTACTGCCGCCGACCACGTTACTTCCGCTGGGCGGGAAAGACGCTGCCGAGGCATTGCAGGCGGGCGCTGTGGACGCGGCATTCTTCGTTGCTCCAGCCGAATCGCCGATGGTCGAGAAGCTCGCCGCCGATCGCACGCTCAAGCTGCTGAGCTTCGGGCGGGCCGAAGCATACACGCGCCGCTTTCCCTACCTCACGGCGCTCATGCTGCCGCAAGGCGTGTTCGACTTCATGGGCAATATCCCGCACAACGACGTACAGCTCATCTCGCCCACCGCCAATCTGATCGCGAAGGACACGCTGCATCCGGCGCTCGCTTATCTGCTGATGCGGGCAGCGACGCAGATTCACGGCGAGAGCGGACTGCTACACAAAGCCGGGGTGTTCCCCGCGCCGCTGGATGGCAACTTCCCGCTCAGTCCTGAGGCCACACGCTACTACAAGAGCGGCCCGCCATTTCTGCAGCGTTATCTTCCGTTCTGGGCAGCGAACCTGGTCGAGCGGCTGTGGATCATGCTGGTTCCGGCAATCGCCATCATGGTGCCGCTGTTCCGGCTGGTGCCGCCGCTGTATCGATGGCGCGTGCGCTCCCGTATCTATCGATGGTACGCGCGCCTGAAGGAGATCGAGCTGCAGCTCGATGAAACGCCGCACGCCGTTACGCTCGACGCGGTGCTCGAACGCCTCGACGGCATCGAGCGCTCGGTCAATCGCATTCCAACGCCGCTTGCATATTCGGAGAATCTTTACAGCTTTCGTCAGCACATCGACCTGGTGCGCGAACGCGTGCACCGGGCGTTGGACGTCGATTCGAAGAAGAGCGCATAGCGCGCCTCAATCGTCGGCAGGTTCGACCGCCATGCCAGCCGCAGCCGTATCCCGCGAAAAGAACGCCTCGACGTCCGCCAATGCGCGTGTCCTGCGCATCGGCGGCAGGCTCTGCCAGATGCGCCGGCCATAAGGCTTAGTGATGATGCGCGTGTCGCAGATCATCAGCACGCCCCGATCGGTCTCGTCGCGGATCAGCCGCCCGGCGCCCTGCTTCAATGTGATCACTGCCTGCGGCACCTGATACTCCATGAAAGCGTTGCGGCCCTGCGCATTCATCTTGTCGATGCGCGCCGCGAGCACCGGGTCGTCGGGAGGCTGGAACGGCAGCCGATCGATCATCACCACCGACAGCGCCTCGCCACGCACATCCACTCCTTCCCAGAACGACTGGCTCGCCACCAGCACGCCGTTGCCAAGCCGCCGAAAGCGCTGCAACAGCACGCTGCGTGGACCTTCGCCCTGCAGCAGCAGAGGAAACTCGTAGCCGCGCTGCTTGAAGCCCTCCTGCAGCAACGCATGCGCATCGCGCATCGCGCGGAGGCTGGTGAACAGCAGAAAGGCCCGCCCGCCGCTGGCGCCTAGCACCGGCAGTACCGCCTCCACCACGGCGCGGGTGTAGCCTTCGGCATTCGGGTCGCGCAGGTTATCCGGGACATAGAGCAACGCCTGCTGCGCGTAGTCGAAAGGACTTTCCCACGATTCCGCGCGCGCCGCCTCGAGACCCATCTCGCTTTGATAGTGGGCAAAGTCGCCCTTGACCGATAGCGTCGCCGACGTGAAGATCCAGGCGCGGGCGCTGTCGGTGACCTGTCTGCGCACGATCTCCGCGATCGACAACGGCGTGGTGTTGAGCTGCAACGTGTGATGAAACAGCTCGACCCAGCGCACCATGTCTTCGTCCTCGGCCTCTCGCCATTGCGCCACTCGATGCTTCAAGTCCTGCACGCGCGCGTAGCAGTTGGCCAGCCCCTCGCTGCGGTCGGCCTGGAACTCGAGCAACCCGCTCAACGCGGAGAGCTTCTCGGCGGCGACTTCCAGCGCAGGCTCGAATCCCGCGCGGCTCACCAGCGCCCGCGCAGGCAGCCGGCCATTCTGCTCGTTGAGCGACAGCCTAAGGTCGCGGGCTGCGCGATCGACCGCGACAGCAGCCTCCGGCAGTGGCGCGAAATCCTTGGCTGCGGCGGCCGCCTCCACGCGTACATCGCGTGCCAGCTCGATCATCTGAGCAGTGGACACGCTGCGCCCGAAGAACAGGCTCGCGGTCTCGGGGAGCTGATGGGCCTCGTCGAAGATGACGGTATTGCACGCGGGGAGCAGCTCGCTCACGCCCTCATCGCGCAACATGAGATCGGCAAAGAACAGATGATGGTTGACCACCACGACATCCGCGGCCAGCGCCTGCTTGCGCGCTTCCATGACGAAACAGTCCTTGTAGCGCGGGCATTCGCTGCCGAGGCAATTGTCCCGGGTTGAGGTAACCAGCGGCCAGACCGCGGCGTCTTCCGGGACCTCGGTCAGCGAGCCACGGTCTCCAGTTTTCGACGTGCGGGCAAACCGTGCCACTTCCTGCAGAAGTGCGCTGTCGTCACGGTTGACGAAGCGTCCGTCGGCCAGTTGACGCTCCAGATGATAGTGGCACACATAGTTGGCCCGGCCTTTGAGCAGCGCAACGCTCACCGATAGACGCAGGGCCTTGCGTACGGTCGGGATATCGCGATCGAACAGCTGGTCCTGGAGCGTCTTGGTGCCGGTGGAAACGATCACCTTGCCGCCACAAAGGAGTGCCGGCACCAGATACGCGAACGTCTTGCCGGTGCCGGTCCCCGCCTCGACAATGAGCGCGCCGCGGGCTTCGATCGCATCGGCCACGGCGCGCGCCATTTCGATCTGCTGAGACCGCAGTTTGTACGCGGGAACGGCGTGGGCCAGCCGCCCCGCTTCCGCAAATACAGCGTCCAGTTCTTTCATGACCCGATTTTACCGGTCTGCGCAATAATGGAGTGAGCGGTGCGTGAGTCTGCG
>Ga0335084_10005027_pt1 | contig 13049 bp, 15 predicted proteins | sample Lox_Sample_44_FD_206721 | JGI IMG/M metagenome (GOLD analysis project Ga0335084, IMG submission 206721) | Soil microbial communities from Loxahatchee National Wildlife Refuge, Florida, United States - Lox_Sample_4.4 | ecosystem: Environmental > Terrestrial > Soil > Wetlands | place: USA... | reverse complement strand
TGTCACATCGAATATCCACGCGAGGACGAGGGCGATCGGAAAGCCGGCGCTCAACAAAACGATCAGTGCGCGTTGGGACCAGGACGGAAAGCCGAGGGGCTCGAATGTGGAGCTTCCGACTTGAATCAGCAGCCAAGCTGTGACGGCATACATCGCCGCCACCCGGAATACGTGTCGCTGCTTCAACTGCTCAACAAATGACGGCTTTTCAGTTGTCACGGGACTCCCCTCCCGCATTTACGTTAGCGCACTGCACTGAGGCGGCGAAGTGGGCCTTGCGTGTTCCCAGGTACCGTTTGCAGATCCCGCAAGCAAATACGCGAAATCAACTTCCCACAACGCAGTACGCGTAACAAAGGGTCGCCTTGCGACTCTTCACGCGAGGGCGATCGAAAAGCTCATACGACAATTTCCCACGATTAATGTCCGACGCAATGAAAGAATTCGGATTTGCTCGCCACGAAGTGATTTACTCAAATCAGGAGTTATCCCTCCGGTGGCGGAACATTCGCGCAGACTGGTCTATCGATGTCCGAGACTGAGATTCCACTCTTCGGCGCACTGGTGAACGGGCGGGTATTCAAAGTCGGTAACACGGTGCGAAGGCCCACTGGTCCCTGGACACCCACGATCCACGCGCTTCTCGCACACTTGCAGTCCAAAGGGTTCCCCAGTCCCAAGCCGTTGGGTTTCGACTCCCAGGGCCGAGAAGTGCTGAGCTATCTTCCTGGCACATGTTCAATTGATCTCTGGCCTCGAGCGTTGCTTGCGACCTCGGGCGCGCGTCAGGTCGGTGCATTGTTGCGGGCATACCACGAGGCGGTGGCGGATTTCGCGCCGCCCGAGCCGCCGATATGGCGTCATGGACCTCAGGCAATTGCGCCTGGAGAGATTGTGGTGCACGGCGATTTCGGACCGCACAACCTCATCTGGACGGACGACAAGCTCTCGGGCGTCATCGACTTCGACATCGCCCGGCCCGGGCAGCCAGAACAGGACGTGGTCTTTGCAGCTGTTCGTGCCGCGCATCTGCGTCCCGACGATACAGCGAAGGCGGTTGGCTTCGAATCCATTCCCGATCGGCGCTCCAGGCTGGAGGCGTTTGCCGAAGGCTATGGCACATCAGCCGCTGAAATCCTTGAGCGAGCGTGTGCGGTTCGTGAGGCCGAACTGAAAAGGATTGAGCGCTTGGGCAGCGCAGACGTCGAGCCGTGGGCGACATTTCTGCGGCGCGGCTTGAATACTTGGCTTGCGTGGGAACTGGGCTGGTTCGAGGAAAACGTATCGAAGTTCCTTGCAGTCTAGTCCCAACTCACGATGGCAAGACTACCAAGGCTATGGATGTGCAGACGATTGGCCGACGTTTAGTGGGAATGAAATGCAACGGCTGCCGTCTATCCATCCTCGTACCCATCCTCACGAAGTCGCGGCTCACAAATCTCGTTCGGCGTGCTAGCCGTGATGCAGCACTACACACACCCACTTGGAGAGCAACCCCAAGCACGAAGGTAGCCAACGACCCATGATCTGTCCGATTGCTCCAGCAGCGTCCCAGTCTATCGCGTCCCCTCCGCTTGATGGTTGGGGATAGCGTAGAGCCGTGACGTCGTGAGTGTCGAATTAGCGCGGTTGCGCTAATTTGTATGACTCAAGCACCGATGCAAGCGATTCCACTGACGCGGTTTGTCAACGTTTCGGCAGCGGTCCCCATTCGGTTCGCATTCGACCCCGACGACGAATCGCGGTAGCGGCACGCCAGTGGATGACTCGCGTCTTGAACGGTGCCACCACCAACTCGCCCACGAGAGCGAGTCGTTCGCGCCAGGTGAAGGGCCTAATAGGATTGCGCAACTGGGCAACGATCGCGCGCGCGACGTTTTTCGCATTGGCGAAATGCCTGTACACCGCAAGTGCCGCATCGAATTCCGCCGGGGGGAGTTTGTAGAGCGCCTCACGCGCAGCGATCTGTGCTGCATCCATCAGTCGCACCCGTGTTTCAACCGAGCCGAACCCATCGTACGTTTCGCTCATTCGAATGAATTCGCCATCGAGGTGCGCAGCCATCAATGCGTAGGCAGTCGCGCTCAGCAGCAAGTATTCTTTGTCGGGTACAGAGTTCTTCAGAAGTCGGTGCGCGAGGATTACGTCCGTGCCGGATACCTGTGGCCTACCAGCGATGGAATGGAATACGGCCGTGCCGACATGCACGATGATCTTGAGTCCGAGCTGGTCGGAATTGCGACAGATCGCGCAACCACACGGCGTCGATTCCGTTGCCACAGCGGACCCGGCGAGAAATGCGCTAAAAAAGCGATCCAGCTTGCGGCTTACTTCTTCAACCGTCTCGTTCCATGCGGCGTCATCGCTGGCACTTTCACGCGCCGCGTACAAAAACACTGCGTCGCCTTCGATCTCCTGGAGCGTCAGCGGGATGTCGACCTGCGCGATGATCGATTCGATCAGGTTCGTGATCACGACTTGACCGTGAGCGGCTGATGTCTGGTTCTCGAGCATGAACCGCGTGTAACCGCTGATGTCAGCCAAGATAATGACGACGCTTTTTTGCTCCATCTCCGTGTCCCTGGCAAATCGAGTTGCGGGAGACTGTCGCGGCGTAGTGGTGTTGTCTAGCTGCATGGCTTGGGATCGAGTCGTGGCTACTTACCTTGCTCAAGCCCGGGCGGACGCCATTGACGGTTTGCTCAACAGACCATCCACGAACTCGACGAATCGTTGGTCGAGCAAGGCTCGACCGAACGGGCTGCCCCGCCATGAGTATCCCACCACCGGGAACGCGTAGAAGGCCTCAATGTGGCGCGACAGTTCGTCGAGATCATCTTGAGTTTTGGCGGATGAAAATTGTCCCCAGTGCAGCCAGAACCAATGCACATTGAATAAATCGGTACGCGCCGCTTCCTTCGCAGACAGTGTGAACTTACGTCCAAATTCGTCGTAGTAGTCCTTCACCCCGAAGGCCATCACGGCCGTCTCAATCAAATTCTCGTTGCCGAGGATGGCAAGGATAGCCTCGTGAACGCCAACCGCTCTCGTTAGACGGTTGGCGTCGCTTGCGGTGGATCTCGCGACCCGAACCTGCACTGCGAGATAGCCCAGCGTCACCAAGACTGCTGCTGCTCCCAAGATCTGACCGATTGCCCCTATCGCGTCCCAGTTCATCGCATCCCCTCCGCTTGACGGTTGGGGAATAGCGTAAAGACCTGCAGGTGGAGGCGGAAGCAGGAAGCGGTCATTTGTCCCGTGCGTTGACGGCGCTGCGTCCCGCTGCACCCCACCACGGCTGCAACTCAACCAATGACGGCGAGCGCGGATCGGCTATGAGCGAATCGATGTGCGCCGTCTCCAAATCAACAGTCTTTTTGTAGGTGTTCCACCATTCATTGCCGCCCTTCGTCTTCAGCGCGGCAGCGAAGAACTGAAGGAACCCCTGCGCCAACGCTTCGTCGAATTGTTTGGCTTTACTCTGAACATACATGTTGACGGTAAACAGGTAGTTCGCTGCGCAAAGACAATGGAATCGCTCTTTTCATTTTGATCGAGCGACGCGAGTCCCTCCAAGAAGCCCTTTCGCGTCATATCAACGACCTCTGGGTGCAGGTAGAGGTCAGATAGGAAGCGGGTGTAGTCACCAATGAAAGAATTCTGCGACGCATGCTTCGCAGTGAGGTTCGCGCCCCTCAGTTGCACGCCGAGATAACCCAGCGAGATGAACACCGCCGCCGCGCCAAGCATCTGCCCAATCGCACCGATTGCGTCCCAGTTCATCGCATCCCCTCCGCTTGATGGTTGGGGATAGCGTAGAACTGAACGTGAAGAAAAGTCAGCCAGACTGCGTGAGCAGCTCGTCGATTCGGCGGACCACTTCGGGGTTGAGAATATCCGGGTCCTTCGCGGTCTCGTACCAAAGGCGACTGACTGGTTGCGTTCCGTACGCGAAACGTGCGCTCCTTTCCCCGGCTGCGCGCTCCCCCGCGGAGAGTTGATCAAAGTTCTGAAAGAGTTGCTCGCGAGTGAACCACCACGCGAACTGCTCAAAATATTCCGCAAACGCTTCCTCCTCGGTGACGCCCGTCTGCTCGATTGCTGCCGTAACGAACGCAGGCAGGCGCCCACCAAGTGCCAAGTGCCAAGTGCATCTTCGAAAAGCGTCGCGCGGACTCTGGCGTCGCTCGGGCAGACCATACCCGCATTGCCATGTCGTAACGCACGTGACGAGCGGATCGCGACACGGCGTCGCGCGCGTGTCGCACTTGAACGGCAAGGTAGCCGATCGAGATCAACACGCCGACAGAGCCAAGAATCTGACCAACCGCACCGATTGCGTCCCAGTTCATCGCATCCCCTCCGCTCGATGGTTGGGGATTAGAGTAGTGCTGTACCGCACCGCGCAATACCGTCCCCCATTTCGTGGATCATTCAAGGCCGGCAGTTCGCAGCGTCGCTGCCCAACGCGCCGCCATGTCCGGATTGGAAAGTCCTCCGGGGCCTTCTTCCAACCACGCCATCGAGAGCGCGGGCTGCACTCGACGAGCTTCCGCGATGGCCGCACGAGCCCGATCGATCTGCCCCAAACCGACTTCGTTGAGTGCACTGTCGATGTAGCCCCAGTGGTTGGCGGGGTTGGCGGAGACGACCATCCGCGCCTGCTCCAATCCCTTATCGAACTGGCCGAGTTCGTAGTAGCCCTCGGATAGGGTTGAACGGATAACTGGCACGCGCGGATCATTGGGGCTCAGTCGGATCGCGTGCTCGGCCGCAATGATGCTGCCCTGCGGATCGCCAGACTGTCCCTTCGCGTTAGCGAGCCCGGCCCAGGCAAAGCTGGAACTAGGGTTTAGTTCGATCGCGCGCTCATAGGCGGCGAGCGCGGCGACCGTCTCCTTGCGCCGGATCAACACTTCACCCATAGCTTCGTGCGCGAATGGATCAAGGGGATCGAGTGCGACAGCACGGCGCGCCGATTCCAACGCCTTATCGAGACGATGCTCGTCGTCACCCTGCGCGAGCTGCCATTGCCATTCCCAGGCGTAGGCAGCCCCAAGCGCTGCATGAGCGGACGCAAACCCAGGCTCGATGGCGATGGCTTGTTCGAAATACGGACGCACCTTAAGGACCTCGTCCGGGGTTAGTTGCACAACGGATTTCAAAAACTGTTGCATCCCCAACGTGTAAAGGCTCCAGGCGTCGAGGTTCCGCGTCCCGCGCTGCTGAGCACGATTCGTTTCTGCGCGTGTTAGGTCGTCGACCAGCGGCGCTGCGATCGACGTACTGATTTCGTCCTGTAGGTCGAAGAAGTCGGCGAGCGGCCGATCGAATGTCTGGCTCCACAATGTGGCGCCCGTGTGCGCGTCGACCAGTTGTGCGCTGACACGGATGCGATCCGCACCGCGGCGTACACTACCTTGCACGAGGTAACGCACGTTCAGCGCTTCGGCCACGCGTTTGATGTCGACCTCGCCGCGGTATTGGAAGCTCGACGCACGCGCAATTACGGGGAAAGTACGCCACGCTGACAGTCGAGTGATCAGATCCTCCGCGAGACCATCGGCGAAGAGCGCTTGCTTGGGATCTTCCGAGAGGTTCTCGAACGGCAGCACCGCGATTGCGGGGTGCGCGAACGTATCGCTCGCGCCGTCCGCGCCGTCGTGCGTGGCGACCGGCGCTGTCGCGTGCGCCGATTCGGCGGGTTTGACGGGTGCCGCATTGCGCGTTGCATACCAAACCAGCACTCCGGCCAACACGGCAAGCAGCCCCAACGCAGTCACGATCGCCCAACGACGTCGCTGCGGCGCGAGAGCGGCCCCGTGCCGTGGTGTCGGCGTCGATGCGTGTGTCGGCGTGGGAGCGGTCGACGACGCGGGGTCAACGCCGCTTGCGAGTGTGGCGATACTCGCGACCACCTTGCGCCAGGCCGGCGCTTCGAGGTCTCCGCGCCAGCCGGTCAGGTCCGCATACTGCGTCTGGTTGAACGGCAACGGCGGGATGGTGCCGTCGGCGCTGATCTGCACCAGGCTGCGCGCGCTGCGCCCCACTTCCGCTTCGCCGAGCACCCAGTCGGCGTCGACCGCGTCGGCCGACCAGACGACGAGGACAGCCTTCGCTGCTTGCAACTGATCGCGAATGATCCGAGAGAAGGGCCGGTGTACCGGCAGCTCGTCGTCCCACCAGACGGAGAGACCGAGGGCGCGCAGCGCGTCGGCGACGCGGTGCACGAGCGCCGTCGTCGAGCTTGCGTGCGAAATGAAGACGTCGGCCATGTCGAACGAGCGAGACCGTCAGGTACACGAAGAAGCGTGCACCATGGCGCGGCACTAGTCGATCGTCGGTCGCGCTTTAGCGCTCGGGCTAGGGAATCATCCAGTGGCTCGGCCCTCCGTGTCTCGATGAAGGCAGCGACGAATCTGAGCACCTGCCCAATCCTAGTCTGCGCAATCGCGCTCGGCCTTCGACCTCACTAGCACCTGCACTGCCAAGCAACCAACGGTGATGGACGTCGCGAGCGAGCCCAATATTCACCCAAGGGCAGCGGCCTAATGCAGCGTGGGGGGTGCCTGGCTTCGTAGTACTTCGACCGCGCGACGGGCACCCTCCTGGTGTGGGTTGATGCTCAGCACGTGTTCGAACGCAGTGAGCGCGGCCGTCAGATCGCCCGCGCGTATACAGATTTGCGCAAAACCGCTGACGGCCCCGAAATGGCGCGGTTCCAAGCTGAGCGTCTGCCCGATGTCGTCCAAGCTATCGGCATCGCGACCTTCGATGAAACGCAACGTGGCGCGCTTGTTCCACGCCTCGGACCAAGCCGGCCACTCCTGTACGAGCGCATTGAGCACACGGCCCGCCTCGGTGACATCACCGCTACCGAGCGCCTTGATTGCGCGCTGCATGGCGCGTGTGGCACGCGGTTCGTCATGGGTGCACCAAAGCGACCAGATGCGTGCCTCGGCGGCGGCGCGCACAGCCGGGTCGCGATCAGCGCGAAGAGAAGCAAACAACGCGGCGAGTTCCGTTGAAGGCGGCACAGGCGCGGCGCCGAGGATGGTAAGCAAATGATCGATGCGAAGTGAGATTGGGTCGAGCCGCATCAGCCGATCCGTTCTTGTGGAATGGACCGCAGTGTAAGGTCGTCGGGAGGCGGAATGTACATTCGAACGAGAGATTGCTCGCGCCTTTTCATGACCGAGGGAGGTTCCTGTTTGCGATCCTCGACAACGGTGGACGCTTCGGCGCTGGCTAGCCCGAAACCCGACGAGCTACAAACTCTCTGTCCTTTCGTTCCTGCATCACTACAGACGCCGGAATCCAACTCGGCGGCGATGCGATTGGTGCCCGCTCGGGTGCCCAACTTGAGATCACTTGGCATCACTTCAGTTGACATGAATTGGTAAGAATCCGAGCTAAACGTTACGCACGATTACGTCAGCTCACGTCAGATCACGAACTCTGTTCGCTGAAAATCCGAGATGCTTCGGATGTTTTTCCGTGTGTCACCTTCTCAGGTTCGGTACGAATTTTGTGGAGGTTGACTCGGCGTTTCGTCGAGGTCGACATTGTGTACGCGATCGCGTTAGCGTCAGCTTGACCGGCACCGTAACGGGCTCGTTAGCATGGCCGATGCGTGCATTCGAGCAGCAACTCGTTCGGCTAAGGCTATCGTGGGGACTCTTCGCGAACGCGGTGCCTCGGCGTCTGTTCGTCCAGTCGCGTTAGGACGATTCGATATTCAGTGGCCGGTAGAACGGCTTGCCCTGGCTGACGTACTCGCCCATCAAGGTTCTGAACGTCTCGCCACCTGATCCTTCCTCGGTCAGCGTCAGGTTCTGGCGGAAGAAATTGATGCTATCCGGATTCAGCGACCGGGCCATGGCCCAGTAGTGCTCCGCCTTCTCCTTCGCGCCGTGGGAGCGGAACAGATTGCCGAGTCGAAACGCGGCATCGGCCTTCAATTGATCTGCCCCATGCGCACGCACGTTGCTCGCGACCGTCGACGCGGACTGCAAGTACACACTGTCGGCTCCCTTCGCAACCCAATCCTTGAGCGCCGGGGAATAGACGTTGGTACCGAACAGGAACGCCTGTTCGCCTTCGCCGAACTGGTGGACCTTGGCGTAGGTGCCCTCGTCGATGCGAACGATCCTGCCTTCTTCGTCGATCCAGGCTGCCGATGGGACGTTCACGAAATTGAACACGCTGCTGATGATGTGGTCTTCATCAACAATCTGCACGTAGGTCGCCTTGGCCGCATCGAAGATCGGTCCCGCCACAGCTTCGCCGCCGGTGTCCTGGGCTGCGCTGATGATGACGAAATTGGGATCGTTGAGTTCTTCGTAGATTGCTTGCCACACGGGCAAGTCGAGCTGGCAGCCTCACCAGGATGACCAGGTGACGATCAACGCCTTCTTGCCCCTGAAATCGGCCAGCCGGATCGCCTTGCCCTGGCGGTCCTTGACTTCGAATTCCGGTGCCTTGGCATTCAGTAGCGTGCGCTCCCGCTTGGCTGGGATCTCCGCGAAACTCCAAACGCCGGATTCAGCATCCGCCACATACGGCTGTCCGAGCAGATCCGCGAATGCCGTGAGGTCGAACCACTGAACACCGTTTCGCTCGACGAGCAACTTGTCGTTCATCGGAATGCACATGTCTTCGAAACACACACCCTCGGGCTTCACTTCGAAGCCATTCACGCGACCGAGGTCCTCCGGCCGTATAAGCAGACCGGGTCCCTGGCCGATCTCCGTCAGGGTGACGCCTTTACCTTGGCACAGAATCGTGGCGCTACCCTCGGGATGGATCGGTGTTGCTTCGAATGGGTGTCGATATTCGGGAAATGCTCCGAACGCTCTGGCCATCACTACCTCCTTTTGCTCGCGGGCTGCTTAACATCCTAGTGGGTCTATCTTCACTGGAAAACATCGACCGCATCGCCGACTTCTTCGCAGTTCGTCGCATCCTTCCACTCACTGCTCGGAATAGTGTAGGTGTGGCGAAGTGCAGTCGAACTACGGTGAGCGGGCCGAATCGAATTTCGGGAGCGGAGCCGCCCGTAGAACGGAACAGAATGAAGTCCGGATCCTGTTCGACGATGGGAGTAACCACCGGATTCCTGAGCATCCTCACGCCGGCATCGACGACCCACCCGCCCAGCACCTTGAGCACGCACAGCTTGAATAGATCGCCTTTGAACGCGTAAGGCACCAACGTGTCGAACGCCCACCGGACGTCTTCGCTAAAGTGCTCATCGATAAACGCAGTCGCATCATCGAGATACCAGATTCGGTATTCGTGGTCGACAAAAATGGACTGCACTGATTGCGTCGCCCTTCGCGAATAGCCACTCAGTTCCACGACGCCCGCGTCACTGAATACGACCTGATGTACCTTTCGAATCACTCAGCGGACTTAGCGGATCGTCGCCGCGGCACGTTGTGCATCATCCCTGTCCGCGATTGATCCGCATGAGACGTAGAAAAACCACAAACGAGAACATGAGCCACCAAGCCAGACCCGTGAGGTGCGGCCACGCCGAAGACAGCCAAAAAACGTTTCCAATTTGCAATGCGAGCGTGCCGACACCCGCGATCAGCGCCAACGCGAAAAACACGGAGTCGGGGCGTGTCGCTTGCAACAAGATGCGACGTGCTTGAAAGGCACGCATCATCAGAACGAGAACTTGTTGGGCGCTCCAACCCGCGCTGGCCACTATCCAGACCGTACGCTCCGGCAGCTGCGCAGACAGCATGAGCAGCGGAATCAAAGCCCAGAGAACGACGCCGACGCCTCCGGTCAGGATCACATTGAGAAGGACACTGTCCAGCGCCACGCTCTCGCGCGCCCGCGATCCGAGCACCACAACGATCCCCGAGAAACCCGCGACCGCGACGCCAAGTTGGGCGAGCGTTGCAAGGATCTCTTCGGGACGCACCAGCGCCGCCTAAGGTCGCGTCAACCGCAACGGCTCGTCAGGCGCATAGAAGTTGTTTGAGCTGTCGGATCTCTGGAGCATGCTCTCGAACAAACCATGGACTCAGAAGCGGAAGATACTCTCGCTGCCACTCGAGCGGCAGTTCGAAGAAGCTCGAGACGATCGTTCCGCGGCATCGTGCCACACCACAACACGAGGAGTTGATGTGCCTTTCCGGAGATTGCATCAGAACCACGCGTCCGCCTTCCAGGTAGTCGCGATGATGTGTCGAGTCACTGAGGAGCAGAGGATGTTCGGCGTCTACGATGCGAGTGTCATCGATTCGAAGAATGGTCTCGCCGACGTCGTAGCTTCGAGTGGCAAAAGCGCCGAGACCGGCAATCGCCGACTTCCGCACAACGGGACTCATCACTGCTTCGCCTCGGATCGAATCACGGAGAGCTGCGCGGTCAGCCACTCGGCGCTCGGCATCGCAGCGGCGCCGGTGCATCTCACCTGATAGGGTTTGCCCGAGGCACTGCTCTTCGTCGCGACGAGCGCGATGAACTCCTCGGTGTTCTCGACCGTCGTGACCTTCTCGGCGTTCGCGAGCTTGCTCAGCAGGTGCCGCTCCGCTTTCGCCGCGTCAAACCACTCGCCATTGCGATAGAACTTGCAACGCGACGGCTGCATCCTCGCGAGCAGGGTATCGATCTCAGCGCGCACGGGCGCCGGCGTCGGCGCCGCATAGGATGCCGGCGCCAGCACGGAGAGCATGAGGACCAAGCTGCAGATTCGCATCCGGCAGGTCCGCAGTGTTCCAAACCGGCAACCTAAACAGTTCGGGCATCGAGATCCAGCAACATCGCGCCGACTCGCCCCACCGCAAGAAAGAGACGGCCCTGCAACCGCCACGACACTCGAGTTCACTTTGGGGCGCGCATCCTAGCGCTGCCTAGCGATCTGCCAACGTCTCGACGTCGTGGACTTCCACTTCTCGCGGTCAATCGACATTTCGATCATGTCAACATACTGCCCATCGAACAGCGTCGCGCCGTGGATGCGGCGCCGCTCGCGTTGGCGCGATGTATCCGACGGTCGGACGAAGCAGTACGGTTGCGCCGCGCAGGGTCGTCATGAAGGGTGACCATCCGAAATGGTGAACCACGGCGCCTTGCGTTCTACGAATACGTGCATGTTCGGTCGCAAGCCCGGATCGTCGTCCAAACACCCCGCCGGAATTTCAATCAAGGGCGCACAAGAGAATGCATCCGGGACCCGAGAGCCACAACGATTGCAGAAGCACGAGTGATACGCAGGGGGAGTTTCACGAACTGGAGCTTCGTACACACGGACGAGCTCCTGGCCCTGCAGAAGCTTGAAATCGTCGCGCGCCACACAGATACCTGCCGCGAACGCTGAACCGGTAACCTTGCGGCAGCGCAAACAGTGACAAAGCTCAAACGGCCCCTGGACGTGACTAGCTTCGAATCGAACACCACCGCAGAGACAACTGCCACGTATCATCGAATGCACCTCACCGGAATCGGCGACAAGACGCGCCCGCATACCTCACAGCACGCGCTCCATATGGATGTCATCGGGCTCGAGCGCGAAGAGCCGCGCATTCGGCGTCGTCAGCGGCATGAAGCCCTGACTCATATAGAAGTCGACGGTCCCACGCGTCGGCGTCGCCGACACGTACAGTCGCTGTTCGCCGTCGGCGCGGGCGAGGCAGATGATCTCGTTCGTCAACTCACCACCGACACCGAGCCGGCGCCATGGCCTCGTCACGTGGAGGACGGCTAACTGCGCCGGGGCCCCCGGGGAAGCTCGCATGTAAACGGCAAACCCGACGAGATGATCGCCATCGAAGGCGCCGAGGGACATGCCACCTGCGTTTACCAAGCGCGTCCACTGCTCGATCCGATGCTCGATGGTGGCCTCGCCCGGCTCACCCCAACGCGGCGCTTCGATGTCAACGTCGATCAGCTGCAAACTCCGCCCGTGTTGGCGGTACTGCTGTGTGATTCGCTCCGACCGGTCGATCTCACCGATGCGAGCCAGTTCGGAGACAGCCATCGCGCGTATGGTCGTCATCAGAAACCTTGGATCACCGCACGCTCTGTTTCGACGCGTCGCCCCTCAAAGCGATCGGCTGGCTCAAAGCGGCTACCTTCTCGGCTCATAAAGCAGTGCCACCGCCCCCGAGCTGAATTCCAGCCGACTCACGAGCTTCAAGTCGACACACCTCGATAGTCCCGCAAACAACGTAGGACCGTGTCCCGCGAGCCTGAGAGACCCGATCCAAGGTGCTCGACACGACGTACTTCTTTGCCGCATCGATCGTTCGGGCGAAGGGTTCCATCCAATTGGGCCTCGCTGGTGTCTGCGCCGACGACCGCCAGGCGGCCTCCATCATTTCGTACGTGACACGGCCAAAGAGGAGAGCATCGGCATGCGCGAGGTTCTCGACCGCGTGACGATGCAAATCGTCGTCCGCGATCATTACGCGATGATCGCAGCACCCATCCAACGTGACGTTGATGGAATACCGAAGGGGGCGCGTCACGTGAGGATACCGACCGCCATCGGGACACGTAACACCGTCGTTCGGTTTGCGCTACGGCTTGGTAGCCGACGCATCGCCTGATACCCCCAGCAGTCGTGCGAATGCCAAGAATGCGTTCACGAGTTGCCATACGACAACGGCAACGTAAGCCCATGCGGCTCCCAGGAACAGACCGTTCGTGGAGAGGAGTATTGCTATCCGTACGAATCCAATCAAAACGCGCCTCATGAGTTCCTTTGAGAGGCCTCCCCGACTCGCGTGCTCGAGTTGTGCGGCGTCCAGCTTTTTCGGGCGCAAGCACCATGGCCGAAGCGCCGACCGTCATGTACGGCCCCACGAGTTCGCGCGAAACGGAAAGCGCGGTACACGACCTCAAGCACACGTTCGGTCGTGGACGCCGGCAACGCGTGCGGTGAGTGGGCCGGACGGTGCCAGCTTCTCCGCGATGTTCTTCCGGTCTCACGATGAGCGAGTCCGCCGGGCTAGGATTCACGGACGACGGCATCGACAATCGATCTCTACCTGCGTGGGTGAGGCGCGGTTTCTTGAGGCTCTCCGGCA
>Ga0335084_10005026_pt1 | contig 13052 bp, 13 predicted proteins | sample Lox_Sample_44_FD_206721 | JGI IMG/M metagenome (GOLD analysis project Ga0335084, IMG submission 206721) | Soil microbial communities from Loxahatchee National Wildlife Refuge, Florida, United States - Lox_Sample_4.4 | ecosystem: Environmental > Terrestrial > Soil > Wetlands | place: USA... | reverse complement strand
GGCGGCGCTCCTCGCCAAGGCGGTGGCGAACGACGCGCAGGCGCTGCCCGCGCACCAGGCCATCGCCGCCGCGACGCTGCACGGCGCGCGCGCCCTGGGCCTGGAGGCCGCGGCCGGCTCGCTCGTGCCCGGGAAATATGCAGACCTGTGCGCGATCTCCTTCGAGGAGCCCGAGCTGTCCCCCTGCTACGACCCCGCCTCTCACCTGGTCTACGCTGCGGGACGCGCCCAGGTGTCGCACGTCTGGGTCGCCGGCGAGCTCCGCCTCGAACGGGGGAAACTCGTCGGATTCGACAATCGCAGCTTGAATAACCGCGTTCTTCTGTGGCAGAATAAGTTGGCCGCAGAAACAAAAGCTTAAGACGGAGCCTTTAGACAGTTCCGAAGCTTCCGGAACCGCGTAGCCTTCAACCTACGAGAGGAAAGCATGAACAACAAGCTGAGCATCACGCTGTCGGGGATCGTACTGCTCGTGTTCGCAGGCTGCGCCAGCACACCGGAACCTGCGGCGCCCGCTCCCGCGCCGGCTCCGGCACCCGCGCCGCAGGCGCTGCCGGCCACGCCGCCGCCCGCCGCCGCACCCAAGCCCGCCGCGCCGAAACCGGAGAAGGTCACGACCGCGTCCACCGTCAATTTCGACTTCGACCGCTACGTCATCCGGCCCGACGCGCGCACCAAGCTCGACGATCTCGTCGGCAAGCTGCGCAACGTCACCCTGGAAGTCGTGATCGCGGTCGGTCACGCCGACCGGCTGGGCGGCGACGCGTACAACATGAAGCTCTCGGTGCGCCGCGCCGACTCGGTGAAGGCCTATCTGGTGAGCAAGGGCATCGCCGCGAGCCGCGTCTACACCGAAGGCAAGGGCGAGCGCCAGCCGGTGAAGGAGTGCAAGGGCGACAAGAAGACCAAGGAACTGATCGCCTGTCTCGAGCCCAACCGCCGCGTCGAGCTCGAAGCGGTAGGCTCGGTCGCGAAATAGCAGAGCCACCCTTCGAAAAGCCCTGCCTCGGCAGGGCTTTTTTATTTGGAAGCTCGATAGTGACTACAATGTCATTCTGAGTCTGAGGGCGCAGCCCGAAGAATCTGCTCCGAAGAGCAGATCGCTCGCGGAGCCTGTCCCGAGCAAAGCGAAGGACCTGCGTTGACACGGTATACCGACAGAGTTCCCTCGCTCCCGCTCGGGATGACAGCTCAGGATGACAACTCCGACAAACCGGGCTCCGGCAACCCCGATATGAACGCCGATCCGCAGGAACTGGAGAAATTCAGCGCGCTCGCGCACCGCTGGTGGGACCCGGAGAGCGAGTTCAAGCCGCTGCACCAGATCAACCCGCTGCGCCTGGAGTGGATCGACCGGATCGCCGCGCTCGCCGGGAAATCCGCGCTCGACGTCGGCTGCGGCGGCGGTATCCTCGCCGAGGCCATGGCGCGGCGCGGCGCGAAGGTGAAGGGCGTCGACCTCTCGGACAAGGCGCTCAAGGTCGCGCAGCTGCACCTGCACGAGAGCCGCCTCGCGGTCGATTACGAGGCGGTCTCGGCCGAGGATCTCGCCCGACGCTCGCCCGGAACGTTCGATGTCGTCACCTGCATGGAGCTGCTCGAGCACGTGCCCGATCCGGCCAGCACGGTGCGCGCCTGCGCTGAGCTCGCGCGGAAGGACGGCCATGTGTTCTTCTCGACCATCAACCGCAATCTCAAGTCCTATGTCTTCGCCGTCATCGGCGCGGAATACGTCCTGAAGCTCTTGCCCAAGGGCACCCACGACTACATGAAGTTCGTGAAGCCCTCGGAGCTCGCGCGCCACTGCCGCGAGGCGGGGCTGGAAGTGCGCGAGATCATCGGCATGAGCTACAACCCGTTCACGCGCGCCTATTCGCTCGGCAGCGACACCGACGTCAACTACCTGGTTCACTGCGTGCGCCGGTGAGCCCGAACGGCGTGCGCGCGGTCCTGTTCGACCTGGACGGCACCTTCGCCGACACCGCGCCCGATCTCGGGCGCGCGCTCAACCGCATGCGCGCGGAAAAGCGGCTCGCGCCCCTGCCGATCGCAACCCTGCGCGCGCACGCCTCCGCCGGCGCCCGCGGCCTGCTCAAGGCGGGCTTCGACGTCACGCCGGAGAGCGAGGGCTATGAAGCCCTGCGCCAGCGCTTCCTGCAACTGTACGAGGAGAACCTGTGCGTCGACACGCGGCTCTTCGACGGCGTCGCGGATCTGGTCGACTCGCTCGCCGCGCGGTCCCTGAGCTGGGGCATCGTCACCAACAAGGCGGCGCGCTATACCGAGCCGCTCCTGCGAACGCTCGGCGTCGATCGTCTCGCGGCCTGCATCGTGAGCGGCGATTCGACTCCGCACATCAAGCCGCACCCGGCCTCGCTGCTCCGCGCCGCCGAGCTGCTTGCGCTCCCGCCCGCGGCCTGCCTTTACGTCGGCGACGATCTCCGCGACATCCAGGCGGCGCGCGCCGCCGGCATGCGCTTCGCCGCCGCCGGCTGGGGCTACCTCGGCGACGGGCAGGATCCGCGCACCTGGGGCGCGGACGCGGTGGTCTCCAGGCCTCCTGAAATACTCGACCTGCTCAATTGAGGAGAAACCCATGCCCGCATACTGGCTGGCCCGCGCGCGAGTCAACGATCCGGTCGAGTACAGGAAGTACACCGACCGCGTTCCCGCGATCCTGGCGAAATACGGCGCGAAGGTGCTGGCCCGAGGCGGGCGCTACCAGACCCTCGAAGGCGCGGAGAAATTCAACCGCTTCGTGGTGATCGAGTTTCCGAGCCTGGAGCAGGGCGTCGCCTGCTTCAACTCGCAGGAATACCAGGAGGCCGCGGCCTTCCGCCGCCGCAACAAGGCCGGCGAGAACGAGCTGGTGATGGTCGAAGCCGGAGAAAGCCAGCCCTCGCGGGCTACTTGAGATTGAGCTTCAGCGCCGCCGCGACGATCGGCTTCGCCCAGTCGGGCGAGCGCGGCAGGTCCTCGGGGTTCCTGATCCTTCCCTTCTCCAGGTGCAGCACCAGCCCGGGCTCGGGCACCTTTCCCCTCGCCGGGTCGGCCTCGGCGCTGTTGTCGTAGAGGCGCAGCGACGCGAGCTTCGGCAGCAGATGGACCAGGTTCAGCCGGCTGTGCTCGTAGCGCCGGCGGATGTGCTCCTCGGGAATGCCGTGGCCGCCCGCGCGTACCCGCGCGCGTACGCGTGCGAGGTGCAGCTCGGGACTCGCAAGGCCGATGTACAGGACATGGACTTCCGCGCCCCGGTCGGCGGCTTGCGCGAGCAGCCGGGTGAGCGTGCTACCGCCGAGCGTCGTCTCGAAGGCGAAATCCAGCCGCTCGGCGATGGCGCGCTCGAGGAGCCTGCGGCCCTGGTGCCAGGCGGCGCCGTTGGCCTCCTCCTGCTTCAGGCCGGGGCGCGCGGCCATCAGCGCGCGCGCAGCCTCGTCCGGGTTGTAGTACTCGCCGCCGAACGCCCGGATCGCCGCGCCGCCGATGCTGCTCTTGCCCGCGCCGTTGACGCCGGCGAGGACGTGGATGCGGGACGGAACGATTATCTTCGCCGCTTGCTCGCCGGTTTGGCCGCCGCCGCGGCGCGGCCGAGCTCGGCCGGCTGCGCCTTGAACGCGGCCTCGACGCCCTTTTTCGCTTTCGGCGTCTGCATGCGCGCGAGGAGCGCGTCGAACTCGGCGTCGAGCTCGGAGAGGCTCTGCGCCCGGGCGTTCACCAGCGCCTGGAATTCCTCGTAGGACACCAGCACGGCCTTGGGCGCGTCGTGGCGGGTGATTGCGACGGCGCCGCGGCCGGCCTGCTCGAGAACGGCGCCGAACTCGTTCTTCAGACGGGTGGCAGCGACGCTGGGTACGTCGACCAGCTCGCCGAGGCGGTTGCGGAAGGTGAGCGTGCTCATGGGAAGGCCTGTGCTTTTCCGCATTATACCTATATTGGCTATTTTGTACAAAATAGCCTGCTTGGCGGCGAGGGGCCGGGCTTGAAGCGCGGGACCGCGACCCCATCTATGCGATAATTCGTTTCGCAAGAAATCGGGGGCGACCTGGTTTCGACGCGGGTATCGAAGCAGCTTCAGGGCATACCGAGGACCAGAGCACCTCGTAAATCCATCTGGAAATCCATAAACGCCAACGACGAGCGTTTCGCTCTAGCCGCCTAATACCGGCTAGACGCTGCACTAGCCTGCTGATGGGCTAGGCCCTCGAAAGAGGGTGCAGCGTCATTTACATCAGCCTCTCCTCCCGGTCTGGCCGCTTGGCCGGGGGGATCCGTCGAAGCGGCTGGCTGAGCGTCAGCCTGCCGGTCGGCGGGCGCGAGGCGAGACCCAAACGACCAGGCTAAGTATGTAGGCCTGACTGCGGAGCGCTTGCGGACGCGGGTTCGATTCCCGCCGCCTCCACCATCGTGCGCTTTTCGGCCGCGCCGCCGGCCGGCGGCTTCCCCGGACCTGTCGCTTCAAGGCGACAGTCCGGAGAACCATGCATAGAAGTTGAGCAGTGCGTTCCGACGCGGCATTTCTCGCAGCACGCCTTCCCGGAACCCGCAAGCTGTCCACAGACTACGCACAGATTTTGTGAACAACTCGGGACGAACCGCTCGCGCCGGCTAGTCGCGGCGATCGTGGTCGCGATGGCTCCGGCGGATTTGGCCGCGAATCTCCCCGGCCGGAAATTTCGTGGTGTGGATGTTGCCGTAGGCGGTATCGGACTCGAGCGCGTCGGCGATCGCGTCGAAGTCGCCGGGCGTGACGTTCTGCGCCGCCGGCCCGATCACGCTGGCGCCCGTGATGGTTCCGCTCACCGTGCCCCCGGCGGCCGGGCAGACCTGCGTGCCCGCCGGCGGATTGGCGAGGTTGGAGCAGAAGAACACCATGATGCCGCCCGCGACATGCCGCTTGCCGAAATGGATGTGTGCCTGCGTCACGTCCGCGCTCAACCCCGAATACTCCAGGGTGAAGGCGAGGACCTGGTTCTTCCGATCGAGGTCGAGAGCGAGCGAGCCCTTGCCCTCGGAGCGGATGGCGCCGGTTTCACCCGCGCCCAGCCCGCCGATCTCCTCGAAGCCCGAGAACTTCGCCGAAAAATGGTCCGCCCGCGCGGGGGCGGCCGCCAGAACGAGTGCGCACGCAACGACGGGGAGCATGGTGCGGTGCATGACGGTCTCCTTTGTGAAGAACAGCGGGAAAACCTGCCCTCCTCAGGTTGCGCCTTCGTGAAAGGGCGCCAAGGTAAACGCCCCCGCACCGACCGAAATTCCCTGCCCCTCTACTTCTTCGGGTGCAGCACCAGCTTCTGCACGCGCCAGTTGAGCAGCTCGGCGACGTAGAGGACGTTTTCCGAAGGACAGGCGATCTCGTGGATCCAGCCGAACTGCTTGAGCTGCTTGCCGGATTCCCCGAGCACGCCCAGCACCTTGCCGTCCAGGGACAGCTTGTACACCCTGCCCGGGAAGGCGTCGGAGGCATAGAGCACCTGGCTCGGCCCCGGCGTGATGCACACCGCCCAGGGCGAGCCCGGCAACATGGTCTTCGGATTGCCCGAGGCCTCGATCTTCGCGACGTCGGGCAGGTTGCCGATCGCGGGGCGCGCGCCGGAGTCGTAGGGCACGTCGATGGTGAACTGGCGCAGGAACGCCCCCTCCGCGTCGAACACCTGGATGCGCCGGTTGCCGCGGTCGGCCACGTAGATATTGCCCTTGGCGTCGGCGGTGATCGAGTGCGGCGTGTTGAACTCGCCGGGCTTGGTGCCGCGGTCGCCCCAGGATTTGATCCAGTTGCCGTTCTTGTCCACCTTGGCGACGCGGGAGTTGATGTAGCCGTCGCTGATGAAGGCGTTGCCCGCGGGATCGAAGGCGACGTCGGTGACCTGGCGGAAGCGCCCGTCCTCGGCGGGGAGAGGCGGCTTGGGATGCTTGAGCGGCGCGGTGTCCTCGTCGGAGGCTTCCTGCTTGCGCCCGAACACCAGCAGCACCTTGCCCGCAGGACTGAACTTGATCACCATGTCCGAGCCCTTGTCGGCGACCCAGATGTTCTGGCCGCGGTCGATGCGCACCGTGTGACCGAAGGACCAGGCGTAGAGGTTCTTGCCGATCTCGCGCACGAACTTTCCGGTGGCGTCGAACTCGAGCAGCTGCGCGGCGGCGGCCGCGTACGCCGGGCCGGTGGTGTTGCCGCGCGACAGCACGAAGATGTGCCCCTTGGCGTTGACCGCGACGCCCGTCACCTCGCCCAGGTACAGGTCCTTGGGCAGCTTCAGCGGGTCGGAGCCCTGGAAGGGAATCACCGGGACCGCGTCCTGGGCGAACGCGGGCGATGCGAGCACGAACGACAGGACGATCAGCATCCGACTCATGGCTTCCTCCTCCGGTGGATTGCGGCGATGCGCCGGGCGCCAGTATAGCCCTTCCGGTCAGCTCCTCGGATCGGGGGCGAAGCGGAAGCCGGGAAACGGATTCGGCGCGGCCTGCGCCCTGCCCGGAATGATCCCCCGCGCGATCAGGTTCGCGCGGCTGTCGTAGTAGATCGCGATCATCTCGGAAGGCGTCGCGCTCGCGCGGCGGAAATCGGTCCAGGTCGCGGCCGAAGCCTCGCGCTCGCCGTGCCCGGTGCCGAGCTTCTCCGCCGGCCTGGGCACCAGCCGCGACGAGAGGTCGGCCGCGGGAGCAGCCGGCGAGGAGGAGCGCGCTTCCGACTCGCGCCGGTCCAGGCCCGAGAAAGGCTGCTGCAACACGGCCGGCGGCGGAGCCCGGAACTCGCGGAACACGGCGACCCCGATCACGCCCACGTTGCCCGGGCGCTCGGTGCGCGCCGCGTAGCTGTCGGGCAGGGGCGTGAAGAAGAACGCGGCGACCTCGCTCATGCTCTTGCGCCAGCCGCCGATGTCCACGCTGCCCCAGGGCTCGAGCACATAGCCGCTCTGCGAAGGCGCCGCCGTCTCGCCGGTGATCACGTTGACGCCGTCGACCGAGGTCACGGCGAGCACGCGCTCGCCGCTCAGGTTGCTGATCAGCAGCGAATACCTGGCGCCGGGCGTGCCGGGCACGTAGAGCCGGCCGCGGTGCGAGTGGACGGGGATGCGCTCGCCGGTGGCGCGATTGATCACGGTGAGATCGACGAGCGCGCCGGCCCGGGCGGTTCCGGCGAATAGCAGGACTGCAATGACCGCGACCAGCGATTTCTTCATGTTCCTCTCCTTGTTTGGTGGATACCCATCGCGGTAAACGATGGCGGAGAGGAAACGGGGTCAAGCAGCTACAGCGGCCCGATCTTGCGCTTCCGGAACATCCGCTTCAGCGCCTCCACGTGGCGGCCGCCCTCGAGGTTGCGGTCGGCGTCGAGAATCGCGCGGGCGCCGCGCGCGAAGGTGGTGAAGCCGTCGAGCTGGAAGTGGCTCTCGAGGATGACGCGGTCGGCCTTTTCGCGGCCGAGGAGCCGCCGCACCTCCCACAGGGTCGCCGACCAGATCTGGCCGTTGTCGTGCTCGTCGCCACGCTCATCGAACTGGTCGTAGGTGAGCTTGCCGTCCACGCGCCGCAGGCACGGCGGGTCGAGGCGGCTCGCGAGTCCCGCGAGCAATCCGTCCCAGCTCATCACCGTGGCCGCGTAGTTCTTCGGCTTCTTCGATTCGCACAGGCTGGCGGCCCAGTAGTCGCCGAAGCCCTCGCCCATCGCCGCCGCCTCCTTCGACTGCCCGAAGTCGGGACAGATCGCGTCCTGGATCGCGTGGCCGAACTCGTGCAGGATGGTCTCGGCGTCCTCGGCGTCGTCGATGTCGCCGGTGCCGAAAGTGAGCATCCTCTCGGTCGGGCTGTACCAGGAATTGTCGTCGCGCGTGCCGTTGACGTTGGCGCGCACCGGCTCCCTGAAGATCGCACGCGGGCCGCGGTAGCCGAGACTCTCAAGATAGCGGCGCGCCGCGTCGACGTGATAGTAGACCATGACTTCCTCGAAGCCGCGCTGCTTCGACTCGAGCAGGAAGTCGAGCGTCTCGCGCCGGATGCGCCCGCGCGTGGGCGCGGTAGTGACCTTCTCGCCCGAGAGCGTGCCGCTTCCGTCCAGGCCCGGCAGCTCGACCTCCTTGTACGCGACGGGCGGCGGCCGGCGGGCGCGCTTCTTCGCATCGAGGAGCAGCCGGTAGTCGCCGAGCGCGACCACCGGGTTGGGGTCGAACACGCGGCCCAGGCCCGCCTTCGATTCGGAGAGGTTGTCGTACTTGCTGAGGATCCTGCCCGAGCGCGCGTTGACGTACACGATCCAGTCCTCGCGCGGCTTCTCGCGCGTGAGGCGCACTTTCCACGCGGACACCAGCCGGTCGTGCGAGGGAAACCACAGGCGCTCGGGCGGATGCACCCTGGCCGCGCGATCCTTCTTCGGCAGGCTGCGGCGCGCCCTTCTCGCCGCCGCAGCACGATCGATCTCGGCGTGGAACGCCTTCGGCAGCAGGCGCGCGGGCACCGAGCGATTCTTGGCGAGGTACACGCGCCCGGAGCGGTCCATGTGCACGGTGACGTAGCCGCGGTGCACGCGGTAGCCGGCGTGCACCTGCTTGAGAATGACGTGGGCGCCGCCCAGGCTGCGGATCACGCGCTGCACGCTCAGGCCGGCGAGCTTCGCTTCGAGCTGGAACAGATCGGCGTTGGCGGACAGGTAGCTGCGCGCCGCGGCTTGCGCCGAGCCGCGCGTCGGCGCGGTGCGGAAGCCCCAGACTTCCTTGGGCGTGCCGTAGTGCACGCCGGGGACCGATTTGTACCGTCCCCGCTTCAGCCGCATGCCCGGCGCGCGCTTGTCCGCCATGAGCTCCCTCCCCGGATCACTTCCCCGCGCGGATGATCTGGTCGAGCTGCTCGCCCTCGATGTCGGTGTTGATCTGCATCCACAGCGGCAGGTGATCGGACATCTGGAAAGTGAATTTGGTCTTTTCCAGGCCGGGGAACAGCTCTTGCGTCCCCCCGGAGAAGAAATCGACGACGCCGGCCTGGTTGGTGAAATTCTGCGCGTAGCCCGGGTAGTGCAGGATCTGGTCGTAGCGCTTGTCCTGCGCGAGATTCGTCCCGTAGGTCTTGTCCTTGAGCTTGCCGGGCATCTGCAATCCCTTCGAAGTCAGCGCCGCGAGCTGCGCCGGCGTCTCGATATTGAAGTCCCCGACCACGATGAAATCCTTGTCGACGCAGGTCTTTTCCTTGCGCTTCAGGTCCACCCAGTCGGCGAGAGACTGGAGCTCCGCCACGCGACCGGCGGAGGTTCCCCATTGAGCGTGCGCGGCGAGCAGCACGAAGTCGAAGCTTCCCGCGCTGAAGGACGCCATGAAGGGCTCGCGCCACCAGGTGAACTTGGGCAGGTACAGATCTCCGGTCTTGGTGCGCGGCGGATTCGCCGTGGCGGCGAATCCGGTGAAGGCGACGGCCCTCTTGTCGTAGATGAAGCCGATGCGCTCGTCGTTTCCCCCGTCGTCCTCGATCGCGTCGGAGTAGATCGCGCGCCAGTACGGCCCGAGGATCTGCATGACCTTCTCGAGATCGCCGAGGTTGTCTCGCAGCTCCGCGATGCTGATGAGGTCGAACTGTCCGAGGATCTCGGCGATATAGTGGATCGCCGCATCCTTGCGCGGCGTCTTGCCGAATTCCCGGATGTTCCAGGTCGCGATATTGAGGGTTTCGTCGAGCTTGGACGAAGGCACGCCGGCCTTGGCGATTCGCGAGCGGAGGACCTTCAGGCCCTTGGCGATTTCCGGGGAGATGTTTCCATGGTTCATGGCGATCTCCTGTCGGTTGCGACGCTACAGTGTACGCCCCGCCTTCGCGTTTTCGAGCGCCCGCCAGATCCGGTCGGGCGTCGCCGGCATGTCGAAGTGGGCCACGCCCGCCTGCCGCAGCGCATCGGCCACCGCGTTCATGATCGCCGGCAGCGAGCCGCTGACCCCGGCCTCCCCGACTCCCTTGGCGCCCAGCGGGTTGGCCGCGGTCGGAACCGGGTGCTCGTGAACGGCGAGGCCGCCCACCAGGCCGGCGCGCGGCATCGGGTAGTCCATGAAGCTCCCGGTGAGGAGCTGCCCGGTCTCCGCATCGTATACAGCCACCTCCCCGAACACCTGCCCCGCTCCCTGGGTGATGCCGCCCTGCATCTGCCCTTCGACGATCTGGCGGTTCACGAGATTGCCGGCGTCGTCCACCGCCGTGAAGCGCACCACCTCGGCGATGCCGGTCTCCGGCTCGATCTCGACCTCGGCGACGTGGCAGCCGTTCGGGAAGGTCGCGCCGAACTTGCCCTCGCTCCTCACGTCGAGCGCCTGCGGCGTGCCCGCGTATTTCTTCGCCAGCGCGAGCAGCGTCACCGCGCGGTCCGTACCCTTGATGCGGTAGCTTCCCCCGCGGAACTCGATGTCGGCCGCCGCGGCCTCGAGATCCTTCGACGCGAGCGCGAGCCCCTTCTCCACCACCTGCTTCGCCGCGATCTGCATCACGCTGCCGACGCCGAGCAGCGAGCGCGAGCCGCCGGTCGCGTTGCCCACCAGGCGCACCGCCGGGTCGCCGTTGCGCAGGCGGAAATTCTCGAGCGGCAGCCCGGTGACCGCGGCGACGACCTGCGCGTAGCTGGTCTCGTGGCCTTGCCCGTGGTTGTGCGACACCGCGTACATCGTGATCGTGCCGTCGGCGCCGAAGCGCAGCTCGACCTGGTCCGAGGGCGCGAAGCCGCCGCCGCTCGCCTCGATGTAGGCGGCCATGCCGCGCCCGAGCAGCTTGCCGCGCGAGCGCGACTGCGCCCGTCGCGCCGGGAATCCCGCCCAGTCGGAAGCGCGCAGCGCGTCGTCGAGCACCCCTTCGAAATCGCCGCAGTCGTAGGTGAAGCCGCTCACCGCCTTGTAGGGAAACTTGCCCTCGGGCACCAGGTTCCTGCGGCGCAGCTCGGCCGGGTCCATGTTGAGCTCGAGCGCCGCCTGCTCGACCAGGCGCTCGAGCATGTAGGACATCACCGGCCGGCCGGCGCCGCGGTAGGCGGCGCCCGGCGACTTGTTGGTCACCGCGAGCTTGACGCGCGCGCACGCCGCCTGCACGTCGTAGACCCCGGTGAGGCAGGCGACCACGCCCTGGGTGTTGATGAACGGCCCGGTCGGGGCGAGGTAGGCGCCGAGATCGGCGACATAGGTGAAGCGCAGCGCGAGGAACTTCCCCTGCGCGTCGAGCGCGAGCTCGGACTCGCTCGCGACGTCCCGGCCCTGCTCGTCGGAGAGGAACACCTCCGAGCGGCTGCCGGTCCACTTCACCGGCCTCCCGCACCGCTTCGCCGCGAGCAGGACGGCGCAGTATTCCGGATACATGTTGAAGCGCACGCCGAAGCCGCCGCCCACGTCCTCGGCGATCACGTCGATCTTGTCGTCGGGCACGCCCATGGTGTAGACCAGCTGGCCGCGCATCCCGGCCGTCCCTTGCGTGCAGGCGTAGAGCGCGTATTTCTGAGACGCGGGGTCGTAGGTCGCCAGGCACGCCCGCGGCTCCATCGGATTGCCGACCATGCGCGGATTCTCCAGCTTGAGCTTCACCACGCGGCTCGCGGCGCGGAACGCCGTCTCGGTCGCGGCCTCGTCGCCCGTCACCCAGTCGAAGGAGAGATTGCCCGGCAGCTCGGCGTGCAGCTGCGCGGCGCCCGGCTCGAGCGCCTTGCGCGCATCGGTCACCGCGGGCAGCTCGCGGTACTCGACCGCGATCAGCTCGGCCGCGTCCTGCGCCGCGTGCTGCGACTCGGCGACGACGCAGGCGACGCACTCGCCGACGTGGCGCACCTTGCCCTGCGCGAGCACCGGGCGCGGCGGCTTCTTCAGCGGCTCGCCGAAGCGGTCCTTCACGCCCAGGTTGGTCGGGATCGACTTGTAGCCGGCCTCCGCGACGTCCTGGCCGGTGAGCACGGCGAGCACGCCCGGCGCCGCGAGGGCCGCGGCGCAATCGATCGCGACGATCTCGGCGTGCGCCCGGTCCGAGCGCAGGAACGCGCAATAGGCCTGGTTCGGAAAATTCCAATCGGAGGTGAATCGGCCCTGCCCGGTCAGCAGGCGCCGGTCTTCGAGTCTTCCTTGCATATCGGGCGGAGAATACCAGAGCTTGACTCGGGCGAGCATGGCGTCGAGACTCATTCAGCCTGTTCACGCCTTTCCCCCGCGTCCGCAACCTCAGGAGCCACCGACATGAAGACCTGGATTCCGCTGATCGCATTCGCAACCTCGATTTTCTTCTCCACGGCGCCGGTATTCGCTCAGGCGATGTCCGGAATGATGGGAGAGCACGACATGAGCGGGACCGTGCAGAAGATCGATCACAAGAAGGGCACGTTCCAGCTGAAGACGCACGAAGGGATGCTGCACCTGCACTTTCCGCCGAGCGCCATCAAGGACGTGAAGAACGGCGACGCTCTCACCGTGCACCTCGGATTCAAGATGGGCGCCTCGTCGGCGCCCATGCAGATGAAATGACGGCTTAGACCGCTCTACTTCTTTTCGCCGTCCTTGCCGTCGCCGGCGTTCGTCTTGGCGGGTTGCGGCGACTTGGACTGGGGCTTTCCATGTTGCTTGTGCCGACCGGTGACGGCGACAGGAAAGTTGGAAACGGCGGTCGGCTGACCCGCAGGCAAAACCATGGAAGGCCACAGCATGGTCAGGAGCGCGGCCGCGGTGATAAGCTTCCGGGCACGTCGAACCTCTGGGAGCCGGCCGGCAGGTGAGGCAAGGCGCTGCCCATTGTCAGCACGAGAAGTCCGACGAGTGCGTTTCCGGTCCGGGAGAGCGGCGCAGTCACCCGCACATTTTGCGACAGGCAGGGCGAAACCCACCGGCGCCGGTCAAATCAATTCCTCGTACGAGCGGGTTCCTTGTATGGAGCCACCACCGTGCTGTTGATCTGATAACCTGCAGCCCCCATGCCCATGGGGGTCTGCTTGGAGTAGCGCGCCGCCTTGAGTTCTCCAGAAACCCAGACTGCGTCCATCACGCGCAGGTTCTTGATCGGCTTTGCGCTGATCACGTGAATGATCTGATTCGCGGGCGGCGGCGGAACATGGATGCAGGCGC
>Ga0335084_10005025_pt1 | contig 13054 bp, 11 predicted proteins | sample Lox_Sample_44_FD_206721 | JGI IMG/M metagenome (GOLD analysis project Ga0335084, IMG submission 206721) | Soil microbial communities from Loxahatchee National Wildlife Refuge, Florida, United States - Lox_Sample_4.4 | ecosystem: Environmental > Terrestrial > Soil > Wetlands | place: USA... | reverse complement strand
GCGATGAAGTGGTACCGCAAGGCTGCCGCGCAAGGCCACGCGCCTGCGCAGTTCAACCTTGGGATCATGTACTAAAACGGCCAGGGTGTGCCACGGGACTACGCCGAGGCGATGAAGTGGCTCCGCAAGGCTGCCGAGAAGGGTCACGCCGCCGCCCAGTACAGCCTCGGGGTCATGTACGACCACGCCCAGGGCGTGCCGCAGGACTACGCCAAGGCGGTAACTTGGTATCGCAAGGCCGCCGAGCAGGGCGATAGGGAGGCCCAGAACAATCTCGGGGCCAGGTACGTCAACGGACAGGGTGTGCCGCGGGACTACGTCCAGGCGCTCAAGTGGTACTACCTCGCTGCCTCGCGCTTCTCACCATCGGAGGCTAAAGACCGCGAGACAGCCATTATGAACCGTGATCGAGTCGCCGCGAAGATGACCCCGGCGCAGATCGCCGAGGCACAGCGGCTCGCCCGCGAGTGGAAGCCGAAGTGACCTTCTCTCCGCGACGCGCCAGTTCCTGGGCCAGGCCCGCAAGGGCTCGCGTGGCGAACGCGGGGCGGCTGCCTCGATGACGGACGTCCTGACCAGCGCCGAGACGTGCTATCTCGAACACTATCGCTGCGGCGACCTAATGAGTCTCGCAGAATACACTAACAGCCATGCCTGAAGTTCAGCCCGGCGTGGCGCAGGAAGCTGAATGCCAGGTGCGGGTGGCGACGGACGCGAGCACAGCCGCGACGGAGCGGGCCGCGGAGCTCGTCGAGGTGCGTCGCGCACACGTTGGCGAGCTCGGTGCGCTTGACGTGGCCCCAGACCGGTTCCACGGGATTCAACTCTGGGGCGTACCCCGGCAGGCGCTCGGGAGTGAGCCACTTCCGCTGACGGACCAGGTAGTCGCGCATCACGCGACTCGTATGGGCCGGCAGCCCGTCCCAGATCAGGATCACCGACTGTCGCCGGAAGTGGCGGCGGAGGTCACGCAGGAAGGCCATCAGCGTCCGATCGGTGTAACTGCCCGGCTGAGTCTGAAAGTAGAACCGCGTCCGGCGCCCATCCCACCGGAAGGCCAAGGCACCGGCGACGGACAGACGCTTCCAATTGCCGCCGGCATGCCTCAGGACGGGCGTGTCGCCGCGCGGCGCCCACGTCCGGCAGACGACCGGCTGCTGCGAGAGGCCGCTTTCGTCCTCGAAGACGAGCCACGCGCGGCGGCGCCGGGCGTTTTTTTTAGCTGCGCCCAGCGCCGCGTCTTCCACTGTTCGATCGCCCGCTCGTCTCGTTCGCGGGCCCGCCGCGTGGGCCGCTGCAGCGACCACCCCAGTCCGCGCAGCAGCCGCCAGACATGGCCGGGATGGTGTCGGACATCCGTCTGCCGCTCGATGAGCTCGGCGATGCGCGGCAGTGTCCACAGGTCGGTGCTGAACCCGTGCGCGCGCGGGCCCGCTCGCAGCGCGCGCTCGACGGTCGCGAGCTGCGCCGCATCCAACTGCGGCCTCCGGCCCGCACGGCCCGCCCCTTTGAGCCCAGCCCGGCCCTGCGCCTTCCAGGCATGGAACCAGTGGTGGGCACTGACTCGGGTGACCCCCAACGCCTTCGCCACCGCCCCTTGTGATGCGCCACGCGCGAACAGCCGCGCGGCGTGCAGCCGACGCGCCTCCATCGCGACCAAATCCCGTGTGGGTGTGAGCATGCTTCAGCATGTGATAGTACCCGTGAAATCCATTAGTTTATTCTGCGAGACTCATTAGCGGACGCTCATGAACACATGAAGCCCGCGACGGTCTGCGACGGCGAGATCAAGGAGCCCGTCGCCGTCCAGGTCGTCGACGACGAGGTTGGACTGCACCGTGCCCGTGAGCTGGAGCGCCCAGCGCTCCTCCCAGCGGTTGCCCGTCAACTCCAGCGCGGTGAGCACGTCACGGGCCTGGCGCGTCAGGATGACCTCGGGCCGGCCGTTGCCGGTCATGTCTGCGATCACGGCCTGGTCCTGGTTGCGGGACCCTGCAGCATGGGAGGCATAGCCGAGGACTTTCCCCAACGCGATGAGGGACGCCGCCTTCCGCTCGTACGCCACCAGGACCCCGGCGAGGTTCGGCGTGTTCACGGCAATCAGCTTGGGAACGCCGTCGCCTGAGACGTCCGCCGCGCCGATCACGTGCACCCATCGGTCGCTCTGCCCGAAGGCCGGCCCTTCGGCCAGGACCACGAGCCCGCCTTCGCGCCAGCCGAGCACGAGGATCGAGGACCCCTGGCGCGGCGCGCTCTTGACGACCACCAAAGCCGGGCGGCGCCCTTCGCCGATCGGGGCCATGATCGCGATCAGGTCCTCGAAGACCGCTGGCGCGCGGACGACATAGCGGAACCGGATAGCCAGGGCATTGGGCGCGACGGCGATCACGGTCACGGCCGACGCCTCGACCTTGTCTCCGAGTAGGCCGTGCGGGTAGCGCTCGGTTGCGTCCGACAGGACGACAGCCTGGAGCCCGGAGGAGCCATCGAGGTTTCCCAGCGTGATCCGTGAGTCGCGCAGCGCCTGCGCGTCCACGCGCGAGATCACGCGGGGCCCGGAGGGCAGGCTTCCGATGAGCACCATGGCGCCGTCGGCCGCCACGGCGAGCAGGTCGTCCCACCCCTTTCCTTCGAGCGTGACGGGAACAGGCGAGGTCAACCGGGAGAGAGCGCTGCCAACGTCGAAAGCGCGAAGCACGCCCTCGCTCCACACGAGAAGACGGCCCTGGGGCGACACGGCGACGACCCCGCTCCGTCCCTCGCCGAGCGCGACGACGACGGGCGGGCCGTCCGGGCTCGCGACCTCGCCGTAGCGCCCCACCACCTGGAGCTCCGTTTGGCCGAGCCCGAAGATCCACAGGGTGCCGTTGGCATCGATGCTGGCCAGCCGCCTGGGCGGGAGCGCGACAATCCAGCGAAACGGCGCTTCGCCGACGGCGGAGAGCACGAGCAGGCGCGGAAAGGTCCCCTTTCCGGCGGCGACCCGGTTGCCGCTGGGCCCGCCGTACGAGAGCGGCCATGCCGTGGCCGACGCGGCCAGCGTCAGGATAACGAGAGCGGAGACCAAAAACCGGGCGATCACGCTCCTATCGGCCGCGGAAAACCACAGACTGCTTCTTGGCGAACGCCGCGACCCCGTTCTTGAAATCTTCGGTGTGACTGCTGGCGGCGATGGCCTGGGCCTCGAGCTCCATCTGCGTCTCGAGGCTCTCCTGCGTGGACTGGTGGAAGAGGAGTTTGGCGCGTCCGAAGGCGAGGGTCGGCCCTTGTGCCAGCTCCTTGGCCAGCGCCGAAAACGCCGCCGGGAACTCGGCGTCGGGATGGACGCGGTTGACCAGCCCCCAGTCCATGGCCTCGCGGGCCGAGAGCACGCGGTTGGTGTAGTGAAGCTCGAGCGAGCGCCGCAAGCCGATCATGCGCGGCAGGAAGTAGGAAGACGAGCCGTCGGGCGAGGCGGCGATCTTCGAGTACGCCATGGTGAACTTGGCCGACGCGGCCGCCACCACGAGGTCTCCCGCCAGCGCCAGGCTCATGCCGCCTCCGGCGGCAACGCCGTTGACGGCCATGACGACCGGCTTGGCCGTGCGGGCGAGCCTCGAGACCGCGCCGTGCAGGTACGTCGTCAGCTCCTTGATGAGGATGCCGACACGATCCTGGCTATCGTTGAAGTCCTTGACGTCGCCGCCCGCGCAGAAGGCCTTGCCGGCGCCCGTGATGACGATACAGCGGACCGCGCGGTCCTCGTCTGCCTCGAGCGTGGCGTGGAACAGATCGCGGCCGAGGGACAGGTTCAGCGCGTTGTAGGCCTCGGGGCGGTTCAGCTCGATGGTCGCAACCGCGTCCTTGACGCCGTAGCGGACGGTCTCGTAGGCCATGCTGGTCTCCTTGCGGGCAGTCAGCGACGATCGCCGATGCGGTGGAGCTTCAAGAGATTGGTCGTGCCGGTGACCCACATGGGCGCGCCCGAGATGACGACGATCACGTCGCCATTGCGCACGGTCCCGTCCCCCAGGAGCGTCGCCTCGACCTCCCGAAGCATCTCGTCGGTGTTCTCGACCTTCCGGATGAGGCGCGAGCTGACGCCCCAGTAGAGGCCGAGCCGCCGCTGGACTTCCGGGAAGGGCGTGAGCGCCACCACGGGCACGTCTGGCCGCTCGGAGGAGATGAGCCGCGCGCTGAAGCCCGACTGCGTGAAGGCCACGATGGCCTTGGCGTGGAGGACCTCGGCAGCCCGGCAAGCCGACTCCGCGACGGCCTCGGGAAAGCCGTACGCCTCGGGACGGGGCGGCAAAGCCGCGGCCCGCGAGGTCGCGCGCTCGGCGCGAGCTGCCACGCGCGACATGACCTCGACGGCTTCCACGGGGTGCTGACCGGAGGCCGTCTCGGCCGAGAGCATGATCGCGTCCGCGCCTTCGAAGATGGCCGTGGCGACGTCGGTCACTTCCGCCCGGGTGGGGCGAAGGTAGGTGACCATGGACTCGAGCATCTGCGTGGCGACGATGACGGGCACCTTGGCGAGCCGCGCCTGCCTGATCACGTCGCGCTGGATGATCGGCACCTCCTCGAGGGGCACCTCGAGGCCGAGATCGCCCCGCGCCACCATGACCGCGTCCACGAGGGCGAGGATGCCTGGCAGGTTGGCGACGATCTCCGCGCGCTCGAGCTTCGCGATGATGGGCAGGCTCGCCCGCTGCTCCAGCAGGAACTTGCGCACCTCCTGGATGTCCGAGGAGGAGCGCACGAACGACACCGCGACGTAATCCACGCCGTGCTCGATCCCGAAGCGGAGGTCGTCCTTGTCCTTGGGCGTGAGGCAGGAGACCGCCAGCGGGAGCCCCGGCAGCGAGATACCCTTGTGATCGGACACGACACCGCCCGCGGTAACGCGGCAGTGCGCCTCGCGGGCCTCCACGCGCTCGACGACGAGCTGGATCGTGCCGTCGTCCATCGACAACTGGTCGCCGGGCCTGAGCGAAGCAAAGAGCTTCGGCTCGTCGAGCGAAGCGCGAGCGGCCGTCCCCAGCACCGTCTCGGCCGTCAGCACGAAGGGCTCTCCGGTCATCAGCATGGCGCGGCCGCCGACGAAGTTACCGAGCCTGATCTTGGGACCCTGGAGGTCCTGGATGATGGTCACCGGGTGGCCCCACTCCGCCTCGCCCTCGCGGATGGCGCGGATCGCCGCCGCATGCTCCTCGTGGGTGCCGTGGGAGAAGTTGAGCCTCGCGACGTCCATGCCCGCCTTCACCAGCCTGCGGAGCACGAGCGGATCGCGGCTGGCCGGTCCGATGGTGCAGACGATCCGCGTGCGCCTCACGCGAGCGCCTTCTTGAGGATCTGCCCCGTGTAGGACTTGGACGCCTGCCGGGCGATGTCCTCGGGCGTGCCGGCGGCGACAAGGCGTCCGCCGTCGTTGCCGCCCTCGGGTCCGAGATCGACGATCCAGTCGGCTGTCTTGATGACGTCCACGTTGTGCTCGATGATCACCACGGTGTTGCCCTGGTCCACGAGCTGGTTCAGGACCTCGAGGAGGCGACGGATGTCGGCGAAGTGCAGGCCCGTCGTCGGCTCGTCGAGGATGTAGAGCGTCCGTCCCGTCGCCCGCCGGCTGAGCTCGGTGGCGAGCTTGACGCGCTGGGCTTCCCCGCCCGACAGCGTGGTCGCCGACTGGCCGAGGCGGATGTAGTCGAGCCCGACGTCGTGGAGCGTCTGGAGCTTCTGCTTGATCGCCGGCACCGGGTCGAAGAACCCGAGCGCCGCGGCCACGGTCATGTCGAGGACCTCGGCGATGTTCTTGCCCTTGTAGCGCACCTCGAGCGTCTCGCGGTTGTAGCGCCTGGCCTTGCACACCTCGCACGTGACGTAGACGTCGGGCAGGAAGTGCATCTCGATCTTGACCAGGCCGTCGCCCTGGCAGGCTTCGCAGCGGCCGCCCTTGACGTTGAAGGAGAAGCGACCCGGCTGGTAGCCGCGCATCCGCGCGTCCGAGGTCCGCGCGAGGAGCGTTCGGATCAGGGTGAAGACACCCGTGTAGGTCGCGGGATTGGAGCGCGGCGTCCGCCCGATCGGCGACTGGTCGATGTCTATGACCTTGTCGAGGTGCTGGGCGCCCTCGATCCTGTCGTGCTCGCCGGGGCGCTCCTGGGCGCGGTGGAGCATCTGCGCAAGCGCCCGGTACAGGATGTCGTTGACGAGGGTGGACTTGCCCGAGCCCGAGACGCCGGTCACGGCCGTGAAGGTGCCGAGCGGGATCCGGACCGCCATGCCCTTCAGGTTGTGCTCGCGAGGGTTATGGATGGTGACGTGCTTGCCGCTGTGCGGGCGGCGCGTCGTCGGAACGGCAATCTCCTCGGCGCCCGAGAGGAACCGGCCCGTCAGCGAGGCGGGGTGCGCGGCGATCTCCTCCGGCGTGCCGACGGCGACCACGTGGCCGCCCAGCTCCCCCGCTCCCGGGCCCAGGTCCACGACAAAGTCGGCGGCGCGGATCGTCTCCTCGTCGTGCTCCACCACGAGCACCGTGTTGCCGAGGTCCCGCAGCCGCTTGAGCGTCTCGAGGAGCCGGCCGTTGTCGCGCTGGTGGAGCCCAATGCTGGGCTCGTCGAGGATGTACAGCACGCCGACCAGGCTGGAGCCGATCTGGGTCGCGAGGCGGATCCGCTGTCCCTCGCCGCCCGACAGCGTGGCCGCGGCGCGGTCGAGCGTCAGGTAGTCGAGCCCCACCTGGGAGAGGAACCCGAGCCGCTCGCGGATCTCCTTGAGCACGCGGCGCGCGATCTGGGCGTCCCGCTCGGACAGCGTCAAGGTTTCGAAGAACTGTCGCGCGGACTTGACGGAGAACCCGACCACGTCCGCGATGGAGCGCCCCGCGATCTTGACGGCGAGCGTCTCGGGCCGGAGTCGCGAGCCCTGGCAGGCGGGACAGTCTCTCAACGCCATGAAGCGCTCGAGATCCTGTCTCACCTCGGGAGACAGCGTCTCCTTGTAGCGGCGCTCGAGAATCTTGACCGCGCCCTCGAAGCCGTCGCCGGTCTCGCCGTGGAGGATGATGTCCCGGGTCTTCTTGGCGAGCTTGCCCCACGGGGTCGCGAGATCGAACTTGTAGCGGCGGGCGAGCACGTTGAGGGTCTGTTTGAACGTGGACGCTCCCGGGCCGGCCCAGGGGGCGAGCGCTCCATCCCGGAGCGCCCGGCTCGGGTTTGGCGCCACGAGGGCCGGGTCGATCTCGTACCGCGATCCGATCCCGCCGCACTCCGGGCAGGCTCCGTAGGGGCTGTTGAACGAGAACATGCGCGGCGACACTTCGGGGAAGGAGATGCCGCATGCGGCGCAGGCCAGCCGCTCGGAGAACACGTAGGACGGACCATCAGCCGCCTCGACCTGGACGACGCCCTCGGCCAGGCGGAGCGCGGTCTCGAGCGAGTCGTTGAGCCTCCCGCCGAGCGTGTCGCGGATGACCAGGCGGTCCACGACCACCTCGATCGTGTGCTTCTTGGTCTTCGCGAGCGCGATCTCCTCGCCCAGCTCGTGGAACTGACCGTTGACGCGGACCCGGACATAACCCTGCCGGCGCAGGTCAAAGAAGAGCTTCCGGTACTCCCCCTTCCGCCCCCTGACGACCGGCGCCAGCACGATGAGCCGGCTGCCCTGGGGCAACGACATGACGCGGTCGACCATCTGCTGGACCGTTTGCGCGGAGATCACGGCGCCGCACGACGGACAGTGCGGCACGCCGATCCGCGCGAAGAGCACGCGGAGGTAATCGTAGATCTCGGTGACCGTGCCGACGGTCGAGCGCGGGTTCTTCGACGTCGTCTTCTGCTCGATCGAGATGGCGGGCGACAGCCCCTCGATCGAGTCGACATCGGGCTTTTCCATCTGCTCGAGGAACTGCCGGGCGTAGGCGGACAGCGACTCGACGTAGCGCCGCTGGCCCTCGGCATAGATGGTGTCGAAGGCCAGCGAGGACTTGCCTGAGCCGGAGAGCCCCGTCAGGACCACCAGCTGGTCCCGTGGAATCTCGAGGTCTATGGACTTGAGGTTGTGCTCGCGCGCCCCTCGGATGACGATCCGGTCGTTGGCCATCGGAGCCTTATTCTAGCCCGTGCGCGCGCGCCGGGCGAGCCGGAGCACCAGGGCCGCGGCCGGGGCTCCAATCACGGCGGGGTAGGCCAGCGGCAGCCCCGCCCAGCCCGTCAAGCCGCCGCCGCTCCACTGCCCCAGGAGCGCCAGGGCGCCGAACGTCGCGAGGCCCACGAGCCCGGCGCCCGTGCTCCAGCGGACGCGCGAAGCGGGCGGCGGCAGCAGCACCGCCGGCGCCAGGGTGGACGCGGCGAGACCCAGTGCGAGTAGAACCAGCGCCCACGGCTCGGTCGGCCAGAGGCTCGCGATCGCCGCCGCGCCGATGATGGCGGACCAGAGCCCGAGATCGTGGCCGATCTCTCCGCCGCCGGTGACGTCGAGCCCGCCGATCCGCTCGCGGAACGCCACGCTCGAGGCAAAGAAGCTCGCGAGCCCGGCAGCCGGCAGCAGCGCCAGGACGACGGGTCCCGCGCTCACGCCCCAGGCCACGGCACCGGCAGCCTCAGGGCTCGCGCCCCACACACTGAGCGACGGCGGCCTCACGAGCCTCTCGAGGGCGACGCCGCCAAGGAAGAGATCCGGGGCGCCGAGCGCGCAGTAGACGGCCCAGCCGATTCCCCACGCGAAGACCGCCACGAGCCCCGCGCCGACAGCGGCGATCTCTCCGCGGCCGATCCTGACCGAAGCGCCGAAGCCGATCAGCGGGAGAGCGCCACCCGTCAGCGTGAGCAGAAGGCCCCAGCGCCGCGAGGGATCGGCGCGCCGGCCGTCTGCCCAGGCGACGCCCGAAGACGGCGCGCCGGGGACGGCCTTGCCCGCCTCGAAGCGCAGCCGGGCGCCCTGAGGCCATGTCAGCTCGTCGCCCGGTCTGAGCGTCACCGACTGGCCAGCCTGGAGCTCCCAATCGCTCTCGCTCACCCGCGCGCCGTCGCGAGCGCGGACGTGAATCTGGACCGGGCCGGCCGTCGTGACACGGTGCTCCTCCTCGAAGACGAGCACCGCGGGCCCGCGTCCCGCGCGCAGCTCGCGCGCGTCGCCGACCCACGGGCTCGACGCGGGAAACCGGAACCCGGGCTGTGAGGCCACTCGGTCCCAGGCGCCCAGCGGGCCCACCGCTGCCGCGCGCGCGAGCACGAACAGGGGCACGGTCAACCCGAGCAAGGATGCCACGAGAAGCCACGGCACGATGCGCCCGGCCTTCCGCCAGAGCACGAGAAGCCATGCTCCGCCCGCAGCGATCCCTATGCCCCGCCATCGCGGCGCGCCGAGCCAGGCGGCCGCGTCGCCCGCCAGCACCAGGCTTGCCCAAAGAAGAATCCCGGCGACGACAAGAAAGACCACCACCGGGAAGAGGGCGTCGCGCGGGGGCTGGGCCGCTCGCGCAGTGCCGCCCGCCACCTCCTGCGCCAGGAGCGGAGCGACCAGGAGCAGAAGCCCGACCCAGACGCCGTCCGGTCCGCCCTCGAGGACGAGGGCAGGCAGGGTGAGCCAGACGGCCGGGGTGAGCCAGACGGCCAGTGTGCGCGCGCCGGACATCACCGGTGGAGGACCACCGCCGCCAGCCATGCAAGCACGGGGGCGACGACGGCGCCGTACCACCACAAAAGGGCGAGGCCCGCGACCCGGATGCTGCCGGCCTCGGAGGGCAGCGCGCCCATGAGCGGGTAGACGGCGAGCACGAGCAGCAGGAAGACGGCGGGGAGCGCAGTTCTCACGACGGCCGCATCATAGCAAATCGGGGTAAAATGGCCGAAGGTCTCAACCCTGAACGAGGAGAGGACATGCCCGAGCGGATCAAACGCGTGATGGTCGTAACCGCGCACCCGGACGATTCGGAGTTCGGCGCGGGCGGCACCGTGGCCAAGCTCACGAGAGAAGGCAAGACCGTCGTCTACTGCATCCTCACGAACGGCAACAAGGGCTCGAGCGACCGCAGCATGACGCCCGAGCGCTTGGTCAGGATCCGCGAGGAAGAACAGAAGAACGCCGCGCGCGTCCTGGGCGTGGACACGGTCGACTTCCTCGGGTTCCCGGACTGCGAGCTCGAGAACACCCGCGAGACCCGTATGGCCGTTACGGGCGCCATCAGGCGCCACAAGCCCGACCTCATCATCTGCCAGAACCCGAACCGGACGAAAAATCTCGGCGGCTCCCACCGCGACCACCGCGCGGCTGCGGGGATCGCGCTCGACTGCGTCTACCCCCTCGCCCGCGACCACATGGCATTCCCCGAGCTGATGGCGCAGGGGCTCGAGCCGCACAAGGTCAAGGAAGTGCACATGATGTGGTGGGACGAGCCCGAGGTCGTCGTCGACATCACGGACACGATCGAGCTCAAGATCAAGGCGCTCCAGTGCCACCTGAGTCAGCTCCCGGACATGGCGGGGATGGAGAAGCGCGTCCGGGAGCGCGGCGCCCTGCTCGGGAAACCGAAGGGCTACGCCTACGCCGAGACCTTCGACCGGATCCTGATCGAGCGCTAGCGGCCGGCCCGGCCCGCTGCCGCCGCACACTGATCGCGGAGGATGTCCCTGATGGCGGTATCGACGACGACGCCGACGACGCTGGCGGAGCTGATGGGTCTCCGGGTCTCGGCCGAGCCGGACGCGCCGTACTTCCATCTCTACGACGAGTCGGTCACGTACGGCCAGCTCTGGAAGGAAAGCGCTCGCTACGCCGCCGGGCTCCGCCGCGCGGGCATCGATCGCGGCGACAAGGTCTGCCTGATATATCCCACGTGCAAGGAATTCTTCTTCACGTTTTTTGGAGCGCTCCGGCTGGGCGCCGTTCCGGTGCCTCTCTATCCGACGCTAGGCGTCGAAGCGACGGCGAGTATCTTCCGGGATTCCGAGGCGAAGGCGGTCGCCACCATCGGCTGGTTTCGCAAGGGTGTGGAGGAAAGCCAGGCCGCGGCGGCCAATATCCGACGGGTGCTGGAACCCCAGGATCTCGAAGTGGACGGGCCCTCGCCCGCATTCCCGACGCCTCAGGAGGCCGACACCGCGCTCATCCAGTACACGTCAGGCAGCACCGGCAACCCCCGCGGTGTAGTGCTGAGCCACGCCAACGTCACGCGAACGGTCGCCTTCATGGCCGAGGCGGCTCAGCTCACCCGCGAGGACGTGGTCGTATCCTGGCTGCCGCTCTACCACGACATGGGCCTGATCGGCTGCGCCTTCACGCCGTCGTCGATGGGCGCGGAGCTGTGGCTCCTGCCGCCCGATCTCAAGAATCCCCGCACGTGGCTCGAGCTCGTGACCAGGGTGCGGGCGACCTTCACCGTGTCCCCCGACTTCGGCTTCCGGAACTGCGTGCGCAACATCGGCGATGTGTCGGGCATCGATCTGTCCTCCGTCAAGCAGGCGCTCTCGGGCGCCGAGCCCGTGCGCCTCAGCACCATCGAGGCGTTCGAGAGGAAATTCGGCGTCCAGAACCTGATCACGCCTTGCTACGGGCTCGCCGAGGCGACGCTGGCCGTGGCCATCTGGCCGCGCCGGACGGCGCTCCGCCCGGATTCCTCGGGCAAGTTTCTCTCGGTCGGGCGACCCTGCAGGGGCGTGTCGGTCAGGATCGTCGACGAGGCGGGCCCGGTCGCTCCCGGCGTCGAGGGCGAGATCTGCGTCAAGAGCCCGGGCGTCATGCAGGGCTACTACAACAACCCCGAGGCGACGCGGCGGGCTATCTCCCCGGACGGGTGGCTGCGCACCGGCGATCTCGGGTTCCTCGACCGCGAGGGTTATCTCTTCGTCACCGGGCGGGTCAAGGACCTCATCATCGTGGGCGGCGAGAACATCGTGCCCGTCGATGTCGAGGAGATCGTGGACCACATCTCCGGCGTGCGGTATTCGGCCGCCGTCGGCATCGACAGCGATCGCACCGGCACCCAGCGCCTCCACGTCGTCGCCGAGGTGCGCGAGGGCGCCCAAGACACGGACGCGCTGAGAGGCCTCGTCCGCGAGATCGTCCAGCGCGTCCACCAGGAGCGCGGCCACCGCCCCGCCCGCGTCCTCCTCGTCCGCCCGGGCACCATCCCCAAGACGTCGAGCGGAAAGATCCAGCACTCCCGCCTCGCCCAGATGATCGCCGGCGGCGAGCTCGGCGACCGCCTCGTCTACGCCTCAGGCGCCCACAGGGACTAGCGCGTGGAATTCGGCTGCCACCTGCCCATCTTCGGCCCGGCCGCGACACGCGAAAGCCTGATCGCCTTCGCGCGGGAGATGGAACGACTCGGGTACGAGAGCCTCTGGGCGAGCGACCACATCGTCATTCCTCACACGATCCGCTCGCGCTACCCGTACAGCGACACGGGGCAGTTCCCGCTGGCGCCGGACGCGACCTTCCTCGAGCCGCTGACCGCGCTCGCCGTCGTCGCCGGGGTGACCGAGCGCGCGAAGCTCGGCACCACCGTCCTCGTCCTGCCCCACCGCCACCCGGTGCTGGCGGCGAAAACGCTCGCCACGCTCGACCACCTCTCGGGCGGCCGCGTCATCCTGGGCGCAGGTGTCGGGTGGATGCGCGAGGAGATCGAGCTCCTGGGCGCGCCGTTTGCGGAGCGCGGCGCCTGGTCAGACGAAGCGATCCGGATCATGCGCGCCTGCTGGCAGGATGAGCGCAGCAGCTTTCACGGACGCTTTTTCAGCTTCGACGACATCGGCTGCTTTCCAAAGCCCGTCCGCCGCGACATTCCCATCTGGATGGGCGGGCATGCCGGGCCCGCGCTGCGGCGCATCGTCGCCCTGGCGGACGGCTGGCACGCGGCCTTCCCCACCGCCGCCGGCCTCGAAGCGGGCCTGGCCCTGCTGCGCGCGGAGTGCGTCAGGCAGAAGCGCGCATTCGACGACCTGACCATCACGATGCGCGCGGGCCTCGCCATCCGCCGGGCACCGGGCGGCGCGGACCGCAAGGCGCTCCAGGGCACGCCGGAGGAGATCGTCGGGGATCTCAGACGCTTCAAGGCGCTCGGGGTGAGCCACGTGCT
>Ga0335084_10005024_pt1 | contig 13055 bp, 11 predicted proteins | sample Lox_Sample_44_FD_206721 | JGI IMG/M metagenome (GOLD analysis project Ga0335084, IMG submission 206721) | Soil microbial communities from Loxahatchee National Wildlife Refuge, Florida, United States - Lox_Sample_4.4 | ecosystem: Environmental > Terrestrial > Soil > Wetlands | place: USA... | reverse complement strand
TTGCTGACTACCGACTACTGACTACCGTTTTATGATTGACGAACTCACACAGCAGTACACTACGCTCAAGACCAAAGTCCACGACCTGCGGGAGTATCTTTGACGCGGGTAACCTGCGTCTTCAGTTAGCGGAGATCGAAAAGCAGGCCGCCGACCCCAATCTCTGGTCGAATCCCGGGAAATCGCAGCAGGTGATGCGCGAGCGCAAGCGGCTGGAAGAAGTCTTGTCCCTCGAAAAAGATCTGGCGCGCCGCTCCGATGACATTGCCGCGTACTTCGATTTGGCTGGCGAGGGCGAAAATGTCACCGACGACCTGCAGAAAGAACTGGACGCGCTGCGCGAACTCGTCGATCGGGTCGAAACCGAGACGTTTCTTTCTGGCGAAAACGACGCCCGCAACGCCATTGTCACTATCCATCCTGGGGCAGGCGGGACCGAATCGCAGGACTGGGCTGAGATGCTGCTTCGTATGTACCTGCGATGGGCCGAGCGGCAGAGATTCCAGACCGAGATGTACGACTACCAGCCGGGCGAAGAAGCGGGAATCAAGTCGGCGACATTTGCCGTCAATGGCGAATATGCCTTCGGCCTGTTGACCAGTGAGATCGGGGTGCACCGGTTGGTGCGAATCTCGCCATTCGATCAGGCCAAGCGGCGGCATACTTCATTTGCCAGCGTTTTTGTATCGCCGGAGATCGATGACAGCATCGAGCTCGTCATCAAGCCCGAAGACATTCGCGTCGATACTTATCGTTCGAGCGGCAAGGGCGGGCAGCACGTCAACACCACTGATTCCGCGGTGCGCATCACGCACATTCCCACCGGACTCGTCGCCAGTTGCCAGAACGAGCGCTCGCAGCACAAGAATCGCGACAAGGCCATGAGCATGCTGCGCTCCAAGCTCTACGAGTACGAGATGGAGAAGAAACGTGAGGCCACCAAGCAGATCGAGGATTCGAAACTGGACATCGACTTCGGCTCACAGATTCGGTCGTACGTTTTGCAGCCGTACCGGCTGATCAAGGATCACCGTACTAAGCACGAAGTTGGCGACGTGGATCGCGCACTGGATGGAGATCTGACGCCGTTCATGCGGGCTTATTTGCGAATGCGTCGAGGAGAGAACAAGGCGTGACTCGCGCGCGACCGAAACCGCCGCCGCTTGGAAGCAATCTGCAGCGTGCCTTCCGTTATGCCGCGGAGAAGCACGAGGGTCAGACGCGCAAGCAGACTGCGGTGCCGTACCTCTCGCACCTGATAGCGGTAGCATCGCTCGTGCTCGAAGCGGGTGGCGACGAAGAAATGGCAATGGCTGCGTTGCTTCACGATGTGGTCGAAGATTGCGGCGGCCTGCCGAGGTTGCGCGAAGTCCGCCGCATGTTCGGCGCGCGGGTGGCGGAGATCGTTGAGGGCTGTACTGACTCTTTCGAAAACCCCAAGCCGGAATGGCTGGAGCGGAAGAAGAACTATGTGCATGAGTTAAAGCAGGCCAATGCGGACACGCGTCTGGTTTCCGCCGCCGACAAACTGCACAACGTGCGCACCGTGCTCACCGATTACCGCGAACAAGGAGAATCCATCTGGAGGCGGTTTCAAGGCAGGCGTGATGGCACGCTCTGGTACTATCGCGCGTTGAGCAATGAATTTCGCCGACATCCGAACCGCCTGACACGTGAACTGGACATTGCAGTCAAAGAACTGGGGAAGACGATCGGCATAAGGCGTCCTTCGCCGCGGTCATCGAGAAGTTTGTCGAATTCTGGGAGATGAACCATGCCCCGGATGATTGACATGATCCGCAAGTCGCAGCTGCCCTCGAACCTGATGCACGCGGCCGCGCGGGGGGCGCTCGCCGCCCCGGCAGGCGAGAACATCGAAATTCTTGTGCATCTCGCCCTGCACAACCGGATTTTTGGCGAACAGGCGCGTCTCACCCTCGCCAACTGGGACGAAAAAGCTTGCTTGACTGCGGCCGCCGATCCTCGCACCAGCGCTGAGGTGCTGGGATATTTCGTTTCGCTCGAGAATCTACGCGCGCACCTGTTGCCGGCCCTCGCCGAGAATCCTTCCGTGTCGGAAGAGTCGCTGATGGATTTGGCGGTGTCCGGTTCGCGCCCCGCGGTCGAAGCCTTGTTGAAAAGCGAGCGTGTGAAAAGCTCTCCACGACTGCTCAATGCGTTGTCCTCGAATCCCTACCTTCGCCCGATTGAACTCGCCGAAGTCGAGAAGCGGTTGGCGCCTTTGGGATGGAGCCACACGGCTTCAGCGGCGGAGGCGGAGCCCGATCTGGCATTAGCACAGTCTCCCTCCGGGCATCCGTCTCACAAAACGGCGCCAGAACCAGAGGCGGGTCTGGAGACGTCGGGCGAAGGCCTGGACCACGAAGAGAAAGGCGATGAAGCAGCCGACAAGGCCGTTGCCCAGTTTCTCGAACAGAATGCTGCGGAACTGGCGTCGGTGCCCGAAAAGCCGTTTGAACCCGTTCACATCGCGCTTGAAGGTACCGGGAACACATCGGCCGCGGAAGTGGCGTCTCAGCCCGCTGAAACAGCAGCTGAGAATGTGGCGGCTGCGCCGGAGGTGAAGGATCAGCAACCTCCATCCGACCCCTCTGCTGTCGTGCGACGGGTTAAGAAGTTGGTTCAGGAGCAATCTGAAAGGCGCGACACGACTCTGCGAAAAATCGCGAAACTCGATATCAAGGGGCGCATTGCTCTGGCGATGCGCGGCAGCAAGGAAGAGCGGTCGATCCTGATTCGCGATGGAACGAAGTTAGTTGCGCTGGCGGTGCTCGATTCGCCCAAAATTAGCGACGCGGAGGTCGAAGGCTTCGCACTGCAGAAGAACGTGCTCGAGGCGGTGTTGCGGTCGATTCCGCTGAAACGGCGGTTCGCCAAAAACTACGTCGTCACTCGTAACCTGGTTTACAACCCGCGCACGCCGCTCGATCTTTCTTTGGGCCTGATGAAGAACCTCCTCATTCACGATTTGAAGAACCTCTCGGCAAACAAGGAGGTCTCGGAAACGATCCGCAAGCTGGCGCTTCGGATGTACAAACAGAAGACGGAGAAGAGCGGCCGGTAAATGGGCTATCGTCCGCATCAGGACGGCATTGATTGGTTGCGCAAGAACTGGCATTGGCGCGCGTTCCAAATCGGGAAGAGGATGTTCATAAAATCTCGTTATCGAAAAAACCGAGTGCCGGAAAATGTCAATTTGGTGTCCGGGAATGTCGGTTCTAGCGGAAGAAGCTGTTTGGAGCTAAGAGAGTAAGGTGACCATTGTGCCAATTACGCTGGAAATAGGCGGCTTGTTCAGAGCCGGTAGGAACTTCCGTCACTTTGGCGTCTGGCCCTTGGAGTGCCATAGTTAAGCCCGAGATGGTCGTCACGACCATGAGGGAAGAGGAGAACAAGGAGAGGATTCAATCCATGCGGAAACAGAAGGGTTTCTCGTTAATTGAGTTGCTGATTGTGGTGGCGATCATCCTGATCATCGCTGCTATTGCTATTCCCAACCTGCTGCGTGCGCGCATTGCGGCCAACGAGGCCGCCGCGGCCAGCGGCATTCGCACCATCAACACGGGCGAAGTGGCATACAACTCCACCTACCCGGCAACCGGCTATTCCCCCACCCTGGTAGCTCTGGGTCCTGGCGGCGTGGCCGCGGCCTGTCCGACTCCGCCGACCGTCGCTGCAGCTTGTACGATTGATGGCGTGTTGGCGAACGGCGTCAAGCAGGGCTACACCTATACGTACACTCAGGGCGCTGCTGGCCCACCTGCGGTGGCCTATACAATCACCACGACTGCTACCCAGCAGAACCAGTCCGGCGTGCGGTCCTTCTGCTCCTTTGAGGATGCAGTGGTCCGTTTCCGGCCCGCTGCGTGGGCTGGCGCCTGCGACGGAACCGTAACCGTACTGGGTCAGTAAGAAACGTTCAGCGAAGTACCCGGGGAGGGTACTCAGACACAGGAGCATCGGAGCAATCCGGTGCTCCTTATTTTTTTGGAGCCGAAACACGTCGAATTTCGCTGCTTTCAAGACCGATCTAGCTGGCCGGAAAGACCGCCAAAAAATGTCAGTGGCGACGTCCGAGAAATGTCGTACTTCGGAAACCAGGCGAGATTGGGTAATGGGACGAAATTGGTCGCGCACTGCAAATGGACGGTTTGCGCCGAACTGCCTGGGAACTTTCGTCACCTCTCTAGTGGAACTTCAAGTGCATTATGAATTCTGAGATGGTCGTCATGACCATGAGAAGAAGAAGGAGATTTATCACGATGCGGAAACAGAAGGGTTTTTCGTTAATTGAGTTGCTGATCGTGGTGGCGATCATTCTGATCATCGCTGCGATTGCTATTCCGAACCTGCTGCGTGCGCGCATTGCGGCCAACGAGTCCGCCGCGGCCAGCGGCATTCGCACCATCAACACGGGCGAAGTGGCATACAACTCCACTTATCCCACGGTCGGCTATTCCCCCACCCTGGTAGCTCTTGGCCCGGGCGGCGTGGCCGCGGCCTGTCCGACTCCGCCGACCGCCGCCGCAGCTTGTACGATTGATGGCGTGTTGGCGAACGGCGTCAAGCAGGGCTACACCTATACGTACACTCAGGGCGCTGCTGGCCCACCTGCGGTGGCCTATACAATCACCACGACTGCTACCCAGCAGAACCAGTCAGGTGTGCGGTCCTTCTGCTCCTTTGAGGATGCAGTGGTCCGATTCCAGCCCGCTGCGTGGGCTGGCGCCTGCGACGGAACCGTAACCGTACTGGGTCAGTAAGAAACGTTTAGCGAAGTACCCGGGGAGGGTACTCAGACACAGGAGCATCGGCGTGCAATCCGATGCTCCTCTTGTTTTCTGGGCGAAGACGAGGCTCCGGACCGCGCTCCAGAACTGACACTTTCCGTCAAAACTGCGCCCGCCAGGCCCTGGAAGAATGGACATCCCCCCGCTAAGCTATTCTGTACGAAATACTTGCGGGAATCTTGAGGAACCCGTGAAACGGCCCCCTGAGTGCAGTTAGAGAATTGACCTGTGCAGTTCTTAGGCGGGAGCTATGCCGTGCAGGATACTGGCTGGAAACAAAAGGGGTTTTCGCTCATCGAGTTGCTGATCGTGGTGGCGATCATTCTGATCATTGCTGCGATTGCCATCCCCAACCTGCTGCGGGCAAGGATGGCGGCAAATGAGTCATCGGCCGCGACAGCGATTCGGGCCATCACTTCGGCAGAAATCGCCTACTACAATGCTTTTCCGGCTACCGGATACGCAGCGCAACTCCAGGATCTCGGGCGGACCGAGCCGTGCATTCAGGCGGTGAATCACGCCTGCTTGCTCGACGACAGTCTGGCCAACGCCATACCGGGGAGCGGCGGACACACCGGTTACGAATTCGTCGCAATAGGACTTAATGGCGGAGGTCCGATCAACGGCGCTTTTGTAACCGGAACACGTCCCGTTGTTCCGAGCAGCACAGGTACACGCGATTTTTGCGCCAACACGGATGGCGTGTTGCGTAGCCAGTTATCAACAGGTGCAGCGATGCCAGCAACGAATGCGGACTGTCAGGCTTACCCCATCGCGCAATAGAAGAGTCGCCGCGAGGAGTGACCTCGCCACGGTTTGAAAAAGTTTTGGCACGTACCTGGGGGAGGGTACAAGCCGAGAAAGAGCCCGGAAGAACTTCCGGGCTCTTTTCTTCTTAGGTTTGGGCACTGCAACACCAACCCCCCCTATATTCTCACGTCATTACTTTCGATAGGTGAGTTGCTGTCGACGACAGTGCCTATCCGTCGCGAATCTGCTTATAATTTTCCTACATCCCAGACGAATTTCTTGAATGGCCATGACCGCGATCGAAACAATTGACCTGGCAAAAACCTACGCTGTCGGCTTCTGGCGGAAGCGGCCCCGTGTCGCGCTGAAACCCTTGAACCTGACCGTCGACGAAGGGGAAGTTTTTGGCTTCCTCGGGCCAAACGGCGCGGGCAAGACGACCACGCTGAAGCTGCTGATGGGGCTTGTCTTTCCCACCGGCGGCTCGGCCCAGATCTTGGGCAAAGACATCCGCGATGCGGAAATCAAGGCGCAAATCGGGTTTCTACCGGAGCAGCCCTATTTTTACGACTACCTGACGGCGAAGGAGTTGCTCGAATACTATGCCCAGCTTTCGGGCGTGGACCCAAAGGAGCGCGGTCGGAAGATCGATGCCATGCTCGAGCGCGTCGGCTTGAAAGACGCCGCCGGCGTGCAGTTGCGCAAGTTCTCCAAGGGGATGCTGCAGCGGGTGGGCCTGGCACAGGCGATCCTGCACGATCCCAAAGTTGTATTCCTGGATGAGCCGATGTCGGGGCTCGATCCCATGGGCCGCCGCGAGGTCCGCGACTTGATGGAAGAACTTAAGCACCAAGGAAAAACAGTATTCTTTTCGACTCACATTCTCTCCGATGCTGAAGCGTTATGTGATCGCGTCGCCGTCATTCACAGGGGTGAACTGCGCGGGGTAGGACATGTCGCCGACCTGACGTCCTCGGTTGCAGGTAGGGTCGAGATGATTTGGAATGGTTCAGTAATTCCTTCAGGCCTGAGCGCGCTGGGTGCCGAGTGCCACACGACCGGCGACACGACGCGCGGCATTCTGCCCGAGTCGCAGCAAGATCCTGCATTGGAGCTCATACGGCAAAACCGGCTACGACTAATTTCGCTGACCCCGGTGCGCCCCTCGCTGGAGGAGTACTACCTCCAGAAAGTGAATTCTGAAGCCAAGGCGGCGGAGGTCGTGCAATGAACCGAGTGGCAAGCATCGCCGCCAACACTTTCCGCGAAGCAGTGCGTGATCGCGTCCTCTACAACCTGGTCGCCTTTGCCATCCTGTTGTCAGCGGCTGCCATCCTAGTGGGACAGATCTCGATCGACATCGAGCGGCTCGTCGTGGTGAACCTCGGCCTGACCGCCGTCTCCCTGTTCGGAGTCGTCATTGCCATCTTCATCGGCATTGGCCTGGTGTCAAAGGAAATCGAGAAGCGCACCCTGTATACCATGCTCTCGCGCCCGGTGCGGCGTTGGGAATTCATCGTAGGCAAAGTCTTTGGCCTGGCCGGCACGCTCATCGTAAACACATTCTGCATGGCCATCGGAGTGTTCGCGGCTCTGTTCTACGTATCGCACAAGTTCCAATCTTCCGATGGTTGGATCCTGATTGCCTTGTACTTTATCGTGCTGCAGTTTCTGATCCTGTGTTCGCTGGCCTTGCTGTTCTCGTCATTTTCGTCTCCGCTGTTGTCAGCGGTTTTCACATTTTCCCTGTTCGTGATCGGGAGCTTCGCCGAAGATCTTCGTGGATTTGCTGCGATGTCGCACGGCCCCGCGCGCTGGCTGGCGACCGGGGCTGCGTATCTGGTGCCGAACTTTTCCGCCCTCAACGTGATCGGCCAGGTAGCGCACGAGCAAGCCATTCCGGCAGCGTTGATTATGTACAACACGGCCTACGCATTGCTCTACTCCGCGATGGCGATCTGTGGCGCGGTCCTGATCTTCGAACGCCGGAATCTGAAATGAGCGGATCGCGTAAAGTCACGGTTGTTGCCAGTACAGTGCTGGTTCTTTCACTCCTCGGTTCGATCGTCCTTTTGCGGCGAGTGGATCAGGCGCGCCCGGCGGCCACGCTGGAAGAAGTCCTGTATATCAATTCGCCAAAGTGGGTCAAGAGGATGAGTCTGGGGTATACGGGTTTGATGGCGGATATCTACTGGACGCGGGCAATCCAGTACTTTGGCAACCGCCATGTCGTCGGCACCGGAGGCTACGAGTTACTTGCCCCGTTGTTGGAGATCACAACGGAGCTCGATCCGAAACTCGTGGTGGCGTATCAGTTCGGAGCGAACTTTCTGCCGCCCAAGCCGCCCGAGGGTGCTGGCGTTCCGGATCGCGCCGTCGCGCTGGTGGAGAAAGGCATCCAGAACAATCGCGACAACTGGAAGTTGTATTACGAACTTGGGTTCATCTATTACCACCTGAAGCCGCCCGATTACATCAAGGCGTCGGAGTCGTTCGAACGCGGCACCAAGGTCCCGAACTTCCATCCCTTCTTGCGCGTGCTGGCGGCGCAGATGGCGCAGCACGCCGGCGAGATCCAGACCGCGCGCACGCTCTGGCAGACGGCCTACGCTTCCACGCAGGACGAACTGATCAAGAAGAACGCCATAGCCCACCTCCTGGCTTTGCGTGTGGACGAGGACGTGACCGAACTAGAACACTTGGCCGCCCTCTATCGCGCCCGGACGGGGCGAGCGCCTTCGGGTATGTACGACCTGATCGGAGCGGGCCTGCTGCTTGCATTGCCAGTCGATCCCGACGGCAACCCCTACCAGATGACTTTCGACGGCCGCATTGAGGTACTCCACCCCGATAATTTCCCATTTATCGCGAAGGGTACTCCGCCCGGATACATTCCGCCGCGACCGAAGTTCCGGTAGGGCAGATTCAGCTCAAAAAAAGTCCAATCCGTTGGGCAAAGGTGAAATTGCAGCAACCGCATTTGTTAGCATGCAGGCGTGCCGGCGGCCGGGTTTATCCCACAACTGACGAAGGATTTTGTTCGATGGTGGCGCGAGCAGGCTCGGAAACTCGGCCCCTTTGGCGCCGTCCGCCTGCTCGTCCGGGAGTTGTGGGAATTCCTGCGCGACTCCATGCCCGAACAGCGGCGCCGCCGTTTTGGCGATATGGAGTTCGACTGGGAGCATCGCGTGAACACCACCAGCGGGACCGTCGGCTGGCGCGAGCGGTTGTTGGGAGTGTTCCTCTCTGGCTACCAGCCAACCGAACCCGCGGCCTTTCGGCAAATGATGGCGAGTCTGCCCATCGATTTCGCCGGGTTCACCTTCATCGACCTCGGTTCGGGCAAGGGGCGAACGCTCCTGATGGCGTCCGAGTATTCCTTCCGAAGAATTGTAGGGGTTGAGATTCTTCCCGAATTGCACCGCATCGCGGAACAGAATATTCACGACTACAGCGGCGCGAGACGTTGCGCGGATGTGCGCTCCGTTTGCGCAGATGCTTGCCAGTTCACTTTTCCAGAGGACCCCCTGGTTCTGTATCTGTTTAATCCTCTCAGTGCCAGTGGACTAGCATCCGTGCTGAGAAATCTCGAAGAATCGTTGCGACAAGTTCCACGGCCGGCACTTCTCCTCTACTACAACCCGGTCTTGGAACAACACCTGCGGGATTGCGCGTTCCTGGAACTGGTGCAGCGAGGCGAACACTTCGCGGTCTTTGCTCATCGGCCTTCGGCCTCTCTTAATGAGCGGATGGCCGTTAGCATCTAAAATGGTGAAAGACTGCATGCGTTCCAAGATTCATCTTGGCTTAACCAGTTCCGGTCGCTTGCGCCATAGAATCGCCAGTTGGATTTACCTGGCATTCTCTTGCGGCCTCCTGCTCGCGAGCTACCCGCCCGAAACGGCGCGAGCGCAGGATGTCCAACAACTGGCGCGGTCCGTGGACGACCACTACAACCACCTCCGCACTCTTCAGGCAGATTTCACCGAGATTTACCAGGGCAACGGTATGGTGCGTGAAGAATCTGGCACCCTGTGGCTGAAAAAGCCCCGCAAGATGCGGTGGGAATATCGTTCTCCCAAGGAGAAGCTGTTTCTCAGCGACGGCAAGGCGGTGTGGTTCTATTTGCCGGAGGAAAGGCAGCTCCGAAAGAGCGATCTGAAAAAGCTGGACGATCTGCGTTCCCCGCTGGCTTTTCTTCTCGGTAAGACAAAGCTGGCCAATGAGTTGCAAGGACTCTCGAAAACCAACGGTGATCTTCCTCTCGAAGCTGGCAACGTCGTGCTTCGTGGCGTGCCGAAGGCCTTGGCGGAGACGATCAGCGAAGTGAAGCTTGAGATCACGCCGAGGTTCCAGATCGTCCGTATCACTCTCATGGGCGTGGATGGAGCGACCACAGAATTTCGTTTTTCCGATTTGCGGGAGGATGTACCGGTGGCGGACAGCCGGTTCAATTTCGTGCCTCCCCCAGGTATTGAGATCGTAGAGGGAGACATCGCGCAGTAGGGCAGCGGTTACTTGAGTGCTGGAGTTCGCTGGTAACTGCTTGCTGAGTAGAATGTTACACTTGCATTAAGCCCCCGCAGGCACATCGCATGGCTGAGTTCCTGACCAGAGTTGCGGACGAGCAGGGCCATCTCCGGCAGCAGTTGGAGCATGGCTACTCGGAGTCGGAGGTGCGCGAGCGGCTCCTGCAGCAGGGATACCTGGTGTACTGGGTAAAGCCCAGCAGCCTGTTGTCAGTCGGCGGCACGCATCTGGGGCAGCGAGGCAAAGTAAAAGCGGGCACATTCCTGATCTTCAACCAGCAGTTTCTCACCCTGATCAAAGCTGGACTGCCGATTCTGACCGCACTCGATCTGCTCATCAAGCGGCAGCGCGACAAAACTTTCCTGACCTTGCTGGAAAACGTCCGTGATCGCGTGAAGGGCGGCGAATTACTCTCTGATGCCTTCGCCGCGCAGTACGTGTTCCCCAAGATGTACACGACAACCCTGATGGCGGGCGAGAAGAGCGGCAATATGGAAGAGGTCCTGAGCCGCTACATTGCCTATCAGCGCCTGGTCCAGACTTTTCGAAGAAAATTGGCCGTTTCGCTGATATATCCGGCGCTTCTGGTGTCAGTAGTAACCGTGATGCTGATTTTCCTGATCACCTACGTGGTGCCGAAGTTTGCCGAACTGTTCGACAACCTCGGAGCGCAGCTTCCCCTTCCGACAGTGGTCATGCTCAAAATCGGCCTGGACGCTCAAAAATACGCCTGGGTGTTCGCGTTGGCCCTGGCCATTTCCGCGGTGCTGTTGTGGCGCTGGAAACAGAGTGACCGCGGCGCCGAGCGCATTGACAAGTTTCTTCTCTCGTTGCCGCTGGTGGGTGAGATCCAACTGAAATACCAGGTCGCGAACTTTTCCCGGATTCTGTCCACCCTGCTGCAAGGCGGGTTGCCGCTGGTGCCAGCGATGGAAACCGCGGGAGCATCCATGAGCAGCCGTCAGATCCTCAGCAGCGTGTTGCAGGCGGCGGGACGGGTACGGGAAGGCCAGAGCCTGGCCAAGAGTCTGGAAGCGCAGAAAATTTTCCCTGATCTTGCCGTCGAGATGCTGGAAGTGGGCGAGTCCACCGGGGCATTGCCGGCGATGTTGAGCTCGGTGGCGGAGTTCTACGAAGAAGATGTGCAAACCGCGCTGGGTGCAGCCATGGCGCTGATTGAACCTCTCATCCTGGTTGTGATGGCCGTTTTTGTGGGCGGGATTCTCATCTCGCTGTACATGCCGATTTTTACTCTTGGAGCCGGCATGCACTGAAGTGCCGGGGTCTCGGAGAAGGCTGTAGACTGGAATGGGTATGGCGGAGAAAAAAACAGCACTGGTGAATGGCGGAAACGGCGGCAAGATGGCGCCCGAAACCACGGGCGATGAACTGGACCGCGCGCGCGATATCGCCCGTCGTTACCGCTGCGAATTTATCGACCTGAACGACTTCCAGCTGCACCACGATCTTTTCGAGAAGATCCCCGTCGACCTGATGTTCCGCTACAACTTCGTTCCGCTGGAAGAAACCGCGGACGGGAGGCTGGCAATTGCCATTGCCGATCCCAGTCAGCTCATGATGATCGACGAGATCAGCTTGCTGCTTGGCAAGCGCATCGTCACCAAGGTCTCGACCCTCAAGCAGATCTCCGACATCCTCAAGAAGACCGAGCAATCCAAACGCGTGCTGGAAGAGGCCAGCGAGGGATTCACGCTCGACGTGATCCGCGAGGACGAAGCCGGCAATGACGAGACCATTTCCATCGACAAGCTGACGACGGGCACAGGCGACATGAGCCCGATCATCCGGCTCGTCGATACGACAATCTTCACCGCGCTGCAACGGCGGGCCAGCGATATTCACATCGAAACGCGCGACGACTCGGTCGTCATCAAGTTCCGCATTGACGGCGTCCTCACCCACGCCATGCCGCCGATTGGCAAAGAGCACCACTCGACCATCATCTCGCGCATCAAGGTAATGAGCGAACTCGACATTTCCGAGCGCCGCGTTCCGCAGGACGGCCGCTTCCGCGTGAAGTACAACGCGCGCGCCATCGATTTCCGCGTGTCGATCATGCCGTCGATCCACGGCGAAGACGCGGTTCTCCGCGTGCTCGACAAAGAGTCGATGAGCGAGAAGTTCCGCAAACTTACGCTCGATGTGGTGGGCTTCGATGAAGTCGATCTGCGCCGCTTTCGCCGCTACATCAATGAGCCCTACGGCATGGTGCTCGTGACCGGGCCCACCGGCAGCGGCAAGACGACGACGCTTTATGCCGCCGTCAACGAGATCAAGACCGACGAAGACAAAATCATCACTATCGAAGATCCGGTCGAGTACCAGGTCCGAGGCATCACCCAGATTCCGGTCAACGAGAAGAAGGGCCTGACGTTCGCGCGCGGCCTGCGTTCCATCCTGCGCCACGACCCCGACAAGATCATGGTGGGCGAGATCCGCGACACGGAAACTGCCCAGATCGCGATCCAGTCCGCGCTGACCGGGCACCTGGTGTTTACGACGGTTCACGCCAACAACGTGGTCGACGTCCTTGGCCGTTTCCTGAACATGGGGGTCGAGCCCTACAACTTCGTTTCGGCATTGAACTGCATCCTGGCGCAAAGATTGGTGCGCGTGATCTGCGACTCTTGCCGGACGGCGGTGCACTACCCGTCCGAGGTGCTCGAATCGAGCGGGCTGGACCCGAACCAGTGGTCGAAAGTCCCGCTTTACGAAGGGCAGGGATGTATCGAGTGCGCCGGCACCGGCTTCAAAGGCCGCACCGCGATTCATGAGTTGCTGGATTTGACCGACCGCATTCGCGAGATGATTCTGGCCAAGAAGCCGACTTCTGAAATCCGTCGCGCCGCGCGCGAGGAAGGCATGCGGTTCCTGCGCGAGTCGGCGCTCGATAAAGTGCGCACCGGAGTCACCACGCTCAAGGAGATCAACAAGGTCACGTTC
>Ga0335084_10005023_pt1 | contig 13057 bp, 13 predicted proteins | sample Lox_Sample_44_FD_206721 | JGI IMG/M metagenome (GOLD analysis project Ga0335084, IMG submission 206721) | Soil microbial communities from Loxahatchee National Wildlife Refuge, Florida, United States - Lox_Sample_4.4 | ecosystem: Environmental > Terrestrial > Soil > Wetlands | place: USA... | reverse complement strand
TGCGCCGGGGCTCGCGTTCGAGACGCTCGACTGGCTGCATGCGCGGCGGGTCGCGGCGATCGTCACCGACACCTGGGGCGTCGAGGTGCGGCCGTGCGAAACCGAGGACACGAACCAGCCGTGGCACTGGATCGCCATTCCGGTGATGGGACTCTCGGTCGGCGAGATCTTCAACCTCGCGGAGCTGGCGAAGGACTGCAAGGCCGACGGCCGCTACGAGTTCCTGTTCGTGGCGCCGGCGCTGCCGATCACCGGCGCAGTCGGCTCGCCGGTGAATCCGCTGGCGATCAAGTAGGCACACGACGAGGCGGCGATGACGAGATTCCTGTCCGTGGTCGGGATCCTGCTCGCCGTGGGCTCGAGCGCGTTCGCGCAGACCTACCCGGCGAAGCCGGTGCGGATGATCGTCCCGTTCGCGCCCGGCGGTCCCGCCGACATCGCGGCACGCCTGGTGGGCGCGAAACTGCCGGAGATCCTCGGCCAGCAGGTCCTCGTCGACAACCGGGCCGGGGCGGGCGGCAACATCGGTGCGGCCGCGGTCGCGAAGTCGGCGCCGGACGGCTACACGGCACTCGTGACGACCTCGGCGATCGCGGTGAACATGACGCTCTTCGCCAACCCGGGCTACGATGCCGAGCGCGATTTCGTACCGGTCGTGCAGATCGCCACGCAGCCCAACATGGTCTTCGTCAACGCGGGCGCGCCGGCGAAGTCCCTCGATGAGCTGCTCCAGCTCGCAAGAGGCACGAAGCTCGCGTACGGCTCACCCGGGACCGGCACCACGCCGCACCTCACTGCGGAGATGCTCTTCAAGGTGCTCGCCAAGCTCGACACGACGCCGATTCACTTCAAGGGCGCCGGTCCCATGGTCGCGGCCGTGGTGGCGGGCGAGCCGCCGGTCGGATGCGGCGCGATCTCCGGGCCCCTCGCTCAGATCAAGGGTGGCAAGCTCCGCGGGCTCGCGGTATCCAGCTCGCGACGGCTCGCGTCGCTCCCCGACGTCCCGACGCTCGGCGAGCTCGGCTTCCAGGGCATGGAGGACTACACCTGGATCGGCATGTTCTTCCCCGCGGGCACACCGCCCGATGTCTTGCAGCGGCTGAACGAGGCCGTCAATCGCGCGGTCCAGGCGCCCGACACGCGCGAGCGGCTCGAGGCCCTCGCGTTCGAGCCGGTCGGCGGCTCGCAGCGCGAGTTCGCCGACTACGTGAAGGCGGAAATCGCGAAGTGGGGCAAGGTCGTGCGCGAGACCGGGGCGAAGTCCGACTGAGGCGTCGCCCGGTGCGCATCGTCGCGATCAACGAAGCGGCTGTGCCGGTCCGCTCGGCGATGCGGAACGCGGTGTTCAGCTTTGCCGACATGACGACCTCGGTGGTTACGATCGTCACCGACGTGATCCGCGACGGGAAGCCGATCGTCGGGTACGCGTTCAACTCGACCGGCCGCTACGCTTGCGGGGCGCAGATGCGCGCGCGGTTCATTCCGCGCCTGCTCGGCGCCGCGCCTGAGGCGCTGCTCGACGTCGCGGGACCTAACTTCGACCCGGCGAAGGCGCTGGGGGTGATGCTCGCCGGCGAGAAGCCGGGCGGCCACAGCGAGCGGTCGATCGCGATGGGCACGATTGAGGTCGCGCTCTGGGACGCGGTCGCCAAGATCGAAGGCCTCCCGCTCTATCGTTCGCTCGCGAATCGCTATTCGAGGGGCGCGGTGCGCGAACGCCTGTTCGTCTACGTCGGCGGCGGCTGGTATCACCCGGGCGGGACGCTCGACGATCTCCGCGCCGAGGTCGGCCGCCATCTCGACGCCGGCTACCGGATGGTGAAGATCAAGGTCGGCGGGCTCCCGCTCGGCGACGACGTGAAGCGCGTCGAAGCGGCGCTCGAGGTGGTCGGGTCGCCCGACCGGCTCGCGGTCGATGCGAACGCGCGGTTCGGCCGGGACGACGCGCTCGCCTACGCGGCGGCACTTGCGCCGTTCAGACTGCGCTGGTTCGAGGAGCCGACCGACCCGCACGACTACGCGCTGATGGCCGAGCTCGCCGCGAGCTACGCGCCGCCGCTCGCGACCGGCGAGAACCTCTACTCGACGCAGGACGTCGTGAACCTTGCGCGGTTCGGCGGCTGGCGCCCCGGCCGCGACCTGATTCAGGTCGACCCGCCGCAGGCGTACGGCATCACGCAGTTCGCGCGCACGCTCGCCGCGCTCGAACCGCTCGGATTCCGCCGCACCGCATTCTGGCCGCACGGCGGCAACCAGATGTCACTCCACGTTGCGGCGGGCCTCGGCCTCGGGGGCTGCGAGTCGTATCCGGGCGTCTTCGGCGCGTTCGGCGGCTTCGCCGACGACGCGCGGATCGAGGACGGCATGATGGGGCTCCCCGACCGCCCGGGGATCGGCTTCGAGGGCCAGCGCGCGCTCTTCGAAATCATGCGCGGCATTGGCGGCGTGCAATGAGCGCCTCCGGCGAACCGCTGCTCGACGCCGAGCACGCCGCGTTCATCCAAGGCGCGGTGTCGATCGTCGTGGGATCCCGCGATCCCGGCAACGTGCCGCGCCTCGCGCGCGCGCTCGGCTGCCGCGTCTCGGACGACCGGCGCCGGGTGACGGTGTACCTCGGCGCGTTCCAGGCCGCGGCGCTCCTCGCCGCGATTCGCGCGGAAGGCGCGATCGCGGTGGCGTTCAACCTGCCGAGCACGCACCGCGCGTTCCAGCTCAAGGGCACCGATGCGACGGTGGTGCCGCTCGACCACACCGATGTCGCGCACGCCCGGCGCTACGTCGACGCCTTCACCGCCGACATCGGCCTGCTCGGCTACTCGGCGGCGTACGGGCGCGCGCTGCTGTGGTTCGATCCCGCGGAGCTCACCGGCGTCTCGTTCACGCCCGCTGCGGCGTTCGAGCAAACGCCCGGTCCGCGCGCGGGCGAGCGGCTCGGGAGCTAGCGCCGTGGCCTTGACGCTCGAAGCCATTCGCGCGTGCCTCGAGGGTGGGGTTCCCAGCACCGTGGCGACCTGCGCCCCCGACGGCACGCCCAACGTGAGCGTCGTATCGCAGGTGCACTACGTCGACCGAGGCCACGTCGCGCTGTCGTTCCAGTTCTTCAACAAGACGCGCCGGAACGTGCTCGCCAACCCGCGCGCCGCGGCGATCGTGATTCATCCCGACACCGCCGCCCAGTACCGCCTCGAGCTCGAGTACCTGCGGACCGAGACCGCGGGCCCGCTGTTCGAGAACATGAAGGCGAAGCTCGCCGGCATCGCGTCGCACACCGGCATGAGCGGCGTGTTCCGGCTGCAGGGGTCCGACATCTATCGCGTGCTCGAAATCGTCGCGGTCCCGGGCACCCCGCTTCCGGCCCCGCCGCCCCGGCGCAACATGCTGTCGGCGCTGCGCCTGTGCGCCGAGCGGATGACGCGATGCGCGGACCTCGGGCTGCTCCTCGACGACACGCTCGCGAGCCTCGACGAGCTCCTCGACGTGAAGCACGCGATGGCGCTGATGCTCGACGGCTCCGGACAGCGGCTCTACACGGTGGCGAGCCGCGGCTACCCGCTCTCGGGCGTCGGCTCGGAGATCGCGGTCGGCTGCGGTGTGATCGGCGTCGCCGCCGCGGAGCGCACGCCAATCCGGATCATGCACATGAGCGCCGAGTACCGTTACCTGCGCGCGATCCGCGAGAGCGTCGAGAAGGCGGGGTTGAGTAAGACGCTCGAGACGGCGATTCCGTTCCCCGGGCTCGCGGACTCGCGTAGCCAGCTCGCGGTGCCGATCGCCGGCGGCGGACGACTGCTCGGCGTGCTGTACGTCGAGAGCCCCGAGGACATGCGCTTCGGGTACGACGACGAGGACGCGCTGGTGGCGATCGCCGCGCAGCTCGGGATGGCGATCCACGTCCTGCAGCAGACCGCCGAGAACCAGGAGGAGGCGCCGCCGCCCGCGGCCGCGAAGATCGCCGCCGACGGCACGCCGGCGGTCCTGCGGCACTACGCGGCCGACGACAGCGTATTCATCGGCGACGACTACCTGATCAAGGGTGTCGCCGGCGCGATCGTCCGCAAGCTCGTCCGCGACTACCTCGCCAGCGGCCGCACCGAGTTCTCGAACCGCGAGCTCCGCCTCGACTCGACCATCCGCCTCCCCGACATCAGCGACAACCTCGAGGCGCGGCTCGTGCTGCTCGAGCGCCGGCTCGCGGAGCGCTGCCCGTTCCTGCGCATCGAGAAGACCGGCCGCGGACGGTTCCGACTCGTCGTCGCGCGGCCGGTCAAGCTTGTCGAGACGCCGGCGTAGCGCACCCCACCTACTGGAACCGCGCGGTCGGACCCTTCGGCTCGACGCCCGGGGGGAGATAGGCCGGCGCGGGCTCGCCTCCGGGGCCGAGCGCCTTCACGTACCGGTAGATCGCACGCAGGTCGCGGTCCGACATCGCCTCGAACGTGAACCACGGCATCGGCGGCCGCGCTTTCATGTTTCGCGCGGTATTGAGCCATTCCGCCTCGGTCAGGTCCTTCATGTAGAGGCGCAGGTTCACCGCGTACGTCGTCCCCCACGGCCCGCTCCAGCCGAGCCGGTCGCCCGTGAGCCAGATCTTTTCGTCGACTTTGCCGGCGTTCGCCATGTAGCCGGGCGTGTGACAGTCGTTGCAGCCGGCGATCCTCACCAGGTAGCGCCCGTGGTCGGCGAGTGAGTCCTTTTTGGCCGGGCCGGGCTGCGACTGGGCCGCGAGGTCGAACGAGCCGCCGAGACCGACTGCGGCGGCCGCTGCGGCAATAGCGAGCGTGCGTTTCATCGCCGGATCCTACGCGGACACCGGCATCGGTGCGAGCGCGGCCATCAGCTTCGCCCACTCGCGGTCGGTGAGATGCGGCCGCACGGTCGCGAGCACGCGCTCGAAGACTTCGCGCGGTGCGCCGAGCTGGATGCCCCCGAGCAGCCCGGCACGCTCGGCCGAGCTCATGGCCGGAACCATCCAGCGCATGAACGCTCCCATCTTCTCGGGGGGCAGCGACGCGACGATCGCGTGCTGGATCTCGGCGAGCTCCTCGTCGGTGTAGGCGGCCCACAGCACGGCGTTGTTCGCCGTCTCCTCGACTTGCATGTGCTCGAGGTTCTCCGCCACGAACACCGCGAGGTGGCGGTAGAGCCGGCGCGCCGCCTCGGCGCGCGATCCGGGCTGGGCCCGCTCCACCGCGAGCGCGTCGGTCTCGAGCGCATCGATCGCCAGGACGTGGTCCTCGTGCTCCTTCGCGGTCTGCCGGGCCGATCCGGGCCGGCGTCCCTCCATCGCGGGATGCAGGAACTGGTCCTCGGCGTGCAGGTGCGCACGGCAGAGGGCGAGCAGTTCGCGAATCTGCGCGAGCGTCCCGATGACCTCGGCCGTGTCGTGGGCGTCCATGCGGCCGGCCGCGACGAGCGTCTCGGCCATGAAGCTGCGCAGGCCCTTGTGTACGCCGGCGTAGATATCGTGGCGCGGGGCGGTAACAGTGACGGCTGCTTTGGTCTGCGGTCTGACTGCCGTTTGGATCATTGCTCTCTCCTCGTTGGAAATCACGGGAGAAAGCGTAGGCGCGCGCGGCCGGGGCGTTTCCTAAATACTGCCTAAGCGAACCCTAAGAATTCCTTAACCGGGGGCAGGCTGTTCCCGGTATTCGGGAAACACATCCCGGTAGCTCGCGTAGGTGGTGGCGTAGAAGACCGGGATGAACACGACCAGGAGCAGGAAGACCATCGTCGGGACGATCTGCGGTCCGGCGGGCACGCGCTGCAGGTTGAACATGACCGCGGTGGCGAGGCCGAGCGCGGCCGCGCCTGCCAGCCCGTAGACGAGGAACGCGCGCCAGTTGCGGGCAGCCGCGAAGAAGCTGAAGAAGAGCGCCTTGGGCGCGGACATGCCGTGCCAGGCGGCGAGCACCGGCGCGAACCAGAAGGCGAGCTGCACCGGGATCCAGAGCGCCATGGCGAGCGCGACCGCTGCGGCGAGCCCGCCCTGTTCCATGCTCGGACCGCGGCCGGTGAGCGTCCACCGGGCGAGCGCGCCGCCGTCGGCGAACGCGGTGGCGGCGAAGATCGCGAGCGTGACCGCGAGGTAGATCCCGCCGAGCGTCACCAGCGCCGCGAGGTTGCGCTTGAACCCGTCGGCGGCAAGCGCGAGCTCGAGCCCCCGTCCGCGGTCGAGCGCGCGGCAGATCGCCATGAAGCTCACGGCAAGCGCCGGCGTCACGAGCGACGCGACGAGCAGCCCGAGGTACGGCAGCCGCGAGATCATGCCCATCGCGAGCCAGTACGTCATCGACACCACCATCCAGCCGAGCGGTGCGCGGGCGACGAGTGCGAGCCCGCGCATGAGCCACTGCCAGCCGCTCGCCGCCGGAACGATCGTCATGGCGCAGCAGCGGCCGCCTCCGACGTGCGGCGCGGCAAACCCGGCCTCGCGGTCGGCGGGAGGCCGCGATTCGCCGTTCTCGCATCCCCATGCAAGCCTCGGGCCCCTGCTCGGTAGCTCACGCGGCCACCCACGGTGCGTCGTGCTCGTCGCGGATCCGGAGCTCGAGGATCCGGCGAAAGTGCTCCGGGTCGTGCGCGTGCACGAGCTCGCCGGGGCGCGGGAGATGGAAGTCGTGGAGGCGCGACAGCCAGAAACGGAGCGCCGCCGCCCGGAGCATCACCGGCCAGGCGTCGCGCTCGGCCGCGGTGAACGGCCTTACTGCGTGATAGGCGGCGAGGAGCGCGTCCGCGCGCGTTCGGTCGAGCATGCCGTCGCCCTCGATGCACCAGTCGTTGAGCGTCACCGCGAGGTCGAAGAGCCAGGCGTCCACCCCGGCGAAGTAGAAGTCGATCACGCCGCCGATCCGCGCGCCCTCGAAGAGGACGTTGTCGCGGAAGAGATCGGCGTGCACCGGGCCGCGCCGGAGGTCGAGCAGGCGGAAGCGCGACTGGAACTCGAGCTCCGACTCGAGCAGCCGTGCCGGCGCCTCGTCGAGGAAGGGCAGCACCTCGCGCGCGGCTTTGCGCCACCACCGCGGCCCGCGCGGGTTCTCGAGCGTGCCCGCGTAGGACTCCCCGGCGAGGTGCATGTCGGCGAGCGCGGCGCCGACCTCCGCGCAGTGCGCGGGTGTCGGCGCGGTGACGACGACGCCCGGCAGCCGGGTGACGAGGGCGGCGGGCTTGCCGTTCAGGTCGGAGAGGATCCGGTTCCGCCGGTCGGCGATCGGCGCCGGGCAGGGGATGCCGTGGCGCGCGAGATGAGCCATCAGGCCGAGATAGAAGGGAAGGTCCTTCGCCGGCAGCCGCTCGAAGAGCGTCAGGACGTAGCGGCCGTGGGTGGTGGTGACGAAGTAGTTGGTGTTCTCGATCCCGGCCGCGATGCCCTTCAGCTCGACGGGCGTCCCGACCGAGTAGGCCTTCAGCCAGGCGGCAAGCTGGGCTTCGGTGACCTTGGTGTAGACGGACATCCGGCGCGGCAGCTCACCACTGCAGAATCCTCCACATCGGCGCGCGGACGCCGGTGTCGCCCTGCGCGGTCTGGGCGATCGGCGCTCCCGGCAGGGCCTCGATCAGCTGATACGTCCAGCCGTTCGGGTCGGTAACCGTGATGACGCGGCTCCCGTCCGGCATCAGCTGCTCCTCGACCCTCGATCCGGGCGGGGTCAGCGTCGGGCCGGGCGCGTTCGGGTCGACTTCGAGCCCGACCTGCGGCGGCGGTTCGGGTACCGGTTCGAGCTTCGGCGGCGGCGTCACCTGTGCTGCAAGAGGAAGCGAAGCGGCGAGGATCGAAACGGCGATCAGGCGGCGCATTGTCGGTTCCATGACGACGTCTTGAGTGTAGCAGATCCGATCGTCGCCACGACCGTTCGCGCTACAGGTTGAGGAACGTTTCGCGTTCGGCGGGGCTCGGAACGAACGCCCGGTTTTCGTAGTGACGGAAGATCGTCTCCACCACCTGCTCGGGCTCGTTGTGAACCTGGACGAGATCCATGTCCTCGGGATTGATCATCCCTTCGTCGACGAGCCGTTCGCGGAACCAGTCGAGAAGGCCGCGCCAGAACGGCTCCCAGACGAGGATGATCGGCATCTTGCGGGTCTTGCCGGTCTGCACCAGCGTGAGCGCCTCGGTCAGCTCGTCGAGCGTGCCGAACCCGCCGGGCATCACCACGTACGCCGACGCGAAGCGCACGAACGTGACCTTGCGCGCGAAGAAGTGGCGGAACGAGAGGCTGATGTCCTGGTAGGCGTTGCCGAACTGCTCGCGCGGCAGCTCGATGTTGAGCCCGACCGCCGGCGACTTGCCGAGGAAGCCGCCGCGGTTGGCCGCGGTCATGATGCCCGGCCCGCCGCCGGAGATGACGGTGAACCCCGAGTCCGACAGCAGCCGCGCGATGCGCTCGGCGAGCGCGAAATAGGGATGGTCGGGCGGCGTGCGCGCGCTGCCGAAGATCGAGACCGCCGGGCGCACCTGGTTCAGGCGTTCGGTCGCCTCGACGAACTCTGACATAATCGCAAAGAGCTGCCACGCCTCGCGCGCGGTGTACGCGCGCGAATCGAGTCCCGCGGCCACGAGCTTGGGCAGCTTGTCGTCGGGGCGGCCTTTCTTCAATCGGTCTTCCATGTCGGATAAGTCGCTGGTCCTGGTCGACGGGTCGTCGTATCTGTATCGCGCGTTTCACGCGCTGCCCGATCTGCGCAGCCCCGCGGGCGAGCCGACCGGCGCGATCTACGGCGTCCTGAACATGCTACGGCGCCTGGTGAACGACTACAAGGCAGATTTCCTCGGCTGCGTCTTCGACGCCAAGGGCAAGACGTTCCGCGACGAAGTGTATCCGCAGTACAAGGCGAACCGCCCGCCGATGCCCGACGATCTCGCCGCGCAGATCGAGCCGCTGATGGAGGCGATCCGCGCGATGGGCTGGCCGCTGCTCGTGGTCGAAGGCGTCGAAGCGGACGACGTCATCGCCACGCTCGCGAAGCAGGCGACGCTCGCCGGCATTCGCACGGTGGTGTCGACCGGCGACAAGGACCTTGCGCAGCTCGTCGATCCGCACGTCACGCTGATCAACACGATGTCGAACGAGACGCTGGACGAGACGGCGGTGAAGGGGAAGTTCGGCGTAGCGCCGGAGCAAATCGTCGACTATCTCGCGCTCGTGGGCGACTCGGTCGACAACATTCCGGGCGTCGAGAAGGTCGGCCCCAAGACCGCGGCGAAGTGGATTGCGCAGTACGGCTCGCTCGAGGGCGTGCTCGCGCACGCCGACGAGATCACCGGCGTCGTCGGCGACAACCTGCGGCAGGCGCGCGACTGGCTGGGCAAGGCGCGCGAGCTCGTCACGGTGAAGCACGACGTTGCGCTGCCGTTCAGGGTCGCCGATCTCGCGCCGCGCGAGCGCGACCGCGAGCGGCTCGCCGCGCTGTTCCAGCGCTTCGGCTTCAAGAGCTGGCTGAGGGATGTGCAGGGGGACGGCGATTCACCGGCCGCTGCGCCGGCGCCGTTGGCGCCGGCGGCATCGGCGGTCACACCCGCCGACGTGCCGCGCCGGTACGAGACGCTCCTGTCGGAAGCGGATCTCGCGCGCTGGGTCGGCCGGCTCGGTGCGGCCGAGATCGCGTCGTTCGACACCGAGACCACCTCGCTCGACCCGTTTGCGGCCCGGCTCGTCGGCGTCTCGTTCTCGATCGAGCCCGGTGAAGCCGCGTACCTCGCCATCGCCCACGCATATCCCGGCGCCCCGGACCAGCTCGGCGCTGATCGTGCGCTCGTGCTCCTCAAGCCCTGGCTGGAGGATGCGGCGAGGAAGAAACTCGGGCAGAACTCGAAGTACGACGAGCACGTGCTCGCGAACCACGGCGTGAAGCTCGCGGGAATCGCGCACGACACGCTGCTCCAGTCCTACGTCCTCGAGAGCAGCGCGCGGCACGACATGGATTCGCTCGCCGCGCGCTACCTCGGCCTGAAGACGATCACCTACGACGAGGTCACCGGCAAGGGTGCCCAACGGATCGGCTTCGAGCAGGTGGACGTCGCGCGCGCAACCGAGTACTCGGCGGAGGACGCCGACGTCACGCTGCGCCTGCACCGGGTGCTGTACCCGAAGATAGCCGCCGACGAGAAGCTCAGGCGCATCTACGAGACGATCGAGATGCCGGTGCGCGAGGTGCTGTTCCGGATGGAGCGCGCCGGCGTGCTGATCGACGCCGCAGCGCTCGACCGTCAGAGCCGCGAGCTCGGCCAGAAAATGCTCGAGCTCGAGCAGAAGGCCTACACCGAGGCCGGACAGTCGTTCAATCTGAACTCGCCGAAACAGATCGGCGACATCTTCTTCGGGCGCCTCAAGCTCCCGGTGATCAGGAAGACGCCGAGCGGCGCGCCCTCGACCGACGAGGACGTGCTCGAGAAGCTCGCGCTCGACTATCCGCTGCCGAAGACGCTGCTCGAGTACCGGTCGGTGTCGAAGCTCAAGTCGACTTATACCGACAAGCTGCCGCGGATGGTGAACCCGCAGACCGGCCGCGTGCACACCAACTACGGCCAGGCGACGGCGGTGACCGGCCGGCTGGCGTCGAACGATCCCAACCTCCAGAACATCCCGGTGCGCACGCCCGAGGGGCGCCGGATCCGCGAGGCCTTCATCGCGCCGCCGCAGCACGCGGTCGTGTCGGCCGACTACTCGCAGATCGAGTTGCGCATCATGGCGCACCTCTCGGGCGACCAGGGCCTCCTCGACGCCTTCGAGCGCGGCGAGGACATCCACCGCGCGACCGCGGCCGAGATCTTCGGCCGCAACCCGCGGGAGGTGACGTCGGAAGAGCGGCGCTATGCGAAGACGATCAACTTCGGCCTGATCTACGGCATGAGCGCGTTCGGCCTCGCGCAGCAGCTCGGCCTCGAGCGGGCGACGGCGCAGGCGTACATCGACAGCTACTTCGCCCGCTATCCCGGCGTCCAGCGGTACATGGAGACGACGCGCCAGGCGGCGCGCGAACAGGGCTACGTCGAGACCGTGTTCGGGCGCCGCCTGTGGCTCGCGGAGATCCGCAACTCGAACCAGGCGCGGCGCGCGGGCGCGGAGCGTGCGGCGATCAACGCGCCGATGCAGGGGACGGCGGCCGACCTGATCAAGCTCGCGATGATCGCGGTGCAGGGCTGGCTCGACCGCGAGCGCCTCGGCGCGAAGCTCATCATGCAGGTGCACGACGAGCTGGTGCTGGAAGTGCCGGAGCCCGAGCTTGGGCGCGTGAAGAAGGAGTTACCGGAGCTGATGACCGGCGTCGCGACCCTGAGCGTGCCGCTGGTGGTCGATATCGGTGTCGGCCGGAACTGGGACGAGGCGCACTGAGGCCCCGTTGTTCACCGGAGCGAGCTGAAGACCTTCTTCGCGATGCTCGTCGCCGCCCCCATCGGGTCCCGGCGGATCGAGCGCTCCTGCTCGGCGATGACGATGAACAGGCCGTCGAGCGCCTTGTGGGTCACGTAGTTGTCGATGTTCGCGTCTTCCTTGCTGATCAGGCCGTACTGCGCAGCCTGTCCGGCGAGGGCGTTGTACTGCTGCGCGAGCTGGACCCTTGCCGTCATCTCCTTGACGATCGGCAGGAAGCGCTGCGTGAGCGCGTCGCTCGTCGTGCGCCTGAAATAGAGGGTCGCCGCATCGTCCGGCCCGGTGAGGATACCCTTCGCGTCGGAGACCGACATGCTTCTCACCGAGCTGACGAGGAGCGGCGTCGCCTCCTTCACCGCCAGCTCGGCGGCGTGGTTCATGCTGGCGACCAGCTCGTCCGCCTGGCGTCCCATGCCGAGCATGCGCAGGCCGCTCTCGACGCGCTTGATCGTGTCGGGCAGCGGGATCTTGACCTGTGGATTGCCGAGGAACCCGTTCGGGGCGGAGAGCTGCGACACCGCCTTGTTCGACCCCTGCACGAGCGCGTCCTTGAGCGCCTGCACCGCGTCCTGGTTGGTGATGCCGGCGAGGTTCTGCGCGGCCGCGTGGCCGGAGATGACAAGTCCGGCGAGAACGCCGAAAATCACCGCTTTCGAACGCATCGGTTCACCTCCCCGGGACCACATGAAGCTGCCACACCGGACCATTATCGCCGGAGTCGCCGCCGCGGCAATAGCCGGAGCGGCCTACGTCGCGCTCGCACCGAGCGCGCCCGTGCGCGTCCCGCCGATGACGCTGACGACGATCCAGGGCGAGAAGCTCACCGCCGAGGATTTCCGCGGCAAGGTCGTCCTGGTCAACTTCTGGGCGACCTCCTGCACCACCTGCGTCGAGGAGATGCCGAAGCTCGTCGACACGTACCGGAAGCATCGCGACCGGGGCTTCGAGACGATCGCGGTCGCGATGAGCTACGACCCGCCGAACTACGTCCTGCACTACGCGGCGAAGAACGCGCTGCCGTTCAAGGTCGCGCTCGACCCGCTGGGCGCGGCGGCGCGGGCGTTCGGCGACGTGAGCCTGACGCCGACGACGTTCGTCATCGACCGGCGCGGGACGATCGTGAAGCGCTACCTCGGGGAACCGGATTTCGCCGAGCTCGACGCGCTGATCGAGCGGGAGCTCGCCGAAGCGGGCTGAGACTTGTCACTCCGGCGAACGCCGGAGTCCAGGGGCTGCAGTGCTGGATCCCGGCTTCCACCGGGATGACCTCGCTGGCGCGAGGTCAGTACTTCTTGGCGATGTCGGCCGCCGGCGCCCGCTCGGCGAGGAGCGGCTTGAGGAGCGCTTCCAGCTTCTCGGGGCCGACCGGGCCGGCCACGCGGTACTTCAGCGTGCCCTGCCGGTCGACGATGTAGAACATCGGCGTCGTGCTGACGCGGCCGTAGTGGTCGAAGAAGGCGTCGCTGCGCATCGCCACCGGGAACGAGTAGTCGCGCTTGCGCCAGAACTCGCGCACTTCGACCGGATTTTCGTCGATCGACAGCGCGACGACCTCGAGGCCCTTGTCGCGGTACTCGCGGTAGAGCCGCTGGACGTCGGGGAGTTCCATGCGCGCCGCCGGGCTCCAGGTCGCCCAGATCACGTTCACTACGACCTTGCCGCGCAGCTCCTTCGCCTTGAGGAGCTTT
>Ga0335084_10005022_pt1 | contig 13058 bp, 14 predicted proteins | sample Lox_Sample_44_FD_206721 | JGI IMG/M metagenome (GOLD analysis project Ga0335084, IMG submission 206721) | Soil microbial communities from Loxahatchee National Wildlife Refuge, Florida, United States - Lox_Sample_4.4 | ecosystem: Environmental > Terrestrial > Soil > Wetlands | place: USA... | reverse complement strand
TTGGCATCATCGGCAAGCGCTTGGTATCGGATTTTTCCTTTGAAGTAAGCATTGAACTCCCCAGCGGGCGGCCGCGTCTACAGGGATCGCGGTTCGTTTGCGGTTCGGTAGTGGCGGTTCAGTTGGACAGCGGCGAACTAACCGGCCTTTTCCAATATTGTAAGACTGATTTTCTGCGTTAGCACCATCTCTTTGGTGACCTGGAACTCCCGCACCTTCTTGTAGGACGGCAGGTAGTACATCAGATCGAGCATCAGGTCCTCGAGAATCATGCGCAGACCGCGCGCCCCCACTTTGCGGTCCATGGCCAGATCGGCGATGGCTTCGAGAGCTTCATCGGTGAACCGCAAGCGCACGTTTTCAAACTCAAACAGCCTCTGGTACTGCTTGACAATGGCGTTTTTCGGCTTGCTCAGGATCTGAATGAGCGCGCCCCGATCGAGGTCCTCGAGCACGGCGTTCACCGGCAGGCGGCCGATGAATTCGGGGATGAAGCCGAACTTGATGAGGTCGACTGGCTGCACCTGGTTGAGCAGGTCGATATCGCGGCGGCCGCTGATCCCCATTACGTTGCCGCCGCGGACCGGCAGCTTTTCCTCTTCCTGGAGGAAGCCCATGCTCTTCTTGCCGGTGCGCCGCGCGATCACCTTCTCCAGACCGACGAACGCCCCGCCGCAGATGAACAGGATGTTGGTGGTATCCACTGGGGTGAATTCCTGGTGCGGGTGCTTGCGGCCACCCTGAGGGGGCACATTGGCGACGGTACCTTCCAGGATCTTAAGCAGGGCCTGCTGGACGCCTTCGCCCGACACGTCGCGGGTAATCGAGGGGTTTTCGTCCTTGCGGCAGATCTTATCGATTTCGTCGATGTAAATGATCCCCTGCTGGCACTTCTGAACGTCGCCGTCGGCCGCCTGGAGCAGCTTCAGGATGATGTTCTCCACGTCTTCGCCCACATAGCCTGCTTCGGTCAACGTGGTGGCGTCGACGATGGCGAACGGCACGTCGAGTATCTTGGCCAGGGTCTGCGCCATCAGGGTTTTGCCCGTGCCGGTGGGACCGATCAGCAGGATATTGGACTTCTGCAGCTCGACATCGGTGTTGCGCATGCGGTTCATGTGAATCCGCTTGCAGTGGTTGTAGACGGCGACCGCGAGCTTTTTCTTGGTGGCTTCCTGCCCGATCACGTACTGGTCCAGGAATTCCTTGACTTCGAGGGGCTTGGGGATCTTGTTGGGCGTTCCCGACGGGGCTTCGACCTTATCGTCTTCTAAAATCGAGTTGCAGACCGCGATGCATTCATCGCATATGTAGGCGCGAGGGTAGTCGCTCGGGGAGGAGATTAGTTTACCAACTACATCCTGGCTTTTATGGCAAAAGGAACATCGCAAAGCGTCGTCGGTTCCTGCACGTTTCACGCGGTTCTCTCCTCCGCCCCGGGCTCAGCGCCGATGGGGTAGGGAACTACACACCATCTCGTCTCTATTATCACCTGAAGTCCCTGTTATTGGCAATGTGGTCCCGATTTAAGGGGTTCCACTCATAACGAAAAGTCAGAGGCGTACGGGCCTAATCTCCGGTCTTTCTGGCGTTTTCAAAGAGGAAATTGAGAGTCTTCTCGGTCTGGATGTGGCTGGCGATGCGGCCCAGCGTGCCATCCTTTTCAAATTCCATGTGGACCGCCGCAACCGGTTTCCGCTGCTGGCGGGCGATCTTCTCCACCTCGCGGTCGACTTCGTCCTTGCCGGCGTAGATGGATTCGCGCTCGCTGATCTTGCCGAGCAGCAGCGATGCCTTGACCTCGCGGATGGCCTTGTCGCGCTGCGAGTCCTTGAGCTTGTCCCAATCGAGCTTCAGCTTGCGCGGATCGACGCCTTGGGCGGCCATGGCCTGCATGCCCTGCTCGACCCGGCTGCGCGCCTGGCGGTCGATGTAGACCTCCGGAACCGGAAAGTCGTGCGCGTCCACCAGCTTGTCGATGATCTTGTTCCTGGCTTCCTGCTGGGCGTCGTGCTGGCGCTGGGCGAAGATGGCCTTGCGGACGGCGTCGCGCAGCTCGTCGACGGTCCGGTAATCGCCAAGCTCCTGGGCGAATTCGTCGTCCAGATCGGGCAATTCCTTGCGGCGAAGGCCCTTGAGGGTGGCGTGGAACTTGATCGTACGGCCGGACAGCCGTTCGGAGCCGTAGTCGGCGGGATACGTGACCTCGAATTCCCTCTCTTCGCCCGGCGTCACGCCCCGGAGATTTTCGGTGAAGGCTTCCAGGGTGTCCTTGCCGCCAAGCTCGAGCACCACCTCGTCGGTTTTGACCGGCTCGCCTTCGACGCCGGCAATGCTCTCCAGGGACACGACGGCGTGGTCGCCGTCCTCCGCGGGACGGGGGTCGATGTTGACGTACTGGGCCTTCTGATCGCGGATCTCGTCGATGCGCCGGGTGATGTCCTCGTCGGTGACCTCCGGATCGTGATAGGGAACTTCCACGCCTTTGTAATCGCCGAGCTCGATCTTGGGGACGACTTCGAAGGTGGCCTTGAAGCGCAGCGGTTCACCATCCTTGAAGTGGATATCTGTGACGTCGGGGGTGCCGACCACCTGGAGGTTTTCAGCCTCGAACTGCTTCTGGAGGTGCGCGGGGATGAGTTTTTCGAGCACCTGGTGACGGATGTCGCCGGCGAATTGCTGGCGGATGAGCGAGGCGGGGGCTTTGCCCGGGCGGAAACCGGGCAGCTTGGCCCGCTTCATCACGCTGTCTACGACGCGTTTGGTTTCGGTTTCGACCTCGGCAACGGGTACGGAGATTTCGAGAGCGTGCTTGCAGCCTTCAACTAACGCCAAGTGGGGTGGAACCTCAAGAGCAGAGTGACTGGGTTAAGGCATATTGTAACAGGTTTCGTTCCGGTGCCGGCAAGGGGGAGCGATTTTTCGTCACGTCGGCGTTTAAGGAACTCGATCCCATTCCACAGTTCCGGACGCTTTCTTGAAACGACGGCGCCGCACATAATGTCCGGAGAATTGGCGTACATTCTTGATTGAGGGAGCAAGAGGGACCGCGCCATGGACATGCACAAACAGAACCGCACGGCACGGCTCGAAGCACGCATCGCCCCCGAAACCTTGGCTATCGTCCGCCGCGCGGCTGCAAGCCAAGGGCGCTCCGTTAGCGACTTCGTCGTGGCCGCCGCCCAAGACGCCGCTAACCGCGCGATCGAAGAAACCGAGATCATTCGCCTTCCTGTCGAAGGGCAGCGGCGACTCGCTGCGCTTCTCCTCCATCCTCCCGCTCCCGGTCCTGCACTCAAGAAGGCTTTCAAGCGCCGCCGTCAACTCCTCGGCGTCAAGTAATGCCTGCCCCGTTTCGGCTAGAGCGCCTCGGTGACGCGCACGAGCGCACGTCGTTCCAGTGCGGACAGGAAGCCCTTGATCGCTATTTTCGAACCCAGGTTACCCAGGACATCCGGCGCGACATCGCCACCTGCATTGTGGCTGTCGAGGCAACGAGCGGGCAGATTGCCGCCTGCTACACCTTGTCGGCGGCGAGCATCCCCTTTGTCGATCTTCCCGCGGCGGATGGCCAAACCCGGATCCGGCCTAAACCAGGCCTAAACCGGGGCGGGCAAAGACCGCGGGTATAAGGCCGGATGGCTGAAGTCGCGCGGAGCCGGGAGGGAGTCCGTGGGGTCCGTAGTACCAGCGAAGGCGTGCAAGACAACACGCTGGAGGGAAGGGGCCCCTGCTTTGATCGGGCTTGTGTAGAGGTAAGCGTGAGGGCATGCCGGAAACGGAAAACAACCCGGTAGCCTGCGGGAAGCATGGAGGCGAGTGCGCAGCAACGGAGGAGCGGCGGGTGTGAGCGCGAGACGCTGGAAGCCATCGAGCGGCAAGGGGTGGACCAGTTTCTGGCGGGCATCGAAGCCGACCTTCGTGCAGGCCGATATCGCCCCTCACTGGTGCGGATGGTGTTTGAGATCCATACTCAGCAGCGACTCAGTATCAACGCCATTGCTCGTCTAGTGAATGAACGCCAGATTCCAACAGGGACGGGGAAGGGCCGCTGGGAGCGATCCACGGTTTGGGGCATGCTGCGCAATCCCGCATATCGGGGAACGGCCTGCTATGGCAAAACCGAGCAGCGGCCCCGGCAACGCGTCACGCGGCACCTTCGTCAACGGAAAGTCTTGCCCAGCCGCGACGTTGGCGGGCACGAGCGGCTGCGCGCGGAGTGGATTGAGATCGCGGTACCAGTGCTGGTGAGCGAAGAGATGTTCGCGCTGGTGCAGGAGCAGTTGGAGAAGAACAAACATCATTCGCCTCGGCACACCATCGAGCCGACTTTATTGCAAGGCATTTTGGCATGCAAACAGTGCGGCTACGGCTTGTACCGCACATCCACCCATACGTCAAAGCACAAGCTGACAATTCACGCTTCAGCGGGAGTGCCAAGTTTAGCCTGCGCGGAGACGGGACGGCCATCACGCTCGGCAGCGGCACGATCGGTATTGATGTTCCGCTCACGCTCAACCTGCCGGACGGGTTCGATGCCGATATGAGCATCGATCTCCAACTCGCAATGGCCTCGAGAAAGCCGCTGAGCGTGGTGGTGACACGGACAAGCGTGAGCGTGAATCGCTTCCCTCAAGGACGCCGATCCATCCCACAGGGAATTCCCATCTGAACACCGCTGGAGCGAGATGCCTACAAAGCTTTCCCGACGACATATAGACCGTGCGTCCGTCGTCAAGCGGGACTGTCTAGTTCCGCTGGACGTGCCCATTTTCGAATCAACGTGACTACAGCACATGCTCCAGCTATTAGTGCTACAAGAGGTGTCAACGTCCCGAACCACCAGGTCAGCCCTTCGGGCTCGGCAAGGATTCGCGTGCCAAATCGCGCCTTGTAATAGTCAAGGACTTGGCGCTCGGAACGTCCGGCTATTACCAACTCGTGGATCTCGGCCTTCATCTGATTGGCCGCATCGCTATTGTGCTGATCGACAGTTCCCCCATAGCAGCAAGGAGCCATTAGTTTATGCTGAAGCCTCGTTTCGAGTTCCGTGCTCGAGTCCGCCAACGATGCAGTGGCGGAGCCCGCCACCAGCAGCGCAATCGCGAGCAAGATCGCCTTCACGGGAGCCTCCGCGTCTCGATCTTGCCGTCCGCTTCCCATGCTGCCAATGCGCTTCCATCCGGCAGGCCCACGACATTCGGGAACGTCCCCTTGGCAGCCAATAATACGGGCGGCTTTCCCGGCAGAGCCGCTCTGAGCCCATCCGGGGCCGTCCACACTGCGTACACGCCATTCGCGGCGGCGGCAATGGAAACGTCGATCCCCTTGCCCAGATCGACCTCCTTCTCACCGGGGTTTGCAAGGAAGATCTCGTTCTCCCGCCGCCATGCGGTCACAATCCGATCCTGAGTGACAGCGATTCCTCCTCCGTCCATCGGGCAGGCATTCAGTTTCCAGGTGCCTGAGCCCAACTTCTCCGGCTTACTGAAATGCACTCCATCGCGCGAACGCGCCAGATACATGTCGCGCGAGCCGTCCAGCCAGTTTCGAAACATCACGAGCATCTGTCCATCGGGAGTGAAAGACGCCGATGGATGACAGCACTGGCAGATCGTGCCCTCGGGCGACTCGTATACCACGACATTCTTCGACCATGTCAGGCCGTGATCGGTCGAACGCGACGCGTAAAGGCGCGTTCCTTGTGCCCTTTTGTCGAGCCAGGCCGCGAGCAGGTTGCCCTTGCCGTCGGCGGCAAGGGAGTGAAGTCCTTCAGTAGGCGCGCCCGCCACGTCGTTAATGCGAATCCCCGCCGACCAGGTCTTTCCACTGTCGAGAGATCGCCATGCCCAGAGATCGCCATCGGACGGCAACCCATGGGAATGAGCGTTGGCGGCTTCCTTGGTTCCGCCGACTGCGGTGACCACGATCGTATTGCCGCTGATGGCGATCCGGGGGCCGCGATGACGGTTGAGGGGAAGAATTTTCGATTGGGCCACTTTCACCGGGTTCGGAAAGGACTTCCCACCATCCGTGGACACACTCACGTAGATCGCTTTGCCGGCGCCAAATGCCAGAGCCACGCTCGAGCCGGAGGAGGCCATTTGCGGCTCGCGCGCCGGCAGGTCCCCGCCGATCGGTCCGAACGTCACCACGACAGCCCACAAAAGGGGTATCATTCTGTCCTCCCAAATCTCAACCGCAGTGCCAACTGGATCGTTCGCGGATCGTCTACGGCGGTGATTTGGCCGTACGTAGGGGCGGCTACCAGGCAAACCAAACGCGCCGCATGAACTTGAAACTTGAGCATCCAGAATCCCCTGCGGCCGCCGATCCTACGTTGAGCGGCCGGCGGTATTTCCTCCAAAGGCCCTTTCTCCATCACAACGCAAGACAGGAGAGCTGTCGTGCGGCATTTTGTCGCAGCAGGTATGAGTTGCAACCGTGAACGAAGCTACTTGATCTTCCAGGAGCCGTCACCGGCACGCTCCCGGTGAGCGGTGTGGCATCCTGCGCAGGTAGCGCTCGCCTTGCGGAGCGATGCCGCCGCGTCTTCGAACTTGTCCGCGGCCGCTTGATCCGCCACATCCTTGAAGCCGTTTTCGGCATCCATGGCGAGTTTCATGGCATCTTCCACGTTCTTCTTCTGCCAGTAGTCGTGAACCTGCTTAAACGTTTCCTGAAGTCTGCGGGCATCTGTCACCGCGGCATCTTTGTTCTTGGCGTCGAGGCTCTTGCGCAGACTTCCAGAGGTCGCCCCTACCGTCTTCATCCAACTCGAATAGTCGGCGTCACTCTGTCCAAAAACGCCCACGGCGAGGATGGCGAGGCATGCGATCGGCAATAGGGTGCGCTTCATAACGTGCTTCCTTTCTGGTGCTATGCGGATAATTTCGCAAATCGTTCGCTGACAAAACTCCAGTTGACGACATGGAAAAAGGCGGCCAGATATTCCGCCCTCCGGTTCTGATACTTCAGGTAGTAGGCATGTTCCCACACATCGATTCCCAGAATCGGCTGCCGGCCGGCCGAGAGCGGGGTGTCCTGGTTGACCGTGGTTTCCAAGCTGAGCTTTCCGCCCTGTCCAGCGCAGAGCCATGCCCAGCCGCTGCCGAACACGCCCGCAGCGGCAGTACGCAGTGACTCTTCCAACTTTTCCTGACTTCCGAACGCCTGCGAAATCGCATTGGCCAGTTGCCCGCCCGGCTTGCCGCTCTTCGAAGCCGGCGCGAGCGCTTGCCAGAACAGGGAGTGATTGGCATGGCCACCGCCCTGATTCCTCACCTGCGTGCGAATCGCTGCGGGCAACGTGTCCAGCCGTCGCAGCAACTCCTCCACGCCCAATTTCGCCAACTCGGGCTCGCCGCTCAACGCCTTGTTCAAGTTGTCGACGTAGGCCTGGTGATGCTTGTCATGGTGAATCTGCATGGTCTGCGCATCGATGTACGGTTCCAGCGCGTCGTCCGGATACGGTAGTTTCGGCAACGCGAACGGTGGATCGGCCGCCTGGCACACGGTACCCACTGTTCCCAGGGCCGCCGCTTGAAGCAGACTTCGACGACTCATCATGACAGCTCTCTTCCCTCCTGGTTTTATGGACGAGTCTACCCCCTTCAACCCGGTGGCCGGGTGCGGCAAAGTGTCGCAGGCAAATCCAGGGTAGTCCCCCACGCCGGTCGTGCGACGATTTGCCGCAGCGATTGGCACGGCAGGTTCGGTTATCCTCGATCTGATACGTCCCGGGGGCTGCCACCATGAAACGCTGGGTGAACCACTACATCATTTGCCTCTTTTTTTTCGGATCGATGACCGCGGCCGAGAGAGCCGTGACGATTCGCTTCAAAGCGGAGGTGGGCGACGAGCCCTTCCAATGCGGCCGGCATTATCCGGGAGTCGGCGTGACCAAGTCGACGATTTCCGGCCGCGACTTCCGTTTCTACATCTCCAACGTGCGCCTGCTCGACGCCGCCGGCAAGGAGACTGCGCTGCAACTCGAGCAGGACGGCAAGTGGCAGCTCGACGACCTGGCGCTGCTGGATTTCGAGGACGCCACCGGAAGCTGCGCCAACGGCACGCCGGATGTGAACCCCACGATCAAGGGCAAGGCGCCGGAAGGCGCCTATACCGGTCTGCGCTTCACGCTTGGCGTTCCCTTCAACAAGAATCACCTCGACCCGCTAACCCAGCCGTCACCGCTCAACTTGACCGCGCTCATGTGGGTCTGGAACGCGGGCCACAAGTTCGCGCGTCTTGATTTCTCCAGCACAGGCCTCCCTCGCGGATTCTCGATTCACCTGGGCAGCACCGGCTGCACGCCGAGCGAAACCAAAAACACCATTCCCACAAGCTGCAAGGCTCCCAACCGCGTGGAGGTCACGCTGCCCGCCTTCGATGTGGACCAGGACGAAGTGGTCGCCGACTTGGCCGCGCTCCTGCAGGACACCGACGTCGACACGTCGCAGAATCGTCCAACTGAAGGATCGGAGTCCGGGATGCGCATGGGCGCGGGTTGCATGTCCAGTCCCACTACCGCCGACTGCGCGGGCCTGTTTGCCAATTTTGGACTGCCGTTTGGCGATCGTCCGGCCACGCAGCAGAAATTCTTCCGCATCGCGAAGCCCGCGGCGGTCCGGGCCGCACGCTAGGCGGCCATGCGCACGCTGGCGGCGCTTTTCTTTCTCGCCTGTTCCTCCACCCGGGCCCACGACGCGCATGGACGCTCCACCGCGCCGATGGAAGCCCGCCGCCTGAAGAATCCCCTCTCTCCGTCGGATACTGCGATCCAGGTCGGGCGCCACGTTTATGAAGCCAACTGCGTCGTCTGTCATGGCGCCGACGGAAAAGCCCGAACTCCAGCGGCCGGTTCGATGCCGGCTCGTCCCACCGATCTTTCAAACTACCTCATGGAATCCATGCGCGATGGCGAGATCTACTGGGTGATCACCCACGGCATCGAGCGGCGTCAGGAAACGGGCCCGGCGGGGCTGCATTTCGAAACCATCATGCCTTTGAGCGGGGCCAATGTTCCGCCCCCCGGAATGGATATGCCGGCGTTTGAAAAGAACCTGAGCGAGACCCAGCGATGGTCGGCCGTCTCGTATGTACGGGAGTTGCGCAACCGGCAGAGGGCCATCGAGGTGGCGCAGCTCGGTCCGTACCGCTGGACGCTGCCGCCCGGATTTCCCTATCCCAACGTGCCTGCGGACAATCCGATGACGCAGGAGAAGGTCGATCTCGGCCGGCGGCTGTTCTATGACCGCCGCCTCTCGCTCAACCAGTCGCAGTCCTGCGCCTCCTGCCACCAGCAGCGGCGAGCCTTCACCGACGGCCGTGCGCGCGGCCTCGGCTCCACCGGCGCCCTTCATCCGCGCGGACCGATGAGCCTGGTGAACGTCGCCTACAGTCCGGTGCTTACCTGGGCGAATCCGAACGTGCGGACCCTGGAGGCCCAGTCCCTGGTGCCACTCTTCGGCGATGATCCGATCGAACTCGGGATGACAGGCAAGGAGGACGTCCTGTTGCGCCGGCTTCGTGCCGACCCGGCGTATCGCAAGCTGTTCGCTGCCGCCTTTCCCGAGAGCGACCCGTTCACGCTGGCCAACGTGACCAAGGCGCTCGCGTCATTCGAGCGAACCATTCTCTCCGGCGATTCTCCCTACGATCAGTACCGTCGCGGAGACGACCCCGACGCCATCTCCGAATCCGCCAGGCGCGGCGAAGCGCTGTTCTTCAGCGAAAAGACCGAGTGCTTCCATTGCCACGGCGGATTCAACTTCACCGGCACCATCGATTATTACGGCAAGGGCTTCGCCGAGGTCGAGTTTCACAATACCGGGCTGTACAACCTCAAGGGCGAATTCTCCTATCCGAAACCGAATCTCGGCCTGTTTCTCTTCACCCAGGCACCCGACGATGTCGGCAAGTTCAAGGCGCCCACGCTTCGCAACATTGCGGTGACCGCGCCCTACATGCACGATGGCAGCGTGAATACTCTCGAAGAAGCCCTCGATCACTACGCCGCCGGCGGCCGGACCATCCTCGCCGGACCGAATGCCGGCGTGGGGTCGGAGAATCCGAACCGTAGCGAATTCATCAAGGCGTTCGAGCTGACACTCCAGGAAAAAGCCGATCTGATCGCCTTTCTGCGGACGCTGACGGATACCAATCTACTGACCGATGCCAGGCTTTCCGACCCTTTCCGGCCGCCGAAGCAGTCGTCGGTCCAGCGCCCCGCGCCCCCGAAGCACGTCCTGCATGGCGAAGTGGTGAGGGTGTACGCCGACGCTGGGGCTGTCATGCTCTACCACGACGAAGTCGCGGGATTCCTTACCGCGATGCGGCGCCCTTACGCCATGGAATTCCTGGTCGCCGACCAGGGTGTCCTGCACTCGCTCAAGCCCGGAATGAAGCTCGTGGCCGGCGTGAGACGGCGCGGCAGCGACTACATTCTGGAGCAGATTCGGACCGCGCCTTAGCGGGCCGGCGGGTACTTGGACAGCTTGCGCTGTAACGAGCGGCGGTGGATGCCGAGCAGCCGGGCTGCCTGCGACACGTTGCCGCCGCAATCCGACAGAACTCGCTGCATGTGTTCCCACTCCACTCGGGCGAGGGTCGGGACACTCTGCGGTGCGTTGAGTTCGCCCTCTTCGGCCGATCGCACCCTTTCGTATACGGCCAATATCTGATCCGCATCCGCGGGCTTGCTCAAGTAGTGATCGGCGCCCAACTTCATCGCGGAAATCGCCGTAGGAATGCTGCCGTAACCCGTCAGCACGATCATGGTCATGGACGAGTCGATGCTGCGCAACTCTTGAAGAATGTCCAGCCCTCCCTTGCCGGGCATTTTCAAATCGACGAGCACGAGGTCCGGGCTGCGTTCGCGCGCGCAAATCAGCGCTTCGGCGGCGCTGCCCACGGCCTCGGCAGACCAATTTCGTTGCATCAACGCACGACAAAGACGATTGCGGAAGATCTCATCGTCATCCACAATCAGAGCCAGTGGCTTGTCTTCAAAGCTTGGCATTCGCGTCCTTCGCAGGAGTCAGGGGCAACCTTAACGTGGCCGTCGTCCCTTGTCCCGGAGTGGACGAGACGAGTAGGCGCCCTCCCAATCTGTCGGCCAACAATCTGACCAGAAAAGTTCCCAACCCCATGCCCTTGCCCGGCTCCTTGGTAGTGAAGAACGGCTCGGCGAAGTGTCCGAGAGTCTCGGGGTCCATTCCGGATCCTTCGTCGCGGACCGCGATGTCCAGGTAACCGCCGGCCTGCTGGAATCCGATCACAATGGGACGGCCGTTGACGTTGGCGTCGATGGCATTCTGCACGAGCGCGCCGACCGCCTGCGAAGTGGCGTGCACCGGCAGGATCGCGGCCACACCGCTGCCTTCCTCAACAAAGAGGGCGCCGCGGCTGGATTCCGGAAAGCGATCGCGGACCTGAAGCAGAAGGCCTCGCACTTCAATTTCTAGCGGCGTCTCCCCCATCGGTTCGGCGCCTTGCGCGCTCATCCGTTCCAGAATGACGCGGCACCGTTCCACTTCCGAGCGGATCAGACGCGCATCCTCGAGCACCGCCTGATTGTCGCCGAGGCGCGGCGCGTATCGCTCCAACTCCCGGGCGACAATGGCGATCGTTCCCAGGGGGGTTCCGAGCTCGTGCGCGGCGCCGGCAGCCAGCGTGACCAGAGAAGCCAGGCGCTCGTTTTTGGCCACACGTGTCTGAAGAGCGAGCACTTCCCGCTCGCGGCGGCGCAGGGTGTCGGCGATCTTCCCGGTGAAGAACGTGATCAGGGTGGCCGCGACCGCGAAGGCAATCCACATTCCAACCAGGTGGGGCGAGAGGCCGGGACCCGTCCGATGGCCCTCAAATGCGGCAATCGGAACGTGCAGAAAAAACAGCAGACCGAAGCAGACGGTCGAAAGTACGCCAAGGCTCCAGGTCCAGATCTTGTGAAGCACCACGGCGGACAGCGTGATCTGCACCAGGTAGAGCAGGCTGAACGGATTCATCGGCCCACCCGTCAAGGCCAGAATGGAGGTCAGGCACACGGTGTCCAGCGCAAAAGCGGCGCCCAGCGTCGCTTGGGGAAAGCGAACCGACAAGCCGCCCAGCCGTCCCAGTACGATGTTACTCACGACTACCGCGGCCAAGGGCGACACCGCCCAGAGAACGCGGGAATCGAGATGAAACCCGAGCCAGATGGCGGCGATGATCGCTGCTTCACCGGCGGCCATCCCATAGCGAAGCCGCACCACCCAGGGCAGCGCCAGGTTGGGCGCCACATCTCCTGCCAAAGCCGTTGACTCCCGCGTACCGGACCCGAGCGGATCGTCCACGTTGAGGTCGAGATCGGCTTGGTGGTTGGCCATGTCTCCTTCGACGATGCGTCTAGTGTCATCGTAGTAGATCACGACCATAGACGCCTGCGGCAACTTGCCACATGCGGGCCCGCGCCGCGGCGATTTGACATAGCGACCTGCAAGTTGCAGCACGTCTTTCTCAAGGTATGAACAAGAGCCTCTGCCTGGTCTTGACATCCCTTGTCCTCGTGGCACAGCCCGTTTCGGATCGCCCCATTGGACCGGCCGCACAGGCGAATCCAAGCGATCGGCCGTTTGACAACGTCTTCGTGAATCCGTCCTCATACAGGGCCTTCCTTGAAACGGGCATTGGCCGGACCAGACTTGGTTCATGCTGGAGGTGCGGCGCTCCGCCGGAACGGGGTCGATCAATAACGGAGGACATGAGCAGAACGAAATCGCGGCGCTCGAGGCTGCGGTGAAGGACGAACCGCGGTTAACTACGCTTCCCTTTCGGGAGGCCCCGGCAGCCTCGACGCCCTGCGGCGGCAGGACATTTCGCGAATGCCCTGGACCTGCTGGCAGGCCGAGGGCTGATCGGAAAACCTGTAGAAACGGAGGATCTGGTGATCCGCAGCATCGAGGGCGAAGACGAATGGAAGCGCTGGCCCCCCTTGCCGGCCTCCAGGAAGTCTTGTAGCGCGGCGTGGGGCGGGGGGGGGGGGTGTGGTGTGGGGGGGGGGGGGGGGGGGGGGGGGG
>Ga0335084_10005020_pt1 | contig 13058 bp, 11 predicted proteins | sample Lox_Sample_44_FD_206721 | JGI IMG/M metagenome (GOLD analysis project Ga0335084, IMG submission 206721) | Soil microbial communities from Loxahatchee National Wildlife Refuge, Florida, United States - Lox_Sample_4.4 | ecosystem: Environmental > Terrestrial > Soil > Wetlands | place: USA... | reverse complement strand
GCGCGCCGGTGTTCATCGGGAGATCGGCCGTGGGCGTAGTACGAATCGGGCTGTGGTGCGTGCTGGCGATGACGAGCAGTGCCGCGTTCGCCGATGACCCGACGGCCGGCGCGGCGAGCTCGGACCGGCGTCCGAGAACCGCTGCCGAGTATGCGCAGACACCGCAGGCAAACGGGGAAAAACCGATCTGCCGGCAGGAGCCCGTCACCGGATCGCGAATCACCAAGACCGTTTGCCTGACGCCGTCGCAGCGAGCGCAGCAACGGCAGGATGGACATCGCGAATTGCAAGATTCGCAGTTGCGCGCGGCAAATACCTGCGTGCCGGGGCAGTGCAACTAGCCGGCCGCGGAATCTGACGACATCTTCGAGGGGCTGGCGATCCGACCGCTGCAGGCGGACGACGCGAAATAGTCCTCGAGTCGCCTGCCGGGCTCGTCCGGGAATGTCGAACGGAGGCTGCGCGCGGCCGCAATGCGGTCCACGCGGAAGTTGCGGAAATCCTGCCGCAATTCGCACCAGGCGCCGAGCGTCCAACTCATGCCCCAATAGGCGAGCGTCAGCGGCCACACGATGCGTTCGGTCGCATCGTGCTCGGCGTCGCGATACTCGAGGAACACGCGCATCCGGTTGTTGATCGCGTCGCGTACGTCGCCGAGCATCTGCGTCGTCGTTTCCGACATCCGCACGTCAGGCACGACGAGGCGCTGCGAATGCAGCTGCGGGCGTAGCCGGTCCGGCAGCACCGCGTCGACCTTCGCGAGAATTCGATCGGCCGCTTCCGCCATCCGGACGTCGCCCCAGGCCTTCGCGACTTCGGCGCCGAACACCAGCGACTGCAGTTCCTGCTCGTCGAACATCAGCGGCGGAATCTGGTAGCCGCGCCGCAGGCAATAGCCGACGCCCGCTTCGCCCTCGACCGGCACGCCGGAGGCGACCAGGTCCTGGATGTCGCGATAGATGGTGCGCTCGGATACTTCGAGCCGCTCGGCGATGACGCGCGCCGTCACCACGCGGCCGCGGCCGAGCAGCAGCACGATTTGGAACAAGCGGTCGGCGGGTCTCATGTCAGCGATCCTACCATCGCAACCGCCAGCGGATAGCCCGCTACTGACACACCGTTGTCAGCAATCGCTACCCGATCGTGCGCTCGTGCGTCCGCTACTGACAGTCCGGTGTCAGTAGGAGGCTCGTATGCTGGCGGCCGACCTCAGGAGGGCGCAGACATGGAACGGATGATCGATGCGTTGCGAGCGCAGTGGCACAAGACGGCCGACGAATACGAGCTGCTGCGCGAGATGCGCGCATGGTACGGCCGCTGGGTGCACGTTCGAGAGCTGCGCTACCGACACTTGGCCGACATCCTCGACGACCTGAATCGCCTGGACGCGATTCAGTGGAAAGCCGGCGTGGCGGAGCCGAGTTCGCTCGCGGGCAAATCCCAACGCATCGGCGCGCCGGCGACCGACAGCGGCACCGACAAGCGCTGCGCGTCGCCCCACGCCGTGTGCTCGACGGCGGGTGCGCGGTCGGCATCGGTTTCCGGCGCGAATGGCTCGGATGCAAGCTGCTCGCCGTGATCGATCAACAGCTGCGCGGTGCGCGCGAGCGCGAGTCGCGCGCGCAGGCCACGGCCGGACTCGATGCGCTGCGTGAGGCCGCGGACGACCGCGGCAGCCAACAGATACCCGGTTGCATGATCGAGCGCTTGCACCGGTAGCGGCACCGGCCGGTCTGCGTGGCGCCAACGCATGCCGGCGTCGGCGATGCCGGAACTCATCTGCACCAAGCTGTCGAACCCGCGCCGATCGCGCCAGGGTCCGGACCACCCGTAGGCGTTCAGCGCGACGTCGACGAGCCCCGGGTTCAAGCGCGCGCGCGTCGTCGTGTCGTAGCCGAGCCGGTCGAGCGCTTCGGCACGATAGCCGTGCAACAGCACGTCGGCTTCGGCGAGCAGCGCGTCGAAGCGCATGCGATCGTGCGCGTTGGTCAGGTCCATTCGCACGCAGCGTTTGCCGAGCGTCGTTTCCGGCACGATGCTCGGTTCGTTCCAATGCGGCGGGTCGATCCGCAGTACGCGCGCGCCGTATCCGGCGAGGAACCGACTCGCGACCGGACCTGCCAAGACGCGCGTCAGATCGAGCACGCGGACGTCGGCGAGCGGTCGGTCTAACGAGCTCGCCCAGTCGCGTCGCGTCGCGCGGTCGGTCGATTCGAAGCGCGCCAGCGGTTCGGCGGCGAGCGCGCGACCTTGCGGATGTGCGTGCCACGCGTCGATGGAACGCATTTCGGCGGCGCAACCGCCCGAGTCGACGATCGCGGTTTCGAGATCGGTGGCGCCCCAACGTGATACCGCTGCCGCCACGCCGGTCTTGTCCGAATGGGTACCCAACACGCGTTCGGCTGCGGCGCGATGGTGCGGCGCGTTGGTATGCAGACGGATCCAACCGTCGGCGGTGCGGTAGTCGCCGGCGATCGGATCCCACGGCGCCGGTAACGACCATCCGATGGGGCGGATCGACAAGCCGAACCAAAACGACGCGAGCCGCCGATCGACGCTCACCATCGGTCGGGTCCCGCCGATCGAACGCATCAAATCGCCGATTGCGAGCCCGGCCGCCGCGATCGAGGCGCTCGCCAGATCGGTCACTCGAAAGCGCGATTCGAGGTGCCCGTTCGCGCCGAAACGGACCGTTTCCGCGGCTTCGGGATTGCCGCCGAACGCGTCCCAGATTGCGAATGCCAGATTGGAGGACGGATCGTTCATTGCGCGGTACTTTGCTGCGTCATTGGCGACGTTATGCTGGCGGGGTCGCATCGATCAAGAAAGTCCTCATGTCGCGCAGCCGAATTCGTTCGTTGGTGCTCGTCGTCGTTCCGATGGTGTCGGCCTGTGGCGGTGGCGGCAGCGGCGGCGGAGGCGGCAATCCGGCGCCGCCTGCGTGGGTTGCCGGCGTGTTCAAGCCCGCCAGCGATTTCGTCGCGCAATGCGTGAATCCGCGCACCGGCATCGATCCGGGGACCGGTGCTCCCTATCCCGACACGCAGGGTTCGATGCTGACGGAAAACAACTGGTTGCGTTCGTGGAGCAACGATCTGTACCTCTGGTACAACGAGATCGTCGACCGCGATCCATCGTTGTACACGACGTCGAACTACTTCGGCGTGCTGAAGACGACCGCGACGACGGCGTCCGGGCGGGCGAAGGATCGCTTCCACTTCACGATGGCGACGAGCGATTGGGAAGCGCTGTCGCAATCGGGCGTTGCGCCGGGCTACGGCGCAACATGGGCCGTCATCGCGGCTACGCCGCCTCGTCAGATCGTCGTCGCGTACACCGATCCGAATACGCCTGCCACCGATCCCGCGGTGAATCTGGCGCGCGGTGCCGAGGTGCTCGCGGTCGACGGCGTCGATGCGGTCAATGACGGCACGCAAAGCGGCGTCGACGTTCTGAACGAGGGCCTGTTCCCGACGCAGACCGGGGTTGCCCACACGTTCACGATTCAGGATGTCGGCGCCGCGACGACGCGCAACGTGACGATGACACCGGACAACGTCACGTCGACGCCGGTGCAGCACGTATCGACCATCGCGAACGGAACGGGTTTGGTCGGCTACATGCTGTTCAACGACCACCTCGCGACCGCCGAGCAGGAATTGATCAACGCGTTCAACCAGCTGGCGACGGCCGGCGTGACCGACTTGGTGCTCGACATCCGTTACAACGGCGGTGGCTACCTCGACATCGCGAGCGAGGTCGCCTACATGATCGCCGGGTCCGCGCGGACGTCGGGTAAGACGTTCGAGTTGACGGTCTTCAACAACAAGCATCCGACGGTCGATCCGGTCACCGGCGCGCGGATTCAGCCGGTCGGGTTTCATTCGAGGGCGGTCGGTCTGTCGGCGCCGGCGGGTCAGGCGTTGCCGGCGTTGAATCTGGCGCGGGTGTACGTGTTGACGGGTTCCGGCACGTGCTCGGCGAGCGAGTCGATCATCAACTCGTTGCAAGGCGTGAACGTCGACGTGATCCAAATCGGCTCGACGACGTGCGGCAAACCCTACGGCTTCTATCCGCAAGACAATTGCGGCACGACGTATTTTTCGATCGAGTTCCAGGGAGAGAACCAGCAGGGGTTCGGCGGCTACCCGGACGGCTTTTCGCCGGCGAACACCGTCGGCGCCGCCGGCGCGGTCGTGACCGGCTGCTCGGTGGCGGACGACTTCGCGCATCAGCTCGGCGATCCGCTGGAAGGTCGCCTTGCGGCGGCACTTGCGTATCGTCAGACGACGATGTGCCCCGCACCGACGGGGCTCGCACCGCCCGGCCGCGCTGCCGAAGCATTCGGCGCGCCCCTCGACGCAGTCGTTTACAAATCGGTGTGGCAACGAAACCGCGTCATGCGGCGGTGACGATTGCGCTTGCGCGACTTGGCAGCGGCGATCGCGTTGGCCTGCGCCGGCTGCCGGGCGGCAGACCCGGCGCCGCCGGATTCGATCCGCCCGACCGAAGCGCCGGCGCGAATCGTCGCGCCGACCGCCGAGAGCCGCGCGGCGCTGAAGGCCGCCGTCGGCATCGCTTTGAACGGCGTCGACGTGACGCTCGCGGACGATGCGCTGATGCATTCGAGCGTGCTCGTCGTCGGACCCAAACTCGTGCGCGACGCGCAGAACAATCCGATCATGGGACGCGATCTCGGCAGGCCGATCCAGTTCGAGCTCCGGCGGATCGGCGAAGCGTGCGTGCTCGAGTTGCGCGCCACCGGCGAACGTTGGACGCTGTCGCACACGCAGTGCGTCGCGGAGTGACGGGTTGAATTCCGATACACCGCCGGTCGTTCCGATCGGACTCGATGCCTATCGCCAGTGGCACCGTTGGGCGCAGCAGCGCATCGGCGTGCGCGCGTACCTGCGCTCGACGTACGACCGGACCGGCCACAACCGCACGGCCGACGCGTCGCACTACCTTCACCAACAGGCCGAGGATTTCAACGTTACGCTCGACGTCGAAGGCGGCGGCGTTCTGTATTTCGTGCGGACCAACCATTGGCATGGGAGTCCGTGGCACTACGAGATCGACGGCGTCGATCACGCGATCGAAGAGTCGACGACGCAGGACCCGGCGCACAAGCGCGATGACGCCGTGTTCCTGCCGGCCGCGCAGTTTCCGACGCCGCTCACGTACACGTACGCGACGACTCACGGCGCCGATCTGAATTGGGTACCGATGCCGTTCACCGAACGGTTGCGGCTCGCATATTCGCGTACGTTCTACGGCACCGGCTACTACATCTATCACCAGTTCGCGCCGGGTACGCGGCTCAGCGTCCCGCTGACGGCTTGGCAGAGTGGCGACGTTCCGGACCCCATCGTGCTCGACCTCTTGTCGCGCGCAGGTGCCGATCTGACCGCTGGCGCCGCGGCGATGCAGCGAGAAGCGGGGTTTTCGCTGACCGCGCGTTCGACCGTTCTACTATGCGATCTGCGCGCGCCGCCGACGCTGATCCGCCACTTCGAGCTGTCGGCGCCGCTCGCGCGGGCGGTCGACTTCGGCCGCGCTCGACTCACGATCACGTGGGACGGCCGGCGGCATCCGTCGGTCGACGCGCCGATCGACCTGCTGTTCGGCGCCGGCACGTTGCACAACCGAGACCAGCGCGAGTGGCTCGTCAAAGGGCTGCCGATGTCGATTCGATTCGCCGGCGGCCGGGTGGTGCTGACGTGCCAGTTTCCGATGCCGTTTTTCCGTTCGGCGTCGATCGCGATGCGCGCGGGCCACGACGGCGCGCCGATCGACGGTTGCCGCTGGTCGATTCGCGGCGATGCGTACGACGAACCGTGGAACCACGTGGGTTATTTTCACGCGACGTATCGCGATCACGCGCAGCCGCGCTTCGGGGAGGACCTCGTCTTTCTCGATACCGAAGGGGTCGAAGGCGCGCCGGAGTGGTCGGGCAGCATCGTCGGTACGTCGTTCGTGTTCACCGATCGCAACGTGCTGACGACGCTCGAGGGCGACCCGCGCTTCTTCTTCGACGACAGCCGAACGCCGCAAGTGCAGGGCACCGGTACCGAAGAGTGGGGCGGCGGCGGCGACTATTGGGGCGGGCGCACCATGACGTTGCCGTTGGCGGGCCACCCGGTCGGCGTCGTCGATGCGCGGGAGGCGCGCGATCCGAAGGATCTGATCCATTCGGCGTACCGCTTTTTGCTGGCGGACCTCATGCCGTTCGGGCGACGCGCGCGGGTCGGTTTCGAGCACGGCGGCGAGAACGAGTCGATCGAACATTACCGCTCGGTGACGCATTGGTACGGCCTGCCGAGCGCGAGCCTCGTGTTGACCGACACCCTTGACGTCGGCGATGCCGACAGCGAGCTGCGCCATCGCTACGAATCGCCGGAGGCGACCGAGCCGTATGCGATCGAGTCGCGCTACGAATGGGGGCCGGATCATTTGCCGTCGTCGATCGCGCAGCCGCTCGCCGTGCCGAATCACGCCTTCGAGTTCGTCTTCGACGCCCCGCGCGGACGCTACCGCATGTGGATCGAGTTGAAGACCGGCGCCGACGTGTTCGATTCGGCCGTGTGGCTCGAATTCAACGACGACATCGGTACCGGCGCCGCGCGCGACTACAACGGCGGCGCCGGGTTCCTCAACGTCGGACGGACCCCGGACACGTTTCGCTTCCAAACCGCAGCGACGCCGACGTCGGTCGTCGAGTTCGCGCGCGGCGGTGCGCAGCGGCTACGCGTGCAGCCGCGCATCGGTTGCGCCGAGATCGGCCGCATTTTGCTGAGCCCGGATCGCGTCGCGCGGCCGCCGCCGGACGTCGCCTTGGTCAATGGCGAAATCCTTTTGACGGCAGGGCACGCGCACACGCGGACCGGCGCGTTCGAAACGCGGCTCGACCTGAGCGGCGTCGAGTCGATCGCGTTGACCGAGCGGCCGCGCGAAGTCGAGATCTATCCGGCCGAGATCATGAAGGGGCGCTGCACGCTCGGAGTATCGGCCTTCACGCTCGCGATCCGGCCGGACAACCACGGCGTGATGCTGCGGCGGACGCTCGATTACCGGTTCGCCAACCAGCGCGCGCGCGTCTATGTGGCGGACGGCGAGGAGTGGGCGCACGCAGGCGTCTGGTATCTCGCCGGTTCGAATACGGTGTACCACTCGTTCCCGGTCTTCGCGGGCGAACTCGGCGCGAGCGAACCGGTCGTGATCACGTCGAACCGGCGATTCCGCGACGACGAGTTCCTATTGCCGGTGCGTTTGACGGCCGGTCGCAGCGCGATCCGCGTGTTGATCGAGTTCGCGCCGCGCAACCCGCCACTCTTGCCGGGGCGCAGCCCGCAGCCGACCGCGTGGAGCGAGATCGAGTACCGCGCGTATTCGATCGTGATGCCGAAGGTGGAGTTGGCCTGACGAGCACGTCGCGGGCTACGTCGGCGGCGCACACACCATCTCGACGACGCGTCGCTGGAAGTGCGCGAGCAGAAACTCGGGCGCCGCGACGAACCGCGCCGTCGGCGCGACGCCGGTGCGGTGGCCGACCTGCACGCGATTGCAGATGTCGACGTCCTGCCGAATCGTGGCATCGACGTCGAGCTGCTGCTTCCCTTTCGCGAGGATCTCCGGCGGCGTGTCGGCCGGCAGGAAACAAATGTGGCGGAAGCGGATCTTGTCGACGGCGACTACGTCGAGCGAACCGATGTCGTAGCCGCGGCCCGCGTGTTGGATGTATGTCGTCGGAAATACCCAGTAGTAGTAGTAATAGAGCTGCTCGCCCGGCGTCGCTTTGAACGTGATGCCGGACCCGATTCCCGGGCGGAACGGAATGCGGTGGTGAATCCAGTACTTGCCGCCGATATCGAAGCGTTGCTTCGACTGCTTCATCTCGAGAACCCGGGAAAGTTCCGGGTGCGTCGTCGGGCAGTGGTAGCACTCGATGCTGTTGTCTTGGAACACCTTCCAGTTCGCGTCGATCTCCCAGGTGTTGTCGAAACCGAACACGTGGTCCTCGACGGCGAGCCCCCGCTCTTTCATCAGCTCCGGCATGCCCTCGATCCATTCGGAGAACGGCTGTGCATTCGTATCGAGGTTCACCCAGATCATCGCGCCCCACACGTGCGTAGCAATCGGCACCAGACCGAGGCCCGCCGGATCGAACGTCGGATCGTCTTCGCTGTGCGGTGCGTTCAAGAGACTGCCGTCGAGGCGGTACTTCCACGCGTGGTAGTGGCATTGCAGCACCTTGCGGTTGCCGACGGCCGTGACGACGGGGTAACCGCGGTGCCGGCAGATGTTGACGAACCCGCGAATCGCGCCGCGCTCGTCGCGTACCAATACGATCGGTACGCCGGCGATGTCACGGATGTAGACGTCGCCGCCGTTCGGCAGGTCGCCGGTGTGCGTCGCGAAGTGCCAGGCGCGGCGATGGACGCGCTCGAGTTCGAGCGCGTACACGTCCGGGTCGCGATACCACTGCGTCGGCAAGGCGAGGCCGGCGTCGATGTCGGTGAGTCGCGCCGCGGCGACTGCCGCGGACGGAACGAAGGGCAAGTGGTTCATGAATCCTCCGACACGCTCTCCGCGACGCTGGAGTTGCGCAGAAACATCGTGACGCGGGCCATCTTCCCCCCTTTGGTCGATCGCGCGTTTCGTTGGTTTTCTTCGGCGACGGCGATGATTTCGAATGCGCTACCGGCGCGATTTCGGAATGAAGCGCTCGCCGGTGAATTGGTTGACGTACACCTTCCACGGATAGTGGCTGCCTTCGCCTTTGGAGCCGACGACACGCAAGTGCTGCGACAGCACGCGACGCCACTCAGCGGTCGTGTTGGCCGGCGTCATGTGCGGCGTCTTGCCGTGATGGAACGTCACGCTGCCGAGCTCGATTGGGCACGCCACGATTTGCGCGTCGTCCGGTAGATCGCACGTCAGCAAGTCGCTCTGAATGTGGTCGGGCTGGCGATGCGTCAACACGCCGATCTTGTGGCCGCCGTCGACGAAGTGCATGCAGCCGTTCGAGACGTCGACGTCGTGGAACGGCATCCAACAGGTGATGCCGCGATCGTCGAGGTTGCGGCCCCAATAGCCCTCGTCCTGATGCCACAACGTCGGCGCGCTCACCTCCGGCGGCTTCGCGAGGAACTGGTCGTACCAAAACTCCAGCGGTTGGCCCATCAAGCGGCTTGCGAATTCGATCGCCCACAGCCGAAACTTCGATTGGTTGAGGTCCGGCCAATACTGCGTGGGGCTCGCTTGGACGATCTTGAACTGACGCTGTTCGCGCGGCGTGCCTTTTTCCCACGCCCAGTCGAACGCCATCGACTCCTTCTTCGCGAGGATCTCGTCGCAATGCTCGGTCAGTGTCGCGAGGTCGGCCGGATCGATCGCGTCGGCGACGGTGATCCAGCCGTGTTCGGCGAAGAATGCGACGTCTTGGTCCGTGGCGGCGGGGTAGGCCACGTCGGCTCCTTGTCGGTGCACGAAGGGGCCAGTACAGTACCGCAATCGAGAAAACGATTTCAACGCGCGCAATCCCGATGAACATGAAGTCCCGCGTCACGAAGATCACCGACGTCGCGAAGGCTGCGGAGACGTCGCCGGCGACCGTGTCGCGGGTGCTGAACGGCACCGGCGGCGTCAGCAACGATCTCGCCACGCGGGTGTTGAAGGCGGCCGCGGCGCTCGAGTACGTGCCGTGCGGATCGGCGCGTGCGCTGCGTCGGCAGAGCGCGAGCGTGTGGGCCGCGATCGTCTCCGACATCGAAAACCCGTTCTTCACCGCGGTCGTGCGCGGCATCGAAGACGTCGCACGCGCGCAGAACCATCGGCTCGTGCTGTGCAACTCGGACGAAGACCTCGCACGCGAAGCGGACTACATCGACGTCGCGATCGCCGAACGCATGGCCGGCGTCGTGATCGCGGTCGCGTCGGCGAAGGAGTCGAGTCTGAGCGCGTTGACCGAGCGGCACGTGCCGGTGGTCGCGATCGACCGCTCGGCGGGGCGCGACGTCGACGCCGTCGTTGTCGACAATCGATTGGGCGCGGAGGAAGCGACGCGGCATCTGATCGACCAAGGCAGCCGTCGTGTCGCCTGCATCACCGGTCCCACGCGGGTCAATACCGCTAACGAGCGTCTCGAGGGGTACCGGCGCGCGTTGGCGTCCGCTGCGGTGGCGGTCGACGAAGGGTTGATTCGACGCGCGGATTACAAAGAGTCCGGCGGATATCAGGCGGCGCTTGCGCTGCTCACGTCGCGGCATCCACCCGATGCGCTCTTCATCGCGAACAACCCGATGGCGGCCGGGGCGCTGCGCGCGATTCGCGAACTCGCGTTGTCGATTCCGAACGACGTGGCGATCGTCGCGTTCGACGATTCGCCGTGGACCACGCTGACCAGCCCGCAACTGTCCGTCGTCGCCCAGCCGGCATACGAGATCGGCCGGGTGGCGGCGGAATTGCTCGGCGGCGCCGGGACCGACCGGTCGCCGCGCACGATCGTGTTGTCGCCGCGGCTGGTCGTTCGCGAAAGTTCGATGCGGCGGCGTTGAACCGGTGCGCCGCCCGACCGCAGTCCGTGTGAAATCGATTTCAGCGCGTGAGACCATCACCTGGGTTCATTCTTCCGAGCGTCCTTCACGGACTTCCGACGACGTGGCTGCGGTGGGACGAGACCGATGCAACTCAAACTTCTGAAATGTGATTGGGGCATGGAGCATCTCGGCGAGATGCCCGACCGGCTGCGCGCATTTGCGAAGGCGGGCTACGACGGCGTCGAGTGCGCGAACATCGGCATGGAGCCGGCGGCGTTCGGCGATCTGACCGCCGAACTGCAGCTCGATTACGTTGCGATGATGTTCTGCGACGACGAGGCGGCGTTCACAACGCAGCTCGAAGCGGTGAAGAAAACTCGACCGATCCTGGTGAATTGTCATCCGGGCCGCGACTACTTCGACGTCGAGCGCAGCGTGCGCTTCTTCAATACCGTGATGGAGGCGGCGAGCGCGGTCGACGCGCCGATCGTCTTCGAGACGCATCGCACGCGCTGTCTGTACTCGCCGTGGCAGACCGAGCGCATCCTGAAAGCGTTGCCGTGGCTGCGCATCACCGCGGACTTCAGCCACTTCACGAACGTCGCCGAGAACAATCTGAAGCAGCCGCCGTACAGCGACATGATGGACATCGCGATCGAACGCGCCGACCACATCCACGCGCGCGTCGGTTCCGCGCATTCGCCGCAGGTCGCCGATCCGCGCACCGGGATGGGCCTGCGTTGGACGGGCCTGTTCGAACGCTGGTGGGACCGTATCATCGAGGCGCGCCTCGCCGAGCATAAACCGTTCCTGACGATCAATCCGGAGTTCGGACCGCCGCCGTATCAGCCGGTCGATCCGAACGGCCAACCGCTCGCCGACATCTGGGACGTGTGTCTGTGGATGACCGAGCGCTTCCGCACGCGTTGGGCCAACCGATTGGAGGCCGTGGCATGAGCAAACTGAAATTCGGTCCGCCGCCGGCGCGGCGATTCGACGTGACGCCGAGCGCGGAGCAAGTGAAGTTCTTCCGCGACAACGGCTTCCTCGCCGTCGAACGCATCACGACCGACGAGGAGATCGAGTGGATGCGGCGCATCTACGAACACATCTTCTCGCCGGAGCACGATGCGCGGCAGAGCTCGCCGATCGATCGCTCGGCGAACCGCGATCCGAACGCGGCGAGCCTGCTGTCGCAGTCGTTCTATCCCGAGATCGAGTTTCCCGAGTTGCTAACGACCAATCACTGGCGCAACTCGAAGCGGATGGCGGCCGCGTTGCTCGGCGTCGAGGAGTCGCGCCTCGGCAGCTGGGGCCACATGATCAAGAAGCCGCCGGGAGGGAAGCCCGCGTTGTGGCACCAGGACCACGCGTACTGGGCGCCGGAAATGGACTACTGTGCGCTCGGCGTCTGGTTGCCGATGCACGACGTGGCGGTCGAGATGGGCGCGATGCAGTTCATTCCGGGCTCGCACAAGCGCGGTCTGTTGAAGCATCGCCACGCCGACGAGCCGCAGTACAACGTGTTGACCGTCGACGCGCCGTTCGACGCGGCGAGCGCGGTCGCCTGTCCGCTGAAGAAGGGCGGCTGCACGTTCCACCATTCCGAGACGCTGCACTACACGGCGCCGAACACCACCGATCGGCCGCGGCTCGCCTATCCGATGGAGTTCCAAGTCACGCCGGTGCGGCGCGAGCAGCCGCTCGACATGCCGTGGATGGAGCAATTCCGCCGGGCGACCGGCGAATCGTCGCGCAGGATCATGCACGTCGCCGACGGCGTGATCTCGCGGCTGTGATCGGGGTCTCGGCGGCAGCGTCCCGGTCGCTCACGATGCAACGGAGGGCTGCGATTGCCGGCGCGGACGCCGACTTCAGCTCAACCCCTTGTTCGGATTGATCAGGTACTTCTCGCCGGTCGCCTGCTTCGCGTAGACCGCGATCTCCTTCGGCTGCAGCGCTTCGGCCAGTGACACCACCTTCGTGTACTTGCTCGCGAACGTCGTCTTGATCTCTGCTGCGACGCGTTCGCGCAACTTCTGCGCCGCCGCCGGGCCGATCTTCTGCAGGAACGGCGTCAACAACCAGCCGCCGATGCCCCACGCCATGCCGAAGTTGCGGTTGAATTCGGTCGGGCTGCGATCGAGCCCGCCGTAGATGTACACCTGCTTGTGCGTCGTCGAGCCGTAGCGGCTGTACTCCTTCGCGGTCTTGTTCGCGGCGACTTCCATGCACGTGAGGATGTGGCCGGCGAGCTTGCCGCCGCCGGTCGCATCGAACGCAACCGTCGCGCCGGTCGCGACGAGCGCGTTCGTGAGGTCGTCGAAGAAACTCGCGGCGCTCGAATCGACGACGTACTGCGCGCCGATGCACTTCAACAGCGCCACTTGCTCGGGCTTACGAACGATGTTGACGAGCGGAATGCCGTCCTTGTTCGTCAGCTTCACGAGCATCTGGCCGAGGTTGGACGCCGCCGCGGTGTGCACGAGTGCTTTGTGACCTTCGAGCTTCATCGTCTCG
>Ga0335084_10005019_pt1 | contig 13058 bp, 13 predicted proteins | sample Lox_Sample_44_FD_206721 | JGI IMG/M metagenome (GOLD analysis project Ga0335084, IMG submission 206721) | Soil microbial communities from Loxahatchee National Wildlife Refuge, Florida, United States - Lox_Sample_4.4 | ecosystem: Environmental > Terrestrial > Soil > Wetlands | place: USA... | reverse complement strand
CCGAGCCGAAGGCGAGGAATCTCAGCGCGAACGGCCGAGATCCCTCGTCGCCTGCGCTCCTCGGGATGACAAAGTCCACTTCCGATTTGATCGTGACAGTCCACTAGAACATCAAGCGGCGGCGGCGCGGGCTTGCAACATCGCCGCAACCTTGCCGGAGGCGTATCCGAAGACCGCGCCGATCACCATCGAGATGGAGACGACGATGAACGCGTTGTTCAGCGATACGGAGGTGAGGTTGGCGAGCGACAGCTTGTCGGGCGTTTGCAGCAGGAAGGCGAACGTCGCAGCGAAGCCGTAGACGCTGGAAGGAATCGACGACAGCTGCTTGAACCTTGCTGCCATGCAAAGCACCCACACCAGCACGCCGACGCAGATGCCCGCCCAGACGGGGATGCCCAGCGAATTCCCCAGCGGGACGGCCAGCACGAGCACCGCCGCGACCCACGCGCACAGGCTGCCGAAGATGTTGCAGGTGATCGTCGACTTCAGGGCGTCGTTGTTGCCTCCGTTGTGGAAGTAGCAGGCCCACCCGATGAATCCGGCCCAGATCAGAATTCCCCCGACCGTGAGAAAGAGCCATGTGGCGATGGCGCCAAGGACAGCGATGCTCAGTGACAACGCAGAAAGTTGCGACACGTTCCCCTCCATTTCTTGTGATCCATCGAAGTTGAACGCGATGTCACCTGTCGGCGGCATCGCGCTTCGCCAAGGACGGCACCGGCACGCCCCGTATGTTTGCCCGCGGGAGGGTGTGGCCGATGGCGAGGGAGTGATTCGCGCAAGCGTGCAACTGCGTGCGGCGAACCGGCGATCGAGGCTGTGCACCGCCCCGTCTTCGCCGATCGCGAATGTATGGCCGTGTCAATCGGCCGGTCAATGAATCTGCGTGGCGCGGTGCAAGGGATCGCAGTTGCTCAGAATCGGCGCGTATTCGTGCGCGCGCCCATCGGCGAGCGGTCGCTGCGCAATCGCGCCGGGCATCAGCGCGCTTTTGCCGCTATCGGTTTCGTGATCGCGCCAGCGTCGAGAGGCGTCGTCGCGGTGCAACCCGTGCAGCATTCGCATGTAAGACACTGCGACCGCCCAGATGCAGGCAGTCAGATTCCGACATCGCTTGTCTGCGCGATGTGCGGTCGGCCGCTATGCGCGCTGACGCCCCTCCTGCACGAGCTTGAGAAGCTGCGGGAATGCCTTCGGGTTGCCGGAAACCACGTTTCCGTTCGCGAGGTAGTTGGGCTCGTTGTCGAAATCGGCGATGAACCCGCCCGCCTCCAGGATCAGCAGCGCGCCCGCGGCCATGTCCCACGGCGACAGGCCGATTTCCCAGAACCCGTCGAGGCGGCCCGCGGCGACGTAAGCGAGGTCCAAGGCTGCCGAGCCCGCGCGCCTTATGCCTGCGGTCTCCTCGGTCACACGCCTGAACATGCGCTGGTAAGCGTCGAGATGCTCGAGCGAACGGAACGGAAACCCGGTGCCGATCAGACACTCGCGCAGCTGCGAGCGTCGCGAAACGCGGATGCGCCGGTCGTTCAGAAACGCGCCCCGTCCTTTCGATGCGGTGAACAGTTCGTTGCGCGTCGGGTCATACACGACAGCCTGCGCGAGCTGGCCGCGATGCTGGAGCGCGATCGATACCGAGTACTGCGGAAAGCCGTGGATGAAGTTGGTGGTGCCGTCGAGCGGATCGATGATCCAGGTGTATTCGTCGCTCGCCGAGTTGCTGGCACCCGACTCTTCGGCAAGAAAGGCGTGCTGCGGATAGGCGGTGCGCAGCGCGTCGAGGATCGCTTCTTCGGCGGCGCGATCGACCTCGGTGACGAAGTCGCTGCGGCCCTTGGCGCTCACGTGCACCAGGTCGACGTCGAGGCTGGCGCGATTGATGATCGCTCCAGCCTTGCGGGCCGCCTTCACGGCGGTGTTCAGCATTGGATGCATGGGATTCGCGCTGCGCGAAGGCCGCTCGATCGCGCTGGCGCCGGCTCGATAGACTGGGCGCATTTTATCGGCAAGGTCTGCGTGGATCCGAAACCCGAGTTCGCGACGCTCGCGCGCCATGTGCGTTTCGTGCTGGTCGCTCCGAGCCACCCCGGCAACATCGGTGCCGCGGCGCGTGCGCTGAAGGCGATGGGATTCGCGCATCTCGCAGTCGTCAATCCGCGGCTGGCCGACTTTCGCAACCATCCCGAAGCGGTTGCGCTTTCGGTCGGCGCGGTCGATGTGCTGTCGGCCGCATCCGAACATCCGGAACTCGCGCAGGCGCTTGCCGGAGTGACGCGCGCGTATGCGATGACCGGCTACACGCGCGAGTTCGGACCGCCTCTGATCGACCTTCGCGCTGCCTGCGTGGAGGCAGGCGCGCAGATGCAGACCGGCGACGCGCCTGCGGAAATTGCGTTCGTCTTCGGCACCGAGCGCAGTGGCCTTACCAATGACGAGGTCGCTCTGTGCCACGCGAGTTGCGCGATCCCCGCCGATCCCCGGCACGGCTCGCTCAATCTCGCACAGGCGGTCCAGGTCGCGGCGTACGAGATGCGCCTCGCACTGAGCGCGGATCCGCCCGCGAGCCGCTTCGCAGCCGAGCCACCCGCAGGCGTGGAGGCCGTAGAGAACCTGTACGCCCACCTGGAGCAGGCTCTGATCGCCCTGGAGTACCTCGATCCGGACGTGCCCGGCAAGCTGATGTTCCGGTTGCGCCGCCTGCTGGCGCGGGCGCATCCCACGGCGAGCGAAATCGACATCCTGCGGGGCGTCTGTGCCGCGATCATCAAGCGCAAGAGCGAGCGGATCGGGTCGAAGTCCCCCGTGCGCCAACGCGGGTGATCGCCCGTTTGCGTGGATAGAATCGGCGGCCCATGTCGGCAGCCACAAGGCGCTCAACATGTTCAGCCGCCTGCGCGAAGACCTCGAGTGCATCCTGGAGCGCGATCCCGCCGCGCGCTCGCGCTGGGAGGTGATGACCTGTTATTCCGGGCTGCACGCGCTATGGCTGCATCGGTTCGCGCACGCGTTCTGGGTGAGGGGCTTCCGCTGGCTGGCGCGCTTCATCTCGAACATCTCGCGCTTTCTGACCGGCGTCGAAATCCATCCGGGCGCAAAGATCGGCCGGCGCGTGTTCATCGATCACGGCACCGGCATCGTAATAGGAGAAACGGCGGAGGTCGGCGACGAGTGCACGATCTACCAGGGCGTGACGCTGGGCGGCACGTCGCTCACGCGCGGCGCCAAGCGCCATCCAACGCTCGGACGCGGCGTCATCGTCAGCGCGGGTGCCAAGGTGCTAGGCGGATTCACGGTGGGTGACGGCGCGCGTGTCGGATCCAACGCGGTGCTGCTGAAGGAGGTACCGCCGGGCGCAACCGCGGTCGGCATTCCGGCGCGCATCCTGCACAAGGAGGTCGAGGCGCAACGCGAGCAGGCGGCCAACGAGATGGGGTTCTCCGCTTATGGGCTTTCGACCGCCGGCGACGATCCATTGACCAAGGCGCTGCATGGATTGATCGACCATGTCGCCGCCCAGCAGCGCGAAATCGATCGCCTCCTGGCCGCGCTCAGCCGCGAAGGAATTGCGCTGGACGAGGTGAAGGCTGCGGCGCCGACGGTCGACGCGCGGCAGTTGAACAAGCTGGTCGACGAGTAGATGTCATTCCGAGCGTAGCGAGCAATCTCGGCGTACGAAGGCTGAGATTCCTCGCCTTCGGCTCGGAATGACACGCGCGCGTGCGCTATCAGCTACGCCGGCAGGTCGACCCGCTTCCACTCGCCGCCTGAGACGCGCAGGTAGCCGCCGCGGACCGGGTCCGCGTCGAAGTCCCAGTCGGGAAGCACCCAGCGTTCGACCGCGCCGCCGTCGAGCGTCGTCCGATGCGTGGCCGGGCGGTGTGTGTGTCCGTGGATCATCACCGCCACGTTCGCCCCGCGCAGCGCGTCGTCGATCGCCTGCGGCGCGACGTCCATGATCTGCATTGCCTTCTGCTTCTTGCCGGTTTCACTGGCCGCGCGAACCTGGCCGACGAACGCGCGCCGCTCGGCGAGCGTTCGCCCGAGGAACATGCGCTGGAAGTCCGGGTTGCGCGCCTGCGCGCGGAAGCGCTGATAATCGACGTCGAGCGTGCAATACACGTCGCCGTGAGCGAGCATCACGGCGCGCTCGCCGATCTGCGCGAGCGTCGGATCGACCAGCAGCGTGCCGCCGGTGCGGCGCGCGAAGTCGTTGCCGAGCAGCAGGTCGCGATTGCCCTGCATCAGGTACAGGCGCACGCCCGCGAACGAGAGATCCGCGAGCGCAGCCTCGACGCGTCCCGCGACCGGATCGTCGGTCGCGTCGTCGCCCGCCCAGAACTCGAACAGGTCGCCGAGGATCAGCAGCTCGGCGCAGCTGCGCGCCTCGCTCGCGGCGAACCGTTCGAAACGCGCGAGCGTGCGCGGCTGCGACTCCGCAAGATGCAGGTCAGAAATGAACAGCGGATCGGTCAGCGTCAGCCGGTCGAGCGTCGGCGCGAGCGCAGGCGGTGTTGAGTCCACTACTCGACGACCTCCGCGCGCTCGATGAGGACGTCCTGCTCGGGAACGTCCTGGTGCATGCCGTGGCGCACGGTGCGCACGGCCTTCATCTTGTCGACCACGTCCGTGCCCTCGACCACTCGTGCGAAGACGCAGTAGCCCCAGCCCTTCGGGTTGGGCGCAGTGTGATTGAGGAAATCGTTGTCGGCGACATTGATGAAGAACTGCGCGGTCGCCGAGTGCGGATCGGACGTGCGCGCCATCGCGACCGTGTATTTGGAATTGCGCAGCCCGTTGGTGGCTTCGTTCTCGATCGGTGGCTTGGTCGTCTTCTGGCGCATGCCCGGTTCGAAGCCTCCGCCCTGGACCATGAAGCCGTTGATGACGCGATGGAACAGGGTGTTGTCGTAGTGGCCGCTGCGAACGTAGTTGAGAAAGTTCTCGACGGTCTTGGGCGCTTTCTTGGCGTCGAGGTCGATCGTTACGACGCCGAAGTTGGTGTGCAGGCGGACCATGAAGTCTCCAGGCTTTGGACGGTGGCTATTTCGCGATGGTTGCGGTCTTGATGATGACGGGCTGGGCCGGAACGTTTTGCATTCCCTTCTGGGCGCCGGTCTTTACGGCGCGGATCTTGTCGACCACGTCCATGCCCGCGACAACCCGCCCGAAGACAGCATAACCGTCGACGACCTTGCCTGCGGGCATCACGCGCGGCCCGCTCGGGGTTTCGATGGTCGTGTCGCTTTCGAACTTGCGGTAGTTGAGGAACGCGTTGTCGGCCACGTTGATGAAAAACTGTGCGGTGGCCGAGTTGGGGTCGTTGGTGCGCGCCATCGCGACCGTGCCACGCTTGTTCTCCAGGCCGTTGCTCGACTCGAGTGGAATCGGCGCACGGGTCGACTTTTCTTTCATGTCTGCCGTGTAGCCGCCGCCCTGGATCATGAAGTTGTCGATCACGCGATGAAAGATCGTGCCGTCGTAGTGGCCTGCCTTCACGTACTGCAGGAAGTTGGCGACCGTGCGTGGAGCGTGCTCCGGGTCGAGCTCGAGCGTGATGTCGCCCGCGGACGTGGCGAGGATCACGCGCGGGGCCGACGAGGCGGCGGCCTTGGCGGGCTGTTGCGCATGCGCGCCGACCGCTACACAGGCCGCGACCGCGAGCGCGCCAAGAATTCGAAAGTGAAACAGGCTCATCGAGCTTCTCCGTGCGAAGGTCCTAGCGAACGGCCCGCAGTTTCGCACTGATTTCGCGGGCCAATGTGAGTTTGCTCTGCGCGGCCTGGTTGTTCGGATCGAGCTTGAGCGCGCGCTGATAGGCCTCGGCGGCCAAGGAAACGTAGACGTCGCCGAGATTCTCGTAGGCCGTCACGTAGTTCGGCTGCGCGATGATCGCCTGCTGGAGCAGCGATCGCGCGAGGTCGAGCTCGCCCTGGTTCGCGTGGAGCACCGCCAGGTTGTTGTACGGCTCGGGCAACTCCGGAAAGTCCTGTGTCAACGCCTCGAACGCTGCCACGGCGTCGGGAGTCCTGCTCTGGTCCGTAAGAATGACCCCGCGCAGGAACCGCACCTGCAGGTCGCGCGGATTCCTGACGAGGTACGCGTCGGCGCGCTTGAGCGCACCCGGCAGATCCTTTTCGCGCATCAGGCGTGTGATCTCCTCGGCCTCGGTGGGCGGCACGGGAACCGTCGTTGCGCGCCCGGTGGTCTGGGCCGACGCATGCGGTGCGACTGGCGCGAGCAGCAGCGCCATGGCAATCGGCGCACCGGCGAGAAGCAGGCGGCAAGCGTGCAAACGGCGGTCGGCGAACACGGAGACAGGCAGCCGGCGCGTATAGAACGACGCCCAATAGCGCCATAGCGCATTGATATACTGCGGCGCATTCTACTCAGCCTGCTGCCAACTCCACGATGCTGACCCGGCGCTGTTGACCCTCGTTGCGTGCCCGTTCGAGGCACGAGTGCCCGTCCATCGAAATCCGCGGCCGCGAACGGCCATCCCAGGAGTTGAGATCAGCCCCATGACGATCTCCATCTACAACACGTTGACGCGCAGCGTAGTGCCGCTACAACCCATAGAGGCGGGCCATGTCCGCGTCTACGTGTGCGGCTTGACGACCTACGACCTTTGCCACATCGGGCATGGGCGCACGTTCGCATCCTTCGATGTCGTGGTGCGATGGTTGCGCGCGCGCGGCCTGCGCGTGACCTATGTGCGCAATATCACCGACATCGACGACAAGATCATCCGGCGCGCGGCCGAGAAGGGCGAGACCACGGGCGAACTGACCGCGCGCTACATCGCGGCGATGCACGAGGACTTCGCAGCGCTCGGTCTCCTGCCGCCCGATGTCGAGCCGCGCGCGACCGAGACCGTGCCGCAGATGCTGGGCATCATCGAGTTGCTGGAGAAAAAGGACCTCGCCTACGCCGCGGACGACGGCGACGTCAACTTCGCAGTGCGCGAGTTTCCAGGCTACGGCAAGCTATCGGGCAAGTCGCTCGACGATCTGCGTGCGGGCGAGCGCGTGGCAGTCGACCAGGCCAAGCGCGATCCGCTCGACTTCGTGCTGTGGAAGCACGCGAAGCCAGGCGAGCCGCAATGGCCGTCACCCTGGGGCCCCGGGCGCCCGGGCTGGCACATCGAGTGCTCGGCGATGGCACGTGCGACGCTGGGCCCGACGCTCGACATCCACGGCGGCGGACCCGACCTCGTCTTCCCGCATCACGAGAACGAAATCGCGCAGAGCGAAGGCGCCTACGGCGTGCCGTTCGCGAACATCTGGATGCACTCGGGCGCGCTGCGCGTCGGCGAAGAGAAGATGTCGAAGTCGCTCGGCAACTTTCTCACGATCCGCGCGGCGCTCGCGAAGTACGACGCGGAAGTGCTGCGATTCTTTCTGATCCGCTCGCACTATCGCAGCCAGATCTCGTTCACGGAGAGCCTGATCGTCGAGGCGCGCGCCGGGCTTGCGCGCCTGTACACGGCGCTGCGCGATACGACAGCCGACAGTGCCGCGATCGACTGGAACGAGGCGTACGCGCAGCGTTTCGCCGCGGCGATGGATGAAGACTTCAACACGGCGCTAGCGATGTCGGTCTTGTTCGAGCTGGCGGGCGAAGTCAATCGCAGCAAGTCGCCTGCTCTCGCACGCCAGCTGCGGGCGCTCGGCGGCGTGCTTGGTCTTCTGCAGCGTGATCCTAAGACGTTCTTCCAGGGCGATGCCGATGCGGGCATCGAAGCGCTCGTGGCGCAGCGCGCAGCGGCGAAGAAAGCGAAGAACTTCGCCGAGGCCGATGGCATCCGGAAAGAATTGCTGGACCAGGGAATCGTGCTCGAGGATTCCGCGCGCGGAACGACGTGGCGACGCCAGTGATTCACAGTGTCATTCCGAGCCGCAGGCGAGGAATCTCGATTCGCACTGTCATTCCGAGCCCAAGGCGAGGAATCTCACGCTTGGCGCGGTCGAGATCCTTCGCCTTCGGCTCAGGATGACACGGCAAAATGGCACCTCCGTACTGGTCGCGCGCGAAGCGCGCGTTGCGCCAGACCGATCCCGTGTTTGCACGCATCATCGCGCGGCATCCGCGTGGTGCGCTGGTTTCGCGCGGCGATCCGTTCACGACGCTTGCGCGCGCGATCGTCGGTCAGCAGATTTCGGTCAAGGCCGCGAACGCAGTCTGGGCACGCGTGCATGCAAGCTGTCCGGAGTTCTGTGCACGCGCGTTGCTACGCAAACGCGCTAGCACGTTGCGCGGGTGCGGGCTGTCAGAACGTAAGGTGGAGTACTTACAAGACTTGGCTCGACACTTTGAGCGCGCCCGAATCGACCTGGAGATGCTGCAGTGCTCGACCGACGATGAAGTGATCGAGCGATTGACCGCCGTCCGCGGCATCGGTCGCTGGACAGCCGAGATGTTTTTGATCTTTAATCTGCTCCGCCCTGACGTGCTGCCGCTCGATGACCTGGGCTTGTTGAAGGCGATCAGCTTCAACTTCATGGATGGTGAACCGATCGAGCAGCTCAACACCCGCGCAGGGCGCGCCCGCATCACCCAGCTCGCGCAGAACTGGGCACCGTGGCGCAGCGTGGCCACCTGGTATTTGTGGCGCAGCCTCGAAAAGCCTCCAGTGAGCAATTGACGGGAATCGCGCATGAGCAAGACGACGTTCCTGGAATTCGAGCAGCCGATCGCCGAACTCGAAGGCAAGATCGAGGAGCTGCGCTACGTGCAGGACGAATCGGCGCTCGACATCTCGGAGGAGATCGACCGCCTGCAGAAAAAGAGCCAGGCGTTGATGAAGGACATCTACGCCAAGCTCACTCCGTGGCAGGTGGCGCAACTGGCGCGCCATCCGCAGCGGCCTTACACGCTCGACTACATCAACGACATCTTCACCGACTTCCACGAGCTGCACGGAGACCGCGCGTTTGCGGACGACAGCTCCATCGTGGGCGGGCTCGCCCGCTTCAACGGCCAGAGCGTGATGGTGCTGGGCCATCAGAAGGGCCGCGACACGAAGGAGCGCACGCTGCGCAACTTCGGCATGAGCAAGCCCGAGGGCTATCGCAAGGCGCGACGCCTGATGGAACTCGCGGAAAAGTTCGGCCTGCCGATCTTCACGTTCGTCGATACGCCGGGCGCATATCCGGGGATCGACGCCGAAGAGCGCGGACAGTCGGAAGCGATCGGCCACAATCTCTTCGTGATGGCGCAGCTCAAGGTGCCGATCATCACCACGATCATCGGCGAGGGCGGTTCGGGTGGTGCGCTCGCGATTGCGGTGGCCGATCACGTCCTGATGCTGCAGTACTCCACCTACTCGGTCATCTCCCCCGAAGGCTGCGCATCGATTCTCTGGAAGAGTGCCGCGAAAGCGCCCGAAGCTGCGGAGGCGCTCGGCCTGACCGCGCATCGTCTGAAGGCACTCGCGTTGATCGACAAGATCGTCGCGGAACCGCTCGGCGGTGCGCACCGCGATCCGAAACAGATGGCGGCGCTGCTCAAGCGCGCGCTCGCAGATTCGCTGCGCCAGTTCCAGGGCATGCGGACCAAAGACCTGCTGGCAGCGCGCCATACGCGCCTGCTGGGTTATGGCAAGTTCAAGGAAACGACGCCCGACGCTTGATCCGGTCGAGGCGGCACTGCTGGCCTTCACGCGCAGCGCAGTCGAGGCGATCCCACCGGAACATTCGAATCCCGCCAGCGCCGACCTGGCTGGCGCGGCACGCACGCGCGTGCGGCACGCGGCGCCTCTCGTGATTGCGCTGAGCGGCGGGCGCGACTCGATGACGTTGCTCGACCTCGCGGTGCGCCTGCGCGACGAGCGCGTGCGCGCTTTCGGCGAACTCGTCGCGGTCCACGTCCACCACGGCATGCAGAAGGCGGCCGACGAGTGGGTCGAATTCTGCAGCCAGATGTGCACGAAACTCGGCGTGGCGCTCGACGTGCGTCGTGTCACCGTGCGCCCGCAGGCGCGCGGGCCCGAGGCCGCTGCGCGCGCGGCGCGCTACGCCGCGCTGCTCGAGGCGGCCGATGAGCACGGTGCGCGCCTCGTCCTGACTGCGCATCATCTCGATGATCGCATCGAGACATTCCTCATCCAGTGGCTCCGTGGCGCCGGGCCGGAAGGGCTCGCTGCCATGCCCGCGGTGCGCGCGTTCGAGACGGTGCGCATCGTGCGGCCCCTGCTCGACGTGCCGCGGGCCGAAATCGAGCACTACGTCGCGCTGCGCGGACTCGCGCACGTCGAAGACCCGAGCAACGTCGACGTCAGGTTGTTGCGCAATTCGATCCGCCGCGCCGTCGTGCCGGCGCTCGAGAGTGCCCGCCCGGGCATGCGCAAGGCTGCGGCGCGGTCGATCGACCTCGTTGCCGAAGCGGCCGAGGTGCTGCGCGAGTACGGGGCGGCGGATCTCGAAGCCTGCGCTGCCGGTGCGCCCGAGGGCATGTTGTACGTCGATCGCCTCGCGCAGCTCACGCCTGCGCGCCAGGCGCTCGTGCTGCGCAGCTGGCTCACCAGCAATGGCCTGGAGAACCTCTCGCGTGCGCGTCTGCGCGATCTGCTCGCGCAGGCGCTGACGGTGCGCGCCGACGCGCGCCTGCTGCTGCGCATGGGCTCTGTCGAGGTCAGGCGCCATCGCGGTCTGCTGCTGCTGCGTGACGCGCAACGTGTCGCGGGCGACGCGGCGACCGTCGTGTGGCACGGCGAGGAGGAACTCGCCGTGCCAACCTGGGGCGGGGTGTTGCGCTTCGACACGACCGTCGAAGAAGGCTTCGACGTCGAGTGGCTGAGCGGCGTGCCGCTCGAGTTGCGCGGTCGTGGTGGAGGCGAGCGCTTCAAGCCGCATCCGACGCGCCCCTCGAAAACGCTCAAGCGGCTGTTCCAGGATGCGAACGTGCCCGAGTTCGAGCGCGCGCGCCTGCCGCTCGTATGGCGCGGCGAGGAGTTGATCTACGTTGCAGGCCTTGGCGCCGACGCGCGCCTGATCGACAACGGCGGGCCACGCGTCATGCTCGCCTGGCATCCCGACGCGCCGTTACTTGGGGGTTGATTCCCTCCCCCTCGCGCGGGGGGTTAGGGTGGGGGCGGTTCGTGGGGCGAAGCCGCCCGCTCCATATAATCCGCGCCTTTCGTCCTTCGCCAATTCCTCATGGCGCTCTACGTTCACAAGTACGGCGGCACGTCGGTCGGTTCCGTGGAACGCATCCGCAACGTCGCGCTGCGCATCGCCAAGTGGCATCGCGCGGGACATCAGGTCGTCGTGGTCGTCTCGGCGATGAGCGGCGAGACCAACCGGCTGATCGCGCTCGCGAAGGCTGTGCAGGCCAATCCCGATCCACGCGAACTGGACGTGATTGCCTCGACGGGCGAGCAGGTCACCATCGGCCTGATGGCGATGGCGCTCAAGGAAATCGGACTGAAGGCCAAGAGCTACACCGGCCCGCAGGTGCACGTGCTCACCGACAGCGCATTCACAAAGGCGCGCATCGTCGAGATCGACGACAAGAAGATGCGCGCCGATCTCGCCCAGGGATACGTGGTGGTGGTGGCGGGCTTCCAGGGCGCAGACGAGTTCGGCAACCTGACGACCCTGGGTCGTGGCGGCTCCGATACATCGGCGGTCGCGTTGGCCGCGGCGCTCAAAGCCGACGAGTGCCTGATCTACACCGACGTCGACGGCGTCTACACCACCGATCCACGCATCGTTCCCGAGGCGCGCCGCCTTCACAAGGTGACCTTCGAAGAAATGCTCGAGATGGCGAGCCTCGGCTCGAAGGTGCTGCAGATCCGCTCGGTGGAGTTCGCCGGCAAATACAAGGTCAGGCTGCGCGTGCTGTCCAGCATGACCGAACCCGACCAGCCGCTCGCCATAGAGGCCGGGTCCGGCACCCTGATCACGTTCGAGGAAGATGAACAGATGGAAAAGGCCGTCATCTCAGGCATCGCGTTCTCGCGCGACGAAGCGAAGATCACCCTGACGCGCGTACCCGACCGGCCGGGCATCGCGGCACAGATCCTCGGTGCGATCGCCGAGGCGAACATCGACGTCGACATGATCGTGCAGAACATCAGCGTCGAAGGCATGACCGATTTTTCCTTCACCGTCCATCGCAACGAGTACGGCAAGGCGATGGAGGTGCTGGCCACCAAGGTCAAGAAGGCGATCGGCGCGACCAGCATCGAAGGCGACGCGCGGATCTGCAAGGTGTCGGTGGTCGGCATCGGCATGCGCTCGCACGTCGGCATCGCGAGCCTGATGTTCCGCACGCTGGCGGAAGAGGGCATCAACATCCAGATGATCACCACCAGCGAGATCAAGATCTCCGTGGTGGTGGACGACAAGTACATGGAACTCGCGGTGCGCGCGCTGCACAAGGCGTTCGGGCTCGAACACGAGCCCGCGTGAAGCGCGCGGTTCGTTGCTAAACTTCGCGGCGCCGCGAGTTGGCAATTGCGGCGTCATCCCGAGCGGAAGTGCGGAGTGACATCAGCAAGTCCCGGAGACGTGGCCGAGTGGTCGAAGGCACTCCCCTGCTAAGGGAGCATGCGGGCAAAAACTCGCATCGACGGTTCGAATCCGTCCGTCTCCGCCACCTACCATTCCCTTGTAAGTGCAACACAGTGCAAGGCAGTGCACCTAAGCCGTTGAGTTGACGGCGTTACCTCCCACTTCAACACTCCTTGCCAGTGCAACGCAGTTGCGCGGAGGTGCGTGTCTACGCATCGAAAATTGGCGGACTGATAGGGATGGAATGGGAAGCAGAAAGCGGCTACGCGGCATTCATCACCTGACGGCCATCGCGGTTCAAAAGGCGGGCGAGGGTGATTACAGCGACGGCGGTGGGTTGATCTTGCGCGTGCGCGGAACAGCGGCGAGTTGGGTCTTTCGATTCACGAACCCAGCGCGCAAGCGGCGCGAGATGAGTTTGGGAGTCGCCCATCGCAACTCCATTCAGGCGGCGGGCGAGAGCATCAAATCGGCTCGGAAGCGAGCCCAGGACGCGCGCAAGAGACTCGACGAGGGCTTTGATCCCATCGAGGTACGTGATGG
>Ga0335084_10005018_pt1 | contig 13059 bp, 12 predicted proteins | sample Lox_Sample_44_FD_206721 | JGI IMG/M metagenome (GOLD analysis project Ga0335084, IMG submission 206721) | Soil microbial communities from Loxahatchee National Wildlife Refuge, Florida, United States - Lox_Sample_4.4 | ecosystem: Environmental > Terrestrial > Soil > Wetlands | place: USA... | reverse complement strand
CTGACGACCGCGAGCGTCATGATCGCCGGCGTCAGCGCGCGCGTCGCGTCGGGGAACAGCGGGAAGCCCAGCTTCATGAAGCCGTACGTGCCCATCTTGAGCAGAACGCCGGCAAGGATCACCGAGCCGGCGGTCGGCGCCTCGACGTGCGCGTCGGGCAGCCACGTGTGCAGCGGCACCATCGGCACCTTGATCGCGAAGGACAGCCCGAACGCACAAAGCAGCGCGATCTGGACGGGCAGCGACAGCTGCGAGCGATAGAGGTCGGTGAACGCGAACGAGGTGACGCCGGTCGTCGCGTTGAGCGAGAGCACGAGATAGATCACGGCGGCGAGCATCAGGATGCTGCCGAACGCCGTGTAGAGGACGAACTTGAGCGTCGCGTAGATGCGGCGTTCGCCGCCCCAGATGCCGATGATCAGGAACATCGGGATCAGCATCGTTTCCCAGAACAGGTAGAACAGGAACAGGTCCTGTGCGACGAACGTTCCCAGCATCGCGAACTGGATCAGCAGCACCATCGCATAGAAGAGCTTGACGTCCTTTCTGATCGCGGTGAACGCGCCGGCCACGACCAGCGGGCCCAGGAACGCCGTCAGCAGTACCAGCAGCACGTTGTAGCCGTCGAGGCCGATGCGGTAGTAGACGCCCCAATCGGCGATCCACGGGACGGCGGACGCGAACTGGAGGCCGGGGATCTCGGCGTTGAACCTGGCATAGAGCAGGGCAGTGACGGCGAGCTGCGCGACCGTCACCCAGAACGTGACCCAGCGGATCGTGCCTTCCGCGGCCGCCGGGACGAGCGTGAGCAGCACGATCCCCACTACCGGCAGGTAGAGGACGACGTTGAGCAGTAGCGCGTCATCCATGGCCGAAGCTCCACAGCAACGCGACGACGATCCCGCCGGCGACGAACAGCGCGTACAGGTGCACGTTGCCGGTCTGGACGCGGCCCAGGGCGCCGGCCGTGCGCTGCGCAAGGCGGGCGAGACCGTCGAGCGTGCCGTCGAGGAGCACGCGGTCGCCGAAGCGCAGGAACAGGCGGTCCGAGATGAAGAACAGCGGTCGGGCGAGCAGCCGGTCGTAGAGCTCGTCGATGAAATACTTGCCGGCGAGAAGCGAGCGCAACGGTGCGAGCCGCGGCGCGACGCGGATCGCGCGCGCCGCATTGCGACCGAAGAACAGTGCGGCGCCGCCGAGGCCCGCGAGCGCGATCGCAATCGAGATCCACAGCAGCGGCATCTCGAGTCCCTCCGCCGCTGCCCGCGGCTCAGGCAGCGCCGGCAGCGCCGACAGGAAGTGCGGGACGTCGAAATAGCCGCCGATCGCCGAGAACACCGCGAGCGCGATCAGCACGAAGGTCATCGACCGCGGCGACTCGTGCACATGGTGTTCGACTTCCTTGTCCATGCGCGGCGCGCCGAAGAACGTGAGCCACAGCAGCCGGAACATGTAGAACGCGGTCATCAGCGCGGTCGCGGCCATCACCGCCCACAGCAGCGGCGAGCCGCCGCGGCTGCTGCCGAAGGCGAACCACAGGATCTCGTCCTTCGACCAGAAGCCGGCGAGCGGCGGAATCCCCGCGATGGCTGCGGTCGCAACGAGGAACGTCACGAACGTGATCGGGATCTTCTTCGCCAATCCGCCCATCTTGCGAATGTCCTGCTCGCCGCCCAAGGCGTGGATGACGCTGCCGGCGCCGAGGAACAGGCACGCCTTGAAGAACGCGTGCGTGTAGACGTGGAAGATGCCGACGCCGTAGGCGCCGACACCGAGCGCGACGAACATGAAGCCCAGCTGCGACACCGTCGAATACGCGAGCACTTTCTTGATGTCGTTCTGCGCGAGCGCGATCGTCGCAGCGAAGAAGGCGGTCGCCGCGCCGATCACGACGATGACCTGCGACGCCTCGGGGGCCACCGCGTAGAGCCCGGACAGCCGCGCGACCAGGTACACGCCGGCGGTCACCATCGTCGCCGCGTGGATCAGCGCCGAGACAGGTGTCGGCCCCGCCATCGCGTCCGGGAGCCACACGTGCAACGGAATCTGCGCCGATTTTCCGGTCGCGCCGATGAACAGCAGGATGCCGATGAGGCTCGCGGAGACCGCGGGCGGCGTCGGGCTTGCGAACGCCGCATTGATGTGGTCCATGTCGAGCGTGCCGAGTCCCCAGTAGCACAGGAACAGGCCGAGCAGGAACCCGGCGTCGCCGATCCGGTTCGTGACGAATGCCTTCTTGCCGGCGCGCGCCTTCTCCGGATCGTCGAACCAGAAGCCGATCAGCAGGTACGACGCGAGGCCCACGCCCTCCCAGCCCACGAACAGCACGAAGAGCGAGCGGCCCAGCACCAGCAGCAGCATGAAGAAGAGGAACAGGTTGAGGTAGGCGAAGAAGCGGGCGTAGCTCTTGTCTTCCTTCATGTAGCCGGTCGAATACACGTGGATCAGCGATCCGACGCCGGTGACGATCAGCGTCATGACGGCAGCGAGGCGGTCGAAATAGAACGCCACCTCGAACGTCCGCTCGCCGATCGTCGCCCAGGTATAGGCGGTCTCCAGCAGCGGCTCGCTGCCGCCGGCCAGCAGGTCGATCGTGCAGCGGATCGCGAGCAGGAACGATGCGATCGGCAGGCCGCAGCCGACGACCGTGACGAAACGGTTGCCGAGGCGATTGCCGAGCGTCCCGTTGACGAGGAAGCCGGCGAGCGGCAAGACGACGATCAGCGTGAGGAGCGAAGTCATCCCTTGAGGTCCGAGAACGCCGCGGCATCCAGCGTGCGCTTCTGCCGCACGAGCAGGAGGACGATCGGGATCGCAATCGCGATTTCGGCGGCGGCGACGACGAAGATGAGAAACACCAGCACGGCGCCGGCGGCGGTGCCGGTCTGCTGCGCGAAAGTCACGAGCGACAGGTTGACGCCGTTCAGCATCAGCTCCATGCACATCAGCATGACGAGGAGATTGCGCCGGACGATCACGCCGAGGAGCCCCAGCGCGAACAGCGCGAGCGACAGCAGGAGCAGTGCGGAGAGCTTATCCACCGCGCCTCCTCGGACCCTTGATGACGGCGATCGCCGCGACGACCGCGGCGACGAGCAGCACCGAGGTCAGCTCGAACTGCAGCCAGTATTCGTTGAGGAACGCGGCGGAAAATTGCTGCAGGCCGAACGAGACGGTCACGGTGGCCACGGCGAAGAGCCCGTGCGCGAGCGCGTAGACGAGCGTGCCGGCGAGCAGGACGCCGGCGACGATGCCGGGCACGAGGAAGCCCGAGAAGCGGCGCGTGAACGACGGATCGCGGACGTCGAGCAGCATGATCACGTAGACCATGAACACCATGACGGCGCTGACGTAGATCAGCACCTGGAACGCCGCGATGAAGTGGACGCCGAGAAGGCCGTAGATGCCGCCCAGGAACACCATCGTCGAGATCAGCGCCATCGCCACCTGCATCGGGTGGCGGAGCACGAGCATCAGCGCCGCGCCGACGAGTGCCGACAGGGCAAACACGTAGATCAGCAGCGTGTCGAGGTTCTCGAGCAGGGATTCCATCATTCGGCCGCCTTCCTCTGCTGCGCAGCGGCATCCTTCGCGGGATACGGTTTTGCGACGTCGCTGCGGGGGTTCCACGAAAGCAGTTCATCGAGCCCGAGCCACATGTGGTCGCGATCGTGGCGCGGCAGGTTGGGCACCTCCTTGACCATCCGGATCGCGTCCTCGGGACAGGCTTCGACGCAGAGTCCGCAGAAGATGCAGCGCGAGTAGTCGATCTCGAAGCGGGACGGATACTTCGGGTGGGCAGGGTCATCCGGATCGAACGCGGCGTCGATCTCGATCACCTTCGCGGGACAGACCGTCGCGCACATGTTGCAGGCGACGCACTGCGGCGTCCCGTCGGGGCGCTGCGTCAGCACGTGCTTGCCGCGGTTGCCGGCCGCGTAGTCCCACCGGGTTTCCTCGGGGTAGTACGTCGTCAGCGCGCCTTTACGTCCCGTCACCCACCGTCCCATGTTGCGCAGGAAGATGCCGCCGGTGATGATGAGGCCGCGCAGGATCTCGGGCAGATACGCCCGCTCCCACCACGTCATCGTGGCGGAGTTCCAGTAGACCTTGCGGACGTGGCTGCGCTTCACCATGGGTGTGCCCGCACCCTTGCGGCTGACGCCGCTGCGCGGCTCCCCGAGGGGGACCCATTCGCGCGTTGGAGCGGTCCGGCGGCGCTCATGGTCAGTTGGTGAGCCACCACACGGCGACGACGGTGACGATCAGGTTCGCGAGCGAGAGCGGGAACATGAACTTCCACGCGAACGCGAGGACCTGGTCGTAGCGGAAGCGCGGCAGCGTCCAGCGGATCAGGATCTGGAAGCTCGATATCAGCAGCACCTTCGCCAGAAAGACGACGAGCTGGATGACGACGACGAGGCCATGGGGGAGCGGCACCGCGTGATTGCCGGGAAAGACGAACCCGCCGTCGTTCATGTAGGGCAGGTTGTAGCCGCCGAGGAAGAGCGTCGTGAAGAGCGCGGCGATGATCGCGATCTCGATGAACTCGGCGAACATGAAGAGGCCCATCTTCATCGCGCTGTATTCGGTGTAGAAGCCGGCGATGAGCTCCGATTCGGCCTCGGGCAGGTCGAAGGGAATGCGCTTGTTCTCGGCCATCGCCGCCGCCATGAACAACGTCGCCGCGAACGGCTGATAGACGATCCCCCACGCGGGCAGGACCCCCAGAACGATGCCGGACTGCTGCTGGACGATCGACGTCAGGTCGACGCTGCCGTAGACGACGATCAGTCCGAGCACGGTCAGCCCCATGATCAGCTCGTAGGAGATCATCTGCGAGCCGGCGCGCAGCGCACCCAGCATCGAGAACTTGTTCGACGACGCCCAGCCGGCGAGCATCGCGCCGATGATCGTCATCCCGCCGAACGCGAAGACGATGAGGAGCCCGGCATCCAGGCGCGCGATCTGCAGCGGATAGGTGCGATCGCCGAACCAGCCGGCGAGCGGCGGAAAGAGCTTGCCGGGCTCGAGCAGGCCGCCGAACGGGATCACCGCGAAGACGAGCAGCACCGGCGTGAAGACGACCCACGGCGCAACCGCATAGGCGTACCAGTCGTAGGATTTCGGCCGCCAGTCTTCCTTGACCAGCATCTTGAGGCCATCGGCAAGGCCGTGGAACAGCCCGAGCCAGATGAGCTTCACCTGCGTGAACGGAATTCGCACGTAGGCGCGGTTCGCGCCGATCCGGTCCGACATCACCGCGGCCTGCTTGCGCTCGACCCACGTGAGCACCGTGCCGAACGTCATCAGCACCGCGAGCGCGTAGCCGATGTACACCGCGTAGACGACGAGGTCCTGGATCATGCGTGTACCTTGTCTTCAACCGCCAGTGTCGCGAACAACGCCTCGGCATCGATCACCGCGGGCGCTTTGGCGAAGCACGGTTCGAAGGCGCTGACGGTGCCCTCGAAGTTCGTGTAATGGCCGGCGCGTTCGGTCTGGATGCTGATGGGGAAGAACACGTCGGCGTGCCCGTTTTCGGGAAGCAGGTACGAATTGGCGAAGATCACCTTCGCGCCCCGGGGCAGCCTGCCGAACTCGAAGCCCTCTCCCCAGACGAGCACGAGATCGGTGCCGGCATCGAAACGGATCGCATCGGCACCGAACAGCGCGTGCGCCGCGGCGGTATTCGGATTCTTGTCGGCTCGAATCAGCAGATCATCCTCGATCGGCTCGCCGGGAACGGCAACGTGGTCCGGCTTCACGAACGCGGCGAAACGGCCTCCGATCGCCTTCCTGAACGCCGCCAGCTCTTCGTTCGAGCCCCAGCTCGACACCAGCGCGACCGGATGCTTCGCGTCGGCGATCAGCGCCTGGGCCGCTTCGACGGCATCGGCGAGCTCGACCGGCTTGCCCTTGCGCATCGGCTGCAACGCGCGCGGACGTTCGAAGATCTGCGCGAGATCGCGGCCCTTGTTGCAGATCCACGGCCCGTTCACCGCGGGGTTCTCGAGCGGCGTCACGCGCGCAATGCTCGTGTTCTGCCGCGGATCGAGCGCCTTCAGCCGCCACTCCGGCTTGCGGTGCCAGATCTCGACGGTGCAGCCGCGGGCGCAGCCCGGGCAGACCGACGGCGTGGGCTCGAGGTACCAGACCCGGGTCTTGTGCAGGAACGATCGCGACAGGAGCGCGCCGACCGGGCAGATGTCGATGACGTTGTCGGAATAGGGATCCGCGTCGAACGAGGCGTCCTCGGCGGCGCGCACGACCGACACGTCGCCGCGTTCCTTGATGCCGAGCGCATTCGATTTCGAGATCTCGCGCGTGAAGCGCACGCAGCGCGAGCACAGTATGCAGCGCTCGTTGTCGAGCACGATCCGCTTGCCCAGCGGGACGAACTTGGTCGAGCGGACCTTGCTGTCGCGCGAGATCGACCGCTCGCCGTTGTACTCGAAGTGATAGTCCTGCAGCGTGCATTCGCCGGCCTTGTCGCAGATCCCGCAATCGACCGGGTGGTTGAGCGTAATGAACTGCAGCGTCGCCTTGCGGTGCGCACGCACGAGCTCGGAGTCGGTCAGCACCTTCAGCCCTTCGCTCGCCGGCATGTTGCACGCGATCTCGACCCAGTCCTTGCCCTCCTGCTGGACCACGCAAATCCGGCAGTTGCCGGCGATCGACAGCGACTTGTGCCAGCAGAAGTAGGGAATGAAAAAGCCGTTCCGCAGCGCCGCCTGCAGCACGGTCTCCTCAGCCGTGGCTTGGACGGGCTGTCCGTTGATGAAGATCTCAGGCATGCGCGGAGGTATATCCGTCAATCCCGCGAAAGCGGGAATCCAGTGTGGTCGGGTCGAAAGTCACTGGGTCCCCGCCTCCGCGGGGACGACCGAAGGGACTTCGAGATTGCCGTCGAGACGCGAGCGCTTGTGCTCGATGAAATACTCGAATTCGTCGCGGTACTTGGCGAGAATGCCGACGGTCGCGTAGCCGGCCGCGTCTCCCATGCCGCAGATCGTCGTGCCGTCGTTGAGCTTCGAGATCTCGATCAGGCGCTCGATGTCCTCGGGGCGCCCTTCGCCGGCGACGATCCGGTCGATGATCCGATGCATCCAGCCCATGCCTTCGCGGCACGGCGTGCACTGGCCGCACGATTCGTGATGGTAGAAGCGCAGCATCACCTGCAGCAGCCGCACCATGCACGTCCCTTCGGCGATGACGATCATGCCGCCCGAGCCGATCGACGAGCCCGCGCCTTCGAGCGACTGCTTGTCGTAGGTGAGCGGCTCGCATTCGGCGGCAGTCAGCACCTTGGTCGAGATGCCGCCCGGGACGATGCACTTGAGCTTCTTCCCGCCGGTGACGCCGCCGCAATCCTCGAACAGGAACTTCGTGAGCGGATAGCCGTATTCGACTTCGTAGACCCCCGGGCGGTTGATGTGCCCGGAGATCGACACGAGCTGGGTGCCCGGGCATTTCGGCGTCCCGACCTTCTTGAATGCTTCGGCGCCGTTGGCGATGATCCCGGCGACATTGGAGAGCGTCTCGACGTTGTTGACGACCGTCGGTCGCTGATAGAGACCTTTCACGGTGAGACGCGGCGGCCGGTTGCGCGGATAGCCGCGCTTGCCTTCGACGGAAGCGAGAAGGCCGGAAGCCTCGCCGCAGACGTACGAGCCCGCGCCGCGGATCACGTTGATGTCGCAGTCGAACGGCCGACCCAGGATGCCTTTGCCGAGCAGCCCGGCGTCGTACGCTTCCTCGATCGCGCCGGCGAGACGACGGTAGGGCAAGTCGAACTCGCCGCGGATGTAGACGAAGGCGTGACGCACCTGCAATGCGTGCGCGGTGATGAGCATCGATTCGATCAGCAGATGCGGCGAATGCTCGAGGATCCAGCGGTCCTTGAACGTGCCCGGCTCGCCTTCATCGGCATTGGCGCAAAGGTAGTGCGGCTGTCCGTCGTCGAGCTTGACGACCGCCCACTTTCTGCCCACGGGAAACGCCGCGCCGCCGTGGCCAAGCAGGCCCGCTGCGCTCACCTCCTTGGTCACGTCCTGCGGCGCCATCGCGAGCGCCTTCCCCAGCGTCTGATAGCCGCCGCGCGCGCGATAATCCGCCAGCGTGTGCGACGTCGCGGTGACCGGGAAGGTCATGATCAGTTGCCGGCCGGGCATTACTTGAGTTCCTCAAGAAGTGCATCGACCTTGGCGATCGTCATGTTCTCGTGATACGCGTCGTTGACCATCACGACCGGCGCCGTTCCGCACGAGCCCAGACACTCGGCCGTCGACAACGTGAACCGTCCGTCGGCAGTCGTCTGCCCCGGCGCGACACCGAGCTTTTTCGCCAGATGGTCGATCAGCCGTTCGGCGGAAACCATCGAGCACGTCACGTTGCGGCAACACTGGATGTGCCAGCGGCCGATGGGCTTGCGCCGGAATTGCGTATAGAACGAAAGGACCTCCTCGATCTGGATGCGCGGCACGCCGAGATATTCGACGAGACCGTCGATGTCGGCGTCGGCGACGTAGCCGCGATCCTCCTGGATCCGGCGCACGCAGGGCATCACGAGCGAGGACTCGAAGCCCGCGGGAAACCGCGCCTTCCACCTGTCGAATTCGGGGATCAGATGCTTCATCGGTCGCTCATCTGTCACATTCCCCGCCGATCATGTTGACCGAGCCGAACGTCGGGACGATGTCCGCGAGCTGGTAGCCGTCGAGCATCCGGTGCACGCCGCCCATGTGCACGAACGAGGGTGCGCGCACGTGGACTTTCCACGGAGTGCCTTCGCCGGTGCTGACGAGATAGAACCCGAGCTCGCCGTTGGGCGACTCGTGCGCGCTGTAGACGTCACCGGCGGGCACTTTCGGGCCGTCCATGATCACCTTGAAGTGGTTGATCAGCGACTCGATCTCCGTGTACACGAGATTCTTGTCGGGCAGCACGCAGCGGCGGTCGTCGACATTGATCGGGCCTTCGGGCAGCATGTCGATGAGTTGGCGGATCATCCACACCGACTCGTCCATTTCGCGCATCCGCACGTAGTAGCGGTCGTAGTTGTCGCCCTTGATGCCGACGGGGACTTCGAAATCGAGCTCCGCGTAGGCGAGGTACGGCGTGTCCTTGCGCAGGTCGCGCGGCGCGCCGGTCGAGCGCAGGATCGGACCGGTGTAGCCCCAGTCGATCGCTTCGGCCGTCGTGATCGCGCCGACGTTGCGCATCCGGTCGATGAAGATCCGGTTGCGGTCGACGAGACCATGGACGCGGCCGACGAAGTCCTCGTACTGGTCGAGGATCTCGCCCAGCCGCTTCAGCCACCCGGCAGGCAGGTCGCGCGCGAGCCCGCCGATGCGCCCGTACGTGTAGGTCACGCGGGCGCCGGTCAGGTCGGCGAGGTGCTCGTACATGTAGTCGCGGATCATCACCAGGTAGAGGAACGCCGTCATCGCCCCCAGCTCCATCAGCCCGGCGGCGATGCAGGTCAGGTGGTCGACGATCCGCGAATACTCGGACAGCAGCGTGCGCAGATAGCGGCAGCGCGGCGTGATCTCGATCGCCATCAGCTTCTCGACGGCCTCGCAGTAGGCGAAGTCGTTGACGAGCGCCGAGACGTAGTTGAGGCGATCGACGTACGGAATCAGGTTGTGCCAGGTGTGCGACTCGCATTCCTTCTCGAACCCGCGATGCAGATAGCCGCAGTGCACGTCGGTGCGCAGTACGCGCTCGCCGTCGAGCTCGGCGATGATCTGGACGGTCCCGTGCGTGGCCGGATGCGAGGGTCCGATGTTGACGATGACGGTGTCGTCCCGCTCGCTCTTCGTGAAAGCGGGGCGGACCGGATTGGGGAGCTTCGTTTCCACGGTTGTCGGCGGCTAGCGGATATAGGGCACGAGCGGTTGCTCGCGGTCCTTTGCGTAGTCCTTGCGCAGCGGATGGCCGACGAAGCCCTCGTAGAGCAGGATCGGCCGCAGATCCGGATTGCCGCGGAATTCAATGCCGTACATGTCGTGGCATTCGCGTTCCATGTAGCGCGCCGATCCGTAATGCGCGACCAGCGAATCGACGGTCGGGTCGCCTTCGGAAACGCGAGCCTTGAGGCGGACGCGGACGTGCTGCAGCGTCGAGTAGAAATGCCAGACGACTTCGAAGCGCGGGATCTGCGGCTGCCAGTCGACGGCGGTGACGTCGAGGAAGAGGTCGAATCCGTACTCGGACTTGAGCTTCTTCACGACGTCGACGAGCGCGCCCGGAGCGATGACGAATACCGCGACGCCGTGCGCGAGCGTGGCCTCCGCGGCCAGCGGGCGCAGGCCTTCCTGCAGACGAGCGACGAAGTCTGCGGTCACGGTCAGAAATCCTTGGTGACGATTGGGTGGTGCGAACGCGCAATCATGTCCTGCAGCCGCATGATGCCGTCGATCACCATCTCCGGTCGTGGCGGGCAGCCGGGAACGTAGATGTCGACCGGGATGATCCGGTCGATGCCGGCGACTGCCGCGTAGTTCTGGTAGAAGCCGCCGGACGTCGCGCAGACGCCGAACGCCATCACCCATTTCGGCTCGCACATCTGGTCGTAGACCTTCTTCAGGACCGGTGCCTGCTTGTGCGAGATCGTCCCCACGACCATCAGCAGATCGGCCTGGCGCGGCGAAAAGCGCGGCAGGGCGGCGCCGAAGCGGTCGGTGTCGTAGGGCGTCGAGGACACCGACATGAACTCCATCGCGCAGCACGCGGTGACGAACGGATAGGGGAACAGCGAAAACTTGCGCGCCCATCCGATGAGCTCGTCCTTCTTCGTCGTCAGGTACTCGAACGCCTGCGACTTTCCGCCGACGGCGTGGATCGGTATCGTCGTCGCACTCATTGAGTGACCTCCCCCAGGCTCGCCGCTGCGCGGCTTCGCGCACCTCCTCCCCGGGGGAGGGGGCGAGCGCCTTGGGACGGCCCGGCGGCGCTCATCGCTACTCCGTCACGGCTTCGAGGAGCCGGGCCTTGTAGACGTAGAGCAGGATCAGCACGAGCAGGAAGACGAAAATACCGAACGTCGCCAGCATGAACCCGGTGACGGGCTGCGCGCCGAGCGCCCAGATGAACAGGAACACCGTCTCGAGGTCGAACAGGATGAAGACGATCGCGACCGCGTAGTACTTGATCGGCACCGCCTTGACGTTCAGCGTATCGACCGGCGTCGCGCCGCACTCGAACGGCTCGAGCTTGGTCGCGCTCGTGTCGGGCTTCGGGCCGAGAAACCGGTTCATCAGCAGCGTGACGAACACGAATCCCAGGATCGCCAGCATGTAAAGCAGGAAGACGACGTAGGGGTTCATTGAGGAGGGCTGTCGGCGAGCGGATGCGTCGGGACGCGTTCGGCGGAGCAGTCAGTGCTTGGAGACTAGTGGCACCGTGGCTGCGACAGGTTGACGCAGATCAACGGCTACCAGAGTTGCCGCGCCGGCGCATGCCCTCATTGACCCCGGTCAGACAAGGGCCGGACGGAGGCGGCGGGCCGCGCGTTACTCCCTGGCGATCGCGCGGCCTTCCTGTGTGCCGGGGACCTGTTCCCCTCAGTTCCCGGTCACGTACGTAGCGTAGTGCGGGTCGTACATCTGCGAGCGCACGTGCGCGAGGAGGTCCGCCGGCCGGGCGGCCGTGGCGAGGCCATCCCGGAACGCAACGCCCGCAACCGCGGTCGCGATGTGCGCCGACACGTCGCGGATCTTCGCCAATGGCGGGTACAGGCTGCCCTGCGCGAGGTCGGCTTCCGTGACCTGGTCCGCGAGCGTTTTCGCCGTCGTCAGGAACATCGCGTCGGTGATCCGCCGCGCACGGCTGACGATCGCGCCGAGCCCCACGCCGGGGAAGATGTACGAGTTGTTTCCCTGCCGCGGCACGAACGTCTTGCCGGCGAGCGTGACGGGATCGAACGGGCTGCCCGACGCGTACAGCGCGCGTCCACCGCTCCATTCGTAGGCCTGCGCCGCCGTGCATTCCGACTTCGACGTCGGATTCGACAGCGCGAAGATGATCGGTCGCTCGTTGTTGCTGGCCATCTCCTGCACGACGTCTCGCGTGAACGTGCCGCCGACGGCGGCAACGCCGATGATCACCGTGGGCTTCAGCGACTTGATGGCGGCGAGGAATTCGGCGGTCGGCGCGTGCTCGTGCGCGTACGGCCGTTTATGCTGCGCGAGGTTGTCGCGGCTCTTCACGACGAGCCCTTGCGAGTCGACGAGCCAGCAACGGCCAAGCGCGGCGGGGCGCGGCACGCCGGCGGCGACCATCGCTTCGACGACGAGGTCGGCAATGCCGGTCGCGGCTTCGCCGGCGCCGAAGAACAGGATCTTCTGCGCTGCGAGTCCGCCCCCGGTGATGCGCAGCGCCGACAGGATGCCCGCGAGGGCGACCGCCGCCGTGCCCTGGATGTCGTCGTTGAACGTGCAGATGCGGTCGCGGTATCGTGCGAGCAGGCGAAACGCATTGCGGTTGGCGAAATCCTCGAACTGGACCACGACGCCGGGGAAGACCTCCTGCGTCGCGACGATGAACTCCTCGATCAGCGCGTCGTATTCGCTGCCCTGGAGCCGCGGCTGCTGCAGGCCGATGTAGAGCGGATCGCGGCGCAGCGCCTCGTTGTTGGTGCCGACGTCGAGGATCACCGGCAGGCAATGGGTCGGATGCACTCCCGCGCCCGCCGTGTAGAGCGCGAGCTTGCCCACCGGAATGCCCATGCCGTTGGCGCCGAGGTCACCGAGACCGAGGATGCGCTCGCCGTCGGTGACGACGATGATCCGCACGTCGTGGTAGGGCCAGTTGCGCAGGACGCTCGCGATCCGGCCGCGATCGTTGGCGCCGACGAACAGGCCCCGCGGCCGCTGGAAGATGTGGCCGAATTGCTGGCACGCGAGTCCGACCGTCGGCGTGTAGATGATTGGCATCATCTCGTCGGGATGATCGATGACCGTCCGGTAGAAGAGCGCCTCGTTGCGGTCGTGCAACGCGTTGAGATCGATGTATTTCTCGAGATCCGTCGGCTTGCGGCGGAAATTTTCGAGCACC
>Ga0335084_10005017_pt1 | contig 13060 bp, 7 predicted proteins | sample Lox_Sample_44_FD_206721 | JGI IMG/M metagenome (GOLD analysis project Ga0335084, IMG submission 206721) | Soil microbial communities from Loxahatchee National Wildlife Refuge, Florida, United States - Lox_Sample_4.4 | ecosystem: Environmental > Terrestrial > Soil > Wetlands | place: USA: Florida... | reverse complement strand
GCTTGACCCCGATGAACAGGGAGTCGCCTTCGCGCTCGATCAGCAGTGCGACGCTCTTGCGCGCCTGTTGCAGCGCTGCCCGGAATGCCTTCACCGTACTCACACGAGTATTGTTGACCGCGAGCACGATGTCGCCCGGCTGGATGCCGGCCGCGGCGGCTTCCCCGGTCGCGTCCTCGACCATCAGTGATCCTTGTGTGCGCAGCTCCCGCCGCTCGCTCGCCGTCAGCTCCCGCAGCGCCAGTCCCAGACGATCCGGCGCCGTGGGCTTGGGACGCGCCGGCTGCGGCGTCGCCTCCGCCGCCAACTCTCCCAGCGTGATGACGAACTCGCTGACTGCGTTGCGATGCCAGACTTCGAGCTTGACGGGCTTGCCCGGCTCCGTGCCGGCGATCGAATGCGACAGCTCGGCCGAGCTCAGGGTGTCCTTCCCGTCGAGCTTCAGAATGATGTCGCCAGACTCGATCCCCGCGCGCGCCGCGGGTCCCCCGGGATCGACCGAGGTGACCAGCGCGCCGGCGGGTTTGCTCAAGCCGAAGGCCTCCGCCAGCCGCTCGTCCACGTCCTGTGCGCTTACACCCAGACGCCCGCGCCGTACCCGCCCGTGCGCGAGCAGCTCGTCTTTGACCTTCATCGCGAGGTCGATGGGGATGGCAAACGACAGCCCCATGTATCCGCCCGTTCGCGAGAAGATCAAGGAGTTGATGCCGACCACCTCTCCTTTCAGGTTGAACAGGGGGCCGCCCGAATTGCCGGGGTTGACCGGCACGTCGGTCTGTATGAACGAGACATATCCGCCGTCGGGCAGCGCTCGGCCCTTCGCGCTCACGATCCCTTGGGTCACGGTGTTGGTGAATCCGAAGGGGGCGCCGATCGCGACCACCCAGTCTCCGACTTCCAGCGTTTCGGGGTCGCCGATCACCGCCACCGGAAGCTCGGTCGCCTCCACCTTGAGCAGCGCGATGTCGGTGCGCGTATCCACTCCGACGAGCTTGGCCTTGAACTGTCGCTTATCGGTCAGGTACACGACGATGTCCTGAGCGCTCTCCACCACGTGCGCGTTGGTGAGGATATAGCCGTCGCGACTGATGATGAACCCCGAGCCCAACGTGCGCACATGGAACTCGCGTGCGCTCCTCTCCGGGGGCGCAAAGCGCCGAAAGAATTCGTAGAACGGGTCTCCAGGCTCGGGCGCGGGCCGACTCGGCGCGCCTCGCACCGTTTGCGTGCCGCTGACGTTCACGACGGTCGCGCCCTCGCGCTTGACCAGCCCGAAGAAGCTCGGGAGCTCCAATACCCGCTGCGAGAGCTCCGTCCCGCCCGCATCCGCCGGGGCGCTGCGTTGGGCGGAGGCGGCAAGCGGCACGGCGAGCCCCAGGCAAAGCATTAGCGCCAGGAACGGCTGTTGCCGCGTGGATCGCGACTCCCGAAACCCTGCTCCGCAAGACACACGCATAGGACGGCTCCCGGCTGACGTGGCTAGGTTCCCAGCTCCCGCAGCGTCCCGAGGAAGCTGATGACGTCGTCACGGCTCAACATGCCGACGACCCGGCCGGCGCCCATGACCACGAGCTGGTTGACCCCGTCGCGATCCATCGACTGCAGAGCCGGCCATAGCCCGGTGTCAGGACTCACCCGCTTGGCCTGCTCGAGCGGCAGCATCGCCTGTTCGACGGTCACGCTCCCCCACTCGGTGCGCGGCACTTCCTTGACCCGGCCCAGCGTCATGAGCCCGACGGGCACGCCCCCGCGATCGACCAGGAAACAGCGCTGCCCTCCGCCCAGGATATGCTCGTCGACCAGCTGTTGCAGCGTCACGTCCGCCGGGACAGCGGCGCAGGCGCGGCCCATCGCATGTGCGACCGTGTGCCCGGCCAGAAGATCGCGTAGCACCACCTGCTGTACTTGCGCGGTCGCGGCGCTGTCCAGGAACCACCCGATGAATGCGATCCACAGCCCGCCGAAGAAGTTGCCGGAGAAGATCTGCCACACACCGATCAGGATGAAGAAAAAGCCGAAGCCTCGGCCTACCGTTGCGGCGACGCGCGTGGCGCGCCGCATATCGTGGGTGACGGCCCACACCACGGCGCGAAACACACGTCCGCCGTCCAGCGGGTAGCCCGGAATGAGGTTGAACAGCGCCACGGCCAGGTTGATGTAGGACAGGTACTTGGCAAGCCCGAGCACTGGCTGAACGCCGCTTGCGGCCAGCTCCAGCGCATAGAACACGCCTGCCAGCGCGAGGCTCACGAGCGGGCCCGCGATCGCGATCCGGAACTCGGCGGACGCGCTGGGCGCCTCGGTGCCGATCTGGGCCACGCCTCCGAAGATGAACAATGTGATGCTGCGCACCGGGATCCCATAGCGCAACGCGACGACCGAGTGCCCCAGCTCGTGGAGCAGGATGCTCGCGAAGAACAACACCGCCGTCAGGGCGCCCATGACCCAGTACAGCAGCGGCGGCCAGTCGCGGAACTCGGCGGGATAGTAGCTGACGGCGAGCGTCGAGGTGAGCAGCGCGAAGACCAGGAACCAAGAATAGTCCAACCCGATGGGGATCCCCAGGATCCTGCCCAGCGGAACATTTTGTCGAGCCATCCCGCCTCCCCTTTCTCTGCATGCCGCCTACAGCGCCCGGCTTCTGATGAATTGCGTGACCTCATCGCGGCGTGGGATCGAGGTCTGGGCGCCGAGCTTGGTGACTGCAAGCGCTGCGGCAGCCTGAGCGGTTTGGATCGCCTCGCGGAGGGTCCTCGCGCTCGCGAGCTCAACGGCCAGGGTCCCCACGAACGTGTCGCCGGCGCCGGTGGTGTCGACAACCGGCGCCCGGATCGCGGGCGCATACGACACGGCGCCATGCTCGAGCGCGCACACCACGCCTTTGTGCCTCAACGTGATCAGCACCTGCTCGACGCCATCGTCGATGAGCCGGTGTGCGGCCACGCCGGCCGTTTCCGCGTCGACGACCTGCACGCCGCTCAGCAGCGATGCCTCGGTCTCATTGGAGATGAGGTAGCGGATCTTCGCCAGCAGGCTCCGTTCGAGCGGCCCCGCGGGAGCAGGGTTCAGGATCACCGGCACCCTCTTGTCGTATGCGATATCGACTGCACGAGTAACAGCAGGCAGTGGCGTCTCCAATTGGCAAACGAGCATGTCCGCGCTCGCGATGGTGTCGGTGCAGGTCTCGATCTGCTCGGGGGTCAAGCGGTGGTTCGCACCGGGAGCGAGCACGATGCTGTTCTGGCCTGCGGCGTCCAGGATGATCAGCGCCACGCCGGTCGACTCGTCCTCCAACACCGCCAGGTGCGTAAGATCGATGCCGTCGGCAGCGAGCCCTTGCCGCAGCCGCCGTCCGAAATCGTCGCTTCCGACCGAGCCGCTGAAATGCACTTCGGCGCCCATGCGCGCCGCGGCGACCGCTTGGTTGGCGCCCTTGGCGCCCGGGATGGTTTGAACGCCACTGCCCGCGATCGTCTCACCAGGCGCCGGCATGCGCGGCGCACGGATCACGAGATCCATGTTCACGCTGCCGACGACGACGATGCTCGGCTTCATCGCCTTGCCTTCCATGGGTTGCACATTCCCGTCATCCAGCCGCTCTCCCTCCAAGTGTAGCGGCGATGGCGAGCCGGCGGGGAGCGGCCCGGCGGCAACTCGGCGGCTTCAGATCAACGCGATTCGGCCCTCGCGACATTATAAAGCCCGACACTGCTCACATGCCAGAGTGCCAGGGGTCAGGTCTTGAATCTTGAATCATAACTGCCAGACAGCGATTTGGAATGCCCGATGGTGAGCGGACAGCGAGAGATACCATTGGGGCGGCCTGGCCAGCGGTAGGCGCCATCGAGTCTCGGCCCCTGCAGCGCGTTACGCGGGTGAGAGAGGGAACAGAGAAGAGTGACGGCATTCGTTGCCTCCGGTCCTGCGGCTGCCCGGGGACCGTCGTCTTGCAAGCCCCAAAGGATCGAGTGAGCCTCGCACTCGCAAATCCGCCGGTCGGGCGTGTCAGCGATCTGCCGCTCGGTTACTTGCGCGGCCTCATCGTCTTGCTCGTCGTCGCTTATCACTCGGCGTTGGCCTATAGCGGAATTCCGGCCACCCAGGTCCCGTCCTTCGTAGCCCCTCCGCTGCTCTGGCGCGCGTTTCCAATCGTCGATCGCCACAGCAGCCCTGTTCTTCTGATGTTCATCGGTTTCAACGACGCGTTCTTCCTGTCGTTGATGTTCTCGCTCTCAGGGCTCTTCGTCGCCCCGAGCGTCGGCCGCAAAGTGGCAGCCGGCGATCCACTGGAACATCCTGAGCGGAATCGGCTTTTCCCTCTGCTGCGGCGCCGCTTCCTTTGCCTTTCTCGCCGTATTCCTCAGATTCGTGAAGCGCGCGAGCCGCCCGCTGAACAGTCTGCTGCGGAATTCCTATGGCATCTATCTCCTCCACTACACATTCGTGAACTGGCTGCTGTTCGCGATGTTGGCGGCACCGCTTCCCGCCGTCGTGAAGTCTCTGATCGTCTTTTCAAGCGCGGTGCCTCTCAGTTGGCTTACCGCCTTTCTCCTAACGCGGAATCGAGTCATCGCGCAGATCCTGTGAGTGACACGACAACCTTCCAGTGGCGCCGCCGACCGACTCGATGGCCACAGGATGTCTCGCCCGGCAAAGCGGGCACCGCTTCGGTAGGCTAGGTCAAGCCGGCCGCGATGTTCACCAGAAGCGCGAGCAGCGTTGCGTTGAAGAAGAACGCGATCACTCCATGCGTGAGCGCGAGCCGGCGCATCTTGTGACTGTTGATCGCCACGTCCGACGTCTGCGACGTCGTGCCCAGCACGAAGGCGAAATACAGAAAGTCGACGTAGTTCGGCGCACCGCCTCCCGGGAATTGCAGACAGGGGGCGTCGGTCCGGCTGCCACGGATGTAGTACTCGTGGGCATAGTGCAACGCGAACGAGGTGTGCACGATGAACCACGAGCAAAGGATCGTGAGCGCCGCCAGCGCAACGCGCAGCGTCTGCTCACCGCCGGGATGGTTCCTGATCCCGATCAGCTCGAGCAGGATCGCCGCCAGGCTGGCGACGGCCGCGGTCACGGTGAGGATCAAGACCGCCACCGCCCCGTCGTCTTGCATGCGCGCGCGCTTGGCCATACCCTCGATGCTGGCGCGCAGCATCATCGTCCACGCCAGCACGAGATAGAGCACAGCGCCCGTATCCCATGCGATGAGCGCTCGTGTGGGACCCGACACCGTCGACGGCACAAGAACGAGCACCGTGAACCCGAGCACGATCGCGGTGGTCAGCCGCGGCCGTGCCCGTACCTGCCGCAGGACGCGGTCGAGCGGGCCAGGTGAGTGCCGCGCCTCCGGGTTAGCCGGCTTCGGATCCATGCGCGCTCGCCGCCGCGGTGCGCGCCGCCTCCGCCGCCGAGCCCAAGCCGTGAAAGTAGACGTTCAGCAGCACGGCCGCGATCGATGCCAGCAGAATGCCAGAGTGCAGCAGCGGAGACAGCGCCTTGGGCAGATGGTCGAAGAACTTGTCCGCCACGAGCGGGATCATGCCGAACCCGATGCTGATCGCGACGATGTACGGCGCCGCCTTCTGCCGCGCGTAGTCGACCCCGGCGAGGATCTTGATGCCGGTGGCCGCGACCATGCCGAACATGACGATACCGGCCCCGCCCAGCACGAACTGCGGCACGGAGGCGACCACGTGCCCCATCTTCGGGAACAGGCCGAAGGCGATCAGGATCGCGCCGCCCACGGCGGTGACCCACCGGCTGCGTACGCCCGTGACGCCCACCAGGCCGACGTTCTGCGAGAAGGACGTATACGGGAAGGTGTTGAACACGCCGCCGATCAGCGTGCCCACGCCGTCGGCGCGCAGGCCCCGCGCCAGGTCTTCTTGCGTGAGCGATTTGCCGGTCAGCTCGCCGAGCGCCAGGAACATGCCGGTAGATTCGATCATCACGACCAGCATCACCAGTGTCATGCTGGCGATGGCCCACAGGTCGAACTTCGGCATCCCGAACTGGAACGGGTAGATGAGGTCGACCCAACGCGCCGCCTCCAATCCGGCGAAGCTCACCTTGCCGCACGCGAGCGCGACGAGGAACCCGAGCACGATCCCGAGCAGCACCGCGATGTTGCCGAAGAAGCCCTTGACGTACTTGGTCACTAGCAGGATCGCCACCAGCACCAGCAGCGCGACTGCGAGGTTGAACGGATCCCCGTACTGCGGGGCCGTGGGCGGGCCGCCGGCCGCCCAGTTGATCCCCACGCGCATCAGCGAAATGCCGATGACGGCGATGATCGTCCCGGTCACCACCGGAGGGAACAGCGGCAAGAGCCGGCTCACCACAGGAGCGATCAGGATGCCGATGATGCCGGCGACGATGACCGCGCCATAGATGCCGAGCAGCCCCAGCTCGGGGTTTGCACCCATCGCCAGCATCGGGCCCACCGACGCGAACGTCACACCCATCATCACCGGCATACGGATGCCGAACTTCCAGACGCCGATCGACTGCACCAGTGTCGCTACCCCGCAAGCGAACAGGTCGGCGTTGATCAGCATGGCCACCTGCTCCTTCGGCAACTTCAGCGCAGAGCCGAGGATCAGCGGCACCGCCACGGCCCCCGCGTACATCACCAGAACATGCTGCAGACCGAGCACGAACAGCTTGGCCGGCGGCAGCACTTCGTCGACCGCGGCTTTCCGGCTTGCCTCCACTGGGCCCCCCCTTTCTTCGCGACTCTACGCAGCACGCGCGGCGGATCCGGGCGGAGCGCCCGCCTGCACCAGGCGCACCGCGTCATCGTACCCGCGGGCGGGCGCGCGATCCAGCCGGCCGTTACTTGGCTTGGTTGGAAGCCTGCACGGCGGCGCCGCTCGAGTCCTGCCCGTAGCGGATGCCGAGCGCTTTGTCGTCCGGCAATTGCGCCGAATCCCAGCCCCCGCCTAGCGCCTTGACCAGCAACACCGCGGCGTTCATGCGGTTGCCAAGAATGGTGACCGCCGTGCTCTGGTTGCTGAGCAGCGCGGCTTGAACGACCACTACGCTGAGATAGCTGATGGTGCCGGCCTTGTATTGGTTGGTGAACAGCTGCACCGACTGCTGCGCGGCGGCGACCGCGTCGGCCTGCACCGTCGCCTCCTGTTCCAGGATGCGCAGCGCGGCGAGGTTGTTTTCGACCTCCTGGAAGCCGGTGAGCACCGTCTGGCGGTAGGTCGCCGCCGTTCCGTCGTACGCCGCCCGCGCGGCGTCGGTCTGCGCACGGAAGAATCCGCCGTTGAACAGGGTACCGGCGAGCGACGCCCCGACCGACCACGCGCGGCTCGGATAGGTGAACCACTCCGAGAGGTTCGCAGTAGAGAACCCGCCGATGGCGCTGAGATTCAACGTGGGATAGTACGCGGCGATCGCCACACCGATCTCGGCGTTGGCCGCTGCCACACGCCGCTCCGCCGCGGCGATGTCCGGCCGGCGCTCGAGCAGCGCAGAGGGTACGCCCACGGGAATCGGAGGCGGCGGCGCAGTGAGCGGCGAGGCGGGCAGCGAGAACATCGCGGGCGGCTTGCCGATGAGGATGGCGATGGCATTCTCCATCTGCGCGCGCTGCACGCCCAGATCGATGGCCTGGGCCTGGGTGGAGCGCAGCTGCGTCTCCGCCGCCGTGACGTCAGCCTTCGAGGCGACCCCACTGGCATAGCGGTTCTTGGTGAGATCGAGCGACTTCTGGTACGCGACGACGGTGTCGTCGAGCAGCGCCTTCTGAGCGTCGAGCGTGCGCAGCTGGAAATAATCCTGCGCCACCTCCGAGGTCGCCGTGAGGCGCGCCGTCTCCAGGTCCGCGGCGCTTGCCTGCGCGTTGGCCTCGGTGGCCTGGTAGGCGCGCCGCGCCTGGCCCCACAAGTCCACCACCCAGGAGGCCTCCACCGGCAACGTATAGTAGTTGTACGCACCGTGCGCGACCGGCGCCGGCCCCAGTGTCGACGACGGTTTCTGGCGGGTCACGGACGCGGATGCAGTCACCGTCGGAAACAGCGCCGACCGCGCCTCCTGGACGATCGCGCGCGCCTGCTGGAACTGGGCGAGCGCGAACGCGATGTTCTGGTTCGAGATGTAGACCTGATCCTCCAGCGCGTTGAGCTGCGGATCGTTGAACACCTCCCACCACTTGCCGCGCGGGAACTGGTCCTGCGGCTGGGCCTGCTTCCAGCCAGGCTGCTCCTTGTATGCCGCCGTGGTTTGCGCCTTCGGCTTGACGTAGTCCGGGCCGACCATGCAGGCGCTCAGCAAACACAGTGCGCTCCACGCGAATACCAAGCGCAGTCGAGCTAGGCGTTCTCGGGGACAGGCGTCGCGATTGCCCATTGCATCTTCCGTGGCGAGTGGCGGGATTGACGTGGCGGGCGGCGCATTCCTGATCATACCGACTCCGGCCGCAAGCGCGCCTGCCGCCTCCGCTTGCGCAGCCGCAGGACCCACAGTCGGAACCGATCCAGCAGAAGGTAGACCACCGGAGTGGTATACAGCGTCAGAAGCTGGCTCATCATCAGCCCGCCGACGATGGCGATACCGAGCGGGCGGCGGATCTCCCCGCCCACGCCACCGCCGATGGCGAGCGGTAACGCGCCCAGCATGGCCGCCATGGTGGTCATCATGATCGGGCGAAAGCGCACCAGGCAGGCCTTGTGAATCGCCTCCACCGAGCTGAGGCCTTCCTCGCGCTCCGCGACGAGCGCGAAGTCGATCATCATGATGGCATTCTTCTTCACGATCCCGATCAGCAGAATGATGCCGATGAAGGCGATGACTGTGAGCTCGGTGTCGCAGAGCATCAGGGCGAGAAGCGCACCCACGCCGGCGGATGGCAGCGTCATCAGGATCGTGATGGGGTGGATGTAGCTCTCGTACAGGATGCCGAGCACGATGTAGACGGTGATCAGCGCCGCCAGGATCAGCCAGGGCTGGTTGGCGAGCGAAGCCTGAAACGCCTGCGCGGTGCCCTGAAAGCTCCCGCGCACCGACGCCGGCACACCCATTCGAGTGATCGCTTCCTGGACCGCGTCGACCGCCTCGCCGAGCGAAGTGCCCAGCGCGAGGTTGAAGGACAGCGTGACGGCGGGGAACTGCCCCTGGTGATTGACCGCAAGGGTATCGGCCGTCGGCTCGAAGTGCGCGATCGCTGCCAGCGGGACCTGCGCGCCGGTAGACGAACGCACATAGATGTCTTTGAGCGTATCGGGGCGCTGCCAGTACTGTGGCTCGAGCTCCATCACCACGTGGTATTGGTTGAGCTGCGTGTACATGGTAGAGACCTGCCGCTGGCCGAAAGCGTCGTAGAGGGTGTTGTCGATCAGCTGCAGGGAGATGCCCAGCCGAGACGCGGTGTCGCGATCGATCGTGATCGCCGTGCGTAGCCCCCGGTCCTGCTGGTCGCTGTTCAAATCGGCGAGCTTCGGGAGTTGCCGCAACTGCTGCAGGATGCGCGGAGCCCAGGTCGTCAGGTCGCGCAGGCGCTCGGCCTGCAACGTGTACTGGAACTGCGCATTGCTGGCACGCGCGCCCACGCGCAGATCCTGCACCGATTGCAGATACAGCGTTGCGCCGGGGACCTTGGAGAGCTTTCCGCGCAGGCGCGCGATGATGTGGTCCGCGTCGAGTTTGCGTTCGTCGGGCGACTTGAGCACGATGAACAGGCGGCCGGTATTGCGTGTGGTGCCGCTCCCCGAGCCGCCGGTGAACCCCAGCACGTGCTCCACCGCGGGATCGGTCTGGACGATCGCGACGAGCTCCTTGATCTTGTCGCGCATCGCCTGGAACGAAATGTCCTGCGTCGCCTGGATCGAGCCGACCAGGCGTCCGGTGTCCTGCTGCGGGAACAGTCCCTTCGGGATGATCACGTAGAGATAGACGTTGAGCCCGATCGTGGCCAGCGTGAGCCCGAGCATGATCAGCCAGTGGCGCAACGCCCAGGACAGAGTCCTGTCGTAACCGCGCAGAACCGCGTCGAACGCCCGCTCGCTCGCGCGATAGATGCGCCCATGCTTCACAGGTCCCCGGCCGGCCAGCACTCTCGAGCACATCATGGGGGTCGTGGTGAGCGACACCACGAGCGAGACCAGGATCGCCACCGACAGGACCACCGCGAACTCGCGGAACAGGCGTCCCACCATACCGCCCATCAACAGGACCGGAATGAACACGGCCACCAGAGACAGGCTCATGGAGAGCACCGTGAATCCGACCTCCTTCGCGCCGCGCAATGCGGCCTGCAGCGCGGGCATACCCTCCTCCATGTGGCGCGTCACGTTCTCCAGCACCACGATGGCATCGTCCACCACGAAGCCGGTGGCGATGGTGAGCGCCATCAGCGACAGATTGTCCAGGCTGTAGCCGCACAGGTACATGACTCCGAAGGTCCCGATCAGCGAAACCGGGACCGCGACGCCTGGAATCAGCGTCGCGCGCGCACTGCGCAGGAACGCGAACACAACCAGGATGACCAGCACGATGGCGATGGCGAGGCTGATCTCCACGTCGCGCAGCGAAGCGCGGATGGTCGGCGTGCGGTCCAGCACCACGGAAAGCTTCATGGACCCGGGGATCGACGCCTCGAGCTGAGGCAGCGCCGCACGCACGTTGTCCACCGTCTCGATGATGTTCGCGCCGGGCTGCCGGTACACGATCACCAGCACCGCGAGCTTGCCGTCGGTCAATCCGATGTTGCGCAGGTCCTCGACCGACTGCTGCACGCTGGCCACGTCGGTGAGCCGCACCGGGGCGCCGTTGCGGTAGGTGACGATGAGCGGGCGGTACTCCTCGGCCTTGAGGAGCTGGTCGTTGGTGTTGATCTCCCAGGTCTTCTCCGCATCGGAGAGCTTGCCCTTGGGCCGGTTCGCGTTGGCGTTCGCCAGCATGGTGCGCACGTCTTCGAGCCCGATGCCGTACTTGTTGAGCGCGGTCGGGTTCAGGTCCACGCGCACCGCGGGAAGCGAGCTGCCCCCGACGAATACCTGCCCCACCCCGTCGATCTGCGACATCTTCTGCTGCAGGATGGTGGACGCGGCGTCGTACATCTGGCCGGTGGTCGCCGTGTCGGACGTGAGCGCCAGGATCAGCACGGGCGCATCCGCCGGGTTCACCTTCCGGTACGACGGGTTGGACGGCAGGTCGGAGGGCAGGTAGCTGCGCGCGGCGTTGATCGCCGCCTGGACATCGCGCGCGGCCCCGTCGATATTCCGCGCGAGATCGAATTGCAGCACGATGCTGCTGGACCCCATCGTGCTGGTGGAGGTCATCTCCGTCACGCCGGCGATGCGCCCCAGTTGCCGTTCGAGCGGGGTGGCCACGGAGGTAGCCATGGTCTCCGGATTCGCGCCCGGCAAGGAAGCGCTGACCGAGATGGTCGGGAAGTCCACCTGCGGCAGCGGGGCCACGGGAAGCAGGCGGAAGGCGAACGCCCCCGATAGCGCCACTCCCACAGTCAGCAGCGTGGTCGCGACCGGCCGATGGATAAAAATCGCCGCGATGCTCACGGCAGCTACGCTCCCGCTGCCCCCATCGCGCCCCGGCGGCGTGCCAGCCGTTCAGCGAGCCGGTCGAAGGCGAGATAGATCACCGGCGTGGTGTACAGCGTGAGCAGCTGACTCACGATCAGGCCACCCACGATGCTGATCCCGAGCGGCCGGCGCAGCTCCGCGCCCACGCCGCCGCCCAGCGCCAGCGGCAACGCACCCAGCAGCGCGGCCATCGTCGTCATCAGGATCGGCCGGAAGCGCAGCATGCACGCCTCGAAGATGGCGTCGTGCGCCGAGCGCCCGCCGCTGCGCTGCGCCTCCAGCGCGAAGTCGATCATCATGATGGCGTTCTTCATGACGATCCCGATCAACAGGATCACGCCGATCAGCGCGATCACGCTGAAGTCGTTGCGCGTCACGATCAGCGCGAGCAGCGCGCCCATCCCGGCGGAAGGCAGCGTGGACAGGATCGTGATCGGGTGCACGTAGCTCTCGTAGAGCACCCCCAGCACGATGTACACGGTCACGATCGCGGCCAGGATCAGCAGCGGCTGACTGGCGAGCGAGGCGGAGAAAGCCTGCGCTGCGCCCTGGAACCCGGCCTGCACGCTGCGCGGCATGGCGAGCTCGCGCCGCGCCGACTCGACGGCCTTCACCGCGTCGCTCAGCGCGGCGCCCGGCGCTACGTTGAAGGAGAGCGTGGCCGCCGGGAACTGGCCCTGATGGTTGATGACCAGCGATGCGGGTCGCTCGGCCGCCTGCGTGATCGCGCTGATCGGCACCTGGCCGCCGGTGGGCGGGCGCACATAGATGTCGGACAGCGAGGAGGGGCTTTGCTGAAACCGGGGCTTGACCTCCAGGACCACGCGGTACTGGTTGAGCTGCGTGTACATGGTGGAGACCAGGCGCTGGCCGAACGCGTCGTAGAGCGTGTCGTCGATGAGCTGGGGCGTGATGCCGAGCCGCGAGGCGGTGCTGCGGTCGATGGTGAGCATCGTCTGCAAGCCCTCCTGCTGCTGGTCGCTTGCCACATCGCGCAGCACCGGCGAGGCCCGAAGCTTTTCCAGCAGGCGCCCGCTCCACGCGGCGAGCTCCTCCGGGTCCGCGTCCTGCAGCGTGTACTGGTACTGCGTGCGGCTCACACGGTTCTCCATCGTAATGTCCTGCACGGGCTGCAGGAACAGCGTGATGCCGCCGACCTGATCGAGCTTGGGCTGTAGCCAGCGGATCAGCTCCGCGGCGCTGAGCCCGCGCCGGGCCAGGGGCTTGAGATCGATCAGGATGCGGCCGCTGTTCAGCGTGACGTTGGTGCCATCCACACCGATAAAGGACGACAAGCCTTCCACGTCCGGGTCGTCCAGCAGCACCTTCGCCAGCGCCTGCTGGCGCTGCGCCATGGCGGTGAACGAGATCGATTGCGGCGCTTCCGAGATGCCCAGGATCATGCCCGTGTCCTGGACCGGGAAGAAGCCCTTGGGGATGAACACGTACAGCAGGATGGTCGCCACCAGCGTGGCGACCGCAACGACCAGCGTCGCGCGCTGCCG
>Ga0335084_10005016_pt1 | contig 13060 bp, 8 predicted proteins | sample Lox_Sample_44_FD_206721 | JGI IMG/M metagenome (GOLD analysis project Ga0335084, IMG submission 206721) | Soil microbial communities from Loxahatchee National Wildlife Refuge, Florida, United States - Lox_Sample_4.4 | ecosystem: Environmental > Terrestrial > Soil > Wetlands | place: USA: Florida... | reverse complement strand
GCAGCACCGTGACCGCAACGACGATCGGGAAGCCCTCGCTGACGACGTCCGACAAGGTGTACGTCAACACCGGCACCGCCGGACTGGACGTCACTTGCGTGGCCGTGGCTTCGGTATCGGCGAATGCCTTCACCTACGCGTCGAGCACCTCGGGCACGATTGCGGCCACGAACGGCAGGTACCGCAAGTGCGGCACGGGATCTTTCCTCCGCTCGGGCTCCACGGTAACGGTGACGAGCAGCGACGGTCTTCAGGTCAACGACATCGTCTTCGTCAATGCGACGCCAGTGACGTTCAACGGCACCTGGGCGCGCTCCGGCGGCACGGTAACGGTGACGAGCGCCGGTCACGGTCTCGCGGTCAACGACGTCGTTTTCGTCAATCCGTCTCCGTCGGCGTCGGTCAACGGCAGCTGGTTGCGCTCAGGCGGCACGGTAACGGTGACGAGCAACAACCACGGTCTTCTGGTCGGCGACTCCGTCACCGTCAATCCGGGCGGCAGCTTCACCGCGGGCACCTTTACGGTAGCGAGCCGTACCGTCAACACGTTTTCGTACGCGTCCGGCAACGGCAGTCAGACCACCCCGGCAAGCGGTACCTGGAGCGTTCCTTCTTTTGTCGTGGGCGTTTTTACGGTAACGAGCATCACCGCCAACACGTTTTCGTACGCATCCGGCACGGGCGCGGGCACTCCGAGCGGCACCTGGAGCCCCAATACTTTTGACACGGGCACTTTTACGGTGACGAGCGTTACCCCGACCTCGTTCTCCTACTCGTCCAGCAACGGCAGCACGACCACCCCCGCAAACAGCACCTGGGTACGCACCGGCCTGTACAACGTGGTGAGCAGTTCCAATACCGCTCCGGCCGTGTACAGGATCTCTCCGCTCGAGTACTGCCGCGACTTGAATCTCACCGACTGCGTCGAGGTGATTCCGCCCGCGGCCCCGGCTGCCCCGTATACGATTCCCGCCTACGTGCGCTTCTGCCGGTCGCAGCAGGAGGCGATCGCTCCCGGTGCCGTGACTTTCATCGCCGGCACGCCGCCGACGCCCCGCTGCCAGCTCAAGTTCGTGAACCAGCCCAGCCTGACGGCGTACATCTACCCGCGTTTCGGCCGGTTCAACCGCGACACCGTGGTTACGGGGCTCACCTTCACGAACAGGCTCGGCCGCTCCGACTGCCTTACCGCGGGGGTTACGCCCGATTGCACCTACAACGAGGAGATCCAGAACTACGCGAGGTGGTACACCTACTACCGCACGCGCATGCAGATGATGAAGACATCGGCGGGCCGGTCTTTCCTGCCTTTCATCTCCAACCCGACCGCAACCCCGCCCAAGCCCGACCGGCTGCGCGTCGGATTCATCACCATCAACCCGACGTTCATCAACAACAACAACAATTCGAACGGCGGCAGCGTGCATTCGAGCAAGTACCTCAAGATCGACACCTTCAACACGACGCAGGCGTCGAGCTGGTACAACAAGTTCTACGCGATCATTCCCAACAACAGCACGCCGCTGCGCCTTGCGCTGTCGCGCGCGGGCTGGATTTTCGCCGGCAAGCTCGCCATCAACGGCGGCCTTACCGACGGTATCCCCGCTGCCGACGACCCGATCCAGGCTTCCTGCCAGAAGAACTACGCGTTCCTGACCACCGACGGATTCTGGAACCAGGGCACCGGCCAGGACCTGAACGGGAATGCGATCGGCAACATGGACAACGTCAACAACAGCACCGCGGCGCCCTACTCTGCGCCCGACTACTTCGTCAGCCGCGCCAGCGCGACCTTCGACGGCGCGGTGAGCAGCGCCACCGCGGGGACCTCTGCCGGCGGCTCGGGCACGCTCGCCGATATCGCGATGTACTACTACAAGACCGACCTGCGCAACGCGGGCGCCGGTCCCCTGACCAGTCCCAGCACCACGCCGCCCGGCCAGGACGTCTCGACCAACAACGTGGCGGTCAATCCCGCGTCGACGGTCGACTTCGCCATTCACCAGCACATGAGCACCTACACCATCGGCCTCGCCGACGGGCTGATGCGCTATCAGGCCGACTATGCGACCGCGGCTTCGGGCGACTACGCCGCGATCAAGGCCGGCCTTCCGGCAACCGGCAATTGCTACTGGGCGACGGGCACCTGCAACTGGCCTCTCCCGCTGGCCGACGGGCAGTCGGCGCTCGACGACCTGTGGCACGCGGCGGTGAACGGGCGCGGCCAGTTCTACTCGGCGGTCAACCCCAACGCGCTCGCCACAGGATTGAGCGGCGCGCTCAACAATCTCGACACGACGGTGGCCTCGGCGGCCGCGGCGGCGACCTCGAGCCCGCAGGTGTCCCAGGGCAACGCCAAGGCGTTCAGCACGACCTACCAGACCGCGACCTGGTCGGGCCGGGTGTTCGCGCAGAACATCGATGCGTCTTCGGGCGACGTCCTCGCACCGATCCTGTGGGAGGCGCACACCCTGCTGCTCAGCAAGGTGGCGCCGACCAGCGATACTCGCACCCTCCTCATGCGCGATCCGGCCAGCGCGACCAAGCTGAAGGATTTCCGCTGGGTCGACGTCGGCAACGGCGCGCTGAGCGCGGCGGAGAAGGCGTATTTCCTCAACAAGTGCCTGCCGCTGAGCAACATGGCCCAGTGCAATACGCTCTCGGCCACCCAGCTCATCACCGCCAACGACGGCAGCAGCCTGCTCGGATTCCTGCGGGGCCAGAGCAGCAACGAAGCCACGGTGTTCCGCGATCGCACCGAGCTGGATCCGGTGACCAACGCCCCGATCCAGACCGTTCTCGGCGACATCGTCAACGCGCAGCCGACCGCCGTGCGGGCTCCGTTCCTGCAATACGACAGCGAGTCGATTCCGGAAGCCGCGGGGCAGACCTATGCCGCCTTCAGGACCGCCAACGCCAGCCGCATCGGCCCGCTCCTCGTCGGAGCGAACGACGGATTCCTGCACGCCTTCGACCCGAACACGGGGGCCGAGAGCTGGGCCTACGTACCCCGGTTCCTGCTTCCCGCGATGTACCAGCTCGCCGACTCGGGATACCCGGGGCAGCACCGCTTCTTCGTCGACGGCACGCCCGAGACCACCGACGTCTTCGACGCCGGGGCGGGCGTATGGAAGACGATCGTGGTGGGCGGGACCAACTCCGGCGGCCGCGGCTTCTACGCGCTCGACATCACCAATCCCGTGAGCCCGAAGGGGCTGTGGGAGTTCTGCTCCGATGCGACGCTGTGCCCCGCGGACGGCGCAGGCCCTCACAGCGACGCCGACCTCGGATTCAGCTACGGCAATCCGGTGATCGGCAGACGTACCTCCGACGGCAGATGGGTGGTGGTGGTGACCTCGGGCCTGAACAACGTCAGCCCCGGCACCGGTCTCGGCTACTTCTACGTGCTCGACGCCATCACCGGACAGATACTGCACAAGATCAGCAACGGCCTGGGCAGCACCACCGACCCCTCGGGCCTGATGAAGATCGGCGCCTACTATCCGAACGGACTTCTCGATCCGGTGTTCCAGATGGTCTACGGCGGCGACCAGAAGGGCAACGTCTGGCGCCTGGACATGCGGCAGGCCATGGCAGCGTACCCGGCCGTCGTCTCGGGGGCGCCGTTCGTGCGGCTGCTCGCCACCTTCAAGGACGGGGCCGGCCGCATCCAGCCGGTCACCGCGCGGCCTGCCGGAACGCACCTCGGTCCGGATCCGTACAACCCGAACACGCGGATCTACTACGTCGGCACCGGCAGATATCTCGGGAACTCCGACCTCAGCGACCCGGGCGCGGCGAGCGGCATCGCCTGGCAGCAGTCGATCTACGGTGTCCGGGACCAGCTCGACGATCCGGCGTTCACACCGCAAGCCAACTTCCGCAGCGGCAACGTGGTGCAGCAGACGCTGCAGCCGGGTTCCGGCGGAAACCGCACCATCACCAAGGCTGCCGTGGACTGGGGCACCCGGGACGGATTCTTCGTCGATCTGAATCCGATCTTCCCGCCCCCCGCTCCGCCCGCGGGCGACTCGCCGGGCGAGCGCGTCGTGCTCGACGTCAGGCTGATTCAGGGGACCTTGATCGTCACCTCGACCGTGCCCAACGCCGGCGGCGGCTGCACCCCGGGAGGCAACAGCTTCCAGTACGGACTCGACTTCAGGACCGGCGGCTACGTCGGCAACGATGCCACGGCGATCGCGGGGCTGAACGTCGGGAAATTCCTGGTGGGCACGGCGATCATCGAGACGGCGACGGGGATAAAGGCCCTCAACAAGACCATCACCGGCGAGAACGTGACTACTCCGGTCTCGATCGACGTGACGTTCCAGGGCAAGCGCTTCTCGTACCGGGAGCGCTAGAGCGGGACTCCGCGCCGGGCGTTTCTCAGCGCTTCGGCGCGGCGCGCGCCGCCAGCCCGCGCGGCAGCGTGAATACGACGCTCTCGTCGACCCCTTCGAGCTGGCGCACGCTTCCCGCGCCCAGCTCCCTGAGCCGCGCGATCAGCTCGTTCACCAGCACCTCGGGGGCTGATGCGCCGGCCGTGACGCCGACCCGCCGCTTCCCCGCCACCCATTCCGCCTTCAGCTGGTCGGCGCTGTCGACCATGTAGGCGGGGATGCCGCGGCTCTGCGCGACCTCGCGCAGGCGGTTCGAGTTCGAGCTGTTGGGCGAGCCCACCACCACCACGACATCGCACTGCGGCGACAGGATCTTGACCGCGTCCTGGCGGTTCTGGGTGGCGTAGCAGATGTCGTCCTTCTTCGGCCCGGTGATCGCGGGAAAGCGCGCCTTCAGGGCGGCGACCACCGCGGCGGCGTCGTCCACCGAGAGCGTGGTCTGCGTCACGTAGGAGACCTTCTCCGGATCGCGCACCTCGAGGCGCGCCACGTCCGCCGCGGTCTCGACCAGGTGCATGCCCCCCGCGGCCTGGCCCATGGTGCCCTCGACCTCGGGATGGCCGCGGTGGCCGATCATGACGATTTCCCGGCCCGCCGCGCGCATCTTCGCCACCTCGACGTGCACCTTGGTGACCAGGGGACAGGTCGCGTCGAAGACGCGCAGGCCGCGCGCCTCGGCCTCCGCGCGCACCGCCTTCGAAACACCGTGGGCGCTGAAGATGACGGTGCTGCCGGAGGGAACCTGGTCGAGCTCCTCGACGAACACCGCGCCCTTGGCCCTGAGATCCTCGACGACGTACTTGTTGTGCACCACCTCGTGCCTGACGTAGATCGGCGCCCCGTGCACCGCGAGGGCCTGCTCGACGATGCTGATGGCGCGCTCGACGCCGGCGCAGAATCCGCGGGGATTGGCGAGCAGGACTTCCATGCCGTTCATTCTAGGCCTTCTGCCCGGCGCCGGAGGAGCGCAGCCCGTCGAGAATCAGCAGACCCGCGCCGACGGTGATCGCCGAGTCGGCGAGGTTGAAGGCCCAGAAGTGCCAGCCGAGCGCGTGAAAGTCCAGGAAATCGACGACGTAGCCGAGGACGATGCGGTCCCAGAGATTGCCGAGTGCGCCGCCCAGAATCAGGGCGAGCCCCGCGGAGAACAGGCGCTCGCCCGAGTGCCTGACGAGCATCACGACGATCACCGCGGTGGCGAGTACCGCGATGCCGATGAACAGCGCCCGCTGCCAGCCGCCGGCATCCGACAGGAAGCTGAACGCCGCGCCCCGGTTGTGCGCGAGCACCAGATTGAAGAAGCCGGTGATCCCGCGCGCTTCGCCGATCCGCAGGCTCGCGCTGATCGCGCTCTTGGTCGCCTGGTCGGCGAGCGCGACCAGCGCGGCGAGCGCGAGCCACGGCAGGACGCGCTTGACGCCGATCATGCGAAGCGGCGCGGCTCGCCCGCGCCGAAGAGGTTCGACACGCAGCGCCCGCAGATCCCGGGGTGCTTCGAATCGGCGCCGACGTCGGCGCGCCAGTGCCAGCAGCGCTCGCACTTGGGGTGCTTGCTCGGCGCGGTGCGGATCGCTTCTTCGGAGGTGCTCGCCGCCGAGGTCACCCCGGCGCGCGAGGTGATGAGCACGAAGCGCAGCTCGTCGCCCAGGCTGCGCAGCAGCGCGAATCTTTCCGCGCCTGCGGCGATGTCGACCTCGGCCTGGAGCGAAGCGCCGATCTCGCCCGCCGCGCGGTGGTTCTCGAGGAGTTTCTGCACTTCGGAGCGGAGTTCCCGCAGCGAGCGCCACTTCGCGAGCAGCAGTTCGGCATCGGGAACTTCGGGGAAGCGGTAGGTAGTCTGCGCGAAGACGGTGCCGGCGCCCGGCTGGAACACGCTCCACGCCTCTTCCGCCGTGAAGCTCAGGACGGGCGCCATCAGCCGCAGCAGGCCGTGGGTGATGTGATGGAGCGCGTTCTGCGCCGAACGCCGCGCGGGCGACCCCGCGGCCGTCGTATACAGACGGTCCTTGAGGACGTCGAGGTAGAAGGACCCGAGGTCCTCCGAGCAGAAGGTCTGCAGCCTGGCGACTGCGGGATGGAATTCGTAGCGCTGGTAGTCCTCGAGGACGCTGTGCTGCAGCTCCTCGGCCAGGGCCACGGCGTAGCGGTCGATCTCGACCCATGCGGATACCGGCATCGCGTCGCGCTCGATGTCGAAGTCGGAGGTGTTGGCGAGCAGGAACCTGAGCGTGTTGCGGATACGGCGGTAGGTCTCCACGACGCGCTTGAGGATCTCGTCGGAGATGAACAGCTCTCCCGAGTAGTCGGTCGCCGCCACCCACAGGCGCAGGATCTCGGCGCCCAGCGTCTCGGAGATCTTCTGCGGCGCGATGACGTTGCCGAGCGACTTAGACATCTTGCGCCCCTGCCCGTCGACCACGAAGCCGTGCGTGAGCAGGGCGTCGTAGGGAGCGCGGCCGTTCAGCATGCAGGAGACGAGGAGCGAGGAGTGGAACCAGCCGCGGTGCTGGTCGGAGCCCTCGAGGTACAGGTCCGCGGGAAATTTCAGCTCCTTCGCGTGCGAGCCCCTGAGCACGGTCTCGTGGGTCGAGCCCGAGTCGAACCACACATCGAGCGTGTCCTTCACCTTCTCGTAGCTTGCGGCGTCGGCACCGAGCAGGTCCTCGGGACGGACCTGCTGCCAGGCCTCGATCCCGCCCGCTTCGACCTTTTTCGCGACCGCCTCGAGCAGCTCGGGCGTGCGCGGATGCAGCTCGCCCGTCTCGCGGTGGATGAAGAACGGCATGGGCACGCCCCACTGGCGCTGGCGCGACAGCGTCCAGTCGGGCCGGTTGGCGATCATGCCGTGCAGGCGCGCCTGGCCCCAGCCGGGAAAGAATTGGGTCGCCTCGACCGCGCGCAGGGCTGTCGCCCGGAGGTTTTCGGCGGGCTTCCTGCCGTGGTATCCGGGGACCGCATCCATTCCGGCGAACCACTGCGTGGTCGCGCGGTAGATGATCGGCGTCTTGTGGCGCCAGCAATGCATGTAGCTGTGCTGGTGCTTTTCCGAATGGAACAGCGCGCCGGCCTCGCGGATCTTCTCGACGATCTTCGGATTCGCGTCCCAAATCGACATCCCGCCGAAGAATTCGAGCGACGAGGCATATTTGCCGTCGCCCATGACAGGCGTGAGGATCTGGTCGTCCTTCATGCCGTAGCGGCGGCAGGAAACAAAGTCTTCGACACCGTACGCGGGTGCGCTGTGGACGATCCCGGTGCCCTGCTCGAGCGTGACGTACTCGCCCAGGTACACGGGAGACAGACGATCGTAGAAGGGGTGGCGAAAGGCGATGCGCTCGAGCGCCCTTCCCTGGCAGGAAGCGAGCGCTTTCCCTTTGATACCGTAGCGCGCAAGGCAGGCTTCGCGCAGCTCCGCCGCGACGATCAGCAATCCGCGCTCGGTTTCGAGGAGGTCGTAGACGAGCTCGGGGTGGACGTTGAGCGCCTGGTTGGCTGGAATCGTCCAGGGAGTCGTGGTCCAGATGACGATCCAGCCCTTCCCGGCCGGGAGCTTCGGCAAGCCGAAGGCCTTCGCGATCTTCTGCGGCTCGGCGAAGGGAAAACCCACGTCGATCGCGAAGTCGGTGCGGTCCATGTATTCGACCTCGGCTTCGGCGAGCGCCGAGCCGCAATCGAAGCACCAGTTCACCGGCTTCAGGCCGCGGTAGACGTAGCCTCTCTCCAGCAGCTTGCCGAGCGTGCGGATCTCGTCCGCCTCGTTGCGGTAGGCCATGGTGGTGTAGGCGTGCTCCCAGTCGCCGAGCACCCCGAGGCGCCTGAAGTCCGCCTTCTGCCGCGCGATCTGCTCGGTGGCGTAGGCGCGCGCGAGGCTTTGCGTCTTCTCGACCGGGATGTTCTTGCCGTAGGTCTTCTCGATCTGCACCTCGATCGGCATGCCGTGGCAGTCCCAACCCGGGACGTATACGGCGTCGAACCCCGCCAGGTTGCGCGCCTTGACGATGATGTCCTTGAGGATCTTGTTGACCGCGGTGCCGATATGGATGTCGCCGTTGGCGTAGGGCGGGCCGTCGTGCAGCACGAACTTCGGCCGCCCCGCCCTCGCCGCGCGGATCGCCTCGTAGACCTTGTTCTCCTGCCATTCCTTAACCCATTGCGGCTCCCGCCTGGCGAGGTCGCCCCGCATCGGGAAAGGGGTGTCGGGCAGGTTGAGCGTGCCGCGGTAGTCGTTCTTCTTCTCAGGCATTGCGGCTTTCCAGCAGGAATGTCCTCGCGGCCTCGCAGTCGCGCTCGATCTGCGCCTTGAGCGCGCCGAGATCGGAATACTTTTCCTCGTCGCGGATCTTGTGCAGGAACTCGACGCGCATATGGGCGCCGTAGAGATCCGCCGAGAAATCGAACAGGTGTACCTCGAGCACGGCGCGGCCACTCGCCGTGATCGTGGGCCGCACCCCCAGGCTCGCCACGGCAGGACGCGAGGCGGTGCCCACGCCGTGCACCCGCACCGCGTAGATGCCGGTGAGCGGCGGGCGGTTGTGCTTGAGCTGCACGTTGGCGGTTGCGAAGCCGAGCTCGCGGCCGAGCTTTCGGCCGTGGACCACGCGCCCGCTGATGCCGTAGGGACGCCCGAGGAGGGCCTCGGCGCCCGCGAGGTCCCCGGCGGCAAGCGCCGCGCGAACCGCCGAGCTCGATACCCGCACCCCTGCGCGCGTGACCGCAGGCAGCACCTCGACTTCGTACCCGTACCGGGAGCCGAGACGCAGCAGCAGCGGGACGTCACCCGCGCGCTTCGCGCCGAAGCGGAAATCCTCGCCGATCAGGATCCACCGCGCCCTCAGCCGCTTCGCGAGTATCTCCTCGACGAAGGCCTCGGGAGCCAGCGACGCGAAGCGGCGCTCGAAGCGCTGCACGTGGGTGCGTTCCACGCCGTGCGCCGCGAGCAGCTCGAGCTTCTCGCGCAGGGACGTCAGGCGGGTGGGCGCGGCGTGCGCGGCGAAGAATTCGCGCGGGTGCGGCTCGAAGGTGAGCACGCAGCTCTGCAGCCCGCGTGCCCGCGCAGTCGCGAGCACGCGCTGCAGCATCGCCTGGTGTCCACGATGGATGCCGTCGAAATTCCCCACGGTGAGCGCGACCGGAGGCAGCTGCGCATCGGAGGCGCCGTGGGTGAGCCGCATCAAAGGCAAGGAAAGGCGTAAAGTTCTGAATTATAGCGGTAAGATGGGCGGCCCACGGAGGGAACCATGAAGACGCTCGACCAGCAAATGGCGGTCTACGCGGCCTACCATCGCGACCGGCGCAACCGGCTGACGCACTTCATCGGCGTTCCGGCGATCGTCTTCGCGATCCTGATCCCGATGTGCTGGGTTCCCGTCGGAGACGGCCTGACGCTGGCGCACCTGTTCCTCGGCGCCGTGCTCGCCTATTACTTCCTGCTCGACGTGCCGCTCGCGATCGCGACCGGGCTCGTAAGCTGCGCGCTCTACCTCGCCGCGAAGCTTGCCGCCGGCACCGGATTCGTCTCGGGCTGGATCTGGGCCGGCGCCTTCTTCGTCGGCGGATGGATCTTCCAGCTCGTCGGCCACGTGTTCGAGGGCCGCAAGCCGGCGCTCGCCGACAACCTCTTCCAGATCTTCATCGCGCCCATCTTCCTCGTGGCCGAGCTGTTCTTCGCGTTGGGCCTGAAGCGCGACGTGAGAGAGAAAGTCGAAGCCCGCTTGGGAAGCGGCGTCTAGTTTAGCCGTGCCGCGGACTGCCGGACCTCGACGAGCCTCTCGCGTATCTCGGCCGCATCGGGCGCGTCCGGCCTCCTGCGCAGGTAGTTCTGCAGGTCCGACAGCGCGGGACGGAAGCACTCGAGCTTCTCGTAGACCAGCCCGCGGTCGCGCAGCTCCTCGGCGGATTCCGGCATCACCAGCAGCATGCGGTGCATCACCGACAGCGCCTGCTCGAGCTTCCCGGTCTGCATGTAGATGTTCTTCAGGTTGCGCAGTACCCGGGCGATGATCTGGCGGGGCGTCGCCGGCTCGAGATAGCGGTCGAGCTGCGCCTGCTCGGCCTTCCCGGACGGGAGCACCTGCGCCAGCCGCTGGCGCAGGTCGGCCTCGGACTGCGCCTCGCCGCCGGTGAAGGGGTCGAGGACCAGCTGGCCGCGCTTGACCGCGAGCTTGACCAGGAAATGCCCGGGAAAGGACACGCCCTTCAGGTTGAGGCCCAGGCGCTTGCCGACTTCCAGATAGAGGATCGAAAGGGTGATGGGAATCCCGGTGCGCCGCTCCAGCACCTCGTTGAGATAGCTGTTGCGCGGGTCGTAGTAGTCGACCAGATTTCCCGAGAAGCGCAGCTCGTTGAACAGGTAGTAATTGAGCGCGAGCACCCTCTGCTCGGAAAACGCGTCCCCCGCGAGGCGCTTCTTGATCGCCACCGCGATGCCGTCGAGCTTGGACAGGTATTCGGGAATGTCGAGGTCCGGGTAGCAATCCTGCGCGAGCATCAGGCTCGCCTCGGCGAGATTGAACTGGTCGCGCGAGACGATCTCGGCGAATTGCTCGAGGCGCGCGTTCATGTATGTTCAGGCGGCGCGCCTGGCGAAATCGCCGAGGCGGAAGCCGAGCATCCACAGGCTCGAGAAATAGGCGGCGCCTCCTAGCAGCACCAGCCCCGAGATCGCGGCCACCCGCGTGGCGCCCGGCGCGCCCATCCACCACGTAGCCGGCCCCGCCGCGAGCCACAGCGCGACGGCCATCGCCGCCAGCGCCGCCCCCACCTTGAGCGTGAACCTGCCCCATCCGGGCTGAGGCAGATAGATGCCGTGCTGCCTCAGCTTGCGGTAGAGCAGGCCGGCGTTGAGGCAGGCACCCAGGCCGATGGCGAGAGCGAGCCCCGCATGCGGGCCGATGCCGGTCGAGACCTCCAGCCCTCCCCATTTCAGGGAGAGGACGAACAGCGCATTCATCGCTTGCGTGACGATCAGTGTCAAGACGGCGATCCGAACAGGGGTGGCAATATTCTGCCGCGCATAAAAGCCCGGCGCCAGCACCTTGACGAGAATCAGCCCGAGGAGTCCCACGCTATAGGCGACGAGCGCCTGGCGCGTCATCCATACGTCGTGCTCGACGAACCGGCCGTAATGGAACAGCGTCGTGACCAGCGGCACGGAGAGGAGCGCGAGCGCGACCGCGGCCGGCGCCGCGAGAATGAGGGTCAGGCGCAGGCCCCAGTCGAGCAGCTTCGAGTATTCGCCGTCCGAGGCCTGCGCGTGATACTTGGACAGGCTGGGCAGGAGCACCGTGCCGAGCGCCACGCCCAGCAGCCCGGTTGGAAACTCCATGAGACGATCGGCGTAGTAGAGCCAGGAGACGCGGGCGTCACCCAGGAAGGACGCGATGATGGTGTTGATGAGCAGGCTGACCTGGGCGACCGAAACACCGAGGACCGCCGGTCCCATGAGGACGAGAATCCGCTTCACCCCGGGTTCCCAGAAATCGAGCCTGGGCCGAGGCAGCATGCCGATTCTTGCGAGCGACGTGACCTGAAAAGCGAGCTGGAGGACACCGCCCGCGAGTACCGCCCACGCCAGCACCATCGCGGGCGGATCGAAGTAAGGCGCCCCGAACAAGGCGCCGAAGATGAACGACAGATTCAGCAGCGTGGGGGTGAGCGCCGGTATCGCGAAGCGGCTCCAGGTGTTGAGGATGCCGCCCGCCAGCGAAACAAGCGAGATGAACAGGATGTACGGGAACGTCACCCGCAGCATCGCCACGGTCAGATCGAACTTCGCAGGCGTCGCCGCGAAACCCGGAGCGCTCACGTAGACGACGATCGGGGCTGCGACGACGCCTATCACCGTAACCGCGAGAAGCGCGAGCGCGAGCAGAGTCGCGGTCCGGTCGACGAGCAGCTTGGTGTCCGCGTCGCCGCGGCGTGTCCGGTATTCCGAGAGCACGGGAACGAAGGCCTGCGAGAACGCGCCCTCGGCGAACAGGCGGCGCAGAAGGTTGGGGATGCGGAATGCGACGAAGAACGCGTCGGTCGGGAGGCCGGCGCCGAACAGCCTGGCGATCAGCAAGTCTCTGACGAACCCCAGGATGCGCGACACGAGGGTCATGCTGCTCACCGTCGCGAGCGCTCTCAGCAGGTTCATGGATCGATTATAACTTTCGCGGCCGGAAAACCTTGCGCCGCCGGGGCGCAGCGACTACAATTTCGCCCTTTCTCCCGGGTAGAGAACATGGCCAACACGAAGGGCGCGCGCAAGGCGGCCCGTCAATCCGAGGTGCGGCGCAGGCACAATGCCAGCCTGCAGTCCTCCCTGAGCACCGCGATCAAGAGCGTCACCAAGGCCATCAAGGCCGGCGACAAGGCCGCGGCGCGGAAAGCGTTCAGCCAGGCGAGCGGCGTCATCGACCGCATCGCCGACAAGCACGTCATCCACAAGAACAAGGCGGCTCGCCACAAGAGCCGGCTGGCGCTGCAATTGAAGGCCATGGCCGGATAGGCGGCGCGCATACGAGGAAAAAGGGCGGCCGAGGCCGCCCTTTTCTTTTCGGGGATCCTACTCCTCTTCCGGCCGCACCTCGGCGCGTCCCTGCCGCGTTTCCAGCTCGTTGTCCCTGGCGAAGTGCATCAGGAAGTTGTAGGCCATCGGCTCGACCTCCTTCAGCCGG